>Ga0068877_10003069_pt1 | contig 13338 bp, 11 predicted proteins | sample NOAtaG_FD_66437 | JGI IMG/M metagenome (GOLD analysis project Ga0068877, IMG submission 66437) | Freshwater lake microbial communities from Lake Erie, under a cyanobacterial bloom - NOAA_Erie_Diel6S_1000h metaG | ecosystem: Environmental > Aquatic > Freshwater > Lake | place: USA: Ohio, Lake... | reverse complement strand
ACCGCGATTGGCCTGCACATCGAGGGCTTGCGCGACGTCGACGCCTTCGTAGCCGCGGCGGCGATTGCCCGCGAGCACGGCAAGCCCATCGTCGCACTGAAGACGGGCCGCTCGCCACAAGGCGCGCGAATCACGTTCAGCCACACGGCATCGCTCGCGGGTGCCGACCGGCTCTGCGATGCGCTGCTCGAACGCTGCGGCGTGGCGCGAGTGTCGACGCTGTCGAGCCTCGTCGAAACCCTGAAGCTGCTGCACTGCGGCGGCCCCCTCAGCGGAAAGCGACTGCTCTCGCTCAGTTGCTCCGGCGGCGAGGCGGCACTCGTCGCTGACCTCGCCGTCGAACATGATCTACTGTTTCCACCCTTCTCGAGCTCCGGCGCCGAACGCGTCGCCGCAACGCTCAATGAATTAGTCACGATCGACAACCCGCTCGATTACCACACCTTCATCTGGGGCCAGCGCGAAAAACTTGAAGCGACCTTCACGGCAGCACTCGGCGACGGCTTCGATGCGGCACTGCTGATTCTCGATACGCCGACTCACCCCTCGATGAAACCAGACGCCTGGTTACTGACTGCGCGGGCGTTCATGGCGGCACACGAGCGCACCGGAGCGCGTGCCGCGGTGGTCGCCAGTCTGCCCGAAGGCATGCCGGCGGATCTCGCCACCGAGTTGGCTGCGGCGGGCGTCGCACCGTTGATCGGGATCGACGATGCCTTGCAAGCACTGCGTGCCGCGGCCGCCATCGGCGAGCATCGCCGGAGCCCCGCAGCGCCGGCGCCTTGGTCGGCACGACGTGCCTCGCAACTTAAAGACGCCGCGGTCACCACGCTACGCGAGAGCGCAGCCAAGCAACTACTCGGCAGTCACGGCATCGATGTCCCGCGCTCGATCGAATGCGCGCTCGCCGATGCGCCCGCGGCCGCACGGCAACTCGGCTTTCCGGTAGCAGTGAAAATTTCCAACGACGCGATCGCTCACAAAAGTGACGTCGGTGGCGTGGCGCTGTCGCTCGGCTCGGCCGACGAAGTGGCGGCGGCCGTTGCGCGCATGCGGCAACTCGGCGATCGGGTGCTCATCGAGCAGATGATCACGGGCAGCGTGGCCGAACTCATTGTGGGCGTGGTGCGAGACCCGCAGTACGGCCTGGCGCTGTTGCTCGGAGCCGGCGGCGTACTGGCCGAAGTGTGGGCTGACAACGTCACGCTACTGCTGCCCGCCCGGCGCGCCGACATCGAGGCTGCGCTCTCACGCTTGCGCATCTGGCGACTGATCTGCGGCTATCGTGGCCGCCAGGCCAATGCTGTGGCCATCATTGACGCCGTCGAGCGTATCGCTGCGTTCGCCGATACCCACCGCAACGAAATCGAGGAACTGGACGTCAATCCGCTGCTCGCGCTGCCCGATCGGGCCGTCGCGGTGGATGCACTCGTCAAGTTCCGCGCCACGCCGGAATTCCTCACGACACTGACCTCGAGGTCAACATGACCGGACCGATCCGCTGCGAGCGACGCGGCACCGTACTCGAAGTTACCATCGATCGACCGAAAGCCAACGCGATCGACGCCGCCACGAGTCGCATCATGGGCGATGTATTCGCCGGCTTTCGCGACGACGACGCGCTGCGCGTCGCTATCCTCACGGCTGCGGGCGATCGATTTTTTTGCCCAGGCTGGGATCTCAAGGCCGCCGCAGCCGGTGAGCCACCGGATGCCGATTACGGCGTGGGTGGCTTTGGCGGATTGCAGCAACTGCCGGGACTCAATAAACCCGTCATCGGTGCAATCAACGGCCTCGCCTTCGGTGGCGGCTTCGAAATCGCGCTCTCCTGCGACCTGCTGATCGTGGCCGAGCATGCCACCTTCGCGCTGCCCGAAATCAACTCCGGCACCGTCGCGGATGCAGCCTCGATCAAACTGCCGCGACGCATCCCGTTCCACGTCGCCATGGATCTGCTGCTGACGGGGCGACGAATCGATGCGCAGGAAGCGATGCGCTGGGGCCTCGTCAACGAAGTCGTCCCCGCCGCGCAGCTGATGTCCCGGGCACGCGAACTCGCAGTGCAGCTGGCTGAAGGGCCGCCGCTCGTGTTTGCGGCCATCAAGGAAATCATTCGCGAGACAGCCCACCTGCCGATCGAGCAGGCGTTCGAGCAGGTCACGCGTCGCAAACTGCCGACCGTCGACCGCCTGTACTCAAGCGAAGATCAAAAAGAAGGTGCGCGAGCGTTCGCGGAGAAACGCAAGCCGGTGTGGCGAGGACGCTGATACCATCGATGACGGAGTCACGACACGGGGGTTCGCATGAAGGGGGCACATCCGGGTAGAAGGCCGGGGCCAATCGCCGCTTGGTGCATTGCGGCGGTGAGCATCATGGTCAGCCTCGGTATCGGGCGGGCTTGGGCGGGAGCGGCATCGCTGCATTTGCCGGTTCCGTCACTCACAGGCCCGCTGACGACGCCGGCCGCGCCGGTCGATCATGCGGCGTTCACCCCGGGCGCCGACGCGCTGCCCGCAGCGGCCTTGCAGGGCATCCTCGATATCGCTGCGGCCCCGTTGCAATCGATGCCTGCGTTGAGACAACCCGTGATCGACGGGCGAGACGCGCTACGCTTCCCAGCGATTTCCTTGACTCTGTTCAGCGACGGCGACGTGCTGGTGCCGCTGCAGCGCGGTAGCATGGTTCGCGAAACTGCAGGGACCACCCCGCGCAGCTACTGGCGGGTCATTCCGCAGCCGGGCCGGATCTGGCGTGAACCCGGTGATGGCGAGTGGTCCCGGGCGGCGTTGCCGCTGATGCTGGTCAACGACACCGAGAATCACGCCCACCAGGGCGTGGCTACGTTTCTGTATCGCGACGGCGTCGTCAGCGCCTTGCGACTGCAGTTCGCACAGCACACCGGACCGTACCTGCTGAAGCAGCATGTCGTGCTGTGGGGTAGCGCCGCCCTCCGCTGGCGCGTACAAGGCACCGACGCGTGGGCTGCCGATCGTGCCGCGGCTCGACGCGAGCGCGAAGAGCGCCTGCCCGTCAAGCCCTGGGCCGAACTCGTGTCGCAGTTTCCGGCGGGTACGCTCGAGGGATTTGGCGGGCCCGTGCTGCCCCGCTGGCAAGTGCTCAACGGACTCGTGCATCGCGGCACGCTGTACGTGCAGGACTCGCCCACGCCTTACGGCCCGTATCCCTACCCACTCGAGATGCGCTTCGGCGTGCGCTCGGTGATGAAGAGCATCGCCGCGCCGCTCGCCCTGCTGCGGCTCGCGGAGACACTCGGACCCTACGTTCTCGAGCTGCGCATCGGCGATTACGTGCCCGGGCTCGATGCGAAGTTCGCACGCATCCGATTTGTCGATGCGGCGAACATGGCGACGGGCTACGGCGGTCTCGGCAGCCTCGTGACCCAACCGAACAATCCCTATGCCGGCTACCTCGAGGGCGATTACGACGGCTGGTACACCGCACCGTCCGCGGCACAGAAGCTCGCCGCCATACGGCGCAATCTCAAGCCCTATCCCTGGGAGCCCGGCACCGTGATGCGCTACCGCGATCAGGACTATTTCCTGCTCGGCCTCGCCATTGACGCCTTCCTCAAGTCAGTGCGTGGACCCGACGCAGACCTGTGGCGGATGCTGGAAACCGAAGTGTTCAATCCCATAGGCATCCACCATGCGCCTGCCGTACGCACCCGCGAAAGCAACGAACGGGACGGCGTGATCTGGGCGAACGCGGGCTACTACCCGACCATCGAAGAACTCGCAAAGATTGCCATGCTGCTGCAAGCCGGTGGCGTCCATCAGGGTCGCCAGATCCTCCATGCCTCATTGACGCGCGATCTGCTCGCAGGACGCGACGCACTCGTCCCGACCGTCGACGGCTCACGAGGTATCGATGCAGCGACGCGAACCGCGGCGCCCATGCTGTATCGCCTGGGGCACTGGTTCCCGCGCTACGTCGACACTCGCGATGGAACGGTACGCCATCTGCCCTCGATGCAAGGTTCCGGCGAAAATCGCGTAACGATGTATCCGAACGGCATCATCGCCCTGCATATGGGCAAGGCCTCCGAACTGCCCGCCGGCGAGCGCGCCACGAGCGACGACGTCGATGCAACGCATCGCATCGTCGAGCGTCTCGCGCCGTTCTGATCCCCACGGAACAATCAGATGCTGACCGACATCGCACTCGTCTCGGGCCTGCTAGTGCTCGCGCAACTGCTGCGCGCCGCTATTCCGCCGCTATCACGGTATTTGATTCCCTCCTCCATGATCGCGGGTCTACTGGCGCTGGCACTCGGCCCCGGCGGCTACGATCTGCTGCCGTTCGCGCGCGATGCCTCTGGCGCGCCGTTGTTGCTCGGGTATCCGGGTGTGCTCATCACACTGTTGTTCGCCACCTTGCTGCTCGGTCATCGCCCGAAAGCGACGCAGGGTTCGGTCTTGCGCAACAGCAGCACGTCCTTTCTCTACAACCTCGCCTCTGAGGTGATGCAGTACGGTGTCGTCATTTGTCTCGGCGTGCTGCTCTTGGCCGTCGTATTCGTCGACCTGCGGCAGGAGTTCATCGTCATGCTCCCGGCGGGATTCGCGGGGGGACACGGCACGGCCGCACTGTATGCCGAAGCGCTGCCCGGCTGGGAGGCCGCGCGTAGCGTCGGCTTCACCTTTGCCACGGTCGGCATCTGCTGTGCGGTATTCGGCGGCCTCGCACTCATCAATCTCGCACGCCGCCGCGGTTGGCTGGCCGCCAACGACTCAGGCACGACGGCTGCGCAGTCCGCCAACGGACAAAGTTTCCTGCCCGCCTCGCAACAGGACCCGCTCGGTCGGTCAACCGTCAATGGCATGGCCCTCGAGACGCTGGCCTGGCACGTAGCGCTGGTGCTCGGTATCTACGGCGCGGCGATGGCGCTGCTTCCCGGCTTACGCGAACTGCTCCCAGCGCGATTCGTGCTCCCCGCGTTCGGCATCGCCATGTTGCTCGGCTGGCTGGTGCAAACCGTGTTTGATCGCCTGCGCCTCAGTGGCCAGTGCGTCGGCGAGTACATCGATGCGCAGGTCATCGGGCGGATCGGCGGCTTGTGTTCCGATTACCTCGTTGCCTTCGGCATCGCCTCGATCAATGTACAAATCGTGCTCGACTACGCGCTACCGCTCGCCGTGTTCTCATTGCTCGGTCTTGGCCTCTGCGTCGGTTGGCTACTGCTCGTAGCGCCGCGTGTCTTCGGCGAGCGCTGGTTCGAGTCCGCCATCTTCACCTACGGGTGGAACACCGGCACCATCGCCTTCGGCGTCGCGCTGTTGCGTGTGGCCGATCCACGCGGCGAGACTCGCGTGCTTGCCGATTACGGTATGGCCTTCATCGCGATCGGTCCGCTCGAGGCCGTGCTGTACACCGCGGTGCTCGCCGCCCTCGCCGCAGGGTATCTACTGCAGGCGGGCATCGCCCTGCTGCTGCTCGCCGGCGTATTGACGGGCCTTGCGATCTACCGCGCCCGTACTGCCGCGGCCGTGCGCATGTCGAGTTGAGCTTCCGACGATGGGCGCACCGGTGCCGCAGTTATTGATCGTTGATGACGACCGCGCGCTGGCGGCAATGCTCGTTGAGTATCTTGAGATGCAAGGCTGCCACGTTTTGACCGCAGGCAGCGGCGAGCAGGCCCTGATCGAGGTGGCGCAACAGCCCGTCGATCTCGTAGTGCTCGATGTGGGTCTGCCCGGTATCGACGGCTTTGAGACCTTGCGGCGATTGCGCCTCGAACACACCGTGCCGGTGATCATGCTGACCGCGCGGGGTGAAGAGCAGGATCGCATCGCAGGTTTGACAGCCGGCGCCGACGACTACCTCCCAAAACCATTCAATCCGCTGGAACTTGCCGCACGCGTGCGAGCCGTGCTCAAGCGCAGCAGCGCGTCGCAGACCACAGCGCCATTACGCGAATCGACTACGGGCTTTGGCAATCTGGTGCTGCATGACAAGCGCCGCGAAGTTCGGGTGGCGGGTGCGCCTGTGCCATTGACGGCGACCGAGTTGCGCGTGCTGGAGACGCTGCTCCAACGTCAAGGCGAAGTGCTGTCGCGGGCGGAACTGACCGAGATTGCCGTGGGCCGACCACTTGAACCGTACGATCGCAGCATCGATACGCTGGTGAGCAAGCTACGCCGCAAACTCGCGTTGGCCGGCGCCCACGGCGCCGAAATCCGCAATCTCCGCGGACACGGCTACGTGCTCGACGCGCTGCGCTCGGACGACGGTCGCGCCGGCGATGAGCGTAGTTCCGAGGATCACGCATGATGCGGCGCGTCTCACCGCTGTACGTGCGTATGGCGGTGTATATCGGTGCGGCGATCGTGGGGTTCGTGCTCCTCGCACTCGCCAGCCTCGCCCTCATCGCCTCGCGGCAACTCGAAAACTATCTGGTGGCGCGCGAAGGTTCCCTCGGGCGCGATGCCGCACACATTCTCTCGAGCGAGGGGCGTGACGCCCTGCGCGAGTGGATGACGGACCCGCGCACCGTGCCCGACGGCGTGGTGCTCTACATTCTCGATGCCGAGGGGCGCGATCTCGGCGGTAAGGATTTGCCCGCGGGATATCGCCGCTTCGTCGAACGCTTCGTACTTGCCGGTGTGCGCAATGACGAGAGTGACTTCAGGCCCATCCGGCTCGCACCGCTGATCGTGGCCGCCGATGGCACCCGCTACGCTTTCCTGCTGTTGCCTGAGCGGATCGCGCCATGGGGTAACCCCGCCACGCTCATCGCCTTGCTCGCCGCGGCGCTGATCGTCATCGCTGTGGTGGCGGCGCTGATCGCCCGGGCTCTCGGCAAACCCATCCGCGAGTTGCAGCTGACCGTGCGCAACGTCGCCAAAGGCGAAGTCGCCGCGCGCGCACCGATGGCGGTCACGGCGCGTGGCGACGAACTCGGCGCACTCGCGCGTGACGTCGACGCCATGGCCGAGCGCATCGAGCGCCTGCTTGCGTCGCGCCAGCAGCTGATGCGCGACATGTCGCACGAGCTGCGCTCGCCACTGGCGAGGCTACAGGCAGCACTCGCGCTGGCCGAACGCAAGCAACCGCTGCCGGCCATCGAGCACGCCCGCATCGTCACCGAACTCGAACGAATGAACCAGGCGATCGGCGATGTGCTGCGCTTCACCCGCCTCGAGGCCGAACCCATACGCGCCAAGCATCTGCTGCGGGTGGACGAGCTGTTGCAGACATTGGTCGAGGACGAACGCGTTGAGGCCGGCAATCGGGAGCTGCGCTTGTCGCTGGAAGCAGCGCCCGAGCTGAGGGTCGTCGGCGATCCCGCACTGCTGCGCAGCGGCTTCGAGAACGTCCTGCGCAACGCGATTCGACATGCACCGCCCGGCAGCAGCATCGACATTCGCGCCGGGTCAAGCCCAAGCGCCGATGGCGAGACGTCTGGGCACGTCGAAGTCAGCATCGAAGATCGCGGCCCCGGGGTGCCGAGCGAGATGCTGGAGCAGATCTTCGAACCCTACACTCGCCTCGCCCCGGCGGGCGACGACAGCACGGGCACAGGCCTCGGGCTCGCCATCGCACGGCGTGTATTCGCGGCCCACGGGGGACGGATCCACGCGGCAGCCGCCACGCCCTGCGGGCTGCGGGTACACATCAGGCTGCCTCGCGCGTGCTAGCATTCGCGCCGCTGCACAGCGTCCACAGGAGTGACCCATCGTGCCCGGCAAACTGATCCTTGTCCGTCACGGCCAGAGCATCTGGAACGTGGAGAACCTCTTCACCGGTTGGCATGATGTCGACCTGTCACCGCAGGGCCGCCTCGAGGCCGCCGCCGCCGGGCGCGAACTGGTGCGCGAACATCTCGCCGTCGACATCGCATTCACGTCCATGCTCAAGCGCGCGATCCGCACGCTGTGGATCATGCTCGACGAGATGGATCGGATGTGGGTCCCGGTCGAGCGCAGCTGGCGCCTGAACGAGCGGCATTACGGCGCCCTGCAGGGTCTCAACAAGGCGGAAACGGTCGCCAAGCACGGCGAGGCCCAGGTGAAGATCTGGCGACGCAGCTACGACATCCCGCCTCCGGCGCTGGCACTCGATGACCCGCGCCATCCCCGCAACGACTCGCGTTACGCCGGTATCGACCCGGCGCTGCTGCCCGCCACCGAGTCACTGAAAGACACGCTCGCGCGCGTGCAGCCGTTCTGGGAATCGCGCATCGCGGTGGAGCTGCGTGCCGGACGCAACGTGCTCGTTACGGCGCATGGCAACAGCCTGCGCGCGATGGTGAAGATGCTCGACGGCGTCGCCGAGAAGGATATCGTCGAGCTGAACATTCCGACCGGCGTTCCGCTGCTCTACGAACTCGACGAGCAACTTCGTCCGCTCAGTCGCCGTTATCTGGGTGATGCCGCGGCGATTCAGGCCGCTGCCGATGCGGTTCGGCGGCAGACGGAGCGAACCTAGCGCGCCGCCTGATTTGCGGCCCAGTTCGCAGCCTAGCTCGCGACCTTCGGCGGACCAGGTGCCCAGCCATCGTAGCGGCCACCGCCTGCTGCGGCGAGTTCACGCAATTGGCCCGAGATCGAACGGATGGCGTCAGCATTGAGTTGCAAGGTCCGCTGCGCGTGAACGCTAAAGGGCAAGTCGGCGCTGTCGGGCAGCTCGCGGACGTCGGCCACATACCCCTCAGCGTTGAGGCGGGTTGCTAACTGCTCAGCCTGCTCTCGCGTGGGCATCGCCACAAAGAAATCCACCTCGACGGGGCGGAACGGGTCGGCACCACTGCGTCGCAGGCGCTCGATCAATCGCGTGTCCCAATCATCGACTTTGACAGTCGCCGCCCGCCGTATCTGATAGACGATCCGCCAGACCGCGATGCCGGCTCCGGCAATGAGAAAAACAACGAACCAATCCATGGCAGCCCCCTAGGGTGTATGACCCAAATCCTGGAATGCGGGCCGGCGCTTCTCGAGAAAGGCCCGCATACCCTCGAGCCCCTCGCCCGAGGCGGCCTGCTCGGCAATGGTACGGCCCTCGAGCGCCAGGTGATACTCGAGTTCACTGCGCGAGACCGACAACAGCCGTTTGGTTTTGGCAAACGCATGCCGCGGACCCGACGCCAAGCGGCTCGCCAGGGCGCGCGCATGCTCAAGCAGCTGCCCATCGGCCACCACCTCGTTGACGAGACCCGCCGAGTGGGCCTCCTCCGCCGTCACCATGCGATTGCTGAGCAACCACTCCATCGCGCGCTTGGTGCCGATCAGTCGCGGCAGGAAGAACGACGTACCGCCGTCCGGCGTCAGTGCCACGCCCGTATAGGCCATCGAGAAGCGCGTACTCGCACCGCAGACGGCGAGATCCGCCATCGCCACGAGCCCGACCCCTGCGCCCGCAGCCGTCCCGTTGACCACTGCGATCACCGGCGCCGACAGGTGCACAAGCCCGACGATTGCCGCGTGCAGATCACCCGTCAACTCGAGCAGATAGGCCGAAATACCGGCGCGGAGATCGGCGTTCGATTCAGACGAACCCTGCGCAAGCATGCCGCGCAAGTCGCCGCCAAAACAAAAATGCTTACCCGCGCCCGTGAGCAGCACGGCGCGGATAGACCCATCGGCCTCGAGTTCGCGTACGGCCGCGAGCAGCTCGCGCGCCATGACTAGGTTCAGGACATTGGCATTGTCGGGCCGATTCAGCGTCAGCACGCCGACCGCCCCCTCGCGCTGCAGGGTGACGAATGCCACGCGGTGCTTACTCGTCGGGCGCGATGGTCACGCGCAGCCCGTCGAGCGCATCGGTCATCTCGACCTGGCAGGACAGGCGAGAGCCCGGCTTCTGATGGGCCAACTCGGCAATGAGTTCGCGCTCGTCAGACATGGCCGCCGGAATCTTTGCCGCCCAATCGGAGTCGATGTAGACGTGGCAAGTGGCGCAGGAGCACATGCCACCGCAGATCGCCGAGATTCCGTAATCGAGTTCCCGCAGGGTTTCCATCAACTTCTGACCGGAACGGGCGGGGACATCGTGTTCGCGACCGTCGCGGTCGACGACTTTCAGCAAGGGCATGGGCAAGTCCTGACGGGGCTGATTGGGGGTCGCTAGTGTGCCCGGGCCGCCGCAGCGTTTCCAGTCAGGGTCATCGCCAAGTCAGTCCATAGACCATCGAGCAGCGCCCGCGTCCGCAGCAAGGTCTCGAACAGGGGACGATCCTGCGCGGACAGCCAGTCCCTCCACTGATCGGTCGGGACGGCACCGCTGACCACGAGACCCGCCAGATCCTCCAGTCGATGTCCCCGATGGGCGTATTCGAAATCGAGCAGTACGAGTCCTCCCTCCGGCGTACCGAGCAGGTTGTCTGTTGACAGGTCGCCGTGGACGAAGCACCCGAGGGCTTCGAGCGCCAACGCGGGCTCGCGCTGCCACTCTCCGAAACAGCCGTGGAGCGAGGCATCCCACCGTCGTGCCAACCCGGGCGCGATCGTCTCGAGTTCGCGGTGAAGGCGGACCGCCCTGTCGGCCAGGTGAACGACCGGCAGTGGTGCCGCCGGCAGTTCACGCAAGACGGTCAGCAGTTCGAGCACCGCGGCCACCTGAGACTCGTGCTGCCACCACTGTGGCTCGAGCCGCGCACCAGCGACGAACGGCATGCTCATCCAACCCGCCTGCAGATCAACCGCAATCACCGGCGGTGCGAGACCCCGTACTGCCGCGATGCGCTGCGCCGCGACCTCCGCAAGTCGATCTGCTCCCAGTGACTGCGCGACGGATTGCTGCACCCAGTGGCGCCGAACGATGTCACAGCCGTCGTCGTTGAGGCGTTGCACGCGGTTGAGTGCCGGCGCAACGGAACGATTCGACCAGCGAGAGTCTTGTGTCACGCGAGCGTCCGACGCCATGCGCGCCAACCGGCGATCGCGATCAGGAAGTACACCGCGTAGAGCAGGCTGACGAAAACGAGACCCTGCGAGCCGTAGAGGAACATCGATAACAGATTGACCACGAACCAGTACAACCAGTTCTCGAGCACCGCTCGCGCCGTCAGCCACGTGGCCAACAGACTGAGACCCGTCACCAGTGTGTCGAGATATGGCCACGCCGCCCCCGTCAGGCGGCCAAGCGTCGGCGCGATGAGCAGCGTGAGCAGTGCGATCACGAGGATCGATAACGCGTGGGATCGCACCGGCCAGCGACGAACGGTCAGTGCGCCCCGACTCGCCGACTCGCGCGACCAGCGAACGAAGCCATACACTGCCATCAGCACGTACAGCGACTGCAGCATCGCCTGCAGCGGCAACGCGGCACCGGCCGCAAGCCAGGCCAAGAGTCCCGAAGACAACGCACCGAACACCCAGGCACGATGATCCCTGCGCACCGCGAGCAGCGCGTAGCCGAGTCCTGCCACCAACGCCAGATGCTCGAGCGGCGACGCCGCTCGCAACGATTCGACGATCGACTGCAGCAGCGTGTCGATCAACGTAGGTTCCAACTGACGGTCAAACCCGCAGTGCGTGGATCCGCCTGTTGCACGTACAGCTTGTCGGGGAAATCAGGCGGCTCGTTGCCAAAGAAAAACCCGCGTTGCGCGTAGCTCGCGTCGAGCGCGTTGCGCATCCAGAGATCGACGCTCCAACGCGGCGTCGCATAACCCACACGGGCGTTCAACAACGTGTAGGGTTGCGATCGCTGATCGTGGCTGTCACTGAAAAAGAACCCGTCCACACGCTGCAGATCGGCCCGGGCGAACCAGCCTTGCGGCCGACGGTACTCGAGTGACAGCGACAGCTGGTGCGGCGGCGCATGGGCCTGCGCCCGACCGTCGAGTGATCGGTCGCCGATGATGTAATCGACAAACCGTGTCTCGAGAATGCCAAGCGTTCCGCTGATCGTCCAGTATCGAGCGGGTCGAACCGTCGCGGAGGCCTCGACGCCCCAGTTGACGCCACGCGCGGCGTTGTCGGTCAAATAAATGAACGACAGCGGATCACCGGGATCGAGCTGCGCGGAGGTGCTCACCTGCTGATCGCTGCGTTTCATGTAAAAGAGCGCCGCAGCGTAGTCGATGCCGAGCGCGGCATCCCTGCCCTTCAGACCGAGCTCGACGCTGTGCAGCAATTCGGGAGCATAGCCCCGCAGCGCTGCCGGAATCGCCGCGCCGATGTTGAAGCCACCGCCCTTGTAGCCGCGCGCGAAAGTCAGATACAGCCTGTGGTCCGCACGCCAGCGGTGCTGCAGCGAGAGGTTGCCGCCATACATGCTCTCGCCCGGAGACAAGTCGCTGCCATCGGTGTCGCGATATCTGGCGCTGCGCTGCTCGAGTCGCAGGCCGGCACTCAGGCTCCAGACGTCAGACCACTCGTGCGTGACTTGCCCATAGGCAGCCAGCGTGTCGGAGCGGTAATCACTGACGAGCGCGCGATACACCTCACCGCCGTACAGATCGAGTTGATCGTTGCTCTCGGTGAGATGCAGGCCATAGAGTCCTGCGAGCCAGCTCCAACTGCCCCCGGAGCTCGTCGACAACCAACGCAGATCCTGCGACACGCTGTCACGCTGTCGCAGGAAACGTGAGGTGAAATCGTAGTCCGGATCTGCACCCCAGTCGCCATCGAACGAGTACGTGATGTCGGCATCCACCCATGCCGTCACACTCCGAAATTCGATGACCTCGCCGCTGTGAACCAACGTCGCCGAGGCGCCGCGCGAGCGCTGGGCGTCGCGACCCGGATCATCCGAGCGGGTGCGTCGCGAGTTGTCGATGGCAAAGGCATCGAAGCCGTTGTCGATGTCGACCCACAGCGTCGACACATCCGCGCGCCACCGATCGCCGAGCCGCGTACCCAGCCGCGCACGCAGCGTCGTCTCGTCAAGCCCATTGGTATCGTCGCGATTCAGCGTGAGATTGCGACGTGAACCGTCGCTGCGATAGCGCTGCACGACCGCACGCCACGCCGTCTCCGACGACTCCGCGAGGGCACCGCCCGCCACCATGCCGAGTGAGCGCGTACGTTCCGAACCGCCGGTGGCTTCGAGACGCATTTCGGGCGTGAGTGCGGGGCCGCGGGTCGTCAGGTTGATCAGTCCAGCGAGCGCGTTGGCGCCGAGGGTCGTGCCCTGCGGGCCACGCAACACTTCCGTCTGACCCAAATCGAGCAGGGTCGCCGGCATGCCGATGCCAGAAAAATCCATTCCATCGATCAGAAACCCCACCGATGGGTTGGGCGCACCCTGCCACTGGTCCGTCTCGCCGATGCCCCGCAACTGGAAGTAGCGCGGACGGGAGCTGCCCGACGCCCAATTGAGATTCGGCACCAGCGGCAGCACGTCCTGCAAATGCTGAATGCCCGCTGCACGCAG
>Ga0068877_10003066_pt1 | contig 13339 bp, 13 predicted proteins | sample NOAtaG_FD_66437 | JGI IMG/M metagenome (GOLD analysis project Ga0068877, IMG submission 66437) | Freshwater lake microbial communities from Lake Erie, under a cyanobacterial bloom - NOAA_Erie_Diel6S_1000h metaG | ecosystem: Environmental > Aquatic > Freshwater > Lake | place: USA: Ohio, Lake... | reverse complement strand
CGTAAGACGACTTGGGAGCGTGGAGAAGGAGGCCGCTTTGATTGTGCTCGGAATCGACAAGGACAATCGCAGAAGCGTGCTGGCAATCGAGCCTGGTACAAGGGATAACGCCGAGTCATGGCGAGCTGTGTTCAGGGAACTCAAAGAACGAGGGCTCAGCGCTGAGGGTGTTGAAATCGGTGTCATGGATGGCCTTCCAGGTCTTGAAAGGGTGTTTAGCGAAGAGTTCCCATCGGCGGTCACTGCGAGGTGTTGGTTCCATGCCATGCAGAACGCGCTTGCAAAGACCCCTAAACGGCTCACAGACGCATTCCACGTTCTCGCCAAGCGAGTCATGAACGCCGAGGGTTATGACGATGCAAGGGCCCAATTCGCGGCTTTAAAAGCCCAGTTGGAAGCCGAGTGCCCGCGAGCAGTCGCTTGCCCGGAGAAAGACCTCAGTTCGCTGCTGAGCCACTATAAATTTCCCGCCAAACTCTGGCGCGCCTTGAGGACCACAAACGCTGTAGAGCTTATCCACAAAGAGTTTAAGCGACGTGCGAAGGCCATGGAAGCAATGGGCGAGAATACCTTGATGACAGTCGTCGCCTTTACTGCTATGAAGCTTGAACTTGGCTAGCAGCAACGATCTGTTGATACGTTCGATTCCAAAAACATTGGCAGAAAAAGACTTGAAGCAGGCAATGACGATCAAACTTTGGCTTGATGCGTGCGTGCTCTGTGAAACTCAAAAACCTTCTGTGGTGGCCAAGGCACTGGGCTTGAGATTTGATGAGCTGACAAAGCGCGTCGAAGCTTTATCGGGAGAAGCCTGCGTTAAGAAGAAGAGGACATCCCGCAGGGCAGGTGGGTTTATCGAACTAGGCAGGATCACATGAGGTATACTTCCCTGGGCGCTCGGAAGAAAGCGGCCACTCAGTTCCCAAAAGTCGAACAACAAAAAACCCCCGCATGTCGCGAGGGTTCTTGTGGTGTTTAGATGCATCCAGCAAGCCTGCTTCAGGACCGGAACAGCTCTCCCATCTTCTTGCCAAGGAGCGCCGAGGCTCCCATGATACAAGCCGCTAGGATGATCATCCCGATGATACCAAGGGCACTCGCCACGAGCTCGCCGGTTCCCTGTTCCAGGAAGAGAACGTATATCGCCTTCGTCAGAGGATAGAACCGTTCCTTCATCGCCAGAATCAAGCTATCACTCACGTCCAGCATAGCGTAAGAGAAACACAAGAGAGCCCCAGCAATGAGGTTGGCCATGACCAACGGGACCGTTATCTTCCGCAAGGTGTGGAAGCGTGATGCTCCAAAAGTGGTCGAGGCCTCTTCCAGTGAGGGACTCATCTGCTGCAGACCCGCCGCCGCTGACCGCACCATATAAGGAAGTCGCCGGATAGCATAGGCAATCACCAGCAGCGGTACCGGGTTATTCAATGGATCCAAAAAGGTATTGGTGTAAGTCACGACGTAACCAAAAGCCAAGACGATACCCGGCAATGCTAGAGGAATCATGACCAAACCGTCGAGAAGCCCCGGAAACGGTACCAGCTTGCGTACGATCACATAGGCGATCAAAAGCCCGAGTATGATATCGAGCACGGTCGAAAGCCCGGCGAAAATGAAACTGTTCTTGATACCGATCATCGACAGTTCCGTGTTAAAGACCTGATGGAAATGCTCAAAAGTATAAAACTCAGGCAACACCGTCATGAACCAGCGGTCACTGAAGGCCGTGACGACGACCGCCAGGTGAGGGATGAGAGCTAGGATCGCGACTCCTCCTGCGAACACATACACACCCACAGTCGCAAGAAACGAGATGCGCTTTTGCGCTTGAGTCACGTGCCCTTTGGCCATCATCTCGTATTTTTTGCCGCCAAGGGCCAGCTTTGAGATCAAAAAGAAACTGACTGTCAGCAGGATCACGAGAAACACCAGAGCGTAGCCCACAGGATTCTCGTTCACGTCGGTGATCATGTTGAAAATCTGCACCGGGATCGTCTCGTGATAACCGACAAGCAAGGGCGTGCCGAGATCGGTTAAAGCCCAGATGAAGACGATAATAGCACCAGCAAAGTAACCTGGGCGAGCCAAAGGCCAGACGATGTCGCGGTACTGCTTCCACTTCGGTACACCCAGGGTGGTCGCCATCTCTTCGACACTCGGGTCCACGTTCGCCAAAGCAGCCGAAAGGTTCAGGTACATGATGGGATAGAGGTGCAAGACCTCGAGGATCACGACCGCCCAGAACATGTTCTCGGGACCCAGCCAATCGATAGGTTCGTCGATCCAGCCAATTTCCATCAGTCCAAGATTGACAGAACCCCGGCGAGCGAAAAAGCGCAGAATCCCGATAGCACCGACAAAGGGCGGCATCACCATCGGCACCAGCAAAAGACCTGTAAGGATCGCTTTGCCCCGAAAATCGAGCTTGGTGTTGATGAGCGCCAACGGGAAGCTCACGATGGTCGTAATGATCGTGGTGGTCAGACCGATCAGGAGGCTATTGCCAATCGAACTCATCAGCAGTTCGTTGGAAAACAGCAGGGGAAAGTATCGTAGCGTGAACTCACCGTTGTTGTAGAAGGCACGGCCGATGATGACGGACACTGGCATCACGAGGAAAAAAAAGAGCATGGCCAGGGTCGCCAGCACAGTGCCATAGCCTACGACATCAGACAGTCGTCGTTGCCAGACGGAAGTTGCGTCGACGCGTTGAGCTTGCATCAAGTTCCAGGCCCCATATCAGGTTGAGCGGGAAGAACCAGGACGTCATCGGCTGCAATGTAACAACCGATCGAGTCGCCATCTTTGAAATCATGGTCGGGAGCATGATAGAAATTGACCTTAAGGCCCTTACCATCGCTCGTCTTGAGTTGGAACTGTTCAGATTCGCCGAGATAGGTCAAATGTTCCACACTAGCTTGGAAGAAGTTCTCACCCTGCCCCGTCTTGTGCCAATCGATCATCACTGCTTCTGGACGCAGAGAGAGCGCTACGGTATCGCCCACCTTGAAGACTTCGCTGTGCACGGTGCTATGGAACGTTCCGATCGGGGTCTCGATCCGTGATTCAGAGTCTGACCACTCTTTGACCTTGCCCGTGAGCAAATTGGTTTCGCCGATGAAACTCGCGATAAAGGGAGTCCTCGGCGACTTATAGAGGGTCCGTGGATCGTCGGTCTGAATCAGACGCCCCACGTGCATCACCGAGATCTTGCTCCCCATCGAGAGGGCTTCCCGCTGATCGTGGGTCACGTAGACCGTCGTGATACCCGTCTGTTTGTGGATGCGCAGAATGTTGTCGCGCATCTCCATACGGAGCTTTGCATCGAGGTTCGAGAGTGGTTCGTCCAGGAGGAGCACATTGGGTCGAATCGCCAAAGCACGGGCCAACGCCACACGCTGCTGCTGCCCACCCGAGAGTTGACCGGGAAGTCGCTCAGCATACTGAGTCAGGCGCGTGATATCCATCACCTCGTCGATCCTGCGCTTGATCTCTTGATTCGAGAGTTTTCGCAACTTGAGACCGTACTCGATGTTCTTGTAGACGGTCATGTGAGGCCAAAGCGCGTAGTTCTGGAACACCATACCGATCCCACGTTCGACCGCGGGCTGGAACGTCACGTCTTTGCCATCAAAAAAGAGCTGCCCCTCGCTGGGCTGCTCAAGCCCAGCGAGCATGCGCAGAGTGGTGGTCTTGCCACAACCTGAAGGTCCGAGTAGAAAGTGCAGAGCTCCGCGCTGGATTGTGAGGTTCAGATCGTGGACGGCCGTCGTCTGACCGTAGCGCTTGTAGATAGATTTGAATACAACTTCCATAGCTCTCTCGCGCCTTTGATGGCTTATTGGATGGTTCGGTATTTCTGTCGAGCGGCAGCCACCCAACTGTTGATGGTCTTGTTGCGCAGAACTTCGTCGTCCCACTTGTCAACCAGCTGGTTGAACTCAGCCTCCGTGATGGGCGGCTTACCCAGAGCTGCAAGCTTGGCCGGATCGACCTTACCACCTTTGGCAACGCGCCCCCAGGCCTTCTTGAGGTCATCGTGGGTATCGACCAGCAGCGCTCCGACCATGTCGTTGAACACGCGCTGCAACTTGGTCGCCTTGTCGAGGTTCAGCACCACGAAGCCCTGCTGCTTGAAAGGATTGAACGCATCAATGCGCTTGCCTTCTGTCTCTTCGTAGGCTTTGACATTTGCAGCCATACGTCCGAGCGAGGATTTCTTGGGCCCACCCGGTACACCCTTCGGCAGCACCAAAAGCTTCTGCCCTTCAACGCTCAGGACAAACTCGATAAACCGCTCTGCCACCTGCCGATTGGGAGCCCCCTTCAACAGCGCGATAGGATCAGGGTCGAGCACGGTCTGCCCTTGAGGCAGTGCGAAGCCAAGGTTTTCAGGCCCGATATCGCCGATCTTAGCGAGAGCGTAGAAGTCGATGACCATGGCCAAAGCCACGTCACCCGCCACAACAGCTTTGATGGGATCGGTACTGGTGTGGGTAAAGGAGCGCGCATTGCCTGCGATCGCGGTCAGCAGCTCCCAGCCTTTGTCCCAACCGTTGGTCTGAATCAAAATCGCGTTCATCGTGTTAGCTGAGCCTGAACGACGCGGATCAGTCAGACTGATGTTGTTGCGATAGACGGGATTCCCAAGGTCCAGCCAGGTCTTGGGCTCAGGCAACTTGTCGAACTTCAGAATCTTCTTGTTGTAAAACACGCCAAAGGAAGACATCGCTGACGCGTACCAGGTCTGGGTCTTATCGTAGAGAGGGATCCCAGCGGCTGTTTCGGGAATCTGACCCTTGAGCGATGCCGGCAGCCTGTAAGTGTCCAGAAAGCCTTCGCTATGAAGCTCAAGGAAGGTCGCCGTGCCACCGCCCCAGAACAAGTCTACGTTGGCCGTCTTGGGATTGGCGCCGAACTTCGCCCGGAGAAACCGCACGTCGTCCGAGGTCCCACCCTGATCGAGCCACTCAACGTTGACCTCAGTTTTGAACTTTTGTTTGTAGTAATCCCGGAAGAGAGGAACGTATTCCTCTTGAATGGATTTGCGATGAGGGGAAAGGATCACGAGAGTGTCCTTAGCCCAAGCCGTGACCGAACTGCAGAGAAGTGAGGACGCTAGTAACCAGTACTTCATGAGTCGTTTCCTTCTTACTGCCTGCCCCCCTGCCTCTCGACACGGACACCCCCGAGGGTTCCATGGGCGAGGACGGAGAAAACCGGCCGGATGATATGTATCCGAGGAGCATCTAGGTAGAATTTACCCTCAAAAAAAGCAAGCCTTTTATGACGTCAAGCCCGGGCAAAATCTGTGATTCTGGCTTCTTGCACCGAAGCACGTTCCCGCAGACGCGTAGCGACAACCGCCGCAGCATGCTCAGCCAAATTCCCCTGGAGCCTTTGTCCCAGGGCTCTGAGTGCCTCGGACTGCAGCGTTCGATACGCTCCGGGTCGAGCGAGCTGAAGCAATTCGTCGGCAGCCTCTCGCGCAGCAAAATTCTGGATAAACTCCTTGATCAGGCCCTGTCCTGCTACCAGGTTGACGAGGCTGATATGGGAGAGTTTGACGAAACGCTTCGCTAGCTGATAACTCAGTGGCTGCATCACGTAGACCACGGCCATGGGCGTCTGGACCAAGGCGCATTCGAGCGTGGCCGTACCTGAGGTGACGAGCGCTGCATCGCAGCTTTTCATCAGGTGGATGCTCTGTCCAGCAACCACTTGGGTATCACCCAGGTCGAAAACCTGGAGCCCCTCGGCCACCTTCGTGGGCTTGGGCCAGGGGGATTGTCCCAACATGCGAGCGAAGAAGGCGAGATCAAGATGGGGTGCTGCCGAAATTGCAAAACGGAGTGTCGGGTCGAGTCGTCTTAGCTCCTCGCGAATGGCCAGCATCCGTGGCAGCAAACGACTGATTTCTCCATAGCGACTGCCGGGGAAAAATCCGATCGTGGTCGCTTCGCTCAAGCTGAAGCGAGCGCGATCCCGCACGGCTTGTGCGGCACGATCGACTTGAGGTGTTCCCACATAGCGGTAGACAACGCCGCGTTGCCGGAAAAACTCCGCTTCGAACGGCATGATCCCCAGAACTTCGTCCGTCACGGTCTTTAACGTTTCCGTTCGCTTTTCGCCCCAAGCCCAAAGCTGGGGGGCCACATATTGAATCACAAAAATACCGCGCAGACGCAGAGCGTCGGCCAGGCGCAAATGAAACCCGGGGTAATCGACGAGCACCGCGACATCGGGGCGGCGTCGGTCGATGGCTTCAAGCAGGCTAAATTCCAATCGTTTGAGATAGGGCAAGTGTTTGAGGACTTCGACAAACCCCATCACCGCGAGCTCTTCGATCCCGAACAGGGCTTCGGCGCCCGCTTCGCGCATGCGAGGCCCACAGATTCCAAAAGCTTCCAGCCCGGGCATGACTTTCCCCAGGGCGTCGAGGAGTTCACCCGCCAAGAGATCGCCCGAGGGTTCACCCGCGGAAATGAACAACTTTGCCATCGGCACTCCTTGTCCGTTCAGAGATTGACCTGCTCCATCTCGCTGCGTGACCGTCCCAGGATCCATGCCTCGTCAGCAAGTCGAACGGCGTCGGCGACGAGCTGCACCGACTCCACCAGTTCTTCACCAATCGCCAGGTGATGGGCTTGGCCCGTGAGATAGCAGTAAAGCTGCTGCAATTGGTTCTTAAGGGACTCCTGACTGATGATGGGCAACTGAGCTCGTTCGAGACCCTGGGCGTCCCTCTGCCACTCGAGTGTGGGAAAGGCTTGCGAGGCTCGTTCGTTCAGCTCGAAACCAACGAGTTCTAAAGTCTGAGCGAGGTAATCAACATGAGCGACGCCGGCATCACCCGTCACGCGGATCGTCCGCAATCTTTGAGGGGTTAACCAGTTGACGTGGACCGTCCCGGACGCCCCTTGTGCGCTGCGCACGATGATTTCCGCTGCATCGTAGATGCCAAGCTGCTTCGTGGCGTGCGCCAGGCTGTGCAGGATGTCCATTGGTCCGAGCAGCATACGAAACACGTCGAGTTCGTGGACCGCTAAGTCGAGAATCACGTTATTTCCCGTCTTCACATTGCGCGGGAAACCACCTGCTCGCAGACCGTGGATGTGGACGATACGCCCGAGAATCTGGGATTGAACGACCTCGCGCAGGGCTTGTACGACTGGATTGCAGCGTTCGATGTTACCGACGGCGAGCGCCAGACCCCGGGCTTCTGCCAGCTCAACGAGCTGACGAGCCTCCGTCTCCGTGCTGGCTGCAGGCTTCTCTACAAACACGTGGCGCCCCGCTTCGAGCAGGTCACGGACGAGAGTCGCGTGCAATTCAGTCGGAGCTGCGACCACAGCTAAGGTGAAGTCCAGGGCCAGAGCACTCTTGAGGTCGCGCAGCAAAGGCAGTGGCCGACCCTGCACAGGCAATGATTCGAGGACCGGATCGACGACCGCAAGCAACTCAAAACGCGGATCCTCACTGAGCACCCGGTAATGGTTGCGACCCATATGTCCCATTCCAACTAGTACGACCTTGATACGTTGCATGCAGCCCCTCGCCGAGCGTTATGGCCGGAAGAATAACCAAAAGCCAGCATGAGGGAAAGGCCGTAATGGCGATTGGCCTTGTGGCCAATCTCCGTCTTGCGCGGTTTGGGTTCCAGGGTCGGATCTTGGAGACTCGATTGAGCCCTGCTTGCGATCAGGATAGCTGTTTAAGTAGGGTTTCGGCCCCGCTGGCTTCGATTTTGCCAGATGCATCGATGTTCAGCTGCTTGACAACACCTTTATCGACCAGCATGGCATAACGCTGCGACCGGATCCCCATGCCTTTGGTGGTGAGATCGAGTTCGAGACCTAACTGCTTGGTGAAGGCCCCCGAGCCGTCGGCCAGGAGACGAACCTTACCCGCCGTCTTCTGATCACGGGCCCAAGCTCCCATCACAAAAGCGTCGTTGACCGACAGGCAGTAGATGGCATCCACCCCTCGGGCTTTGAAATCGTCGAAGTGCTTCACAAAGCCAGGAAGATGAAAATTGGAGCAGCCGGGGGTAAAGGCACCAGGTAGACCGAAGAAAATGACTTTTTTCCCCGCAGTCAAATCACTAACCTTGAAAGCGTTGGGGCCGACGGAACACCCTTCCCCTTCCACTTCGATGTATTCCATGAGAGTGCCCTCGGGCAATGTGTCACCAATCTTAATGCTCATGGGAGTCGTCCTTATGCTGAAGTAAAAAAGAGGGCTGCAACGGTATCCGTTCCGCTGCAGACGCTCCAGAAGCGTCCTGATTGATCAAGGTGAGCAGAGTGTTGATGAGATCGAGATTCAGCACCCCTGCCGGAGGCAAGGAGTTGAGATCCTGGCCGTCAAAGTTCAAGGGACAGACGTCACGGCTTTTCGTATCTTCATCGACTTTAAATTCGAGTGGAAAACCGTGGGTGCGACAGACTACGGGTCGTGCTTCGTAGATGAGACAAGCTCCTTTTGCATCCAGAAAGGCGCAACGAGTCCCTTGATGAGGGTCCAAGGTTTCATTCGCAAGTGCTGCCGCTGCCCGATCTGGTCGAGCTAAGAGCAGAGTGCGAATATGTTCAGCCTCGACAGGGAACATCTTCAGCCCGGGCAGACAGCAGCTGTGACAACCCTTATGACAGCTGATGTGTGATCCATGCAAGCGCGCGAGTTCTTCCGCTTTGGCATCGATTTTAGCCAGCAACTGCTGATAACGCTGTTCTGTCATATGCCTTAAGCCTTTCTCTGCATAACCGCTACAAACATAGTATCAGAGTCCTCCTGAGGACAACCGAGCAGTCGCTGCGAGACCTGGACAAAATTGGAATGATCGGCAAGGAATCCTTCGATCTGAGCTTCATTTTCCGAGACCAGCCAACTGCAAGTCCCATAAACCAAATAACCACCGACTCGTACCGCGCGGGACACTTGCTCGAGGATCGACGCTTGCAGCGCTGCAAACTTTTGGTCTTCTCCGGCTGCCAGACGCAAACGCGCCTCGGCATTGCGCCGCCAGGTGCCACTGGAGGTACAGGGGGCATCGACCAAGACAACGTCAAAGCCACCTTGCTCTTGGATGGCTGCATCAAACGGCGGGAGTTCCTGCCCGTTCCAGGCTAAAAACCGCACCTGTTTGAAGCGGGCTCGTTCGGCCCGCAGCCGAATATCGGCCAGCTTATACTGCCTGACGTCCGAAGCGTAGACCCGGCCCTTCGAACCCAAGCGAGCGGCGATCTGCATGGTTTTGCCACCGCCCCCGGCGCAGGCGTCCCAGACCTTATCGTTGATGTGTAAAGGTATCGCCTCGCCGATCTGCTGGGATGCCCGATCTTGAATTTCGATCCAGCCTTGCTGATAGGCCTCCAGCCCCAGGATACCCCCATCTCCCCCGACGCGGAGGGTGCTCGGACCTTCCTGCTGCGCAGTCAGTCCACGCTCGGATAATTCTTGCTGCACAGCTGCCAGTCGATCCGATGCATTCAGTCTGAGCCAGAGCGGAGCTCGTTCGCCCTGCCGTTCGAGAAAGAGCAGCACATCGCTCTTCCGCCACTGACTGATCGTCTGCCGCTGCTCGAGACTCTGGCGGTAGGCGGGCGGTAGGCCCCACCAAAGGAGAGCGGCAGGTGCTAGTGGTTCTTGGAGCGCACACTCTCGCCAGGCTTGCAGCGACTGGATCGTCTCAGCATCGTGGTGTGTGCTTGGATCCAGCCGAAGACTCAGCCAGTAGAATAATCGGTCCCCCGACATCTGTCTCAATTCGGCCCAGCTTGCTCCCTGGGTGATCCTTGGGTCATCCATCGAGCCCCAATCTGCTGCCTGAGGGAACCGGTCCCCCGATCTAGGCTGCGCGCCTAGCAAGGATTCAGCTGCCCAAGCCCAGACCCCGAAACGAAAGGCCATAAACAGTGCGTCGCTGTACCAAAGACGATCCTTTTTGCCAAAGCGCTTGTCCTGTCGAAATCTTTGGGCTAGCCAGCGATCAAGCTGCGGCAACTCTTCGAAGGTGCAGAGTTCGGCCCAGAGACGCAGCAAATGAGGCGTCCGTGGTGACCGGAGATAGGCCACTGCAGGCTGCGTCCCCTGCCCTGCCCTGTTCATAGGACGTTGGGCTGAATCAGCCCAAACGCAGGTGGATTCGCTCGCCGTTGTCGGCTGCGTGGATCACGATGTGCGATCGCGAGCAGCGTGCGTTCGTGAGAACTTGGGTTGATGTAGAAGGTCTCTTCGATACCGTCTTGTTCCAACACTTCCGCTGCTCCCAATTCGCGCCCCTCGCAGGTCAGACCTGCACTTCCTGTGAGCAGAGCCTTCAGGTGCCAACCAGGAAAGCAAGGCCTCAAACTACTTTCCGGTGGGATCCGAAATCGGACCAGAGCAGCCTCCGGAGCTGCAAAAATAAGTTGCGCTGCCGCAAAGTCCGCCTCAACGAAAGCCCCTGCGGCATCACGGAAGATTTTGATAGAGGGGATAGCAGCGGCACGCAAGGCTTCGGGTTTGACAATCTCGAGCGCGACGGCTTCGATCCGAGCTCGATGTTGGTCCGGTCCGGGACTGGACAAAATAAAGGCCGTCAGGGCTTCAGCTGCGCTTTCGAGCAGTCGAAAGCGTCCTTGGGTCAGGATAAAGTTGATCTCCCTCGCGAGGGCCGCATAGTCTACCGTTTGATCCAACTGCCCGCTCAAAGCTGCGGCCCGGGTATCCAGGTAGAGACTGAGCTGCAGTCGCAGGGCCTGGGTCCGCACCGCTTCCTCGGGATAGATACCGATCATGCAGCGCACCTGCAGATCCTGCAGGCGAATTTCGTCCAGGGGGCGACCGTTGTGCTGAGGGTGGTGCATGCGACTCTCCTTGCGCTCAGGTTGTAACCCGACTCGCAGCGCTTGGCAATCCCCGAACCCCATCCTATCGGCGTGTTAATGCTCTTTTCATTGCCCCGGACCTGTGGTAGCGTCCGGCCTCGTTTCCAATGCATACCGGGAGATTGCCTGTGGAACGCGCCAGTCGCCCAGAATTGAAACTTGCAAGCCAAAACGACAATATTTTTGCCGGGCAGCACTACCCTAAGCCATTTAGCTTCAATCATGAGGTCGCACAAGTCTTTGACGACATGGTTCGCCGCTCGATTCCCCTCTATTATGACGTAACACGCTACACCGCGGACTGGGTGCTGCACTTTTATCAAGCTGGGAGCGCCATCATCGATATCGGTTGCTCGACCGGAACCACCACCCATCACATCGGTCAAAAGCTCGAAAAACCGGCACATTTTCTGGCGATCGACAATTCGCCCGCCATGATCAGCAAGGCCGAACAAAAACTCGCCGATTTTCCGGCCCGGCATCGGCTGACGCTCTCCTGTCAGGATATCATGCAGACCGAACTGCCGCGGGCTTCGGCCGTTGTCTTGAACTACACTCTCCAATTTCTGCCCCTGGCCGATCGTCACCTCCTGCTCCAGCGAATCCATGAGGCGCTGCTTCCAAACGGCATTCTCCTCATCAGCGAAAAAGTGCGCTCGAGCGCTCCCGAGTTTCAAGAACTGACGACTCGACTCTACGAGCGCTTTAAAGAGGAGCAGGGCTACAGCCGAACAGAAATCGAACGTAAGAAAGAGGCCTTGGATCATGTGCTCATCCCCTACACCGAGGGCGAACACCGGCAGAATCTTCAGGCCGCTGGGTTTACCAAAATCGAATCGCTGATGAAATGGAATAACTTCGTCACCCTGATCGCCTTAAGGGATCGTGCATGATGGTCCAAGAGTCCCCAACATGGCTCGACCTCTTATCGCCCGCTGCCCACCACGATGTTCTCCGGCATATGCGTCCAGAACTGGCCACGCGCCTTGAGATCCCGAAGTGGGATCCGCAAAGGGCTGCTCTGGAGCGCGTGAAGGATCTTCGGGCGTCTAGACTCCGCATCGATCAGGCTCAAGTCTGTTTTGGAGAGGCGGGAGATCTGACGCTCGAACAGAATCTTCGCCTCGAGCAAACCCTGCGAGACCTTCGGCCTTGGAAGAAAGGGCCTTTTGGCTTTTTCGGACATGAGATCGATGCAGAGTGGCGATCGGACCTCAAGTGGGATCGACTGGCGCCGTATGTCGGATCCCTCGAAGGGCAGTTAGTGGCCGATATCGGTTGTCACAACGGTTACTTCATGTATCGTATGCTCAGCCATGGCGCGCGTACTGTGATAGGGCTCGAACCCTATGCTCAACTTTGGTTCACTCACCGCTTGATGCAGATGCTCCACCCGAGGCCGGAATTGCATTTTGAGTTCTATGGCGTCGAGCATATGCATCACTTCGCAGAGAGCTTCGATACGATCTTCTGCCTGGGTATTCTCTATCACCACACCGATCCAGTTGGGCTGCTGCGCAAGATGCGGAAAGCTTTAAGACCGGGCGGACGCATTTTTATAGACTGTCAGGGCCTACCCGGCGACGAGCCCCTGTCTCTGACCCCGGAAGGTCGGTATGCAGGTGCCGCTGCCATCTGGTTTCTACCGACTGTACGAACCTTGAAGAGCTGGGTGCTTCGCTCCGGCTTTACCCGCATGCACACGATTTTCTCCGCACCGCTGACCAGCCAAGAACAAAGGAGCACAGCTTGGGCTCCAATTAAAAGTCTGCAGGACTTTTTGGATCCCCAAGATTCCACTCGCACCGTGGAAGGGTACCCAGCCCCTTGGCGTCATTACCTCATGATCCGCCCGTGAGCGCGCTCCACCCTTGGGTCTGTCTTGAGATACCCTCCAAGCGTTGAGACATAGTCCAGAGACTGGGCACACCAAGTTTGGGAGTCCTGACGCAGAGGTCAGTCCGTCAGGAGCCGCGTTTTTTTATAGCAGCTTGGTGCTACAAAAACCAACAAGGACCCGTTCAACGAAGCTCCGCTTGGACCCGAGGGCATCACGATTTTGAGAACCGAGGCGCATCAGCTCTGGACCCTTCTTGAGTCCTTCGAAGGGTCATTCCGAACAGATGCTCCTTAAGGTACGGACACGGTGGTCGAACGCGGTTGGGACTGCGCTCCGTGACGATCTTGGATCCATACGCGAACCGTGAGCGAGCCACCCGAAAGAGGACGAGCCAGAGTGGTCGTCAAGGTTCCGGTCGTCGTTTCACGATCCGGACGATCATCACCATTGGTGTCCCAAAGATACAAAGAGATTCTGTTTTCGTCATCTGCCCTCAGATGGCTATTCTCTCTCATGGGTACGTCCTCCGAGCAGAGTAAGCTCCAAAAAGGCGGCCGCCGTGGTGGCAAGGCCTGAATCTGAAGCCGACGTCCTTTGATTGACACTGGGCGAGAAGAAGATCTATGTT
>Ga0068877_10003065_pt1 | contig 13341 bp, 11 predicted proteins | sample NOAtaG_FD_66437 | JGI IMG/M metagenome (GOLD analysis project Ga0068877, IMG submission 66437) | Freshwater lake microbial communities from Lake Erie, under a cyanobacterial bloom - NOAA_Erie_Diel6S_1000h metaG | ecosystem: Environmental > Aquatic > Freshwater > Lake | place: USA: Ohio, Lake... | reverse complement strand
ATAGTCAAGCGAGCGCTTGATCCCTTCGAAGGTTTCGTAAATAAGACGGTTTTCCGCCAGGAGGATGTCGACGACTTTTTCGCGGCGGCATTCCACGCCCGGAAGGGCCACCCGCAAGGGCGTAGCGGTTGCTTCGGGCAAAATCGAACTGCCGGCCACTTCGGCCAGCAGTGGCTGGAAGACCATGTAGTTCTCTTCGCTGAAGAGAATAATGCGGGCCTCGCCGGGGTGCAGCCGGGAGCGAAGCCGCTTGCCACAGGCCACGCCAGCAAAGCCACCACCAACAATCACGATCGTCTTCTGGACCATACTTACAGCGTCTCACCGCGGGTCGGCCCATGGGCGGGATGGAGACCAGGATGAGAGTGCCTGATTCCAGCGGGACCAGCGGCCCCGCAGTTCTTCCAGTTTGCTGTTGCGCTCAAGGGGATGCAGTTCATCGGGATCCCGGGCCAGGTCATAGACCTCTTCACGCAGCGGCTGGGATTGAATCCAGCGCAGATACTTGAAACGCTCTCCCCGCACACCCTCACTGCGGGGAATCACGACCTGCGGCGGATTACCACCAAAGAGGTGAGAGTAAAACCAATCCTTGCGCCAGCGCGGCTTCTCGCCGCGGAGCAACGGCGAGAGATCGCGCCCTTGTACCGAAGCAGGCACGGTGAGGCCGGCCAGTGAGAGCAGCGTGGGAGATATGTCGAGATTCAGGGTCATCTCACGGCGTGCGGCGCCGCGCAGCCGGGCGCCTGATCGCGGGTCGGCGATGATCAGCGGCGTGCGGATCGATTCCTCATAGAGATACCACTTGTCGGCCAGCCCCCACTCGCCAAGGAAGTATCCGTTGTCGGAGGAGAACACGATGACGGTATTGCTTTCGAAACCGCGCCGGGCAAGCGTGGCGACGATATCGCCGACCACGGCATCCACGCCGGCAATCAGACGGAAGTAGCTCTTCACGCTCTCCTGATAGTGCTCGGGAGTGGTGAAGCGCTTCTGCCAGCGCGCGCGGCTTTCGCTTGAGCGCACCGCCTCCGGCATCCGCGCGAAGAATTCCGGCGCGGCCTTCCGCGGCACGGGTACGTTGAGGTCACGATAGAGACCGGCTTCTTCCGGGTCATATAGATACTGTTTCGGGTCTGGATCGCGGGCGTGCGGGGCGCGGAAGCTGACGCTGAGGCAGAAAGGCTGCGTCGCAGAACTCGACTCGAGAAAATCCATGGCCTGGCGGCCGAGTTCGCGGCTTTGTCCCACGCGCTCCGGGCCGGGGTTGCCGAAGCTGACATCGAAATGATCGCGAGGGGCTCCGTCTCCGCCGACGCCGTATTTGCCGACGAAACCAGTGCGGTAGCCGGCCTCGCGCAACCGTTGCGGATAAGACAGCGCCAGCGTCTCCGGCCGCAGCGGCGTACGGAAGTCGCTGACGCCGTGACTCTTCTCATGCAGGCCGGTGAGGATTGTCGCCCGGCTTGTGCAGCAAATCGCCGTGGCGCAGAAGTTGTTCACAAAGCGCACCCCGGAGGCTGCGATACGGTCTATGTTTGGCGTGCGAAGCACCGGGTGGCCGGCGCAACTCATCAGGTCGGCGCGCTGGTCGTCGGTAAGAAGAAACAGGAAGTTCGGCCGCTGTGGACGGTATGCCAATGCACTGAGAAACGCTCTTCGCTGCATCCGTCAAGAATATAAGATGGAAGCAGCATGAGGCGATTTGCATTGGCTTTGGCGCTGGCGCGCGCCGCGGGTTGGGGTGCCGCGGAAGTGGAGTTTAACCGGGACGTCCGGCCGGTTCTTTCCGACAAGTGTTTCTCCTGCCATGGTGTCGATGCGAAAGCAAAGAACATTGCCCTGCGGCTGGATGTCGAGGCAATGGCGAAAGCGGATCTGGGTGGGGGGCGGCGGGCGATTGTACCGGGTGCGCCGGAGGCCAGCGAGATGATCCGCCGCATCAACTCCGAATCAAAGGCGAAGAAGATGCCGCCCGTCTTCACCGGGCATGGCTTAACCGATGCCGAGCGCGCCACTTTGACAGAGTGGATCCGCCAAGGGGCGAAGTGGCAAAAGCACTGGAGCTTGATCCCGGCGGTGCGGCCGGCCGTGCCAGCGGCGAAAGGCGGCAATGCGATTGATGCGTTTGTGCGCGCGCGGCTGGACAAAGAGAATCTCAAACCGGCAGCCGAGGCCAGCAGGGACCGTCTGATCCGCCGCGTCACTCTCGATCTCACTGGCCTGCCCCCCACCCCGGGAGAATTGAGGGAGTTTCTCGAAGACCGCTCCCCCCATGCTTATGACAAGCTTGTCGACCGTTTGCTCGACCGGCCGCAATACGGAGAACGAATGGCGATGCGCTGGCTGGACCATGCCCGTTATGCCGACTCCAACGGATACCAGTACGACGGCGAGCGCGTGATGTGGCGCTGGCGCGATTACGTGATCGATAGTTTCAACCGCAACAAACGCTTTGACCAGTTCGTGATGGAGCAAGTCGCTGGCGATCTGATGCCCGGCGCCACACTCGAGCAGAAAGTGGCAACCGGCTTTCAGCGCAACCACCGGGCGAATACGGAGCTGGGTATTGTCGCCGAAGAGTATCAGGTCGAATACGTCATCGACCGTGTCGAGACGAACAGCGCTGTCTTTCTCGGCCTCACCTTCGGGTGCGCGCGCTGTCATAACCATAAGTACGATCCCCTGACGCAGAAGGAGATGTACCAGTTCTACGCCTACTTCAACAACGTACCCGAGCAGGGACGGGCGATGAAGTACGGCAATTCCCCGCCGATGATTGCCGATCCTCCCCAGCATCAGCGCGAGGCTATGAAACAAATTGAGCGCGAGATCGAGCAGACGCGCCAGGGCTTGCGTGCCGACCCGCGCCGCGTCAGCGTCTGGCGCCAATCGCTGGCCGGCGACGGCTTGCGCTACTGGCATCCCGGGTTCGATCTCAAGCGAAAACTTTCTTTCGAAGATCCGGAGCAGACACGGGCCAATGCCGGAATCGTGCAATTTGTGCCGGGCCGCATCGGCCGCGCTGTGCAACTCGACGGAACGGCCTATCTTGATGCCGGCTTTGCCACCGCCAACTTCGATATCGAAGATCGCTTTACCGTCGCGTTTTGGGCACGCTCGGAGAAGACGCCGGACGGCGCCCTCTTTTCGCGGGCCAACGACAAGCCGCGGGGACGGGGCTTTGGGCTGGAAGCCCGTCAAGGGCATCTGCATGTTCACTTCACCAGTGATTACGACGATGACGCGATTCGCATGACCAGCGACGATGCCGTGCTCGCGGCAGGACGCTGGCATCATGTGGCGCTGCGCTACACCGGGTCGCGAATGGCCGAGGGCGTGCGCGTCTACGTCGATGGCATGCCCGTTGCCATGAAGGTGGAACTCGACAACCTCTACCGGCCCCTGAACAATGGCGGCAAGGAGTTTCCCGAGCCGCTGCGCATTGGCGCCGGCGGCGGGCCCAATCGGCGTTTTGCCGGCCAGATCGATGAAATGCTGATCTGGGCGCGCACGCTGGCCGAGGAGGATCTGGCGCTGCTGGCCCGGGGGGAATTGCTGCGCGATCAGGATCTGGATTCGCGGCCGGTGCGGGAAGCTTGGCTCGAGAGCGCCGCTCCGGCCGCGCAACAGGCGCTGTGGAAGAAGTACGTCGAACTCGAGCAGAAGCGCGAAGCTCTCGAGCGCAGCTATCCAACGGTGATGATCATGGCCGAGAATCCACGGCGCCGCGAAACACATATCCTGATTCGTGGTGAGTACAACAGGCCGGGCGAAAAGGTCGAGCCGGGCCTGCCTTCGTTTCTGCCTCCCCTGCCCGCCGGGGCGAGCAACGACCGCCTTGGCCTCGCCCAGTGGATGGTCGCGCGAGACAATCCGCTCACTGCCCGTGTCAATATCAACCGTTTCTGGCAGATGCTGTTCGGCACGGGCTTGGTGAAGACCACGGAGGATTTCGGCAGCCAGGGTGAATATCCTTCCCATCCGGAATTACTCGATTGGTTGGCCGTCGAGTTTATGGAATCCGGTTGGGATCTGAAGCACATGGTGCGGCTCATGGTCACAAGCGCCACCTACCGGCAGGACTCGCGCACCACTCCCGAGCTTACGCAGCGAGACCCGGAAAACCGTCTGCTGGCTCACGGCCCGCGGCTGCGCCTGCCGGCGGAGGCGATTCGCGATCAGGCACTGGCCGTGGCCGGGCTCATGGAGAAACGCGTGGGCGGGCCGAGCGTGAAGCCGTATCAGCCCGCGGGCTTGTGGGAAGAACAATCCATGCAGAATATGGATTACCAGCAGGACCATGGCGAAGGGTTGTACCGGCGATCGCTCTACACGTACTGGAAGCGTACTATCGCTCCGCCGATGATGGTCAATTTTGATGCGTCGACGCGCGAGAGTTGCGTGGTGCGCGAATCGCGCACGAATACGCCCCTGCAGGCGCTCAACCTGATGAACGATGTGACCTTTCTCGAGGCGGGCCGCCAGATGGGGCGGCGGATGCTTCAGGAGGGCGGGGCAACGGACGAGGCGCGTATTCAATATGGAATGCAACTGCTGCTGGCGCGCCAGGCCAGGCCGCGTGAATTAGCGGTGCTCAAGGAGAGCCTCTCTTATCACCGTGATTACTTCGCCAGCAATCCAGCACGCGCGCGGCAATATCTGAACAAGGGTGAGTCGCCGCTCGATCTCCGGGGCAAGCCGGTGGAGCAGGCTGCCTATATGGCTTTGGCCAGCCTGATGATGAATCTCGATGAAGCGCTGACCAAGGACTAAATCATGCATCCGCTGCTTGCGACAAGACGACACTTCTTCCGCCGTTCCGCGACCGGCATCGGTCTTGCGGCGCTCGGCTCTCTGCTCGACGCCGAACAGGCTCCTGTTCATCCCCGCCTGCCCGGTTTGCCTCACCATGCGCCCAAAGCGAAAAATGTCATTCTGCTTTTTCAGCATGGGGCGCCAAGCCAGTTGGACCTCTTCGACTGGAAGCCAGCATTGGCGGCGCGGCGCGGCGAGAATCTGCCCGACTCGATTCGCATGGGCCAGCGGCTCACCGGCATGACGGCCTTTCAGGAAAGCTTTCCGACGGCGCCCACGATCTTCCGCTTCGCCCAGCATGGACAATCCCGCGCCTGGTTGAGCGAACTGGTACCGCACATGGCCGCGCAGGCCGATGACCTGTGCTTTGTGAAGAGCCTGCACACCGAGGCGATCAACCATGACCCGGCCGTGACTTTCATCCAGACGGGTTTTCAATTGGCGGGCCGGCCGAGCTTCGGCGCCTGGGTGGCCTACGGTCTGGGCAGTGAAAATCAAAACCTGCCGGCTTATGTCGTCATGGTCAGCCAAGGCAGCGGCAACACGCAGGCCCTGGCGGACCGCGCTTTCGGTTCCGGCTTTCTGCCCACCAAATTCGCGGGGGTGAAGTTTCGCGGCGGCGCTGACCCCGTGCTTTATTTGTCGGACCCGGAGGGTTACTCGCGCGAGGCCCGGCGGCGCTATCTCGATGATCTGGCGCGGCTCAATCAGATCCAACTCGACGACTACCAGGACCCGGAGATTGCCACCCGCATCTCGCAGTACGAGATGGCCTTCCGCATGCAGGCCAGTGTGCCGGAGCTGTCGGACCTATCCCAGGAACCCGAGTCCACGTTTGCGCTTTACGGGCCCGATTCCCGCAAGCCTGGCTCGTATGCGGCGAATTGCATTCTCGCCCGCCGTCTGGTCGAGCGTGGCGTGCGCTTCGTGCAGTTGTTTCATCGTGGTTGGGACCAGCACTCGAACCTGCCGAAGGAAATTCGCACTCAGTGCCGGGAAACCGACCAGCCGTCGGCGGCCTTGGTAGCTGACCTCAAGCAGCGGGGCCTGCTTAAGGACACCATTGTCATTTGGATGGGAGAATTCGGCCGGACCGTCTACTCACAAGGCACTCTGACGGAAACGAACTACGGCCGCGACCATCATCCCCGCTGCTTCACGGCATGGATGGCGGGTGGCGGATTCAAAGGTGGATTGACCCATGGGCAGACCGATGATTTCTCCTACAACATCACGGCCGATCCGGTCGATCTGCACGATCTGCACGCCACGATTCTGCATGCCCTCGGTGTCGATCATACCCGCTTGACCTTTAAGTTCCAGGGCCGGCATTACCGGCTGACCGACGTCAAGGGTCAGGTCGTTCAGCCGCTGTTCAGCTAGCGGTACCGCCCTCCCAGCCGGCGCCACAGCAGCGCCGCCAAATGGAAGAAAGCGGAAAAGGAGACCGCGATCGAAACGCAGCCGACTCCGGCGGTGGATCCGAACAGTGCCGCCATGAGCGGGGCGGGGAATTTCGCCTTCGCCGCCATCAGCGCCGTGAAGCCGTTGACTGGCACACCCATCAGCAAGCCGCCCATAGCCATCAGCATCAACGCCGGTTCCGTGTGCCGGATCCCCTTGACCACCAGCCCGGCGAGCAAACCGACCACGATGAGAAACAACGGGTCGGCCAGTTGCAAAAATGATCCGAGCATCAGAACGAGCCCCGCGCCCGGTCCGATTACCCGCAGTGGCAAACCTTCGCGCCAAGGGGCCAAGGCCAGCGCGCACAGCACCAACCATTTGCCGTCGAAGAAGACGCGGTCCGTGAGCCAGTACACCAATTGCCAGCCCTGCGCTGCTGGCGGAGCGGGAACCAGGCGGCGCAGGATCTCAGTTGCGATTAGGCCGCCAAGGGCGAAGGCGGCAAGTCCTCGCCAGTTGGGTTCGATGCGATGCGGAATGGCTGTTTCTGCCAATATGTTAAGGACCTCCAGGCCCACTCCACCGGGCCGAAGCGAAAGTAGCGCAGCCAGAGCGGACTCAATATCAGGTTAATCGACCACATCGCAGCCACCAAATAAAGCAGTTGGTGGCGCTCGAGGGTGGCGAATTTCCCCAAGCCGTAGCCATTGAAAAACAGCGTCATCAGCGCGCTGGTCAGCAGATAGTTCGTCAGCGCCATCTGTCCGGTGCGAGCTAGCAACGATCGCAGCGGCGCCAGCCAGCCAAGGCGGTAAACCAAAAGCAGCAGGCCGAGATGGCCTAGCCCAACACTGAGCCGGCCATACTCATAGGCGGCCGTCGTGAATTGCAAGACCCATGGGTCGAAGCCCGAAGCGACGATCTCCCGCGTCATATAAATCAGCGGGGGGATCCCCAATAGATAGCCGGCCGCCGCCAGCGCCGCATAAAATCTCCAAGGCCGGCCGCCGTTCAGTATTCCACTTTTATAAAAACTCATGCCGAGCAGCATGGGAAAGGCGACATCCAGGAGAATAAAAATCAGCGAGGCGCTCGTCTGATTACTAAACGCGTTTGGCGCCCGTTGCAATAGATTCGCCCCGTAGCCCTCGCGCCGCTTACGGATTGTCTCTTCGATCTTGGCCCGGTTCTTCACGGCGTCAAAGTTGTCAAGCATCTCCTGATAGGCCTTGAATTGCGCTTTCTGTTCCTTTGTGCGCTGGCCCTCGGCCACCTTCGCCGCCGCAACGCCCTGATCCCGTGTTTCGAATTGCGAATACAATAAAGCGGCCGCGGCCAGGTTGATTAGCACAAACACTATGCCTGCCGCCCACAACAGCCGCCGCGGGCTGAGCACCCGAAAAACAAACAAACCCACGCCAGCCACCCCGTAGGGAAAGAGGATGTCGCCAGCCCAGAGCAAGTAAGCATGCAGCAGGCCGAGGACAATCAACCAGAGGTTGCGCCGCAGGTAAATGTCGGCCGTGGTGAGGCCGGCGCCCCGGCGCACGGCGCGGTCCGTCAGCAGTACCACGCCCGCGCCAAACAGCAGCGAAAACAGAAAGCGCATCTTGCCCTCGAAGAAAACCTGATTGGCCCACCAGTAAGCGAGGTTTGCTCCCGTGGCTCCGCCCCAAGCCAGGGGATTTTCGTAGGCGGCCTCCGGCAGTCCGAAATCCTGGATATTCATCAGCAGGATGCCAAGCAGAGCGCAGCCGCGCAGCATATCCACCGCACTCAGCCGTTCTTCCTTTTCGACTGGCCCCGTTTGTTCCATAAGATGAGCATAGAGGCAATTCACATTGAACAAAACGCAGGGAGTCTTCCTCTGGATGATGTTTCTCCTGGCCGCCAATACGGGAGTGATCCTGACGCTGCTGCGCGAACGGATCGTCTTCCGGAGATTCCGCGATGAGATCGCCGGGTTTCTACCGCCAGGCTACGACCCGAAGCGGCTCGACTATCCCTATCTTTTCTCCTTCACCACCCCACCGGCCTGGTCCCGGGCCCTCGCCGCCCATCGCCAGCGTCATCCAGAACATCCCTACCGGGCATCCTGGGATCGCTTTGTATCCATTCGCCGCGTGCTCATGCTCGGCGAACTTTTGACGCTGGCCGCTTTCGTTCTCTGGATGTTCTTGGGATAAACTGTTGAGTTCGCCAATTTCTATGAAGTCTGTTGTCACCTTCGGTGAAATCATGTTGCGCCTGGCCCCTCCGGGCATGGAGCGCTTTCTGCAGTCCCCGCAATTCCTGGCCACCTTCGGCGGTGGCGAGGCCAATGTGGCGGTGAGCGTGTCGGGCTTCGGTTGGCCCTCCCGCTACATCACGGTGCTGCCGGATAACAATGCCATCACCGACGCCTTCCTCGGCGAGATGCGCCGTTTTGGCGTCGATGTATCGGGCGTTGTGCGTGGCCCCGGCCGCTTCGGCATTTATTTTGTCGAGCCGGGCGCCAATCAGCGGGCCGCCAAGGTGCTCTACGACCGCGAAGGCTCCTCAATTGCCGTTGCCAAGCCCGGGGCGATTGATTTCGCCCAGGCCTTCGCCGGCGCGGGCTGGTTTCATATCACTGGCATCACCCCGGCCATCAGTGCGTCGGCTGCCGAGCTTGCCATTGAAAGCGTGCGCGCAGCCAAGAAACTGGGCCTGACCGTCTCCTGCGATTTGAACTTCAGGAAAAACCTCTGGAAGTATGGCAAGAAGGCTGCCGAGGTCATGCCGCTGCTCGTCGAGCATACCGACGTCATTATCGCCAACGAAGAAGACTGCCAGATGGCACTCGGCATCGAAGCTGCCTCCGACGTCCATTCCGGCAAGCTCGACCACTCCGTGTATGAAAAGCTCAGTGCCCGCGTGCTCGATGCTTATCCGAACGTACAGAACATCGCCATCACCCTGCGCGAGTCCTTTTCGGCTTCCCACAACGGCTGGTCGGCCTGTCTCAATGACCGCGACCGCAACTTCATCGTCAGCAAACGCTATGACATCACGCATATCGTCGACCGCGTCGGCGGCGGCGATAGCTTCGCCGGCGGACTGATCTACGGTCTGCTCGCGTTCCCCACGCAACAGGCAGCCCTCGAATTCGCCGTTGCCGCCAGTTGCCTCAAGCACTCCATCCCCGGAGACTTCAATCGCTTCACCCGCCAGGAAGTGGAGGGCCTTATCCAGGGCGGCGGTTCCGGACGCGTGCAGCGTTAGCTAACCCTTTTTCCCAGAGCGCCGTTACAATGGGAGCTGTATCCAAAGATATGACTTCACGCCGTCACTTTATGCTCGTGGGACCGGCGTTGCTGAACGGCGCTCCTTTTTCTTCTTCCCTGAAGGCCGCCCAGGCAACAAAAACTCCCAATCTCTCGGTCTCCGTCAACGAGGTCATCGTTCCCATTACGGTTACGGATGAAAAGGGGAAGTTCGTCAGCGACCTCAAACAGGCTGACTTTCGCATTTACGACGAAAACAAGGAACAGAAGATCTCCTACTTCAACGCCGAGCGCGAGCAGCCCGTTGTTGTCGGTTTTCTTCTCGACATGAGCAACCTGAACCGGCTTCACTGGAAAACCTTCTCCGAGGCAACCGAAGAACTTGTTCTCGCCCTTCTGCCTCAGGAGGGGCCGAAGAAGTTTTCCGGCTACCTGATCACCTATTCGACGACGGCGGAAGTGAGCGTGGACACCGTGTCCTCGCCCGACAAGATCCAGGAGAAAATCCGCAAGCTGAAACCCGGCGGCGGAGCCGCGCTCTTTGACGCGATTTATTTGGCTTGCACGAACCGCAAGCTCGTGCGCGGTGAGCCGATCGAGCCGCGGCGCGTCATTGTCATCATCGGGGATGGTCATGATTCGGCTTCCAAAAAAGGCATGGAGGAAGTACTGGAACTGGCACAGCGCAACCTCGTGACCATCTTCGGCATGAGCACTGTTGCTTTCGGCTTCAAGGCCGACGGCGAAAAGAATCTGATGCGTTTAGCCGAGGAAACCGGCGGCCGTGTCGTGTTTCCCCTCGAAGGGCTCTACAAGGACATATCCGGCTATCTCTCTACCCCATCGGATGAAGGCAACTACGCTCTGAAAGTCGGCACCGGGCAATATGCCGCTGAACTTGCCAAGGGTATGTTCAATGCCGTTGCCGCCATTCAGGGTGAGGTGACGACTCAATACATCATCCGTTATGTGCCGGAAAGTACCGACGACCGCAAGAGTTTCCGGCGCATCCGCGTGGAGGTGCCGAATATCCCCGGCTTGAAAGTTCGCTATCGTTCGGGCTATTATCCAGCCAATCCCTAACGATAAAGACTGGGAGAGCGTCAATCCACCCGTACGGGGATCATTCAGGGAAAAGGCACGATACCGGCAGCGCAGGCAGGATTTTCACCGTGTTTCAAAATGTACCAGTAGTCGATCAGGAGCGGAACGAAATCATGACCTACTCCGTGTTGACGGTCGCCTTACCGGGCAAAACTCCAGAACCCGCTGGTGTCATTGTCTATGATGCTGGAAACGAAAAACTGGGCGTCAAACTCCGGCGGGACTGGCATCGCCTCGCCGGCGCGGATGACGCCGAGATCTTGTCCGGCATCGAAGCCCACCTCAAACAGCTCTCCCTCGAAATGGGCCCGCTCCGCACTCTCGAGTGGCTCGAATCCACCCTTTCCCACGTCTTGCAATTGTCCGAGCGCAGCGAAGTGCAATCAAGCGCCATCGATTTTACGCTTCATCAGTTATACAGCCGGCATGTCCATCCTCCCGTCGAGCCCTTTGTCACCCACTTGCCTCGCTATGCCGTCCGCAGCGCGGCGGGGAGCTTCGGCGAGGACATTGCCAGCCCGAACGATGTCACCGCCTGGGTCGAGGCCCCTGCCGGGCTGACAATCACCCGCGACATGTTCGTCTGCGAGGTCTATGGGCGCAGCATGGAGCCCGTGGTGCCTTCTGGCTCGCTGTGCATATTTCGAAAATTCGGGGCCGGCTCACGAAACAATAAGCGCGTCCTCGTTGAGGACCGGGGCGATTCCTCCCAGCGCTACACACTCAAGGTTTACCATTCCCGTAAATCCGCCGGTAAGGATCAAGGCTGGGTACACGATGCCATCGAGTTGGCCCCGCTTAATCCCGAGTTTCCCGTGCTGCGTCTGGATCCGGAAGAAGACCGCTATGCTGTTCTCGCCGAGTTCGTCCGCGTTCTCGACTAGAGCCGCCGCTCAAACCACCAGTCGGTTTGCGGGTCGTTGCCAACCATGAAAACTTTCTCCCCCGTTTTCTCGAATCCCCACTTGCGGTAGAAATTCTGCGCCCGGAAGTTTTTCTCCCAAACGCCGAGATAGATCTCGCGATAGCCCTGTTCCCAGGCTAGCCGCAACGTCTCCTCCATCAGTGCGTGTGCCGCTCCCGTGCCGATCACCCGTTGGTCCATATAAAAACGGACCAGTTCCACCCGCCCATCCGGCTCTCCCATCAGACGGCTGTAGCCGCAAGCTCCCGCCTCATCCTCCCAAATCAGAAAGCTTGACCGGGGATCAGCCAGTTCCGCGGCCACTTTTTCCGGCGCGAACGATGTATCGAGAAACAGCACCATATCTTCGTCCGTGCAGGTGCCGGCAAAAGTGTCAAAAAACGTGCGCCGCCCCATTTCCACCAGCAGGTCGCGGTCCGCGGGTGAAGCTATTCGAGCCGGCATAAAGGATCTCCCACAACGATAGTCTGCCACGATAAGGCCGGCAGGGCGAGATAGTAACTTTCGGCCAAATTTCGCCCATTTAGATAAGCTGGAAACAGCACATCCGGCCGGGTGGAAGCAGTCAGGTAGGGTTCGTCCACGTGGCCAGAGACGCCGCTGGCGCCCTCCCACACAGAGTCGAGCATCATCGACTGTGGACTGCCGGCGAAGAAACTGCCCGGGTTTTTCCAGTCCCCCAGCGTCCAGCTATAGGGCGGATTGCGAAACGTGCGCGCGTTTGTCGAAACAAACTCCGTCGCAATCGCGCCTGGCAGCCAGCGCAGACCGCTCTTGCGGCTCTTGCGGGCCGGGTCGTTCGACCCCCAACTCGCATAGCCAATCACATCGCTCAGGCCCGAGAGCACTCTCGCCGTAACATCCAACACCACGCGGTCGGCCGGCAGAAAGATGGCCGCGTCACGCAGCCATGAGTTTCCTTCCTCGTCATTGTCCGCCTTCAGGTCGAGCACTACCTTTCCGCGATTTCGCGCGCCCCGGCAGCGCTCTACCGCTGTTCGGGCATCTTCAAAGCTGTAGCCTGCCAGCCTCGTCACCAAATAGATCGGAAACCGCGGATGCCCGAAGCTCTGATCCTTTTGCCGGTAAAACGGATTTGCGATCCAACCCGCCCGCTCATGCCGGGATCCGCGCATTTGCCCATACAGCAGTGTCAATTCGCTGTCCACGCTCGCCCCATCGCTCTTCGCGGCGGCCTGTATACGGATTGGAGTTCCCTGCGTGAGAACGACATACGAGGTCGATTCCACACGGCGGCTCCTTGCGAGGCAATCGCGAATGGGCGCTGCGATTTGCGTCTCAAAAACGGACCACGAAACTGTCTCCTGCTCTGTCACGCTGACGCCACAAACCTGATCGGGTTTTAGGTTATGCCATTGCTGATAGAAATTCGCCAATCTCCGCGAAAGCGCTGAAACATCGTTTCTCACCAGGAGAATGCGGGATGCGTCCGTTGCCTGCGCGGCGGCCGCCAGCAGCAGAAGAAGAAGACCGCCCGCCTTTGCCCGCATGTTTTTAATCGACCCCATAATCAAATGCTATAATCAAGACAGATTTCGCGGCAATTCTGAGCCACTCGTGCATGCATGGATCTGGACCAACTCCATACTTTTCTTGAGATCGTCCGCCTGAAGAGCTTCTCGAAGGCGGCCCAGACTTGCTTTCGTACCCAACCAGCCATTAGCGCCCAAGTGCGGCAACTCGAACAAGAGTTGAACGCGAATCTCTTCGAACGGCTTGGCACTCGCATCGCCCTCACGGCGGCAGGAAAAATTTTCGCCGAGTACGCCGAACAAATGCTCGATCTGCGCCGACGGGCGCAGGAATCAATTCAGGAACTCG
>Ga0068877_10003058_pt1 | contig 13363 bp, 10 predicted proteins | sample NOAtaG_FD_66437 | JGI IMG/M metagenome (GOLD analysis project Ga0068877, IMG submission 66437) | Freshwater lake microbial communities from Lake Erie, under a cyanobacterial bloom - NOAA_Erie_Diel6S_1000h metaG | ecosystem: Environmental > Aquatic > Freshwater > Lake | place: USA: Ohio, Lake... | reverse complement strand
GGACCGGTCTTTAAACGGGTTTTGGACGGGGTGTACGATGCCCAGTTGGAGGGTCGAATCGCAACAAAAGGCGAGGGGATGGAACTTGCCGGGAAGCTGAGCGTCTGACCTGGGGTCTTCTGGTGCGTCGGGGCGGGGTTGTTGAACGAATACGGTTGCGTGGCTGTCAACCAGATGGGTTGGATTGGTGATAGAGTGCAGCGCAGCGTGGTGTGACTGATAGAACATTCGCGGTTCACGACGAAGTTTCGAGGAGCAAAGACATGAAGGTTCAGAGCGGCATCAACCTGACGGCGGTTCTCTTGGCTTTGGCTGCGGGTACCATCGGCGGCGCCCGGTTGTCTCTGGCTCAGGACGTCGATCCGAATCAGGGCACCAAGCAGATCGAAGCGGAAGTGAAGGAAAAGAACGTCGCCAAGTGGGACGACCCGGAGACCACCCGCGTCTACGTCATCCCGGTGCGCGGGCAGTTCGGTCAGAACGTGACGGCCACGCCGCTGAAGAGGGCTTTGAACGACGCAAAGAAGGAACAGCCCGACGTGATCATGGTGGTGATCGACTGCACCTTCACCATCAACGGCCAGACCTACCAGGAATGGGCCACGGGCGCGGGGGAGATTGTCTGGCAGAGCAACGCGCTGCCCACCGCCGGCGAGCTTTCGACGCTGTTCCACGAGGGCATCCGCGACGATGCGGAGTGGAAGACCCGTAAGGGCGAGAAGCCGCGGATTGTGGCGTGGGTGAAGCACGCGATGGGTCCGGCGACGATGTTCGCCATGTCATTCCGTGAGATTTACATGGCCGAAGGTGCCCACCTCGGGGGCGTCGGCTATCTGGATCAGATGATGAACGACGACGGCGGAAGCCAGCGCGTGCTCGAAAAGTGGCGCGGTGCCCGTCTGGGTCGATTCACCGGTCTTCTGCAGCTCGGGGGCTACCCGGAGGAGCTGGCGCGGGCCATGGCGAGAAGTGACACGCTGATGTCGGTGGACTTCCAGGGTGGTAAGCCGGTCTTCCGTGAGGACCTCGCCGGGGAGATCATCCTCGCCGACGGTGCGGACGAGACCCGCCGCGACACGTTGCAGGATTTGGTTCGCATGAAGGGCAACGACGTGCTGACGATGGACGCGGAGCTTGCGAAGAAGCTGGGCGTCAGCAAGGGCACGGTGAACTCTGAGGATGAAATGGTGGCGTCGCTCGGGATCGAGCGGACGTACGCGGTGCGCGGCGACCGTGCCGCGAAAGAGATGATCCGTTGGTCGCGCGAGGTCGCCCAGGCTGAGCAGCGGTTCGCGCAGCGCTGGCGTGAGTTCAACCAGATCCAGGTCAACGGACAGACCGCCACCGAGCGCAACGCCCAACGGGGCAAGCGGCTGGGTATTCTGAACCAAATCAAGCGCGACCTGGAAATGTACAAGGAATCGATCAACCCGCAGGCCATCCGCGGCGCTCCTCAGCAGTGGGTGAGCGAGATCAACGTCATTATCGAGCGGCTGAAGACCGAGATGCGTTTGGATCGGTGAGATGCTTCGGCGTTGCCGTCGGGTGATCCGCGGTTCGTCACGGAGCGGTCGTTCAAGGTCAGAGACTCACACTTTGTCAGCGAGTAAGCACGTATGAAGACTATTCAGAAGATGTTGGCAACGATCGGGATCGGTGCTGCGTTCTGCCTCGGGGCGACGTTCCCGGCGGCCTCGGCGTTCGCGGACGTGATCACCCTGAAAAACGGCGAAGTTCTCGACGGCACCGTCGAGCGCGACGAGGCCGACTTCATCGTGATCAAGATCACCAAGAACGGCAAGGTCGAGACGAGGATCATCTCCAAGGACGACATCAAGAAGCGCGAGGCCGCCAAGCCCGCCGCCACCCCGGCGACGAAGCCCACAACCCCCGCTGCCCCCTCAACTCCCGCGGCGCCCGCGAAGCCGGCCGAGAAGAACGGTCAGGAGGCCAAGCCCGCCCCCACCGGGGAGAAGACCGCGTCGGCCCCATCGGGTGAGGCCAAGGATCCCAAAGCATCCACGAAGCCCAGCGACCGGGCGCTGACCGGTCGCGCGATGCGCATCGCGTTCCTGAACTTCGGTAACCCGCTCCGCGATCAGGGTGCCGGCGGCGACATGGTCGGGGTTCACGTCTCGGCGAAGGCTTTCCGCGACGTGCTGCCGATCCTTGAAAAGGAAAAGGTCGACATCGTCGTGATCCGCATCAACTCGGGCGGCGGCTACACGCTGGAGATGGAGCGTTTGTCCTCGCTGTTCCAGGATGTGTACAAGCAGAAGTTCCGCACCGTCGCGTGGATTGAGTCGGCGATCTCCGCCGCCGCCATGAGCCCCTGGGTGCTCGAAGAGTTCTACATGATGACCAACGGCAACATCGGTGGGTGCACCGAGTTTGCCGGCAGCGCACACCGTCCGACCGAAGGTGCCGCGCTCGAGGTTCGTCTTTCGCAGATGGAGCGGTTCAGCCGGCTCGCCGGACGCGACCCGAAGATCATGCGTGCGATGCAGATCCAGGAGCCTTTGTCCTGCACGATCGATGAGTTCGGCAACGTCACCTGGTTCCAGGATCTGACCGGCGAGATCATCGTGAACCGTGCGAAGGAAGTGCTGACGTTCAACGCGCCGATGGCCGTGAAGACGAAGTTCGCACGCGGCATCGCCGATACCCGCGAAGAGCTGGCGAGCGCGATGGGGCTGACGGAGTACGAGTTCGTCGCCGAAGAGGCGACCAAGATGATGGATCGCTACATGCTTGAGGCTCAGCGGATCGAGGAATCGATGCGTGAGATGATCCGCAAGTACCAACTGGCGATCAACGTGGCCGCGGGCCTTCCTCGCGAGGAACGCGGGCCCGAAGTCGGGCGTGCCCGCAAGCACCTCGGCGAGATCAAGAAGATGGTCGATCTCAACCCCAACTTCCAGTTCCACTTCGGCATCGAGTTTTCCCCGGCGTTCTTCGCCGAGCAGGAGCAGATCCTGCGGGATCTGATGAAGTAACCAGCCCAAGCAGACTCAAGGTTTGCTGCTGCTGCTTCTGAAGCGCAGAGTCGAACCGAGATGAATCCGAGTACCCCCGCCCCCGGCGTCATCCGTCGGGGGCGTTTTCTTTTCCGCTTCATCTCGCCGCCTGCCTTGCGCTCTCGACCGCCCGCTACGCTCTTGCGCTGCTCAATCGGCATGCCCGGGAGACTCACCTTGGCCCTTGATCCGACGCACCATCATCCACGTCCAACGCCCGCGGCGGACGCTTCGGCCGCGGAGTTTCGTCACATGTCGCGGGACGAGTTCCTGCACGCCGGTGAGGAAGTGCTTTCGTTCATCGCGGACTATTTCGCCGCGATGGGCTTTTTCGCCGACGCGCCCGCGCGTGGCCCGTCCACACCTCCACCCGCATCCACATCCGCACCCGCTGACACGTTGATCCCCGATCGCCTCACGCCCGGGGTGATCGCTTCGGTTCGATCTTTGAGCAAGCCGGGTGAACTGCTCGGCGTGCTGCCGATCAATGCGCCGACGGAGCCCGAGCCCTGGCGTGCCCTTTCGAGTGATGTGCAGAATCTGATCATGCCGGGGGTGACGCACTGGCAGCACCCGGGCTTTTTCGGCTATTTCCCGGCGAACGCTTCGCCGCCGGCGGTTCTGGGCGAGCTGCTCTCGGCCGGTCTGGGTGTGCAGGGGATGCTCTGGGCCACCAGCCCGGCGTGCACGGAGCTGGAGATCCGCGTGCTGGATTGGCTGGCGCGACTCGCTGGGCTGCCCGAACGGTTCTGGAACCAGCGCGAGCCGAGTGGCGGCTTTCTGCCCGGCGGCTCGGTCATCCTCACCACCGCCAGCGAGGCGGTGTTGGTGGCGCTTGTGGCGGCACGCAAGCGGGCGATCGATCGATTCGGTACGAACAACCCGGCCGCGAATGTGCAACCCGGGCTGATGGTCTACACCTCGTCGCAGGCGCACTCGTCGGTGATCAAGGCCGCCATGGTCGCGGGGCTGTGCGCCGGGCCGGTGCCTGATGCCAGCGAGGAGAATCTCATCGGCCCCGTCGGGCGTGGTGCGCAGCAGAGCGGCGTTCGGCTGATCCCCGTTGACGACTCCGGCGCGATGCGGACCGACCTGCTGCGAGCCGCGGTTGAGCGCGACATCCACGCCGGCCGGATCCCCGTGCTCATCTGCGCAACCGCGGGGACGACCGCGAGCATGGGCTTCGACGATATCCGCGCCGCCGGTCAGATCGCCCGCACGCACAATGCCTGGCTGCACGTCGATAGCGCGATGGCGGGCGTTGCGTCGATCTGCCCCGAGATGCGTGCAGAGATCTGGGGCGATGCCCGGTGCGAGGGTCTGAACCTTGCCGACTCGGTCTGTTTCAACCCGCACAAGTGGCTGCTGACGAACTTCGATTGCGACGCGTTCTATGTCGCGGACCGCAAGGCCCTGACGTCGGCGTTGGCGCTTGCGCCGAGCTACCTGAAGAACGCCGCGAGCGATTCGGGCGCGGTGGTGGATTACCGCGACTGGCAGATCGCCCTCGGGCGGCGCTTCCGCGCACTGAAGCTGTGGTTCGTCATGCGGTCCTACGGCTCGACAGGCCTGCAAACGTTCATCCGCGAGCACGTCCGTCTGGCTCAACTCTTCGAGAATCTCCTTCGTTCAGATCACCGATTCGAGCTCGCCGCGGAGCGTGGGCTGAGCCTGGTGTGCTTCAGGCTCAGGCCGTCGGAGGGTCAGTCCGCCGAGCGGACCGACGCGATGAACGCACGCCTGCTCGAAGCGATCAATGCCACGGGTCGGCATCTGCTGACGCACGCGGTGCTGCCGGCGGGTGCAGCGCCCGCGCGGTATGTCCTTCGACTGGCCATCGGCGGCAGCGCAACGCGTGAGGAGCATGTTCGCGCGGTGTGGGACGACCTCCGACGCTGCGCGGGGACCATCGGTACACTCTGAATGTGGAACGCACCCTGCCGCTGAGAAAGAGCACACGCATGACCGGTTCTGAAGTTCGCACGCGTTTTGTCGCTGTCTTCGAAGGCCCGTTCGCCGGCGCGCTGCGCGTGCGCACGCTCGGCGCGATCGCCTTCACCGGGCTGTTGATCGTCGCAACGCTCGGCGGGTGCGCCGGGCGTGGTGAGGCGCGGTCGGCGGTCTCCGGGAGCGAGTACCGCGAGGTCTTTCAGGCCGCTCGTGAGGTGCTGCGGAGTGAACGATTCGAGCTCGACCGGGTCGATGCCGGTGCGGGCGTGCTGACGACGCAGCCGAGCTCCGCGTTGGTCCGCGGGGTTGAGGACGTCGCCGACCGGTTGCAGCGCGTGGTGCGGATTGAGTTCACGCCGGTGACGGGTGATGGGAGTTCGGCGAAGTCGGCGGGGCGGAGCGCGGCACCGGGCTCGATGCTTGTCGATCCGAGCGCCGCCGTGCCGACGTTCCGCGATTCGACGATGACCATCCGCGTGATTGTCGAGCGCGTGCATTACCCGGGCTGGCGTCCATCGCCGGTTTCGGTGCGGATGGGCGGGCGGCACGTTGATCCTGTGCTCGTTGAGCGCGACCTGCAACCGACGTACGTGACGGCCGTGCGTGAGGACGAGGCCTACGCCGCTGAACTGGCTGCGAAGATCGCCCGCCAACGCACAAAGCCGGTCGTCGTACCGGCTCCGTCGAACAAGCAGAACACCAGCGCGGCGAACGCCGCGAACGCAACCGGCACGCCGACCGAACGGTGAGCGACTGGCATCGGTTCGGCACCGTACCCGCAGAGGTCGCGTTGGCCTTGGGGGCTTTTTTCATTGTGCGGGGTCGAGGGTGGTTCTCGGACGGGCGGCTTACGGTGGTGGGGGGATGGGTAAGTGGGCGGCGCGGGCGAGCGGAAGAGGGGTCAGAAAGCCGGGCGAGATGGTGGCGGCGTTGGGGGTTGTCGCTAGACTTTCTGTTATGCGTTGATCGGGGTGGGTGGCTTGGGGGGATACAGGGGCCGGATGTTGGTTGAGCGTCAGCAGAGCGACGGCGGCGGCACAGCGGCGAAGGGCCCGGGCGGTGGCGGTGCGCTTTCATCCGGCGCGCCGGTGGCGATTGAGTTGAAGACGGGCAAGGCGGGAGCGAGCGCGGATTGTCCGCCGGCGGGCGTGGTGATGTCGGTGATCATGCCGGTGTATAACGAGCAGGCGACGCTGCCGAAGACGCTGGACGCGGTGAGCGCGTACGCGGCGGAGCATCCGGAGGTGCGGTTTGTGATCGCGGATGATGGCTCGCGCGACGGGAGCGTTGAGCTGGTGCGGTCGCGGCTGGGGTTGATCGGTGGGGCGGAGATGCTCGCGGACGGGCGGGTGATCGGCCCCAGCGATGCGCGGGTGGTGCTGCTGGCGCTGACGCCCAACGGCGGCAAGGGGGAGGTGGTTCGGCGGGCCATGCGGGTGGTGGAGAGCCCGATGCTGGCCTTCATGGATGGGGACCTGGCGTACCTGCCCGAGGAGCATCTGCCCGAGATGATCGAGAAGCTCGGGCGGTTTGACGTGGTGATCGGCGCCCGGCACGAGTCGTTCGAGGAACGACGAAACACCAAGCGACTTCGGCGGGTGATGGGGTGGACGTTCAACAAGGTGGTGCGGGCGGGGCTGGGGCTGGGGTTTGAGGACACGCAGGCGGGGGTGAAGGGTTTCCGGCGCGAGGCGGCGAAGGCGATCTTCAGCCGATCGAGGCTGTCGGGGTTCAGCTTTGATGTTGAGCTGCTGTTTCTGGCGAAGCGGCTGGGGCTGAGCGTGGTGGAGATCCCCGCGAAGGTGGCGCGGGCGCACCGCAAGAAGCCGACAAAGGTGAACCTGGCCACCGAGCCGGTGCGTATGCTGGGCGACCTGGGGAAGGTGCGATGGAACTGGCTGCGTGGAAGGTACAGGTAAGCGTGCGCGGGCGTTGCTGAGCTTCGATGCGGAGGAGTTCGATATCCCGCGCGAGTTCGGCTTTTCCATCAGCGACGCGGAGACGCTGCGGCTCGGGGCGGAGGGGATTGCGCGGACGCTCGATCTGCTGGATGAGCTGGGCGTGCGGGCGACGTTTTTCACCACGGCGCGGATCGCGCAGTTCGCGCCGGAGCTGATCGTGCGGGCGGCACGCGCGGGGCACGAGATCGCCAGCCACGGGTTTGATCACTCGCGGTTTGAGGATGCGGACTTAGCGCGGTCGCGCGGGGCGTTGCTGGAGATTCTGCGATCGGCGGGGTTGGAGGAGCGGCTGGTGCGGGTGGAGGGGTTTCGTCGGCCGCGGATGGCGCCGACGGACGCGCGGGCGGTGCGGGGTGCGGGGTATGTGTATCACTCGTCGGAGAATCCGATCTGGCTGCCTGGGCGGTACAACAAGTTCTTCTCGCCGCGGCGTTGGTCGATCGAGCGGACCGAGGCGGGAGAGCTGATGAAGATCCCGGCGGCGGCGACGCCCATCGTGCGCTGGCCCTTGTTCTGGCTGAGCTTTAAGAACGCGCCGCTGTGGTGGACGAAGATCATGACCAACTGGTGCCTGCGGAGTGACGGGTACGCGGCGTTGTATTTTCATCCGTGGGAGTTGTGCGAGCTCTCGGCCGGGGGCGGGTTTGGGTTGCCCAGGCACGTTCGAAGGCTGGATGGGTGGCGGCTGACGGATCGGCTGCGGGCGTATCTGATTTGGCTGAAGGACCGGGCGGAGATCGAGACGTACGGGGCGTTTGTTGAGCGGGTGACGAAAGCGCGGGCGAGCGTATGAAGGGCGTCGTGAGGCATGTCTCGACGGTGCGGAACTGGATCGAGCCGGGGACGGTGCGCGCGGGGCTGGTGGTGTGGGGCGTGGTGCTGGTGCTGGCGGTGGTCATCGGGCTGAGCACGAAGCTCGACGAGCGCGGGAACACGAAGAGCTCGGTGACGGACAACTATCGCACGGCCGCCACGGCGTGGGTGCAATCGCGGACGATGTACGCGGAGGGCGCGGGCGCGGACGGGTGGTTGTATCCGCCGCAGGGAGCGGTGTTGTTTGTGCCGATGCTGGGTTTGCCTCGGGCGGTGGGTGAGGCGGTGTGGCGCGGGGCGTGGGTGGTGCTGATGGGGTACGCGGCGTGGCGGCTGAGCCGGGTGGTGAACCGCAGCGTGCTGACGCCGAGCGGTGAGGATGAGGCGGGTCGGTGGAGTTGGATGGGTGAGGGGCTGTGGAGCAAAGGTGTTGCACGCTGGCAAAGCGATGAACGCAACGGCGAAGCGGCGGCCCGCGAGGGCGGCGGCGGCGCGGTGGATGTCTTCTTTGTCCTCAGTCTGCTGCTGGTGATCGCCTGCGAAGGGAGCATCCGCAACGGGCAGACGAACATGCCACTCGGTGCGGCGATGGTTCTTGCGTTCGTCGCGGCGGCGGAGCGGCGGTGGTGGGGGGTGGTTGCGTGGTGCGTCTTCGGGCTGATGTGCAAACCGGTGATGATCGTCGCGGGGTTGCTGCTGCTGGGGATGTGGCCGATGAAGCTGTGGTGGAGGATGCTGGCGGGGGCGGCGGTCTTTGCGGTGCTGCCGTTTGCGATGCACACCGACTGGGCCTTTGTGCTCAGCGAGTGCAAGGCGGGGATCAGCAAGATCCAACAGGCGGCGGCCTTCGACGGGCGCGCCTTTGCCGATCTGCGCAACGTGGTCAACACGCTGGGGATTCCGGTGAGCCTTGAGCAGTTTGCGCCGGTTCGGCTGCTGGCGGCGGTGGTCACGGCGGGGCTGTGCTTCTGGGGCGTTCGGCGGTATGGAACGCTGCGCGGGGCGTTGGTGGGGCTGGCGCTGTGCAGCGCGTACGCGGTGCTTTTCAATCCGCGGACGGAGGGGAACTCGTACTGCATCGCGGCGCCGGCGGTGGCGGCGTGGTTGGCCGGGGCGATGGTCTTTCAGCGATCGTTGTGGGTCAGGGGGCTGCTGCTGTCGATCTGCGTGACTTTCGCGATCGGGCATGTCTTTTCGAGCGTGGTGATGGGGCGGTCGGGAGACGTCTTCTTCAGGCCCCTGGCGGCGGGGGTCTTCTTTGTGCTGGTTGCGTGGGATGTGGTCTTTGCCGGGGTCTTCACGGCAAAGGGCACGACACACCCCGGCGGCGTCGGCTATGCTGGCGCGGTCAAGGGCGGGGGCTGAAGCGGGTAGAAGCAAGTACGCAAGGAGCGAGCATGGCTTCGGAACAGCAAACCAGTGTCCGTCTGTACGACGGTGAGACCGACGCGCTGATGCGGGCGGAGCTTTCCCCCGAGCGGATCAGCCTGCTGCCGGGCGAGGGTGTTTCGCCGGGCGTCGCCGGGGCGGTGTCGGCGAACGAACGCATCCGCATCATGTGGGGGCAGGACCTGCTCCGCGACGTGCTTGACGGGCGCTACCGCGCCATCGTCTGCGGCGTGAACGATCACGACAACTCGCGCGGCGTCATCAGCCAGCTTGTCGAGCTCGTCCACACCAGCCAGTGGACAAACAAGAGCGTCACGAGCTACGCGAAAATGTTCCAGGAATCCGTGAGTATCCACGCGGCCCGCGATAAGGAGCCGTACGTACTCAAGATCGATCTGGACAGCTTGCTGATCCTGGGGCTGCTGCGCCCGAAGGGCAAGGACCACTTCACGACGGAGGATCTCTTCCGCGGGTTTACGACCGTGAGCAAGATGCTGTCGGATCGGCGCGATCGTCTGCCGGTGGCGAGCGTTTCGTTCTTGAACGCGCGGGCGAATCGGCTTGAGGGCGCGGACGGGAAGGAGCCGAGCTTCGAGACGGTGCTGCGGACGATGTACAACGCGGGGTTCCGCGGGGATGTGTATACCGCGCCGAGCATGTGGACGCTGGCGCACGTGGGGGTTTTCCCGAGTTATCCGTTCCCCGCGGGTGTGAGCCGGATGCGTGAGGGGTCGAGTTGATTGGGGGAAGGGACCTGGGGACCAAGGGATCAAGGGATCAAGGGATCGAGGGATCAAGGGATCAAGGGATCAAGGGATCAAGGGACCTGGGGACCAAGGGAACTTGGTTGTCCCGCTTTGCTAATCGCTCGGCGGGGTGCTTGCGTGCGCCAGCGGCGGCTCGTCGCGGAGTCGGCGGCTGAGGTCCACGAGGATTCTTCGGTCTTGCGAGAGGCACAGGTGCGTCAAGCCCAGCAGGCCCGGGGTCCAGATGATGGAATGCCCCGGCGGGGCGGCGTTGGTGGCGCCGACCCAGAAATCTCGCAGGCGCGCGTAGCAGATGAGTTCGTGCGGTTGCACGCTGGCGGTTGAGTTGAGCGTGCGCAGGAACGGCGAGTTCGTACCGAGGTCGAGCCCCGCGGGGTCGAGGGTGATCTCTCGGGCGAGGTTTGCGCCGCGGTGCGGTGAGCCAAGCGTGAAGACGCGTGCGGCGCGGACGATCAGCTTCCGCCGCTGCGTGCGCCAAGGCGGTTGGCAGAGCGCCCGGCAGAGCACGCCGCCCATCGAGATGCCGATGAGATCGACCTCGACGGTGCGGTCGGGCGAGGCGGGATCACACAATCCCGCGGCCGAGATCTGATCCGCGAGGGCGTCGAGGATCCGATCGGTGTCGATCATCATGAGATACGAGAGGCAGAGCGGGCGGGCGTTGGGCGAGGCGGCGAAGGCGTCGGGCCCGATGAGGGACTGGAGGCGTTGAAGCAGGGCAGTCGGCTGGGCCTGCGGGGCGTGGTAGCCGCCGATGATGATCAAAGGCCGCGGCAGGGGCGCGAAGGTGGCGCGGATTCGGCGTTCTTCGTCTTCGATCTGCGCGTGGGTATGCGGGAAGGCGGGGTTCTGCGTCGGCATCTCCAACGCGCGCAGCAGCGCGTCGATGAGCTTCATCAGCGGGGCCGGTTCAATGGGCGTGGGCCTGGGTTGAAGCGAGAGCGCACGTGCCGCGGCGTGAAGGCTCGGAGGTTGCGTAGGTGCGTTGGGCATGCGGGAAGGAGCATCAGAACAGGGGGGATCGTCGCGGCGTTGCAGGCGTGGGCGGCGATTGCGAAGCCGAGATGAGCGTAGCCGGTAGAAGAACTACCCTGATCGGTCGCACCGGTTGCGGTGATGTGCGGGGTGTGGTGACTTTGGAGATGCACGCATGCGAGCGAATCGGACGGGTACGCGCGGGTTGACGAACGTGACGCTGGCGTCGGCCGCCGCGGGGCTGATGCTGCTGGCGGGCGGTGTGCACGCGGCGGCGGCGTGGATCGCTGAGCCCGCGACAGCGAACGAGGCGGCGGCCAAAGCCGCGGAGCCCGCGAAGATCGCGAAGCCCGACTACGCGCGGTCGGTTGAGGACGAGGCCGCGGGAACCGTCAGGCTTGAGATCGCCTCGCGCTCGCTGCAGAAGGCCGACGGCAACGGTCCGGTGATCATGCTCGTCGGCGCGGTGCACATCGGTGATGCGGCGTACTACGAAGGGCTTCAGAAGCTCCTCGACGAGCAGACGGTGGTGCTCTATGAGGGCGTCAAACCCGCGGGGACGGGCGAGCTGGCGATGCACGCCACCGACGAGCAGAAAGCCGCGCTGACCGCTTCGCGCATCAAGCTGCTTGTGCGCCTGGTGGAGCGGTATGCGCAGGAGAACGGCGGCGCCTGGCCTCAGGACCTGACGCAGGTGCTCAGCAGCGAGCCCAAGCTGGCAAAGCTCGCCCCGGGGCTGATGAAGGACGCGTGGGGGAAGGCGATGATCCTGCGGATCACGCCGCCGACGCTCGACCGCGACGGCTCGCCGATTGGCGAATCTCAGGCGGCGGTGGTGAGCCTGGGCAGCGACGGCGCGCCGGGCGGCGAAGGGTCCGCGGCGGACATCGAACAAACCTGCAAGCACCTCAAGGCGGGCAAAAAGGCGGACGTGGGTTTGCAGAAGAAGCTCGCCGAGGCGCTGGGGCTGGAGTTCCAGTTGGAGCGGATGGACAGCACGAAGAGCAACTGGCGCAACAGCGATATGTCGGTTGATGAAGTGCAGCGCCGCATCGAAGAAAACGGCGGCGATTCCGAGATGCTCTTTTCCATGCTCGATGGTTCGTCAACGATGGGCAAGGTCGCCGGCGTGCTGCTGGGGTTCATCAAGATGAGCCCGCAGATGCAGTCGATGACGAAGGTGATGATGATCGAGATCCTCGCCAGCGACGACGCGATGGCGGCGATGGGCAACGCGGGCGGCAAGGCCGGCGGCGGGATGAGCGGCCCGATGGCCGCCATGGCACCCGTGATGAAGGTGATCTTGCACGACCGCAACCAGGTCGTCGTGGCGGATATCAAGAAGGTGCTGAAGGACGAGCCGGGGGTGAAGAGCATCGCGGCGTTCTATGGCGCCGGGCACCTGCCCGAGCTTGAACTTCAGCTCCGCGAAGAGCTCGGGCTGAAGGTCGTCGGCGAAAGCTGGCACCCCGCCATCACGCTGGACCTGAAGAAGGCCGGGATGTCGATCGAGGAAGCACGGCAGATGCGTAAGAGCGTCTCGGGCATGATGAAACAACGCGGCGGCGGCAGCGGCGGCGGGCAAGCCGGCGAACCCGCCAAGCCCGAAAAGAAGTAACCCGCGCAGCCTCGCTACACGATTCAATGAGCCACTGACAATGAAAAGGAGCCCCCGACAACCGTCGAGGGCTCTTTGTCTTTCTGCCTCAGTTCTTCACCAGTGCCTGATGCCCAGTGCCCAGTGCCTACGCCTTCAGCTCTTGCCGATGGTCAGCGTGGCGGTGCCCGAGGTGCTGGAGCTTTCGCTCTGAGCCTTGGCGACTTTCTCATGCGCGAGCTTTTCCCACCCGCTGCCCAACTCGCCGATCGGGTCCGGCGGGATGATCTCGACCTTCTTCTCGCCGAGACGGGTCTTGCCCGACTGCACGTCGGCCTGGAAGGCCAGCGTCCGCTCCAAGAGCGCGTCGAGGATCTGCTCCTCCGGCACGTTGGCGACCTTCTCGCCCTGCACATAGATGATGCCGCGCCGATCGCCGGCAAAGACCGCCACGTCCGCGCCCTCCGCCTCGCCCGGCCCGTTGACGATGCACCCCATCACCGCGACCTTGATCGGCAGGTTGATCTTCCCGTCGAGCTTCTTCCGCACGTCCTGAACGAGCGTGATGAGATCGACCTGGATCCGCCCGCACGTCGGGCAGGCGATCAGCTCGGCGCTGGTGCGGTCGCGCAGGCCCAGCGAGTAGAGCAGCTCCAGCCCGTCCTCAACCTCGTAGCGCGAGTCGCTGGCGTAGCTGATCCGCAGCGTGTCGCCGATCCCCTGGCTCAAGAGCGAGCCGAGGGCCACGACGCTGCGGATGCACCCGGTTTCCTTGGGGCCTGCGTGCGTGACGCCCAGGTGCAACGGGTGATCGAAGCGGTTGCTGATCTCGGTGTACGCGTCGATGACGGTCGCCACGTCCATGCTCTTGGCGCTGATGACGATGTCGTAGAA
>Ga0068877_10003056_pt1 | contig 13364 bp, 8 predicted proteins | sample NOAtaG_FD_66437 | JGI IMG/M metagenome (GOLD analysis project Ga0068877, IMG submission 66437) | Freshwater lake microbial communities from Lake Erie, under a cyanobacterial bloom - NOAA_Erie_Diel6S_1000h metaG | ecosystem: Environmental > Aquatic > Freshwater > Lake | place: USA: Ohio, Lake... | reverse complement strand
TCGAGGGACCGCTGCAGTTCATCACCGGCTATCAGTACTGGACGGAGCGTGCTGATCAGACGGATCGCAACAGCATCTTGTTCGGTGCAGGCACGTCTTGTCCGTTGCTGTCGATTCCGTTCCCACCGCCCGGTCGACTACTGTGTGCAACGCAGGCCTCGCCGGTGGGCCGCGCGTACACGGAGACCAGCGTCACGCCTTACATGGACGATGTCGCCGCCGCGCGTCAGCCGTCACTCGTGCGACGCAAGGTGGACCACCAGTCGTTCTATCTCGAGTTCGAGTGGGATGTGACGGACACATTCCGTCTGATCGGTGAGGCCCGCTACATCGATGAGGACAACGAAGTCGAAGGTCCTGTGACCGCGGGCAATCAGGGTCCAGGTACGGTCATTCTTTGCGGTGCCACGGGCGATTGCCGTACCGCAGCGTCCATTCCGTACGCAGCGCAACCAGGACTCCCGGCGACTTTTGCGGGCGCCACGCAGATCAGTCGGCAGACCTTCACGCGCAATGACTCGTACATCACGCCGAAAGCGACGATGCAGTGGCAGCCTACCGACGATTTGAACCTGTATGGTTCGTATTCGATCGGTAAGAAGCCGGGCGGCTTCGGCACCCTGACGATTGGTGCTTTCGGCCTCGCAAGTCGTGCCGACGTCGAGTTCGAGCCGGAGCGAATCAAGGTGTACGAGCTCGGTGCCAAGTGGACCTCACCGGCCCGCAACGTGCAGCTGAGCGCCGCGGCGTTCTTGCAGGATTTCACCGACAAGCAGGTGAGCACCCAAGTCATCATCGGCAACACGCTTGGCAATCGAATCACTAACGCGGGCGGCGCGGAGTTGCAGGGTCTCGAGTTGTCGGGCTTGTGGCGTGCGTCCGAGTACCTGACCCTCGGGTTCGGTCTGACGCATTTTTTGAAGTATGAGTTCACCGACTACACCACGCTGTCGGCGGGCGCGGCTGAAATCGCCCGTACGGGCAACTGCACCCCGGTGACCACGGTGATCGTCACGGCGGGCGTCAACCAAGCCAAGACCACCTGCGCAGTCAGCCGCAACGGCAACAAGATCGAAGATACGCCGGAGACGGCGGCGGCGTTGAACCTCGGTTATCGCCGACCGTATGGCAGCAACGGCAACTACTGGTTCGCCGATGCCGACATGTCGTATGTCGGTGAGCGATACATCGAAGACGACAATACGATCTGGCTCGAGGCATACACGAACCTGAACTTGCGTTTCGGGCTCGGCAACGACACGTGGAGTGCGACGCTGTTCATCGACAACGCAACGGACGATGACAAGGTCAAGTCGGCCGGGTCTGGCCCGGGTAACGCCTTTGCTGATGCTCGCGCTGCGCCGCGTATCGGCACGGCCGGAGCCTTGCCCGCCAATTTGACGAATCCGGTTGCCGCGTTTGGCTTGGCCATTCCGACGGCTGTATTCGCGGAGTTGCCGCGACCGCGCACCATCGGTTTTCGCGTCAATTACAAGTTCTGAGGCCATTGGATCATTCGCAGTCCATAGATCAATGTCGCAAGAGCAATGGCCTACAGGACGACCTAGGTGAAGACCACACGACGCGACGCGTTGCGCCACGGTCTGACGGCAGGCACAGCCTTGACGCTCGGCGGCGGCTTGGTCGCGGGCTGGGGCGGTGCGTTGCCGAGTGGGGCGGGCGGGGTCTCCGCTCACGGTGGGTTGCCGGGCGCCTCGGATCCGGCGGTGAACCTGCGCAACATCGTGAGGATGCAAGGCAGCCTGCGCGAGCAGGATGTGCCGTGGTGGTTTACCGGCGTCATCTTCGGAGTGCGTGGCGAGTCTGAAACACCGCGACCGCTGGTGCGTTTCGAGGGCATGGAGATCTACTGGTTCAAGCACATCACCGACGGGTTCATGTTGGGTGGTCACACCGTGACTTTTTTCCGTGACTACGACAGCGGTGAGTTCCTGAGGGAGTTCCGCAATCCCTACACGGGTCGGATTGATCAAGTGAAGCCAGCAGTGCAGGGCGGCAATCTTGGCTTTAGTTACACCCCACGGGGCATCTGGCCCGTGCGACTCAGTGGTGAACCCATCGCTCCGCCAGTTGAAAAGCCCTTGCAGTTGCAGTGGCACGCGCTCGGTAATCATGTGTGGTTGCAACATCAGACCGTCTACCCACCCGGTATGCCCGCGATGCACGGGCAGCGGCAAACCTTGTTTGCCTCGCGTGCCGAGTTCGACGATTCGCGGGTCGATGCCTTGTCGAGCAGCTTCTCGTCGACCGTATTCATGGGCTGGCTGAAGTGGATGGACATGAAGGACGAGCCGGGGCACGTGATCTGGCACGCGTCTGGCGTCAAGTTGAAAAATATCGGCGAACTGCCGCGCGAGTATCGCGAGCGCGCTGAACGCGAGTACCCCGAGCGGATGAGTGCACGACCGAAGCCGGTGTGACCGCGGGCAGGGGGCGCCCGCATCGACGAGTGTTGCCGAGTCGCCACGTCCGCAGTGCAACCTGCGGACATGCACGCGAACCGCAGGCCAGCAGATTTGACGGCCTTCGGGCGCTGTAGCAAAGTGCCAGTGCTGTGGCAGGTGCACGACAGAGGCACCGTCAACAGCACGACGACAGGTCGTTTTCGTAACTTTGGGGGTCAGTAATGAAGAAATCCACACAGCGTGTGCATCGCGGCGTTGCGGCGTTGACGGGTGTATTGGGCATTGCGCTCGCCATGCCCGTCACGGCTGATGACAGCGGTCTCGAGGAGATCGTCGTCACGGCGCGTAAACGCGAAGAAAATCTGCAGAACGTTTCGATGTCCATTACGGCCATTTCCGGGGCCGAGATCGAAAGGCTCGGCATTGCCGACATCGATGATGTGGCGCGGCTCGACGCGTCGCTGATTTACGATAAGGGTTACTCGGCGACGGACAACCGCATTTCGATCCGCGGTCTCTCGCCGACGCGCGGTCGAGTCAACGTTGCGGTTCTCGTCGATGGCATAGACACCTCCAGCGAGAGTATCTCCTTCGGCGGCGGCTCGCTGCTGGCGACCAATCGTCTGCTCGATCTGCAGGCGGTGGAAATCGTCAAAGGACCGCAGTCGGCCTTGTATGGTCGCAGCGCCTTCGCCGGTGCCGTGCAGTACGTGACCAAAGATCCCTCCAAAGTATCCGAGGGCAGCCTGCGTGGTTCCTACGGCGACTACGGTCGCTACGATCTGACCGGTAGCTGGAGCGGGCCGCTCAGCGACACCTTCGGCGTGCGCATGAACGCCGTGTACTGGAGTCAGGACGGCATCTACAAAAATCAGGTTACGGGCAAGGAGGTCGGCGCCGGAGACGGTTGGGGTATTGCCCTCACCGGCAAGTGGGAGCCCAGCGAGTCGAGCAGCCTGAAAGTGCGCGTCGAATACGCGGACGACCAATTCGGCCAGTTCCCCACTTCGCAAATGCCGATCAATTCGTTCGACGTGCGTCCGACGGCGGGCTCTGACTGTCTGGTCGTCGGTAGTGGAGCCACGGTGGCCGCCGTCGGTGGCCGCTGCCCGACGGGAAGTCAGCGCGTGTATTCGCCGACGGTCGTACTGCCGACGGGCACGCCGTTGCCGCCGGGCTCATTCACCTATCCGGGCACGTTCTACGGCAGTAACCACGTGTACTCCTCGTTCGGAGCTGTTCCGGCTGCCAGCAAACTCGCCGTGCGTTTCGATCCGAACCCGCTGACGGGTCAGGATTACGAAGGCAGCAATCGCGAGGTACTGCGTGCGTCCGCCGTGTACAACGTTCAGCTCGAGCACGGCACCGTGACGTCGCTGACCGGTTACACCGACGCGTACTTCAGCTTCGATGAAGACGGTGATTTCGACTCGGGGGTCGTCAATGGTGTTGATCGTGCGCTGCGTGCGGCACGATTCGACAACGAGAACGACACGACCCAGTTCAGCCAGGAACTGCGCTATCGCTCGGATCTCGACGGTCCGCTGAATTTCATGGGTGGCGTGCTGTACTGGCAGGAAAAGGCTGCGCAGACCACGCGCTCGATCAATATTTTCTGTCTGGGACCAGTGCCGGCTAACACGTTTTTTCCGGGTCAGCCGGCGATCGGGCCGAGCTGCCAGAACCGCACGCCGAACCAGGTACTGGGTTTGATGACTCCAATCCCGCGGCTGAACTCGCGCGAGATCCAGCACTCGTCAGCCTTCGGCTTGGTGGAGTACGACTTTGCCGCCGACTGGAAGCTCACGCTTGAGGGGCGCTACTCGGACGAAACGGAGACCATTGTGGGCGTCAACTGCTCGCCCGCGTTGACCACGCCGGGTGCCGGGCCGCCGGGCACGCCGCCGGTGCGCTGCCAGGATCCGAGTTTCCCGGGCTTCCAGGTATTCGGTCCCTCGGTCAACTATCTCTATCCGTTCTTCAATCCCTTCGCACCGCCCGGCACACCGGGCAGCGGTGTGCAGCAGGCCCCTGGCGTTCCAGTCGAACTCGAGAGCACGCACAGCTACTTCACGCCGCGCGCAACCATCGAGTTCAAGCCCGCGGAAGATGCTCTGCTGTACCTCACCTGGGCGCGAGGCGTGAAGCCGGGCGGTAATTCCACGGTGACAGCGGGCTCTTGGCAGGACGCTGATTACGACGGCTTGTATGACGAGTTCTCGTTCCGCGACGAGCAGATCGAGGAGTATGAGCTCGGCGCCAAGATGCAGACTGCCGATGGGCGGTTCCGCTTCAACCCGGCGGCGTTTTTCATCAAGTACGACGACAAGCAGGTGGGCGCGCAGTTGATCACGCCCTCGGGAATCGCCGTCGGACGATTGCTCAACGCCGGTAAGGCTGAGGTGCGTGGCTTTGAGCTCGACTCGCAGTGGGCGCCGACCGACAACCTGCTGTTCTCGGTGAACTATGCATACCTGAACACCGAGTTCACGGACTTCCCGTTCACGTCGGCTTCGGCCACGGACGCAGTGCGCACCAACAGCTGCGGCCGTAAGACCGACACCGTCGCCAACGCGAAGCTGTGCTTCCTCAACCTCAAGGGTAAGGAGCTCGAGCGCGCACCGAAGCACTCGGTGGTGGGTCTCGCACGCTGGTCGACGCCGATGGGTGATCTCATGGGCTCGAGCGGCGTTCGACTCTTCGTCGAGGGTGACGTGCAGTACCAGTCCGAGCGCTTCATCGATTTCTATAATCGCGTGATTCTCGGCAGCTACACGATCGGCAATGTGCGTGTGGGTCTGACCTCCGATCGGTGGGACCTGCAGGTCTACGTCAACAACATCGGCGACGACGATACCGTGCAGGGCGGTTCGGCGAACCCGGGCGATGTGGCGCAGTCGATCGCGGATCCGACCAACTTCTCGCCGGCCAACACAGTGGGCCTGGCGTTGCCGGACCCGCGGATCTACGGCATCCGCTTCGGCTGGCGGTTCGGCGGCAATTGATCGTCTCGACTCGCTGAGTCGCGATAGGCTGAGTCGCGAAAGGTAGACGTTTGGTACAAGGGGGCTGCGATCTCGCTGGGGTCGCAGCCCCCGTTTACAACAAGGGGGTAATTGCCGTGGTCAACGCAGTGCAGGCGGCGCGCGCCGCGGTATGGGTGGTTGGGCTGACGGCCTTGATGGCGGGATCCTCGAACGCACAGGCAGCGCCGCTGCGCTTCGTCGATGAGGCCGTGCAACGTGGCGTTGCGGATACGGCGGTCAACTCCACGGGTCCCACTTTCGGCGATTACGACAATGACGGCGATCTCGATGTGTTCGTCCCCGTCGAGGATCTGGCGCCCGGCTTGCACGATCGACTGTTCGAGAACGACGGTAAGGGGCGCTTCAAGGACGTTGCGGCGGAGCGCGGTGTGCGCAATCCGGGCAGCATGAGTCGGGGTGCAGTGTTTTGTGACCTCGACAATGACGGTGATCTCGACCTGCTCAGTGCGAACATGCCGCCGGGTCAGGCGCGCGAGCGGCACGTGCCGACGACGCTGTATCGAAATCAGTTGATCGAAAGCGGTGTCGCCAACTTCGACAACGTCACGCGGGCCGCGGGTTTAATGCGTCGCGGCAACGACAACGATGCCAAAATCGGCGGTGTCGGCGATACGGCGGGCGGCGTTGGCTGTGCCGATTTCGATAACGACGGTGATCTCGATCTATTCTGGAAAAACGCTGATCCTGATGTCGACAACGCCCTGTTTCGCAACGAGGGTAAGTGGCAGTTCGTTGAAGTCACGGACAGCGCCGGGGTGGCGCTGCAGGGTAAGCTCAAGGATTCGAATGCCCAAGGGTCACCCAACTGGGTCGATTTTGACGAGGACGGTCGGATCGATTTGCTCGTGACCAACGAGCGCGACATCAAGGTGCTGTTTCGCAATCTGGGTGATGGTCGGTTCGAGGACATCACTCGCGGGCGTCGTCCACCGAATGGGCTGCCGTTTCTCAATCCCGGCAATGCGCAGGGCGCCTGCATCGCCGACTTCGACCATGACGGTGACATGGACGTGTTCCTGCCGATGGCCGATCAGGCCGGTCGAATGATTGCCAATCGTTTCCGCGAGGGCGGTGCGCTGGCCTTCGAGGACGTGACCGCCCGCTCGGGGGCAGGCGTCATTCGTGGTGCACGCGGCTGTGTGGCGGCGGACTTCGACAACGACGGGCACGTCGATCTCTATTTGAACAACGGTGGGCCATCGAACGTGCTGATCAACGACGTGATCAGCGACTTCCCACCGTTCGTGCAGTTCTACATCGCCTGGGAGCCGGCCGAGAATACCCTGCTGCGCAATCGGGGCGATGGCACCTTCGAGGACGTGACGCGCGGTTCGGGAGCCGAGAGCCTGGGCATTGGTTCGGGCGTTGGCGCTGCCGATGTGAACGATGATGGTTTCGCCGACCTCTTTGTCACCGAGCGCACCTATTACGCGATGGGCAAGCAGGTGAGTGCACAACCGGGCCGAAATCGGCTGCTGGTCAATCGCGCCAACCGTCATGGCTGGATCAAGGTGGCGCTCGAAGGCAAACGCAGTCCGCGCACCCCCTTCGGTGCGCGCGTCACGGTGGTTTCCGGTGACCTGGTGCAGCATCAGCTGCTGCAGAGCGCCCACGGATACAACTCGACCAACGACCCGGTGATGATCTTCGGCATCGGGTCACGCAGCGTCGTGGATCGGGTCGAGATTCGCTGGCCGTCGGGGGCTGTTCAAGTGATCGACAAGCCGGCACTGCGCCAGACGTTGCGCGTCGTCGAAGTCGGACCATGACAGCCATGTCCCGCAGTTTTGATTACTTGATGCTGATTGACGGTGTACTGACCGAGGGCGACGGCGGTGCTGCAGGTAACTGGATCGAATCGCACAGTCCGGCAACCCTGGAGTTACTAGGTCGCGTGCCTGATGCCACGGCGATCGATGTCGATCGTGCCGTCAGCGCCTGCGCACGAGCGCAGCGCTCTTGGGCGGCCCTGTCAGTGTGGGCGCGCGCCGCAGCGCTGCGCGGGCTCGCCGCTGCGATTCGGGCGCGTGGCAGCGAAATTCTCGAACTCGAAGCGCGTGACACGGGCAACACGCTCGCCAAATTGCAGGCGGATGTACAGATCGCAGCGGGATATCTCGAGTACTTCGCGGGTCTTGGCAGTGAATTGAAGGGGGAAACCGTCCCGGCGACCTCGACCGGCTTGCATCTCACACTGCGCGAGCCTTATGGAGTGGTTGCGCGCATCGTGCCGTTCAACCATCCGTTCATGTTCGCCGCAGCGCATCTTGCTGCACCCCTGATGGCGGGTAATGGTGTCGTCATCAAGACACCGGAGACGAGTCCGCTCAGTGGATCGATTCTGGGTGAACTGTGTCGCGATCATCTGCCGCGCGGGCTCGTCAATATTGTTCACGGGCGCGGGGCGCCCGCCGGCGATGCGCTCGTGCGCCATCCGCTCGTCCGACGCATCGGCTTTACGGGCTCTGTGCCGACGGGGCTCGTCATCCAGCGTGCTGCGGCGGCGAGTTCGGTGAAACACGTCACGCTGGAGTTGGGTGGCAAGAATCCGTTCATAGTGTTTCCCGATGCCGATCTCGACCGGGTCGTGGAGGCGGCAATCAGCGGCATGAACTTCGCCTGGGCAGGACAGTCCTGCGGCTCCACAAGCCGCTTGCTACTGCATGAAGAGGTGCATGATGCGGTGGTCGAACGCGTGGCGGCGCGCATGGCGGCGCTGCGTGTCGGCGATCCGCTCGATCCGCATTCGGAGATGGGGCCGGTGAATTCGGCGCGACAGCACGCACGCGTGCTCGAACTCATTGATTCGGCGCGCCGTGAGGGCGCGCGTCTCGTCACCGGTGGCGGTCGGCCGCCCGGTGCCGCATTTGAAAAAGGTTATTGGGTTGAACCCACGCTGTTTTCCGACGTCACGCCGACCATGCGGCTCGCGCGCGAGGAAGTGTTCGGGCCGGTCGTCTGCGCACTCAAGTTTCGTGACGAGGCCGAAGCCGTAGCGCTCGCCAACGACAGCGATTTGGGCCTGACCGCGGCCGTCTGGACGCGGGAGCTGCCGCGCGCGATGCGCATGATCCGGCAGATCGAGGCGGGCACCGTGTGGATCAACACGGCAGGTCAGCACTTCGTCGGCACGCCGTTCGGCGGCTGGAAGGACAGTGGCTTGGGCGGTGAAGAGTGTCTGGAGGAGCTTTTGAGTTACTCGCGTCTCAAGGCCGTGCACGTGCTGAGCTGAGCGCCCGCCAGAGCAGCCACGCAGCGAGCGGGTTGGCGATCAGCGAGGTCAGGATCATCGACCAACCGATCTTCTGCTCGTCGCCGAACACGAAGTCCGTCGTGAACCCCACGGCGAAGGGGCCGACCGTCGCACCCACCAGCACCAAGGCGAGCTGATAGGCGGCACCGAACTGCGCGCGCATGCCGTCAGGCGTGATCGATTGCACGTAGGCACCGGCGGGGCCCGTGGCGGCCGTGCCAAAGAAAAACGTGAAGAAAATCAGCGCAGCATGACTGTGCATGGTCGGCATCAGCGGCGCGAGGATCGACGGCAACACGAGCCCGAGTCCGCAGCCGAACAGCACGCGAAGCTTGGCGTGTCGATCGCCGCGTGATTCCAGCCAGTCCGACAGCGCGCCGCCGGCGAAGGCGCCGAGCAGACCGCCGACGAGTGCCACGGTGCCGAGCACGAGCGCAGCCTCGGGAATGGTGGCTCCGTACTGCCGCTGGTACAGCGCGGGCGTCCAAGTCATCACCGCGAACGCGGTCACGGACGTAGTGCCGTAGCCTGCGAACACGTAGCCATACACGCCGAGATTGCGACGGAAATGACCCCACACCTCGGCGAACGAAGCCGGTTTGAACCCTGCAGGCCGGGCGGGTTCGCGCACGAACAACATCAGCAAGGCCACCGGGAGGCCGAGCAATCCCACCACCACCATCACGAGTCGCCAGCCCGCGAGTTCGCCGAGCAGGGGCACGGTGACTGGGCCTTGTGCAAACGCCCAGCCGATCGCCGCGCCACCCAGCAGAAAGGCGATGCCGGTGCCGGCAGTTACGCCTGCACTGAACACGCCGATCGCCAGCGAGAGTCGCTGCGGCGGAAAATACCCGGCGAGCATGGAGTAGGCCGACGGCGACAACGTGGCTTCGCCCACGCCGACGCCGATTCGATAGACGAACAACTGCGCATAGGAGCGAGCGGTGCCGGCAAGTGAGGTCATGGCGCACCACAGCACTACGCCGCCGGTGATGATCCACTTGCGGCTGTAACGATCAGCCCAGCGGGCGATGACGAGGCCCATGCCGCAGTAGAAGATCGCGAAGGCCGCGCCGGCGAGCAGACTGAAGGCGGTATCGGAGATCTGCAGGTCCGCCTTGATGGGCTGCACCAGCAGCGAAAGGATGAGGCGGTCGATGAACGAGACGCAGTTGGCGAGCGCCAGTACCGCGACGACGAACCATGCATAGACCGGGTGGGCCGAAGGGTGCGCTGGAGTGGTCACGGAGCCGTCCGCCTGTTTTTGATTGAAATCCATTGGAGTATATCTGCCCGCGAGGCGTCGGCGGGCAGCCGACGAACCGGACGCGCGGGGGGCGAACATGAAGTGGCTGGTGCGGTTGGGCAAGGTCGTGTTGTGGAGCTTGGCTGCGCTCGCGTTGGGCTTGCTCGTGGCGGCGTGGTTCTACCGCGATCATCCGCCCGCGCAGGTGGAGGCGCGCTGGGCCACGCCGCCCTCGCAGTTTTTGGAGATTGACGGCGTGCGCTTGCACTATCGCGAGGAGGGTGAAGGGCCGCCCGTCGTCTTGCTGCACGCCAACTACGCGAGTCTGTTCATGTGGGAACCTTGGGCCGCGGCACTGAAAGACCGGTACCGCGTCATCCGTGTCGACTTGCCGGCGCATGGGCTCACCGGACCGGAGCCGTCCGGCAACTACTCCCTGCAACGCATCCAATCGTTGTTTGAGCAATTCGTCGATGCCCGCGGTCTCGAGCGCTTCGTGGTGGTCGGCACCTCGATCGGCGGTACGGTGGCGATGCGTTATGCGGCGGATCACCCTGAGCGCATCGAACGCCTGGTGATGATCTCGCCAGGTTCACTCGAGGCGCGAGTTCGCGGTCGAACCACGCCAGCCAACGTGCCGAAGATTGCCGATGTGCTCGCCTGGGTCACGCCGCGTGCATTCACCGCCTACATGCTGCGCAACGATTATGGCGATCCCGCGCGCGTTACCGACGCAGTGATTGACGAGTGGTACGCCATGTGGATGCGTGAGGGAAATCGTCAAGCAATGATCGATCTGCTGCGTCAATACGTCTCGGGCGGGGTGGAAGCCAAGATCCGCTCGATCCGCGTGCCGGTGCTGCTGATCTGGGGCGAAAAAAACAAGCGCGTTCCGCTGGCGCTGGCCTACGAGACGCGTGCCTTGCTCGCGAACTCACCGCAGGTCCAACTCGAGGTGCTGCCCGGTATCGGACACATGCTGGTGCAGGAGGCGCCGAAGCAGAGCGCGGCGGTCATCCGACGCTACCTGGATACGCCGCTGGCCCTCAAAACCTCGGCGGTCGTTTCTCCATGAAGGCGCGGGCGCCCTCCAGAAACTCGGGCGAGGAGAAGCTCTCGTCGTAGTAGCGTCGGGATTCCGCGGTTTCGCTGCGGGTGCCGGCCGAAATCATGTTCACCACTGCCTTGGCGGCACGCACGGAGTTGGCGGCATTGGCTGCGATGTCGTGCGCGACGCGCAATGTGTGCGCTTCGAGTTGATCGGCGGGAACGATGTCGTTGATGAGACCGAGACGCAGGGCTTCGTCAGCACCCACTTTGCGACCGGTGTAGAGAATCTCCTTGGCTCGCGAAGGGCCGACGAGATCGAACAGGCGCTTGGTGTCGGCCAGGCAATAGGCGAGCCCGAGTTTCGCCGGCGGAATGGCGAAAAACGCATCCGGTGAAGCGAAGCGCAGGTCGCAGGCGAGTGCCAGGCCGCATCCGCCCCCCGTGCACGCACCGCGGACCATGGCGATCGAGGGAATTGGCAGCGCTTCCCAGCAGGCCTGGGCCTCGAGCACGATGTCCTGCATGCCCTTCATGCGCTGCGGGTCGGCCAGATTGCGCTGCATCTCGGCAATGTCGGCCCCGGCGCTGAAGGCTTCGGTTCCTGCGCCACTCAGCAGCGCGACGCGCACCGAAGGTTCGATGGCGAGTTGGCGAGCGATGTCGCGCAGCGACTGCCACATCGCCGCGGTTACGGCATTGCGCTTGTCGGGTCGATTCAGTACCACGCGGGCGAGTGGCGGGACTATGTTGCTCAGCACTTCGCTCATGCGATCATGTTAGCAGTACCAATGAGTTCTCACAGGGGGACGAAGGACATGGGGATGTATGAGGATTTACGTGGCAAGGTAGCCATCGTGACGGGTTCCGGTCGGGCGAAGGGACTGGGTGAAGCAATGGTGATGCGACTTGCAGCCGAGGGCTGCAAGGTGGTCGTCAGCGATATCGGGGCACCGCGCGGCAAGGAGATTCCTGCCGATGCGATCGGGACGAGCTCAGGGATCGACGCCGTGGTGGATGCGATCCGCGCGGCGGGCGGTGAGGCCATCGGCGTCGCCTGCGACGTACTCGAAGAAACGCAGGTGGAGGCCCTGGTGGCGGCTGCCGTGCGTCAGTACGGACGTCTCGACATCATGGTCAACAACGCGGGCATCGGATATCTCATGAAGCCGGTGGTCGAGATGACGCAGGCCGATTGGGACGCGGTGCTCGGCGTCAATTTGCGCGGCGCATTTTTCGGCATCAAGCACGCCGCCAAGCAGATGATCGCTCAGGGTCAGGGCGGCCGCATCATCAACATCGGCAGTCAGGCTTCGAAGTCGGGTTTCCCCTTCGCCTCGGCGTACGTCGCGTCCAAGCACGCGATGGTGGGGCTGACGCGCAGCGCGGCCATCGAACTCGGCGCGCAGGGAATCACGGTTAACACCATCTGCCCCAATCACGTCACGACCGGGCTTGGTGCCTGGCAGAACCAGTTTTTCTCGGCGGCGACCGGGCGCAGCGAGCAGCAATACCTCGCCGATATGCGCGCGCGCATTCCGTTGGGGCGTCCGGGCCTGCAGGAGGACATCGCCAAGGCCTGTGCATTTTTGGCATCCGCGGAGGCGTCGTATATCACCGGCGAGGCCATGAACGTGTCGGGCGGCGAGGAGTACCACTGATGAGTTATTCGTGGCCGAACGGCGCGCGGCTGGCCTTGTCGCTGGTCGTGAATGTCGAGGAGGGTGCGGAGTTCAATGTCACCGATGGGGATCGGGGTCCCGATCCGGTCGACGAGCTCGGCATCGTTCTCAAAAAGCCCGTGCGTAACCACGGCAATGAGTCCAACTACGCGTACGGCATCAACGAAGGTGCGCCGCGCGTGCTGGGTTTGCTTGGGCGTTACGACATGCCCGCGACCTTCACTGCGGCAGCCGTGGCGCTTGAGCGCGCGCCCGACGTGGCGGCCGGTATCGTGGCCGGTGGACACGAGGTGTGTGCCCACGGATATCGTTGGGCCCACCAACTCGGGATGTCCGAAGAACGTGAGCGTGAGTTCATACGCAAGGCAGCCGAGAGCATCGAGCGCACCACGGGAACGCGGCCGGTGGGCTGGCTGTCGCGTTATTTGCACACCGACCACACGCGCCGTTTGCTCGCCGAAGAGGGGTATCGGTATCACATGGACGACTACAGTCGGGATGAGCCGTTCATGGACGATTCGCTGCCGACACCCATGGTGGTGCTGCCGTACGCCCTCGATTCCAACGACATGAAGATCTGGAACGCGCCGGCGCTGACGCCGCAGCACTGGCTCGACTATGCGCGCGACACCTTCGATTGGCTGCTGGCGGAGTCGGCGGGTC
>Ga0068877_10003055_pt1 | contig 13368 bp, 7 predicted proteins | sample NOAtaG_FD_66437 | JGI IMG/M metagenome (GOLD analysis project Ga0068877, IMG submission 66437) | Freshwater lake microbial communities from Lake Erie, under a cyanobacterial bloom - NOAA_Erie_Diel6S_1000h metaG | ecosystem: Environmental > Aquatic > Freshwater > Lake | place: USA: Ohio, Lake... | reverse complement strand
CGACCGACGCCGATTGACCCGCGTTCAGCGTCGGTTGGCGAACCTGAAAAAACAGATCGGAAAGTGAGACGGCGTTCTGTCACACGCCGCCATTGTCGAGGGGCACCGACTCCACGGACCATATGGTCGTGGAGTACGGTTACACATCAGCAACGCCGTACCTGAACGGAAGGAAGCAGGCCCCAGTTGGTGGAGGTCACCTCGCGCCTGAAATTGATAGCACCCCGCTTGCTTCTCCAATCTTCTTCAACTGTGGCGGTCTCAGCCCTGAGCCGCAACAAACCCGGATTGCCCAAACACTACGGCCCCATGGTTGTCGTACGAGCCCTCGCCGTTGCCCAGGAATCCACACTTCAACCGTCCTGCCTGTCGGCAATGCTTTTCAAAAGTGCCAGTGTGTTCAGAAAAAATGTATTTATCCACGTAAACAATATCCAGTTTACCCCCACCGACACGACAAACAGTCCGTATACCCACGCCTGCGGTTCCACTGCTGTCAAAACGCAAATCCCCAAACCAATGAAAATTGTGATGCGTCCGTTAACGTAATTGCCCTCAATAATCGCCACGGAGTGGGCGACCTTTCCCACGGCTTTTGCGGACGCAACAAAGGTCAGTGGCTTCCACTCCACTGATCCAACCTGACTGAACAACAAATCCGCGTTCAAACGGCCCATCAACAAATGCTCAAGTAACTCACTGGAGGTCATTGGCTCACTCACGACATCAGCAGCATACCGAACGACAAACTTAGGCTCGGACGGAGAACTCGCTTCCTCCATCCATTTGTCGCCGGCATTGGTTGCTTCAGCAGCGTCCGGTTTGATCGATTCCCCACACTTTGGACACCTTGACGTCCGACCAATCGAGCTTTCGGAGCCACTGAGTCTTGCACTGCAGGAAGGGCAAACAAGCGTAATTCTGCGAGGTACGGTCATGGCAGGCTTTCTGTTTCCGGGACGCTTCAGATGTGACGCAGCAGTCACTGCAAAACTACACAGTGGAAGACACTCCACCAAAGCCGGTGCCATACCACTTCACAATTCTCAAATGACCTTCGTCAATCAGCGACTGAAAATGCTGACTTAGCTCAGTCGCCAGACGCTCACTTTCAATCAACAACCCCGCCTCAATATTGCGCTGCTGCGCGGCTTCCGTAAAGTTCGCCGATGAAAGAAACATGTGACGACCATCGGCTATCACAAATTTCGCGTGCAGACACGCTGACTTGCCGGCGTCGTCCGACGCCAGTGACCGAGGGTCATAGTAGACGTCCGGCAGACGCACTCCCGTGGGCCACTGAGTCTCTGCAAATCGCTGCCGAAATCGTGCCAGCAGGTGATCGTCCGAGGAAGTGTCGCCATACGGCCGGTCGATGTTCAACAATAGTCGAACCAGCAGATCAGGCTGCTCCGTCATTCGCGCACCCAGCGCCTGAAAAATCTCGCGACCCTGATACACCGCAAAACCACACACCCAGACCGACTCCGCCGCATTGGCAAAAAGCTGCCGTACCACCACACCCGTGTCACGCAGCATCGCTCCCGCTGTCTCCGGCCCCGTCATCACCAGCTCAGGGACCAGCTGTGCACGACGTGCCAGCAAACGCTCATCCTGCAATACTCGCAGCCACTCCGACAGCAAATCTGCAGTCATCCCCAGTCCCTGCAGCCGCACCAGCTCTGTGAACAACAGGGAGACATCCGCCTGCGGCACAAGCTGTGCCAGAGTCAGACTGCTGACCGGGAATGTCAGTCGCCCTGTGACCACAGCCTCATGCAGCCGCTGCAGACTGCGGTCATTCAGTTGCGTCAGAATCGACTGCATCACAGATCTGCCTGAAAAAACTCAACCCCGTGATTCTCGACAGTCGGCACCACCAGCGCTCGGTCAAGATAGTCGTTCTGCTGCTCACAGGACGTCTCGGCGATCAGCAAACACCCATGACAGGCCGCACCATGCAGAAAACGCCGCTCGTGCAGATTGTTCGACTGATGCTGCGAACAAACCGGATCATTCGAACAGAGCTCAGCCTGAGTCAGTGCCTGACGCATATGCTCGTGAATGCGACGCCCCTCCTGCACCAGCCCCCCAAGAGTGCCCTCAGAATCCGATGACCCCGTGTAAAGCAGTATTCCATAACCTTCGTCGTCAAATGCATAAATCCGCTCGCGGATCGAGCTGGCCGGATAACCACACTCCAGCGAAATTGCAGTAATCAGCAGGTGCGACAGGGAATGCAGCATGTAGTACTGCACATGCGGAAACACGCGCCGAACCGACCTGTGTTCGGATTTCCAGAGGTCAAATCCCTCCTGCAGACCCTCGGCATACCTCAACACGTCCGGCCGCCGTGCCCACTCCTCAATTGCTTCCGTCCGAAAATGCAGAAAGATGCCCTCCCCGCGATTTTCAATCGCCGGGACCCACGTGATTTCACGCGCCAGCAGCGCCGGCTGAACACCAATTTCCAGTTCGCCTTCCAATGTTGTTGAGGCCGCTTCAAATCGAGTAAAACCAGCCTGAGCCACCACCTCGCGAAGCCGATGCACCAGTACCACCTGCTGCACAGAGCTCATCCACGGTGCGTCCCAGACCGATTTCGGCAGCACACGGGCAAGGAAATCGCCGTCCTGGCGATCATCACCACGCTGCTGCTCACACGAAATCAGAGTCTTCAGCTCATCCGGCTTCAGCCGCGACGCCGTCTGCACCGTCGGATTGCGACGCCGCTCGATTTCCCCCCAAACCTCGGCGTCTGTGATCCCTTCCAGAACACGTGCCACCCGCTCCTTGCGACGTTCATAACGGACATCGTCCGCTGATTCCGCAGCCTCCAGAAACATCCAGACCTGTTCCACCGCCTTCGATACCGACTCATTCCGCGGAGGGAGGGAAATCACGGCCAGCTTTTGCGGAAAATACGCGTTGCTGGCCGTCCGAATCAGAAAGCGACTGGGCTGCTCACAGCGAGACTTCGACCCCGGACCCAGCCACGGCTGGAGCCCGTCACACAAGCCCAAAGCCCCGGCTTTGTGATGCCCGACAGTCTCGACAGCCTCGCTCAGCAGTCGCGTTCGACCACACTCACAACGCGCCTGAATCTCTGTGATATCACCACTGGTACCAACGTCATCCATCCACAGACCAGCCCGACAGCCAATGTCCTCACCATGCACAAAGGCAATCCAGTCAATGTCACCAATATGCCCATGCCGACAGGCTCGCACAAAACGCACTGGCACCACATTCTGCGATTTTCTGGACTCATCCACATAGCGGCCGCGGGTCAGCGAATCCCGATGCACCAGCCTGCGGGAGCGTATCGTATGCCCGGCTTCCGCCGTCCGCTGACGCACATCCTGAGTGACAAACCACTCCGGAAACTGCCAGCCCACCACGCCACTGGTTTCAGAGAACGCATCTCCTGTGGTTCGAGGCGGCGCGAACATCCGCAGATTCTGCACATCCAGATGCTCCTTCAGCTTCTGCAGCAAACGCGGTTCAATGATCTCTTCATTGACCCCCGTCCACTGATCAAGGCCACTGACCAGAATCGAATGGTCCGGCAGATCCATCATGGCACCGGGGCCAAATGTGGTCACGATCTGGCTGCGACGAACCTGCCCATGCGGCCTGATGACTGTTTTCTTAGCCATTGTCTGAATCCTCCACCGGGACATTCGTCAGAGTTCGCAGCCAGAGATTCACTTCCGGCTCCACGTCGCGCATCGATCGGTTCGCCCGGAATTTACGGAAACGCGGATGCAACTGCTCCAGTTCAGCATCGAGGAACGGGTAAAGCAGACGTTTCGCTGCCCCAATTTCAGCCTGATACTGCAGCTGCGTGCCACTCTGCCGGTAACTCTCAGCAATTTGCTCCCACTCATCCAGCAAGTCCTGGCAGCGTCTGAACAATGTCTCCTTCAGTTCCTGCCGTTCGGCAGCACTGCGGTCCTTGTTGTGCTCTTCTGCACGCTCGGCCATCAGATGCGAAATCGAGGTCAGCTGCTGGCGAGTCGACAGAATCTCGGAAGCCCCCCGGGGTGCCGTCATCCGAGCCAGTCCATGCCGTGCCAATGCCGCAACCGTCGCGGCCAGCCCCCGATCGAGGGCTCTGGGACTGAACGGTGTCACACTGGTTGCCTCCACATGCCGGTAAAATGACTCGTGATACACCCCAAAACGCTCGTAATGCGAACGGTCCCGCGGCCGATTGAGATTTAAAATCGTCACGACCAGCCCCGGTCGCGTGTGATCCCGTCCGACCCGGCTGGAGGCCTGAATATACTCGGAACTGGTCTTAGGCTGACCATAAACCACCATCAGCCCCAGCCGAGTGATGTCCAGACCGACCGAAATCATGTTGGTGGCGAGAGCAATATCCACCGCTTCCTTTTCCCCAGGAGCGAACGACTTTTCCAGTCTGCGCTTGGTATCCGCGACCTTGTCCGTACTGACACGACTGGTCAGTTCCAGCACCTCCTTCAGCGGACCACGGCTGGCAAACGGCCCGGTACTTTCCCCGATCCGCAGACGCTCTCCGAATCCCGCCAGGGAATTGCTCACTTCGTCCTCCACCAGCCGCCGGGCTCCACCAAGTTCCCGCAGGCTGTTGAAGTACCCCAGCAGCGTCATGTAGGGGTCCACTGGACTGGGCTGCTGGCGGCGATGTTCCAGATACAGTTTCTGGGCCGCGGCCATCAGCGCCAGACACGTCCGCAGAAAGACTCGCTTCGGACTGCGGCCCTGACCGGTGATTCCCAGATACAATCTGGCGTTCGACTGCTGCGGAGACACCGTGCGAGCAAAAAAGGAATCCCGACGATCAGGTCCCGGCGGCGGAAAAATGTCGACACGGTCCCGATTGAACAAGGCCCTGATCTGACTTTCCGCACGCCGCACCGTCGCCGTGGACGCCACGATCTTGGGACGCACACGAGTCGGCCCGTCGCCGCTGGAACAGAGCTGATCCAGTGCAGTCTCGTACAAACCGGCAATGGTGCCCAGCGGTCCCGAAATCAGATGCAGTTCGTCCTGAATAATCAGTTCGGGCGGAGGCAGGTGGCCGCCCGGTATTGGCATCCCTCCCATGGGACTGCATGGGCCATAGAAGCCGCCGCTGTCGTAACGGTCGACCTTGCCAAAGAAGCCGCCAACCGGTCCGATCCATGGCATGGCGGCAAATTTGTCGACGGTAGCAATCATGAAGCAGGGCAGGCGGCGATAGATGGGTTCGTCCACCGCGACGATTGGCAGACGCCGCCCATGCGGCCCGGAAAAGTCGCAGTTTCGATTCACACAGACAATCCGCAGATCCAGCGGCTCATCATTGTCTGGCACCAGGCGAAATGAGCTGTTTTTGAAGCGCGTATTGCACCACGGGCAGTTTTCCAGAGGAATGGGCGATGGTTTTCGGTCGTCGCTGCAATAGGCGATCGCGCGAGCCCGTGCGGACTGCGGCTTATTGTCCCCTTTGCGCCCCATCTCGTTGGGTGTTGCCGCCTGGCCCACCCACAGCCCAATCTCGAACGGCCAGCGTCCCAGCTTTTCGACATCCTGTTCGCGCAGCAGCTCCAGCGCGCAGATCAAAGCCGAGGCACGGCCCAGCTGGTCCAGCGTCAGCAGACGCAGCGTGTACCGCATCAGAACTGTGAGACCGCAGGAGTTCACCCCCGGATTTTTCAGACGACGATGGACCAGCGTAAACGCAGCCAGTCCCAGGTAAGCCTCGGTCTTGCCACCACCGGTGGGAAAGAACAGCAGGTCAACAGTCGACCGATCAGCCGATTCCGGCCTGACGATGCCTTCCAGGTTCATCAGCAGGAAGGCCAGCTGGAACGGTCGCCATTCCGGATCGATGGCGGAATCCGGGAGCCCGGATGACTGGCTGCTTCTCCTGCGAGCCTGCATGCTCATGGCGCGGTTGGCCAGACGAAAGGCTTCCAGCACAAGCGGCTGTGCCAGCAGCGCTATGCCGATTTCGATCCGGCCGGCAGCAATCTCAGCACGCTGCAGCAGTGTGGTGGCAGTCTCCAGACGACGATCCGTCAGAGCAGACAGCGTCTGCACCTGCTGGGCGATCCACTGCCGGTAGGAAGTGACGAAAGGCTGCAGGCTGGTGGCTGCGGCAACGGCATCGGTCAAATCTGCGAGGGCATCCATCTTCAGCTGCACGCCCTGCATCGGCGGCACGATCGTGCGTTCCACTTCGGCCCGCGGAATCCAGGCGGTGCTGATGGAATGGCACTGCTGCTCAATCACCGTGGACTCGGCCGCCACGTTGTGGCCTACGGCAAATTCGAGACAGTCGCGGAACTGCAGATCGGCGATCCGCAGATCCGGGTCACTGCTGCCCACGGCATGAGCATCTCGCCGAGCGACAAAGCCTTCGCTGCACTGAATGGTCAGACGAGCCTGGAAAGCGAAAGCGATATCACGAGTGTCGTCGGGAGCTGCGTGGCGGTGATTCACAAGAAAAACCGACACCGTCTGACAGGGCCGATCGGAGGCAACGATGTTTTTGGCCCCCGACAGGCTGCGTCCGGCAATGCTGACCCGCAATCCGTCAGTGCCGGGCAACGGGACGTCACAGCGCCAGCGGATGGACTGCTGGACATCAACCAGCAGCGTTTCGCTGCGTGGAGTGCGCTGCCACGCGTTGGATTCGGTGCCTTCCGGGCTGATCGGCTGATAATCCCCCCAGTCCACGGTGACGCTCAGTTGTTTGGTCTGAAACGGCAGCAGAACGCTCAGTCCCATGGATGACGGGAAGCGAGTTTTGCTGGCCGCCACCCGTTCCGGAACCACATCGTCATCGGTCCCGGAACCTTCCCCGTTGCCGTCAATATCATCGCCGGCATCCGGATCGCTGCTCTGTGCCTCGCCGGCATCAAACGGCACCAGGAACCCGGTCAGGTACCAGCGTGACGGATGCTGCGGCAGGACTTCGGCGGCAGCGCCGTTACTGCCCTGGGGACCGACGAGGTCCAGCTGCAGCGCGGAGACCAGTTTGTTTCGCACTTCGACAGGTGTCATAAGATTCTCAATCGCTTCAGAACTTGACTATTTTCGGCCCTTTTCGGTCGTCGGTCGAAGGCTTCCGGGCGACCTGTTCTGTGCCAGCCTTTCCCGGGCGAGCTGGATGGCCTGGTGGAGTTTCTTTTGCAGAAGTTTCTTCGGAGGTAACTCGGTCAGGTACTGAGCGACGCGGATTCCGCTGGCGTGCAGTCGCAGCAGTTCAACGTGTTCTTCGGATTTGTCGGCACACAGGATCAGGCCGATCGGCGGTTCTTCGCCCGGCTGAGCATCGTGCTCCTCCAGCCAGCGGAGATAGAGTTCCATCTGACCTTTGTCAGCCGCCTGAAACTTGCCCAGCTTCAGGTCGATTGCCACCAGACACCGCAGGCGACGATGGTAGAACAGCAGGTCCAGATAATAATCCTCATTGTCGACGGTGATCCGTTTCTGGCGTGCGACGAACGTAAATCCATCGCCGAGTTCCAGAATGAAGGCTTCCAGTTCCCGCAGGATCGCGTCCTCGATGTCCTTTTCGACGTGAGACTCCGTCAGTCCCAGAAAGTCCAGAAAGTACGGATCGCGAAAGACCATGTCGGGTGACAGCCGGTCTTCATCACGCAGGGCTGCGAGATCCTGTTTGATCAGCACGTCCGGCTTCTTCGCCACGGCCGTGCGTTCGTACAGCAGATGCCCGATCTTGTGCGACAGTGTGCGAGTGCTCCAGCGTTCAATCCGGCACATTTCGGCATAGAAGTCGCGCTTCAGCCCGTCTTCAATCGAGAGCAGTTCTCGAAAGTGGGTCCACGACAATTGTGAACGCAGTGCGTTCACAATCTGCTCGTCGGGGAACACCTCAGCAAAACGCACCATGTGGAACAGGTTGGCTCGCGAAAACCCGCGTCCGAATTCCTCGGTCAATTGTCTACTCAGTGCGTCGACAATCTGTTTCCCGTACTCAGCGCGTTCGTTGCCGAGCACGTCCTGTCGGATCCGTCTGCCAATCTGCCAGTACATGATGACCAGCGTCGAGTTGACGGCCCGCGCTGTTTGTTCGCGAGCGGCCTCGATGAGCGTGCGGATGTCGCCGAGCAGATCTGTTTGCCGCGCCGGCCGAGACTTGCTTGTGGAAACAGCAGTCTTGTTCGCCTTCTTTTTCGCCATGCTCAGAACTCCATTTCCTGCTGGCCCGTCGCCGGCTTTTTCTTTGCCTTTCGTGGCTTTCCTGACTTGCGTGCTTTCTTCTCCCCGCTCTCCGCCGACTGTTCCCCGTCCTCGTCCCCGCCCTCCTGCTCATCTTCCCCGCCCCCCGACACCCGACACCCGACACCCGCCCTGCCGGCAAGGACTTCTTCCTTGTGCCGCTGTTCGTTGAGTTCAAGGAGTCGCGCGAGGACTTCGTCGCGGAATTCATCGGGCCAGCGCAAACGCCATGGCAGCCGCCTGCGGCGGCGAGTTTGGGGCGTGGGGTCTGGAGTTTGGTCTTCATCCCCACCCCCTAATCCCGAATCCCCATCCCCTTCTTCCTCGTAGTCCAGCAGGAACTCGCAGCGTGCTGTGGCGGCCAGGTCGTGCCAGCCGTAAGCCTCCAGCACCGCTCGATCCATCGCCGCGTGAAGCTCTCGCAGATACAGGATCTCGGACGACTGCTCGTGCGGGTCGTGGAAGCGGTTGTAGGTCTTAGTCAGACCTTCGTCGTTTGCGGCCATCCACGCCGCACGCAATGCGTAGTAACTCTTTCCGACCTCGTTCAGCACTCTCACGTGCTCACTGATGAGAGGTCTCGGAAATGTCATGAAGGTGTTGGAGATTGAATAATTCGTTGTTGTTAACCCCAGCCGCGACGAAAACAGTTCCGACCAATGCTCGTGCAGGCGTGACTGTAGAATTGCAAAGTCCGCGTACGTTTCGAACGCAAATACAAAGACTTTTTCGTTGAAGAGTCTATTACACTCCGATCGCAACAGAGCGTGGCAAGCTGAAACCCTCGCCATCACAAAACATGCCTTGAGGTCGTGGATCGCAGAATAAAGTGGGTCTGCTCGCAAGACCGGCTGCCACCAGTACTTCTTACCATGATTCCCCGGCCCATGGTCTCTTGCTTTCAGACGCTGCGGAAGCACCCGCTCTCTGGCAATCTCGACCAGTTCTGGCCACGCTGCTGCTTCTTCCAACGTCCGAGAACCGAAGTTGATCGCAAACCGCACATTCATCAAGCTGGGAGACCCATTGACTTCCTCGCCACCAGTTATCGGCAACAGTATTTCCCTATTCCTGTCAGTCTCAAGAAGAGCCTGAGCTTCGTGTTCGTCAAGTACGAAGCCCGCACCACCAAGCGAGGTGCCAATATGCGCAAGTCCCTCATTCGCATTTAACTGGACCGGCTCTGGGAGTTCCTTTCTTGGCTTCAAATGGGAATTGATGACATCACATCTAACGTTGTTTATTTCACAGGCCACAGGCATTCCCGACCGCGGGCTCTTGAGGACGTTTAGATATGTGACGATGACCGCGGCATCACCTGGCCAAGGCAGCTTGGTGATAGTGTTGTAGATAACGCCGCCAGAATATATCAAGCTGGCGAGGCCCGCCACGCGGTTGTCGCCATGTGCGATGGACGACGTTGCTAATAAGCCGAATGCACCGGATGTTGTGAGCAATACAAAACATCTGTGAAGGAAAAACACGCTGAGGTCAACTTGCCCTTTAGATTCCAGAACAAGCTCTTTCAACCAATGTTGATAGATTGGGTTACCCGCTACTTCAGAGATTCGCGAGCCACCCAGGAACGGCGGATTGCCAACGAAGCCGTCGAACCCCGCATACGCCCTTGAAAACACTTCTGGAAACTCAATCTCCCAATGAAACGGCGGAAGCGGGTGTGGGGATTGGGGATTGGGGATTGGGGGTTGGGGATTGGGAGCGCCCCGGAGATCGGCGACGGCGGCTGCGATTGGACCGCGTTTGTTGATGTCGAAACCGCTGCGGTACCATTCTTCGACGTGGCTGCGCAGTTCATTGCAGCGGTCTTCACGCTCCTTTTTCTTCGACCCGGCAAAGAACGCACTCACGCAGGCATCGCCCGTCAGGCGGACGACGTTCAGAGCCTCATCCGCCATTGCCAGCCGCTGCTCCTGATCGCGGTACGGCACGTCCTCGCGCGCATTCAGAATCTTCGCGCGGGCCTCAGTCGCCCGGTCAAGCCGCTTCTGGATCAGGTCTTCGCCAAACTGCTTCTGCTGCCTCGGTTCCCAGTGAAAGCCAATAATCTGCTGCCGCGTGAGACCGACCAGTGCGTCGCCGTGTCGCAGCGTGTGGTCGAGAAACGTAAACGGATGATCCTTGGCCAGTGTCACCAGCCACAGCGACAGCTTGGCCAGATCAACCGCCATGTCGTTCTTGTCCACACCGTACAGACATCGCTGCGCAACCAGACGGCGGGCATACAGGACTTCGTCCTCGTCCGGCGGGATCAGGGATCGGGGGTCGGGGCTGAGGGAATCGGCGTGGACGGCCCAGGATTTGATCAGTTCATCGCCAAGCTGACGGCAGGTTTCCACCAGAAACGCTCCGCTGCCCATCGCCGGATCGCAGATCTTCAGGTCAAGGATCTGGGAGGGATGCGGGAAGCCCCTTTCCCGAGCCAGCCGGGCGTTCTCGACGGCGATTCTTGAAAGGCGGATACGCTCGGCGATTTCCCCTGCAGTGAAACGCTTTCTGTCCGCCGCGGTCGGCTCCCAGAGGGTTTCGAGGGCCGGGGGTCGGGTTTCGGGGGCCGGGTTTCGGGGGTCGGGGGCCCGGGTGTCGGGGGTCTGCTCCGGCGATTGCCCTGCGACCTGACCCGCGAAACCTGAAACCCCTTCCCTCGGCCCTCGGTCGCACAGCGCCTTCAGGACGGGCTCCAGCGTCGTGCGGACGATCGGCTCGGTGAGCGATCGCGGTGTGTAGTGCGAACCGCTGCGGCGACGTTCGTCGCTGGGCTGAAAGATCATGGCTCCGGCAGGAACAACGTTCGGTGTCACGTCGCTGGCGATTTTGCTTTCCAGAGCTGCCAGCAGCTCTTCGATGGACGTGGCCGCTTTCAGCGCTTCGAGAGCTTTGCCGCTCAGGTCCTGATCGGTCTGCTCCTTCAGCCACTTCGCCCGCTCAGCAGCCTTCCGCCCCAGCAGCTCTTCCAGATTGATCGTCGCCGGAGCCCCGTGCTTCTTCACCGGCCTGATCGCAATCGATCGCCCCGTCGACACCCGCACCTCAAACCCCATGATCGCTTCATACACACTGCCAATCTGCTCCACATCCAGCGACCGATAACTCAGACGCTCCCCGTCCAGAATCAGCAGGTTGTTCAGAACCCGATAGATCACGCCGTCGGGAACGCGGGGGATTGGGTTTCGGGTTTCGGGTGTCGGGTTTCGGGTGTCGGGGATCGGGGGTCGGGTGTCGGGGCTTTGTTCCTGCGGTTGGCCTGAAACCCGATACCCGACACCTGGCACCGCTTCCTGCGATTCCCCCGAAACCCGATACCCGACACCTGACACCGCTTCCTGCGATTCCCCCGAAACCCGATACCCGACACCTGACACCGCTTCCTGCGATTCCCCCGAAACCCGATACCCGACACCTGCCCCCTCCAGAAACGGATAGCGTTCCGGGTCGAACAGATAGCCTTTTCTGGGAGGAATGCGGAGGTCGGCGTGGCTGCCGCCTTCGTAAATCATGCGAAACAGGGTCAGCAGCTGCGCCCAGGCGCCGTAACGCTGATCCATGGTGTCCGGATACTGGCCCGCGTCAGCTCGCAGTCGTTCGAACAGCCCAATGATCGAATAATAGTTTGTGTACACGGGGTGGTTGCTGAGCAGGTTGCGGTCTTCAGCGTACAGCACGAACACCGTGCGCATCAGCACCGTCAGCAGACCGTGATACACGTGCTGAGGATTGGTGGCCAGCACATCCTTCAGCAAACGCCCGTTCCACTGATCGTCCGCCGCCTGAAAACCCCGCAGCAGCTCGTACAGCGCCGCCATCACCTGCTGGGCCAGCTGGGTGGACACCGTGTTCTGATACTTGCGGCTTTCCACTAAAATCGCAGGCAAACGCTGCGATTTCTCAAGGTTGAACAACCGATCAGCACACAGCAGCATGTGCAGCGCAGCGAAAATCGGACGACCGGCCACCGTGGTCATTGCGGCCACATCAAACGTCAAATACCCGCTGGTCTCACCTCGCGGCGCATACACCAGCCGCAGCTGACGCCCGTTGGTCAGCAGTCCCGCCGCCACCTGAGTTTCCCGCAGCAGACGCTCAAACCTGGCATGCGGCGAAGCATGCCAGCGACGATCCGATTCTTCCAGCGGTGCATCCAAATCCTGATCGTCCGCCGCCTGCTGTATCAACAGCACCCAGCCCGCGGCACGCGGCCCCGCGGCAGCCGCTGTCTGCGGCACAAACTCGGGCACTACCCACGTCGGACGCAGCGTCTCGTGGTATTCCGGCAACACCACTTCCAGACCGGCCACGTCCAGACCAGCCTCCGCCGCCTGCTCGAAAGCCACCAGATCCGTTGCCTGCCAATCCAGCACCTCCCGCACAAATTTCGGGAAGTCCCGAATCACCGGAATCGGCTCATCGCTGGCATCAAACGGCAGACAGGCCAGAAACTGCTGCTGCTGCGGAATAACATTGCGATTGACATGAGCCTGCGCCTGCACCAGCGCCGGCGGAGACACGACTAGGCCAACCGGCTGGATGTAGCCAAGCCATTCGAGGTGAGCAATCAGTTCTGGGTCTCGGGCCATGTTTGGGTTTCAGGTTTCGGGTTTCAGGTTTCGGGTTTCGGGTTTCGGGTTTCGGGGGGCCGGGGTTGGGGTTGGGGTTGGGTTTGGGTTTCGGGGGAAACGCAGGGGGCGCTGATCAAACGCTGAAGGTTAAGAGAGTTTGCTCTCAAGAGAACGCTTTAGGCCGTTCAGCATGCGGCCCAGACGCTCGGTGTCGCTGAGCAATTTGCCGACACTCTCCGAAGACAAGTAAGTAAGGCGTTCTGCGATCTGAACGTGAGTTTCTATTTCCATGAGTGACCCATATGCAATTGAAATGTGATTCAAGTATTCTTTGAGATGCGTTCTGCCGTGTCCTTCGGCGATGTTGGCGGGAACTGAGACTGCGGCTCGTTGAAGCTGCGAGGTCAGTCCGAATCGCTCGTCAGACGGAAAGTTTTTTGCTGCCTCATAGCACGCCACCACCAGATCCATGCCCTTCTGCCAAACTTCCAGATCCCGATAACTGTTAACCGACATCGACCGCTCCAACTGCGATTCCCTGCCACCCACACCCACACCCATCACCCATCACCCG
>Ga0068877_10003048_pt1 | contig 13392 bp, 11 predicted proteins | sample NOAtaG_FD_66437 | JGI IMG/M metagenome (GOLD analysis project Ga0068877, IMG submission 66437) | Freshwater lake microbial communities from Lake Erie, under a cyanobacterial bloom - NOAA_Erie_Diel6S_1000h metaG | ecosystem: Environmental > Aquatic > Freshwater > Lake | place: USA: Ohio, Lake... | reverse complement strand
GCGATCCTCGGATCGTTCGAGCGCTTCATCGGCATCCTGGTCGAGAACTACGCCGGACGCTTCCCGCTCTGGATGGCGCCCACCCAGGTGGTGGTCGCGACCATCGTCTCCGACGCCGACGCCTATGCGCGGGAGGTCGCGGGCGCCCTCGCCGCCGCCGGGATCCGGGCCGAGATCGACCTGCGCAACGAGAAGATCGGCTACAAGGTCCGCGAGCATACCCTCGCCAAGACCCCCTGGCTCTGGGCCCTGGGGCGCCGCGAGGCCGAGCAGCGCACCGTGGCCATCCGCCGCCTGGGCAGCGAGGAGCAGCGCGTGCTTGCGCTGGATGACGCCATCGCTACATTGGCCCGCGAGGCGATGGTCCCGAACGCCTGAAGAACAAGCCGCCCCACAGGGACCGCGAGGACCGGCGCCATCGACGCGGCGCGGTCCGGACGAACGGGTCCGGCTGCAAGCAAGGAGAACCTCCATAGCTCGTCCGATGACGGAAGCGCCGGCCAAGGGTGGCCCGCGCGTGAACGACCAGATCGAGGCCGCCCAGGTGCGCCTCATCGACGCCCGCGGCGAGATGCTCGGGGTCCTTTCCCTCTACCAGGCGCTCGCGATCGCGGACGAAGCCGGGCTCGACCTCGTCGAGATCTCGCCGAACGCCGAGCCGCCGGTCTGCAAGGTGCTCGACTTCGGCAAGTACAAGTACGAGCTGCAGAAGAAGGAAAACGAGGCCCGCAAGAAGCAGAAGGTCATCGAGATCAAGGAGATCAAGATGCGCCCGGGCATCGACGACCACGACTACGACGTCAAGATGCGCGCGATGCAGCGCTTCATCGCCGAGGGCGACAAGGTGAAGATCACGCTGCGCTTCCGCGGCCGCGAGATGGTGCACCAGGACCTCGGCGCGAAGGTGCTCGAGCGCGTGCGCGCCGACATGGGCGAGACGATCAAGGTCGAGCAGACCCCCAAGATGGAAGGTCGCCAGATGACCATGGTGATCGCGCCGCGGTGAGCGCGATCGACGCGAAGGCGCGCCGCGCCTGCGCGGCGCCAGGCGGGGGCCTCGTTCCGGATCCGGAGCGGGGCCCTTCCTCGTTGGGCATCCCCCTCGCGCCGGGGCGCGCGTCCGGGCGCCGGGCGTGACGCCGATGCCGCTCGCGCCGCTCTACGCCGCCGTCGTCTTCGGCAACGCGTTCCTGCTCTTTCTCGTCCAGCCGCTCGCCGGCAAGGCGATCCTGCCCTGGTTCGGCGGGTCGGCCGCGGTCTGGACCGTCTGCATGCTGTTCTTCCAGGCGCTGCTGCTGGCCGGGTACGGCCTCGCGCACGGCATGGTGCGGCTGCTGCCGCCGCGCGGGCAGGGCCTCGCCCAGCTCGCCCTCGTCGCCGCGAGCCTCGCCGCGCTGCCGCTGGCGCCGGACCGCGCGCTGGCATGGGGCGCGGATCCCGCGCTCGGCATCCTGGCCGTGCTGGGGACGAGCGTCGGCCTGCCGTACCTCGTGCTGTGCACGACGAGCCCGCTGCTGCAACGCTGGTTCGCCGCCGACCTGCCCGGTCGCTCGCCCTACCGGCTCTTCGCGCTGTCGAACCTCGCGTCGATGCTGTCGCTCCTGCTCTATCCCGTGGCGATCGAGCCGTCGCTCGGGCTGCGCCAGCAGATGCTCGGCTGGTCGCTCGCCTATGCCGCGCTGGCCCTGCCCTTCGCCGCGCTCGCGCTGCGCCGCGCGCTGCGGGGCGCGCGGGCGGAGGCGCCGCTCGGCCTCGCCGCGGCGCCGGCGCGGCCGGCGCTGGTCGCCTGCTGGGTGGCGCTCTCCGCCGCGGCGTCGCTGCTGCTCCTCGCCACGACCGGGCAGCTGACGCAGAACGTCGCGCCCGTGCCGCTGCTCTGGCTCGCGCCGCTCGCGCTCTACCTGCTGAGCTTCATCCTCTGCTTCGAGGGCACGCGCTGGTATCGCAGGCGCGCCTTCCTCGCGCTCGCCGCGGCCGCGCTGCCGGCGCTCGCCCTGCTGCCGCTCGCCGACCTGGAGATGCTGCCGGTCGCGGCGGCGGTGCCCGCCTATCTCCTTGCCTCCTTCGTCGTCTTCATGGCCTGCCATGGCGAGCTCGCGCGGCTGCGACCCGCGGCCGGCGGCCTGACCGGGTACTATCTCTGGATCTCGCTGGGCGGCGCGCTCGGCGGCCTCGGCGCGGGCATCCTCGCCCCGCGCCTGCTCGACTCCGACCACGACCTCGCGATCTCGATCTTCCTCGCCGGCGGGGCGCTGCTCGCCGCGCTCGCGATGGGCGCCGCGCGGCGGCCGCGCCCGACCGTGCCCGCGGCGGGCGCGCTGGCGATGGCGGCGCTCGGCGCGCTGCTGGCATGGACGCGCGCGGACGAGACCCGCCACGCCCTCGTCTCGTCGCGCAACTTCTACGGCACGCTGCGCATAGAGGAGACGGGCGAGGCCGGCGACCCCGACGAGCGCCGCCAGCTCGTGCATGGCCGCATCATGCATGGCGAGCAGCTCCTCGCGCCGGGGCGGCAGATGACGCCGACCAGCTACTACGGCGAGAGCAGCGGCGTCGGCCGCGCGATCGCGTCGACGCGCCGCGCCGACGGCCCGCAGCGCGTCGGCGCCATCGGCCTCGGCGCCGGCGTGATGGCCGCGCATGGGCGGTCGGGGGACCTCTACCGCTTCTACGAGATCGACCCGCAGGTCGAGCGCCTGGCGCGCGCGCACTTCACCTTCCTGTCCGGCAGCCCCGCGACGACGGAGGTCGCGCTGGGCGACGCGCGGCTGGTGCTGGAGCGCGAGGCCCCGCGCGGCTTCGACGTGCTGGCGGTGGACGCCTTCACGGGCGACGCGATCCCCGTGCACCTGCTCACCGTCGAGGCCTTCGCCACCTGGCTGCGGCACCTTCGCGACGGCGGGATGCTCGCGGTCCACGTCTCGAACAAGTACCTCGACCTCGCGCCGGTCGTGCGCCTCGCGGCCGAGCGCGCCGGGTGGCAGGCGCGCCTCGTCGAGGATGCGGGCGACGAGGAGGACGAGGTCACCTCGGCCTCGAGCTGGGTGCTCGTCGCGCGCGGCGGCGACATCCCGGGCGAGGAGATCGCGGTCCCGCCGGGGCTGCGCGCCTGGCGCGACGACTACTCGAGCCTCTTCGCGGTGCTGCGCGCGCGCTAGCTCGCGGCCGGCGTTCACTCCGCCGCAGCGCGCCCCGGCTGCGCCGCGCGCACCGGCAGTAGGACGCTGAAGGTCGAGCCGCGCCCGGCGACCGATTCCACCTCCATGTCGCCGCCATGCATGCGCACGAGCTCGCGCGCCAGATGGAGGCCGATGCCCGTGCCTGGCAGGCCCGCCGAGGTGCGGGCGCGGAAGAACCGGGTGAAGAGCCGCGGCAGGTCCTCCGCGTCGATGCCCACGCCCATGTCGGCGAAGGCGACCTCGGCGCGGTCGCCGCGAAGGCGCGCCGACACGCGCACGACCCGCGAAGCGCCAGAGTACTTGACCGCGTTCGACAGCAGGTTGGCGAAGACCTGCTCGAGCAGCCTCGGGTCGGCGTCGATCGCGGGCAGGTCGTCGGCGACCTCGAGCGCGACGTCGAACTCGGGCGAGATCTGGCGCTGTCGCTCGCAGACCTCCGCGAGCACGGCGCCGGCGTCGACCGGCACGGCCGCCAGGTGGAGATGTCCTTCCTCGAGGCGCGCGGCGCCCAGCGTGCGCTCGATGATGTGGACCATCCGGGACACCGAGCCGCGGATGCGGTCAAGCCGCTTGGTGATCTCGTCGTCTCCGGCGATGCGCGCCGCGATGCGCTGCGCCGCGCCGTCGATCACGGCGAGCGGCGTGCGGAACTCGTGGCTCGCCATCGCGACGAAGCGGCGCTGGGCGGCGGCGGCCTCGCGTTCCGAGACGAGGGCGCGCCGCAGCGCGCGCTCGCTCTCCTGCAGCTGCTCGAGCAGCCTGTGTTCCTCGGTGATGTCGCGGTAGGTGGAGACGGTGCCGCCATCGCTCGTGGGGGACTCGGAGACGGCGAGCACGCGGCCATTCGAGTAGGGGATCGTCCGCTCGCCCGAGCGCATGCGGTGGAGCCGGATCCGCTCAGCGACCGACGCCTCGGCCGCCAGACCGGCCTCCCTTCCCTGGGCATGCGCCGAGGCGATCGCGGCGCGGCAGGCATCCGCGAAGGTGATTCCGGGCGCGAGATGGTCGGCCATCCTGGGATGGAGCTGCACGTAGCGCTCGTTCCAGGCGACCAGCCTGTCATGCGCGTCCCAGAGCGCGAAGCCGTCGCGCATCGCGGAGATGCCGTCGCGGAAGCGCGCCTCGCTGATCAGCAGGTTGCGCCGGGTGGCGTCGAGGCTGCGGCTGCCGCGCGCGGCCTGCGCCTCGGCCCTGGCGCGGCCCCGCAGCAGGCGGCGATGCACGGCCAGCGCCAGCGCGATCGCGGCGATGGCGAGCGCGAGATGGAGCGCGAGCCGATGGTCGGCCTCCTCGAACCAGGACGCGAGCAGCCCGTCCATCGGCATGGTGACGACGGCGTCGATGCCGCGCTCGCCGATCGTCCTGTGGACGACGAATCGCCGTGCGCCGTCGATCACGGAGCGCACCTCCACCACCTGTCCGTCGGCCCGCCCCTGGATCAGGCTCTTGGTCCAGGGCGAGAGCGGCTCGAGGTTTCCGCCCGGCGGCCTCGGGTGGCGGAGCAGCAGCTTGCCGTCGTGGCGCACGAGCAGCAGCGTCGTGCGCTCCACGTCGGGGATGTCGACATAGAGCGACAGGAACCGCTCGGCCGGGACATTGGACTTCACGATGCCGACGACGCGGCCGTCCGGCCCGCGCACGCATGCCGAGAGGGCGATGCTGTCATAGGCCCCGCCATGCGGCGGGGCGATGACGAGGTCCGGCGCGCCGTGGGACATGTGGCGGGCCAGGGTTTCGCTGCCCGCGATGCTGGCGGGTGGCCGGGGCGCGGCCTGGCTTCCCGTGGCGAGCAGCGCGCCCTCGCCGTCGTAGATGGCGATGCCGCCAGGCAGCCCGCCCTGGAGCGAATGGGCGCGGGCGACGCTCGCCTGGAGCCCGTCGCGCGCCGGACCGAACAATCCGGGTGACTTTCCGAGATATTCCGCGAGGCGCTGCAATTCGAGGCCGGTCGCCGCGAAGACCACGTCCGCATGCCCGGCGATCGCCCGCGCGAGGGTCTCCGAGCGCGCCGTCTTCTCGCGCAGGTGGTCTTCCCAGGACCAGCGCACGGAAAAGGCGAGGAAGACGCAGGCGACGATCGCCGGGGCCAGGCAGGCCGCCAGCAACACGCCGGGTCCGGTCTTCTTGCGCTCCATGGTCCGCCCCCGTGGCCGGCACCCGCTCCCCCGGGGGTGCCGGTGGAAGGCTAGCATGGCCCGGCGGCGGGGCGGGCGGGTTTGCGCCCCCTTGCCCGGGACCGCCCGGACCTCCTATAACGCCCCGCTTCCGACGGCGGCCACGGCCGGGACGGGCGCAATCCCGCGCCTTCGTCCCAGGGCATGCCCAACCGCCAAGTACCGAAGGAGACATGGAAAATGCCCAAGATGAAGACGAAGTCCTCGGCGCGAAAGCGCTTCAAGGTCAGCGCCACGGGCAAGGTGTTCGTCGGCGTCGCCAACAAGCGCCACAACATGCGCAAGCGCTCGAACCGCATGCTGCGCCAGGCGCGCGGCACCAAGCAGCTGAGCCCTGGCCACGCGGCCAAGGTCGTCAAGCAGTGGCTCCACGACTGAGCCGGGGAGAATAGTCATGGCACGCGTCAAGCGCGGCGTTACCGGCCGCGCACGTCACAAGGAAGTCATCAAGGCCGCCAAGGGCTATGTCGGCCGCTCCGGCAGCAGCTTCCGCCCGGCGCTCGAGCGCCTCGAGAAGGCCCTCCAGTACGCCTATCGCGACCGTCGCAACCGCAAGCGCGACTTCCGCGGGCTCTGGATCCAGCGCATCAACGCCGGCGCGCGGCTCCACGGCCTCACCTATTCGCGCCTGATGGACGGCATCAAGAAGGCCGGCATCGCGGTCGACCGCAAGGTCCTCGCCGACCTCGCCGTCACCGATCCGGATGGCTTCGGCGCGCTGGTCCAGCAGGCCAAGGCCGCCCTGGGCTGACCCGGCGCGAAGCGGACGCCACGGGAAGGGCCTGGCCGGCAAGCCGGGCCTTTTTCGTTTCGCGCCGCGCGCCGGTCCTTCCCCATCTCGAGACCACCCACCGGGAACCGACATGACGGACGACATCGCCGCCCTGGTCGCCGACGCCAGGACCCGCATCGCCGCCGCCCACGATGGCGCCGCGCTCGAGGCGCTGCGCGTCGAGTGGCTGGGCAAGAAGGGCCGCATCACCGAGCTCATGAAGACGCTGGGCGCCATCCAGGCCGACCAGCGCAAGGCCCGCGGCGCGGCGCTCAACGCCGCCAAGGACGAGGTCGCGGCGCTGGTCGAGGCGCGCGGCGCGACCCTCGCCGAGGCCGAGCTCGACGCGCGGCTGGCGCGCGAGCGCATCGACGTCACCCTGCCGCCGCGCCCGCTTCCCGACGGCCGCGTGCATCCGATCAGCCAGACCATCGACGAGCTGACGGCGATCTTCGGCGAGATGGGCTTCTCCGTCGCCGAGGGCCCGGACATCGAGGACGACTGGCACAACTTCACGGCCCTCAACATCCCGCCCGAGCATCCCTCGCGGCAGATGATGGACACGTTCTACCTGCGCAGCGCGGGCGAGGACGGCGCGCCGCCGAAGGTGCTGCGCACGCACACGAGCCCCGTGCAGATCCGCACGATGAAGGGCGTCAAGCCGCCCATCCGCGTGATCATCCCCGGCCGGACCTACCGCTCGGACCACGACGCCACCCACTCGCCGAACTTCCACCAGGTCGAGGGGCTGGTGATCGACAAGGCGATCCACATGGGCCACCTCAAGGGCTGCCTGCAGGAGTTCTGCCGCGCCTATTTCGAGGTCGGCGACCTGCCGCTGCGCTTCCGCCCGTCGCACTTCCCCTTCACCGAGCCCTCGGCAGAGGTCGACATCGGCTGCTCGCGCGCGGGCGGCGAGCTCAGGCTCGGCAACCATGGCGACTGGCTCGAGATCCTCGGCTGCGGGATGGTGCACCCCAGGGTCATCGCGAATTGCGGCCTCGATCCCGACGAGTGGCAGGGCTTCGCCTTCGGCATGGGGATCGAGCGCATCACGATGCTCAAGTACGGCATCCCCGACCTGCGGCCCTTCTACGAGGCCGACCTGCGCTGGCTGCGCCACTACGGCTTCATGCCGCTCGACGTGCCGTCGATGACCGGAGGGCTGGCGCGATGAAGTTCACGCTGTCCTGGCTCAGGGAGCATCTCGACACCTCCGCCAGCCTCGCGGAGATCTGCGACGCCGTCACCGCGATCGGGCTCGAGCTCGAATCGGTGGACGACCGCGGCGCGAAGCTCGCGCCCTTCGTCGTCGGCTACGTGGTGGAGGCGCGCAAGCATCCCGACGCGGATCGCCTGCGCGTGTGCATCGTCGACACGGGCAAGGAACAGGTGCAGGTCGTCTGCGGCGCGCCCAACGCGCGCACCGGCATGAAGGGCGTCTTCGCCCGCGCCGGGCTGACCATCCCCGGCACCGGCCTGCAGCTGAAGGCCGGCACGATCCGCGGCCAGGCCTCCAACGGCATGCTCTGCTCGGCGCGCGAGATGGGCCTGTCCGACGAGCATGACGGCATCATCGACCTGCCGGCGGACGCGCCGGTGGGCGAGCCCTTCGCGAAGGTCCTCGGCCTCGACGACGCCGTCATCGACGTCGCCATCACGCCCAACCGCCAGGACTGCCTCGGCGTGCGCGGCATCGCGCGCGACCTCGCGGCCAAGGGCATCGGCACGCTGAAGCCGCGGCGCGTCGAGCCGGTGCCCGGCCGCTTCGCGAGCCCGCTCACCGTGCGCCTCGACCTGCCCGAGGGCGCCGCGAACGCGTGCCCCTACTTCGTCGGGCGCCTCGTGCGCGGCGTGCGCAACGGGCCGAGCCCGCGCTGGCTGCAGGACAGGCTCGTGGCCATCGGCCTCCGGCCGATCTCGGCGCTGGTCGACATCACCAACTACCTGACCTTCGACGTGGGCCGCCCGCTGCACGTCTTCGACGCGTCCAAGGTGAGCGGCGGCATCGTCGTGCGCCTCGCGCGCCCCGGCGAGAGCATCGCCACGCTCAACGGCAAGACCTATGCGCTGACCGGCAGCGAGACGGTCATCTCCGACGAGAGCGGCGCGGCCGAGGGGCTGGGCGGCGTGATCGGCGGCGAGGAGTCCGGCTGCACCGAGGCGACGACCGACGTGTTCGTCGAGGCGGCGCTGTTCGACCCGATCCGCACCGCGCAGACGGGCCGCACCCACCAGATCATCTCCGACGCGCGCTACCGCTTCGAGCGCGGCCTCGACCCCGAAGCCGTGGTCGAGGGCATGGAGGCGGCGACGCGCATGATCCTCGAGCTCTGCGGCGGCGAGGCGAGCGAGCTCGTCGTCGCCGGCAAGGTGCCCGAGTGGCGGCGCAGCTTCCGGCTGCGCAAGGACCGCGCGGCCACGCTGGGCGGGGTCGACGTCCCGCCCGCGGAGCAGCAGCGCATCCTCGAGGCGCTCGGCTTCGCCGTCGCCGATCGCGGCGAGGCCTTCGAGGTCGCGCCGCCCTCCTGGCGTTCCGACATCCATGGCGAGGCCGACCTCGTCGAGGAGGTCGGGCGCATCTGGGGCTTCGACCGCATCGAGGTCGTGGCGCTGCCGCGCGCCTCGGCCCTGCCTGCGCCCGCGCTCACGCCCGCGCAGCGCCGGGTGCGCGACGCACGGCGCGCGCTCGCCGGGCTCGGCCTCGTCGAGGCGGTGACCTTCTCCTTCATGCAGAAGAGCGTCGCGGCGCTGTTCGGCGGGACGAACCCCGCGCTCGAGCTCCTCAACCCGATCTCGAGCGACCTCGACTTCATGCGCCCGACGATCGTCCCGAACCTGCTGCTGGCGGCCAGGCGCAACGCCGATCGCGGGCTGGGCGACTGCGCGCTCTGCGAGGTCGGCCCGCAATTCGCGGACGACACGCCGTCGGGCCAGTCGATGATGGCGACCGGGCTGCGCTCCGGCTCGGCGTCGCCGCGCAGCTGGGGCGCGCGCCAGCGCGACGTCGACGCGCTCGACGCCAAGGGCGACGCGCTCGCGCTGCTGCAGGCGCTCGGCGCGCCGGTGGAGAACCTGCAGGCCACGCGCGACGCGCCGGCCTGGTACCACCCCGGTCGCTCGGGCTGCCTCAGGCTCGGCGCGAAGGTGATCGCCACCTTCGGCGAGCTGAACCCGCGCATCCTCGCCGCGCTCGACATCCGCATGCCCGCCGTCGCCTTCGAGGTCGCGCTCGATGCGGTGCCCCAGCCGAAGGCGAAGGCCGGCCGCGCGCGCCCGCTGCTCAGGCTGGCGACGCTGCAGCCGGTCGAGCGCGACTTCGCCTTCCTCGTGGAGTCCGGGGTCGAGGCGGAGAAGCTGGTGCGCGCGATCCGCGGCACCGCCAAGGAGATCGCCGCGCAGGCGTCGATCCTCTCGGTCTCCGTCTTCGACGTCTACGAGGGCAAGGGCCTGCCCGAGGGCCGCAAGTCGATCGCGGTCGCGGTGCGGCTGCAGCCGGTGGAGCGCACGCTCACCGACGCGGAGATCGACGCGATCGGCCAGCGCATCGTCGCCGCGGCGGCGAAGGCGACCGGGGCGACGCTGCGCGCCTGAACCGCGCGGCGTCGCGCGCTGCCCGGCCTATCCATGCGCCGCGCGGCTGTCGGCGGGCGCCTGGTCGCGCTCGGCCATGCCGTAGTCGCGCAGGACCGTGGCGACGCGCAGGCGGTAGTCGCGGAAGACCCCGGCGCGCCCCTGCGCCTGGGCGAGGCGATGGCCCTCGACGGCGCGCCAGTGCGCCACGGCCTCCTCGTCGCGCCAGAACGAGATCGAGAGCAGCTTGCCCGGCTCGACGAGGCTCTCGAAGCGCTCGACCGAGACGAAGCCGTCGATGCGCGCGAGCTCGTCGCGCAGCCCGGCGGCGAGCTCCATGTAGTCCTGGCGCCGGCCCTCCGCGGGCCAGACCTCGAAGATGATGGCGATCATGGCGTCCTCCGCGCGCGCGTGCCCGTCCGGGGGCCGGCGCGGCGGCCAGTCTAGGACGCGACGGGGGCCGGCGCGGACTCCTCCATGGCGCGATGCGCGGCGCGCGCGGCCGCGCGGCGCCGCGCATCGACCTGCTGGGGCAGGACGAAGGCGAGCGTCGCGACGGCGCGCTGCAGCTCCTCGAGGCGCTCGAGCGGACCTGCGGACGGCGCGCGCGCGTCGCCGCGGCCCTCGGCCTCCTGCGCCAGGCCGGAGACGAGCCCGGCCAGCGCCTCCATTGCGGCCGCGGCCGCGCGCAGGGCGCCCGCGCCGCCCTCGGCGCGCGCCGGCGAGGGCCGCTCGAAGGCGACGAAGCGGGTATGGCGCAGCAGGCAATCGACCAGCCGGATGTCCGGCAGCTCGTGCAGCAGGAGCGCGACCTCCGCGGGCGAGAAGGGGACGCGTCCGCTCACCCGGGCATGGAAGGCCGCGTAGGACAGGCCCATCGCGCTGGCCACGTCGCGCATCGGGCGGCGGCGCTCGCGCACCAGCGCCCTGTGCACGATCGCGGCGAAGGCGCCGCCATCCGACCTCCCGCGTCCCCCGCCGACGTCGCCCGCCGATCCCGCCATGCCGCTCTCCGCGCCGCGATCCATGGCGGGCATTCTCGCGGCGGCGGCCTGCCGGCCGGATTGATGCGCGCCGCGGCACGGTGGCGCGCCCGGCGGGGCCGGCGGGGCGCGCCGTCCTTGAGAGACTCGGGCCGTGCCTCTATGTTCCGCGCCTCGCACGCGGCGCGCGCCCCCCGCGCGACGCGATTTCCCCGCCTCCATGCCGACCGTCCGCCCGCAAGGGCGCGGCCCACGGGTCCATGACCGATCCTTCCCGCATCCGGAACTTCGCGATCATCGCGCATATCGACCACGGCAAGTCGACGCTGGCGGACCGCCTCATCCAGTTCTGCGGGGCGGTCGAGCAGCGCGAGTTCCGCGACCAGATGCTCGATTCGATGGACATCGAGCGCGAGCGCGGCATCACGATCAAGGCGCAGACCGTGCGCCTCGACTACCGCGCCTCCGACGGGAAGGACTACGTCCTCAACCTCATGGACACGCCGGGGCATGTCGACTTCGCCTACGAGGTGAGCCGCAGCCTCGCCGCGTGCGAGGGCTCGATCCTCGTCGTCGATGCCTCGCAGGGCGTCGAGGCGCAGACGCTCGCCAACGTCTACCAGGCCATCGACAACGGCCACGAGATCGTCCCCGTCCTCAACAAGATCGACCTGCCCGCGGCGGATGCCGCGCGGGTCAAGCAGCAGATCGAGGACGTGATCGGCATCGATGCCTCCGGCGCGGTCGAGGTCTCGGCCAAGACCGGCCTCAACATCGGCGCCGTGCTCGAGGCGCTGGTGCAGCGCCTGCCGCCGCCGCAGGGCGACGCCACCGCGCCGCTCAAGGCGCTGCTGGTCGATTCCTGGTACGACCCGTACCTGGGCGTCGTCGTGCTGGTGCGCGTGCGCGACGGCCGCCTCGCCAAGGGCCAGAAGATCCGCATGATGGCCGCGGGCGCGACCTACGAGGTCGACCGCGTCGGCGTGTTCACGCCCAAGCCGAAGGACGTCGCGGCGCTCGGGCCTGGCGAGATGGGCTTCATCACGGCGGGCATCAAGGCGGTCGCCGACGTCAAGGTCGGCGACACGATCACCGATGAGCGCCGCCCCGCCGCCGCGCCGCTGCCGGGCTTCAAGCCCTCGCTGCCGGTCGTGTTCTGCGGCCTCTTCCCGACCGACACGGCGGACTTCGAGAAGCTGCGCGAGAGCCTCGCCAAGCTGCGCCTCAACGACGCGTCCTTCGTCTACGAGCCCGAGAGCTCGGCCGCGCTCGGCTTCGGCTTCCGCTGCGGCTTCCTCGGCCTGCTGCACCTCGAGATCATCCAGGAGCGGCTCGAGCGCGAGTTCGACCTCGACCTGATCGCGACCGCGCCATCGGTCGTCTACAAGGTCCACCTCACCAACGGCGAGGTCGTCGACGTCTACAACCCGGTCGACATGCCGGACCCGGTGCGCGTCGACCACATCGAGGAGCCCTGGATCAAGGCTACGATCTTCGTGCCGGACGAGTATCTCGGCTCGGTGCTGAAGCTCTGCGAGGACCGGCGCGGCCGCCAGGAGCAGCTGACCTATGCCGGCACGCGCGCGATGCTCGTCTATCGCCTGCCGCTCGCGGAGGTCGTCTTCGACTTCTACGACCGGCTGAAGTCGGTGAGCCGCGGCTATGCCAGCTTCGACTACGCGGTCGACAGCTACGAGCAGGGCGACGTCGTGAAGCTCGCGATCCTGGTCAACGCCGAGCCGGTCGACGCGCTGTCGATCATGGTCCACCGCGCCGAGGCCGAGAGCCGCGGCCGCGTGCTCTGCGTGAAGCTCAAGGAACTGATCCCGCAGCAGCTCTTCAAGATCGCCATCCAGGCCGCGATCGGCGGGCGCATCATCGCGCGCGAGACCGTCTCCGCGCTGCGCAAGGACGTGACGGCGAAGTGCTACGGCGGCGACATCACCCGCAAGCGCAAGCTCCTCGAGAAGCAGAAGGAGGGCAAGAAGCGCATGCGGCAGTTCGGGAAGGTCGACATACCGCAGAGCGCGTTCTTCGCCGCCCTCAAGGCCCGCGAGAACTGAGCCGCCGCCCCGCCGCGACGCGCGCGGCGGCGAGCAGGGCGGCGCCGGCCACCGCCGGCACGGCCCATGCGGGCATCAGCAGCAGCGGCGCAACGACGTCCTGCCACAGCCACGACGCCACGTAGCGCTCGACCACGGCCTGCACGAGGTTGAGCGAGAAGCGGTCGACGTCGAACCAGACCTGGCCGAGCGGCGCCGGGCCGAAGCCGCGGCCCTCGATCCATCTCATGGCGTCGCGGCCGAGCAGGACGATGGACGCGGCGACCAGGATCCAGCCTAAGAGACGCATGCGAACCTCCCTCGCGGACGCGCGGCCGGGAGCCTATCACGCCGGCGGCGACGCCACCCTCTGGCGGAAGACCAGCGCGAGGACCGCGCCCGTGCAGGCCATGACGGTCAGCGCGGCGGATGGGCCAAGCCTGTCGGTGAGGGCGCCCGCGGCGAGGATCCCGGCGGGACCCATGCCGATGCAGGTCGTCACGAGGCCGAGCACGCGCGAGCGCGCGTCGGCGGAGACGTTGGTGATGACCAAAGTCGTCTGCATCGCCCCGAAGGCCGCGGTGCCGAGCCCGCCCAGCGCCAGCAGCATCCAGGCGAGCGCGAAGAGCGGCAGGTTGGCGGCGGCGGCGAGCAGCAGCATGAACATCA
>Ga0068877_10003047_pt1 | contig 13396 bp, 9 predicted proteins | sample NOAtaG_FD_66437 | JGI IMG/M metagenome (GOLD analysis project Ga0068877, IMG submission 66437) | Freshwater lake microbial communities from Lake Erie, under a cyanobacterial bloom - NOAA_Erie_Diel6S_1000h metaG | ecosystem: Environmental > Aquatic > Freshwater > Lake | place: USA: Ohio, Lake... | reverse complement strand
TGCTCCTTTTTTCCATGTGTTTTGGTGCTAAGTCGGCATGACCACGTTGCTGTCACATGGCCTCGTCTGTCGCGCTTTCCGCTCTCCTCCCTTCCCCTTTCTCCTCCCATCTTTGCGGCATGAAATCCTCTTCGGTGTTTTTCGACCATCATTTGGCGCAAACGACCATGTTTCCTTTTGCACTTGAAATAGTGCGGGCAGAAGGCGTGTGGTTGTTCGGCCCAAACGGTGAGAAGTACTTGGATCTTGTGAGTGGAGTGGGAGTAAGCAACCTCGGACACGGTCATCCGCATATTCGGCAAGCAATCCATGAGCAGGTGGACAAGCACCTGCACGTCATGGTCTATGGGGAATATGTTCAGGAGTCGCAGCGCAGCGCGGCCCGTGAGCTCACGGCCTGGCTGCCGGATCCGCTGGATACCTGCTATTTTGTGAATTCAGGGACAGAGGCCATCGAGGCGGCGCTCAAGCTCGCACGCAGGGCTACGGGCAGATCACGGCTGGTGAGTTGCACAGGTGCCTATCATGGCAATACCCTCGGCTCCATGTCCGTCAGCTTCAATGAAACGAAGAAGGCTCCTTTCCGCCCCCTGATTCCGGATGTGCACTTCATGCGATTCAATACGCCGGAAGATCTTCATTTGATTGACGAGCGTACAGCCGGGGTGGTAGTGGAGACCATCCAGGGCGATGCAGGAGTGCGCATTCCTGATGCGGAGTGGATGCATGCCCTGCGCAGGCGGTGTGATGAGGTGGGTGCGTTGCTTATCCTCGACGAGATTCAGTGCGGAATGGGGCGATCGGGTACGATGTGGGCTTTTGAGCAGTTTGGCATTGTGCCGGATGCGCTTGTGCTGGGCAAAGCTCTGGCCGGCGGAATGCCAGTGGGATGCCTCGTGGCTGCGCGCAAGCATTTGGAGCTGTTCACCCATGATCCGATGCTCGGCCACATCAGCACGTTTGCCGGTCACCCGGTGATTTGTGCAGCCGTGGCTGCCGCACTACAGGTATATCGGGCCGAGCAGGTGATCACGGGTATTGAGGAGCGGGGCAGGAGGGCAGCCGCACAATTGCGCAAGCTGCCGGGAGTCCGGGAGGTGCGGCAGCGCGGTTATTATTTTGCCATTGACATGGAATCCGCTGAGCAGGTCCAGCAGATGGTTGAACATTGCATGCAGCAGGGCATCATCACCTTCTGGTTTCTATCCTGCCCCTGGTCATTCCGCATTGCGCCGCCGCTTACGTTGTCCGACGAAGAGTGGGAGTGGGCCATGAAACGCTTGCAGGCATTTGTTCCATTTCCCGGGTGAGGAGTCTGGCATAGTCACTGTCAGTGCCGCGCACCTTGGCCATGGCCATAGCTGTGAACCTCTGCTTCTGGTCCTGAGGCCATGCTCGAGGATCGGGATCGGCGATGAAGTAGAGGAGCCATTCATTCAGTCGGGCGCATTCTTCATAGGTCAGATCTTCCTCAAAGTGGAATCCATGAGTGGAGGTAAATGTGCTGTTCACCCAGGCATGTGCAGCCGATCGGTCGGCTCTGAAGCGGCGTGTGATAGCATGACTGACCCTTCGGCTCGCCTCACGCGTGGGCGTTCCTGAGGTTGGGTGCAGTTGCAGAACCACTTCATCATCCACCAGTTGTTCAAGGATACGGAGGGGTGTCCGGTGCAACGGGTTCTTGCGGATCCTTTCAGCTTCCCGCAAGGCCAGGCGGGCTAGTCGAGGTTGGCGCGGACGAAATCCGAGTCGGTAATAGAACCAGAATGCGCCGCTTTCGAGTCCTTCGGGATTGTCTTTTCCGAGTTGATAAGGTTCTGCCTGAAATACCACGGGGCCGTACACGTGATGATAGAGTCGCATGAGCTGAGCAAAGAACCAGGCGCTTTCTCCACCGCGAAAAGGTGGAAAGATGTTGATGCCAATCTTGGCCTGGGCACCCATGAGCCAGGCCCCGCCATAAGCATAGGGCAATCCGTTCTTAAACGCCATGAAGCCGATGTAGGCGTCGAGGGGGAGCCGGTGCTCGGGATCCATGCCGTAAAGCGCAATATGCAGTCCGCGTCCCATATCGAACAGTTCTACATCGCGCGGATCGGCATAGGTCCCAGGATCGGTTTCCCTGCCCATGGAAGCGAGATGGTATCGCTTCACGGCGATGAGCTGGGTGCGCTCTTCCGCTGTAATGCTGACTTGCTGGCCCAGCGGCTGATTGATGATATCGGTGGGCTCCACCTTTCGGGTGAGCGCCTCCCGGTGGATGAAGAGTGGTCGATGCAGACCGCGTGTTTCCGATCTGGACAGCGCGGGCCTGTCGAGTCGCAACCGCGTGTACAGGCCGAGTTTCCCCCACAGCCAGGTGCGCAGGGCACTGTCATTGACCTGCGTACAGGCCTGCCGGGCGATGAATGCAACTGGACCCTGCCTGCCGGCGAAGGTGTGCAGCCACTCTTCCACGGTAGGCTCATCGGATGATTCGAAGTACTCACGCTCTGCCACCGGAAGCAAGTGCAACAGGATTTCCTGCTGTGTCGCTTCATCCGCATCCGAGTGATCCCAGGCCAGAAGCTGAGGTGCATGTCCGGCGAGCCACCGCAGGAGCTCGGGGCTGAAAGGAGCGCTCACCTCAGCTCCGGGCAAGCCTTCCGAGGCGATGAGCGGATGATGGCGTGATCCCGATCGCCGGATGACTTGCGCGCAATGCGCCAACGCTCGTTCAGCGGCGCCTGCAAAGTCAGCTGAGTGCGGATGGGCGCGCAGAAAGAGGAGGATGTCTATGGTCTCCACCCATGCAGCGGGACGAAGGGTTTTGGTTGACCTGATCTTGCGAACCCATTGCTCCTTCAGGCGGATGGATTCCACGTCGAAGGCCGCCTTGATTGCAGCGATGGAGGAGGATGACATGCTCCAAAGATGGATGAAATCCGGGAACAGCAGATGGTCTCTGATCTCACGGACTCACCAGGTGGATGCCCACCATGGCGTAAGGTGCGTGGCCGATGGTGTTTTCCATGGCATAGGGCTGGTCGCCGAAGAAACCTCGGAAGAAGTCGCGGTTATCGGGAAGGTCATCGGTGTAGAACCTGAAATTGTAGCGCAAACCGGCCTGCACGGATATCCAGATAAAACCGCTGATGGATTGTTCCCATATCGCCCGAAAGCGAAGCTCACTTCGGCGAAGCTCATGATGAAGAAAGGGCGTTTCCACCTGCGGCGTATTGGACAGCCTGTAGGTTCCACCCTCGAGCTCGTATCCGATGAAGAGCATGTGGCGAGGTGTGAAGGTTCTCCGGATGTGACCTCGCGCCGGAGCGAGCAGCTCTACTCCCCATTTGCGGCTGGGTGCCGTCCAGTTGAGCAGAAACACGGGCAGGTAATTCAGGTCGCCCGCCCGGTAAGAACGGCCCAGTCCGACACCGATCATCTTGCGGTCATTCTTTTTCCATCCCCAGATGAATGTGCCCGACAAGCGCGTGGTGTTCAGCGGTTGCCAGGTACTCAGCGCGTAGTTGCCATTCATTTCGGCCTGAGCCTGTGCGATGAAGAAGTGGACCTCATTGACGGGTTTGAATACGGTAAGTAAGCCGGTGGTGGAGCGAAGCCCGCGGTGATTGAGCCAGCCCGCGAGCGGATCGCTGCTCTCCAGCGCATAGCGCTGTTCGAGGTAGCTGATCCCCCCCTGAATGATGAGGCTATTGCGGGAGTATAGAGGAATGTTGAATCCAGCCCGGATGCCGTGAGAGGCGCGGATGTCAGCTTCAGATCCCGGCCGGCTGCCGAGTGTATCGGAGGTCAGGGTGTATGGTCCCTGTACGTCATAGCCCAGGGAGATCAGCTTCTGCGGGCTCAGGTCAAGCACCTTTGATGTGCAGTACCGTTTGGTTCCGCCATCGGAAAAATCGAGATTTTCGTAGATCGAGAAATCCTCTTCTTCCGGAACGGCGGTGGTATCGACCTGGGCGTGCAATGCCCCGGCTGACATGACCGCGCAGAACAGGGCTATCCATCGGGTTGATCTGATTCTTAAACCGCGTATGTTTTCCATCCTGTATTCTTCGGGCTCGTTCTGCCGTGGCGGCTGCTGATTTTATCTCTTCACCAAATCAAGTCGTTTCCACACATCCGTGCGACCGAATGCCTCAATGCCGATGAATCCGCGAATGTCGAGTGTATTGTTGTCGGTCATCTTGATCACGCAGTTGTACGTATTGCCATTTTCCGGATCGTAGATGGTTCCGCTGTCCCATTCGCCGGCTCCCTTGTATACGAAATCCTTCAGCAGGCGGTAGCCCTTCAGGGGAGTAGTGCGCAAGGCGGCGTCGGGATTGTTTTTATCCACCTTGGGCAGGCTGGTGGCGGGGTCATTAGGTTCTTTGAGCCAAACAATTTTGCCGTAGTACTTGGAGCCCACTTTTTCGATTTTCACACGGGCCTTCCCATTGCTGGGTTCCCAAACTCCCACCAGCCGGTCTGCTTCGGCAACGGGAGCCTGGGCTGTTATGTTCATGCTGATTCCGCACAGGGCGATGAAGGAGAACAGAAGGTATTTCATGGTATGTTGTTTTTGGACTTGTTACACAAGAACGGGGCCATCCTACCTGAGGTGAATCTTGAAGTGGAAGGTGCCGAAAATGCTGAAGCTGGTATCCGCATCTGCCGCAATATCCGCATCGAGCAGGGCGTAGCAGATTCCTTCGCGGAATACTGCGCCGAGATCGGCTTCAGTGGCGGGTGTGAAAGCTGCCGACATACCCTGCGGAACGGGATTGAGCACACCTGCCTGTACCATGGGCGACTGATCGCCGGTGAATTGCAGGGTGAGGCTGTTCAGGTTGGCAAATGCCAGGCTATCCGCATTTAAGTCGGCTCCCACGAGCTCAACGCGATCAATGTCTTCTCGCGTCTTGCCCAGCGAATCCAATATGCGCTGAATGTCCACGGCCAAAACAGCCTGTGCTGATTGCGGACCGCTGAACAGGGGCCCCTCAAACCGGAACTCGGCATCAGAGGCAGTGTATTCAACGACCTGGTCAGCGCTTCCACAACCGATGCCCAACAGGGCGATCAGCACCAGGAGGAATGGTCTTTTCATGTTCCAATATTAGGACATTTCAGGCGGATCAGGCATTCTCCTTTTTAGCGGATGATGACCTCATCAGCAAAGATCCAGGGATGCCCGCCGGCTCCGAGGTGCCAATCGGGTATGCGATCGAAGGCCGGCATTGCCACGACCTTGAGATAGCGGCACGTGTGAGGCGCGTGGGAGTTGGGTGCCGCCATAAAATCACGGGTAATCGCCTCCTCACTGTTCACCGGCTCATCGGTTACCAGTTCGCCAAAAGGCGACCATGCAACAGCGTCTCCGGATGTAAAAAAGGCAATCCTGGAGGGCATCCAGATCCAGGGCCGGGTATCCTGATAGCAGCCGAGGCCGAGTTCACGGATTGTTTCTTCCTGTCCGAGATCAATCACAACCTCGAGGTTCTTCTTCCAGTATCCCTGCCATTGACCGGTCCGAAAATCCGCTGATCCGCGTATTTCATCCACCAGGGCATCGGCTCCTCCTCCGGTGTATTGCTGATCGAATCCGGAAGTGGAAATAACTTTTCGCTTATTGCTTCTTCTCACAAATCTGGCCTGCGACTGCAGTTCAGACTGGCCTTCATTCGATGCCGTTATGGTCGCGCTTTTGCTCAGGTAAAAGGAAACAGGGGTGTTTTCCGGAAGGGAGCTGCCTTGCATCATGCCGCCGAAATTCACCGAATACCGGATTTTCGCATCTGGAATGGCCGACGTGATGGTGATGAGCACACTGTCCGAAAATGAGGTTTGCGGTCCACTGATCACGGGCAATGGCAGTACCTCATAGGAAGGGTCTATGGGTTGGGCTGCCGCTTGTGGCCACTGCACGCTATTGCCCGACATGACACCTGTTACCTCCGCGCCAGCTATGATGGGATAGAAATCAAGCATGGTGCATACAAACCAGGCTGACATCTGCCCGCAGTCTTCATTGCCACAAAGCCCATCCGGTGAGTTGTGATAGTATGTTGAACAGATTGTTTCCACGATCTCTTTGTGCTTGGGTGATCCTGCATAAGCGTAGAGGAAAGGGACGTGATGACTGGGTTCGTTGCCGTGAGCGTATTGTCCGATGAGGCCTGTGATATCAGCCTGTTCTCTTCCGGTGGTAGAGGATGGTGCGGCATAGAGCGAATCGAGCCACAGGATGAGTGATTCTTTTCCGCCCAGCATCGAGGTGAATGCATCGAGTTGATGCGGAACAAACAGAGCGTATTGCCAGGCATTGGCTTCGGTATAGTTGAAGTCCACCTGAAACGGGTCGAATGGTTCGGAAAAGCCACCGTTGCGCCTCGCACGCATGAAGCGTGTGGAGGGATCATACAGATGTTTCCACGATTGTGACCTGCGGATGAATTCGGCGTAGATATCCAGCTCGCCCAGTTCTTTGGCAAACTGGGCGATGCACCAGTCATCATAGGCAAACTCGAGTGTCTTGGATACGCTTTCACTGACGAGATCACCGGGCACATATCCGTACCGGGCATAGAGTTTCTTTTCTTCTTGTGGACCGCGGGCTGAGGCCACCATGGCCTCAAGAGCCAGACGGGTGTCGAAGTCGCGTATTCCGCGCATCCAGGCATCATAGATCACCGGTACGCTGTGGTAGCCGATCATGCAATATGTTTCATTGGCGGAGAGCTCCCACACAGGCAGTTCACCGCGCTCGCGATACATCCCGAGGAAAGTCCGGATCATGTCGCGGGTGCGCTCTGGCTCGAGCTTGCACATGAGTGGGTGGTAAGCCCGGAAGGTATCCCAAAGCGAGAATACTGTGTACCGGGTGTAGTCCAATGCGGTATGGACTTGCTGGTCCATGCCCCGGTAGCGCCTGTCCACATCGCTCCATGTATGAGGTACGGTGTAGCAATGATACAGCGCGGTGAAGAAGGTCTTACGCTGATCACTGCTCATGGTCTGCCGGGGCGCCGGACATCTGGCCAATGTGCTGTCCCAGGTCGCAGCCGCCTCGCGAGCATAGCGGTCAAAATCTCTGTGCGGAGCCTCGGCATACAGGTTCTTCATAGCTCCTTGCTCATCCACTCCGCTGATACCTACGCGGATCACCAGCTGATTTTCCGGGGAAATTCCGGAAGGCGCAAAGAGGAGTGAAAAGGCCTGAATGTCCTCGAGGATGATCTTTCTTTTCCCGGTAGCAGGATCGGTGGTTTCAGTCCGCTGCATGAGCTGGTCCATGCCGCTGAACGGTCGGGAGAATACAGCATAGAAATAGCAGTGCTGCTCTTCAGCCCAGGCCTTGGATACGCGAAAGCCGGAAATGGCGGTATCTCCATAGGTGCGCACATCGTAGTACAGCAATTCATCACGGTGCATGAAGTCCAGGAAGAGCCGGCAGGTATCTCCTGGTGCCAGTGTGTAGCGATGGATCCCTACGCGCGTAGTGGTGGTGAGCTCGGCTCGAATGCCATAATCATCAAGCTGTACAGCGTAATATCCAGCATGCGCCACTTCGGAATCGTGGCGGAAGCGCGACTTCCATGCTTCATTCCAGGTGTCGGCCTGACGTGTTTTACCGCTGGTGGGCATGAAGAGAATATCCCCATAGTCGCTCACGCCCGTGCCTTGCAGATGGGTATGGGAAAAGCCGTAGATGGCCGTGTCGGAATAATGATATCCGCCGCATCCGTCCCAGCCCTCGAGTCGGGTGTCCGGACTGAGTTGTACCATGCCGAACGGTGCTGTGGCACCCGGATAGGTATGACCATGCCCTCCGGTTCCGATGAAGGGATTGACCCACTGGGACAGCGGCTTTTCGGTGTATTTTTCAGCTACCGGTGTGGTGTTTCGGCATGCGGTGAGCAGCAGGAGCAAAGGGAACAGAAAGCGCATGGGCAACGATTTATTCATGCAGCATATTACCGCACCACGAGGCGGCCTGTGGAGAGGCTTGCTTCCGTTTGAACGCAGAGCACATAGGCACCCGGAGTGATTCCGGTGAGGTGAATATGGTGGCCGTCGCGTTCCGGATGAATGATTCGGCCATCCATTCCCACGAGGAATACACCGGTGATTTCATCGGCTGCAAGCGATGCGATGCGCACCCGATCTGTCGCGGGATTCGGAAAGAAGAGCAGTTCGGGTAAGGAGTTCCATTCCCTCACGCCCACCGTGGCGAGTGCGAGCTGTACGGCCGCGTAGGCATTCACTTTTCCTCGCCCCCAGCGCACATGGCCTGATTCATCAATAACTCCGGTGAAGTTGTCGAGCCTGGTCGTATTCATCAGAATGGATTTGACTTGCTGCGGACTGAGCTGCGGATTGGCCTGCAGCACCAGTGCAGCGATCCCGGCTACGCATGGTGACGACATGGAGGTGCCGGAGAACCGGGCAAATGGATAGTTGCCGCCATCGAATTCAACGGAGGCGATTTCAAAGTAGGATGCATTAGTCATGGACGAAACAGAAGAAGCGATGCTCACACCCGGGGCACTGATGTCGGGTTTCATGACCTCATTGATCAGCGGTCCTATGCTCGTGAATGAAGCCTGGTTACCTCCTGAGAGGTTACCTCCGTTAGTGAGGTATTCAGGAGCATGCGCGGCCACGGCAATGAGATCGCCGGCACACGCGGGCTCCGCGATGCTGTACTGCGCGTTGCCTGCCTGTCCGCCGGGCAAGCCGGGATTCATGAATGCCTGTCCCCAGTTGCCCACTCCAGTGGTGAGCTCTGCCACGTTCCAGTAATGAACAACACCCGATGCAGCTGTCGAACTGAGCACGACCTTATAGCTTCCGCTGAAGCTCTTCACCCGCAACCGCATGTGCGGACTTCCGTTCTGCGGATGGGCGGCGTCGGTGATCAGATTAAACTGAATGGTATCATTGTTCACCACCAGCATGGAATCCATCCACGGGGCTTGTGTGCTGCTGTGGTAATAGGGTGTAGCGGCGAGTTCTGTATTGTTGCCGGAGAGGATGCGCAGAGAGGCTTTGAAATCGCCTCCGGGCTGCCCCCACATGGTTATGCTCTGCCCCCACATGTTGGTCACAGAGGCCGATCCGAACTGGATGCGGGTATGCAACGTGTCGGATGCGTATTCCTTGCGAATATGGAAGTTGACATCGCCATTATTGCCGGCAGAAGAAACGAACACAACGCCCTGATCCGACAGTCCGGAGATGGCCTGCGACAGCAGGGAGGACCCATCGAGAGTGCCCATGTAGTGCAGACCCCAGCTCATGTTGACGACGAGTCGCATATCCAGTGCATCGGCTTTATCCTTCATCCATTGGAAGGCATCCAGCACTGCACCTTCATCAATGAGGAATGTAGCCAGCAGTAAGCCGGAAGCCGGCGCCATGCCCCGGTATCCGATACCGGCTCCTCCACCGGCGGCAATGCCTGCTACGTGTTGACCATGGGTGTGAAAGCTGTAAATATTGGCGGTATCGCCTTGTGCATTGAGCAGTTCCTGAGGCGTGTCATACTCAGCTCCGTAGCCATAGGCGGGCGGCGCATTACCGATGTTTTTGTATTGATCCCAGGCGGCCGTGATGCGGGTTTGTTGCATGAGCGTATCATACAGCATGGGATGGGTGTAGTCAAATCCCCAGTCGGTAACTCCAATGAGTACACCCGATCCATCGAAGCGCTGAGGAAGCCCGGCGCCTGCAAAAACGCTGTCCACGCGTGTGTCATACCGGGCGCGATCCAGGTGCGGGGAGATTTTCCTGGGTACTTCAACATAAGCGAATACACTGGCGAGGTTCACGTCAGCTAATCGCTCTACGGGCATCTTGAGGGTGGCCACGGCCCCCACTTGCGCACCCTTCAGCACACCAGCCTCAAGCAGTGCTGTCCAATCCGCTGTTGGATGGGTGCGGCCGATGAGGGAGAGGTACCAGGTGCCCTGAATTGAATAGACTGGCCAAGGAGCCCAGGAGACTGATCCTGGCTTCACATTCTGCTCGAGCAGGGTATGCATGCTGTGAAAAGCCCGACGGGTTTCGGCCGGCATTTCCTGAGAGTAAGCAGGCATCGCAGCAAGCAGGGATACCCACAGAATGGAAGACTTGAACATAGCGGCAAGGTAATGCAATCCGCTCCGTACAGCCGCGCACACAGACCATCGGTGCCTCGATCAGACCCCGAGGGAAGAATCCTCCCGGGGGTGTTAACAAATGGCGGGGGAGTGACTAACGCAGGGCCGCTGATTCGTCGCTTCTTTACAACGTGAAGAAGAAACTGGTCCACTTCATCAGGAACAAGTACGCACTGGCGACGGTGATCTTTGTATTCTGGATCATGTTTGTCAATGATATTGACGTCTTTTACATGATCCGTTCACGGCTGGAGTTGCGGGCTCTCACCGAGGAGGTGGAGGCGATGAAGCGGAAGAATATCGAGGCCCGGCAGTCGCTTCATGATCTCTCAACCAATCTGGCCACCCTCGAGAGGTTTGCCCGCGAGCGTTACTATATGAAGCGCGATAACGAAGAGGTTTTCGTGTTCAAGGAGCGCAGCGAATGATCCGTCCGGACGAGCAGACAGTGCGCGATCTGGGATTTGATCAGGTGCGCGAATGGCTGGCTGGTTATGCGGTTCAACCCACCGCTCGGGGTGAATTGCTAGCTCTTTTGCCTGTGTCCGGCCCTCGGGAACTTACCGCTGCACTCGCCCTGCTTTCTGAATGGATGCTGATCAGGCGCTCTGGGGCTGTTTTTCCTGCCATTGATTTCGAAGAACTCAGCGCAGAGATCACGATGCTTGAAGTGCGCGATGGCGTGCTTGCGGAGGAGGGATTCGAACGTATCCACCGGGCGTCTTTTCTGGTGAATGAATTACTGCGCGCGCTCAGTGAAACCGGTGATGGTTTTCCTCGTCTCTCCGAACTCTTCAGTGAGGTGTTTGTAACGGATGAAATCATCGGTTCTGTTGAGGCCGTATTTAATCCCCAATGGCATGTCAGGGATGAGGCGTCTCCCGCTCTCAAAACGATCCGTGAACAGATCGCTGAAGTGCGCCGTCAGATCAGCAGGAATTTCCAGAAGGTGATGCGCGACCTCACCTCGCGGGGCTTCCTGGCGGATACGGGCGAGGCCTACCTGAATAACAGGCGGGTGCTGGCCGTGTACAGTACCCACAAGCGAAAGGTGCCCGGACTGGTCATTGGCAGCAGCAATACGGGTGCGCTGACCTACATCGAGCCGGAAGTGAATATTCAGCTCAACTTCGAACTGGAAGCGCTGCATGATGATGAGCGCAATGAGATCCGGCGTATTCTCCGTCAGCTCACGCGTGAGATTCGCACTCATCGTACACTGGTTGAGGGTTATCAGCGGGTGCTGGTGCGTATGGATTACCTGCAGGCCTGCACGCGGCTGGCTATCGAGCTGGAGGCATCTGTTCCTGCTCTGGCTTCAGAGCCGCTTATCCGGATGAAGAGGGCCTACCACCCTATTTTGTGGATCAATAATAAAAGGTCCGGAAGAAACACCTTTCCCCAGGATATTTCGATGGATAAGTTCAGCCGTATGCTGGTCATCAGCGGACCTAATGCAGGCGGTAAAAGCATCACACTAAAGACCATCGGGCTGCTTCAGCTGATGTTCCAGAGTGGTCTTGCTGTTCCGGCTGAGGAAGGGGCTGAGCTCGGTATGTTTGAGTCGATCCTGACTGATATTGGAGATAACCAGAGCATCGAGAATCAGCTGAGCACATACAGCTACCGGCTCAGGAGAATGAAGTATTTTCTCGATGTGGCCAACCGGCGAAGCCTCGTATTGCTCGATGAGTTCGGAACAGGGTCGGACCCTGATCTGGGTGGGGCGCTCGCGGAGGTGTTCTTCGAGGAGCTGTATAACAGAAAGAGCTTTGGGGTAATCACCACGCACTACAGCAATATCAAGCTCAAAGCCGCACAGTTGCGCAATGCAGTGAACGGATGCATGCTGTTCAATACGGAAACACTGGAGCCCATGTACAGGCTCAGTCTCGGTCAGCCCGGTTCTTCCTTCACCTTCGAGGTGGCAGAGATGAATGGCATTCCCACCGCCCTGATTGAAGAGGCGCGCACACGGATGTCGGAGCAAAAGGTGCAGATGGATAAGCTGCTGTCCTCCCTGCAATCAGAGAAGACCCGCTTCGAAAAGCTCTCTGATGAGGCGCGTAAGGCTGGTGAAGAGGCGAGCCGGGCGATTCAGGACTTCGAAAAGAAGAAGGACAGGTATGAGGAAAAACTCAGCAGGCAGTCGGATACCATTGAGCGCAACAACAAGTACCTGAACCACGGCCGCAGGATGGTTCAGTTCATTGATGCATGGAATCTCCGCGCGAAAAACAAGGAGTTGCTGGAAGAGATCCGAAAGTATGTTGTAGTGGAAAAAACAAAGATCGATGAGGAACGTCGTGAGAAAGCTTTGCGAAAGAAGGTGGTGCAGAAGAGAGAAGAGAAAGAGGACCAGCAGCTTCGGCGCGAAAGGATCAGGGTGGGAAGCCTGGTGCGTCTCACGGGCACGAAGCAAACGGGCACAGTGCTCGAGCTGGAAGGGGAAGAGGTCGTAGTGGCTTTCGGAGTATTCCGCACGCGCACAGGAATAGACAGGTTGGAGTTTATCCGCGAGGGATAAAAGCAACGAAGGGTCACTTGGCCGCCGCAAGACCGATGCGCGCTCCCTCGTTCAGCATAAAACGAAAGGCCTCATCATAATCATTCCGGATGATCCCGTCAAGGATGGCGTCCTTGATGGCGTTCTTGATCAGTCCGACCTCCCGTCCGGGGGCAATTCCGAAGGTGGCCATGATGAGCTCACCGCTCACCGGTGGCTGGAAGTTGCGGATGTGATCCTTGGTCTCGACCTCTACAAGTTTGCGCCGCACCTCTTCATAGTTCTTCAGGTAGCGCCTGACCTTAGTTTCGTTCTTACTCGTGATATCTGCCTGGCAGAGCAACATGAGGTCGTCAATATCATCTCCGGCCTCAAACAGCAACCGGCGGATGGCGGAGTCTGTGATTTCTTCCTTGGTGAGCGCGATGGGTCGGAGATGCAGGAGAACCATCTTCTGCACATACTTCATCTGGTGGTCGAGCGGCAGCTTGAGACGGGAGAAGATGCGCGGCACCATGCGCGCGCCGAGATCTTCATGCCCGTGGAAGGTCCACCCGATCCCCTCCTCGAAACGCTTCGTAGGTGGCTTCGCAATATCATGCAGGATGGCCGACCACCGGAGCCACAGGTTCTCGGTATGGACACTGAGGTTATCCAGCACCTGAAGGGTGTGGTAAAAATTATCCTTGTGTGCAATGCCATTCATCCGCTCGATGCCATGCAGCCGGGCCATTTCCGGAAAGAA
>Ga0068877_10003035_pt1 | contig 13428 bp, 9 predicted proteins | sample NOAtaG_FD_66437 | JGI IMG/M metagenome (GOLD analysis project Ga0068877, IMG submission 66437) | Freshwater lake microbial communities from Lake Erie, under a cyanobacterial bloom - NOAA_Erie_Diel6S_1000h metaG | ecosystem: Environmental > Aquatic > Freshwater > Lake | place: USA: Ohio, Lake... | reverse complement strand
AATGGGCGCGCCGGGCGGCAGCGCGATGTCGAGCGCGCTCACGGTGGCGATCGACAGGTTCATCGGCTGCGGCGTTTGCGGCTGCAGCCCATCGGCCGCCAGCAGCGCGGCGGCCAGCGCGACGTAGGGGTTGGTGCTGCCGGGCAGGCCGTCCCAGGCCGTGTCGCTCATGCCCGGCGGCTGGGGCGGCAGCGGCGGCAGGGTGCTCAGGCTGTCCTGGCCGGCTGGCGAGGCGCCACCCAGCGCGTGCAGCGTGCCGCTGAAGCCCTGGCCGTCGTCCCACTGCAGCTGCAGCGCGCCGGGGGGCTCGCTGCGCTGGCCGTCGCCCCGGCCGCAGGCCAGCGCCAGCTTGCGCGGCCGTGTCGGGTACGAGCCCACGTCGGCCAGCCGCTGCAGCCAGGCCGTGCGCAGCGGGCTTGGGCCGGCCTGCCAGGCGCCGTCTTCCACCCGCAGCCAGTGGCTCATGAACTGCTGGTTGGCCGCGCTGCCGATGAGCCACGCAAAACCCGCCGCGCCGCCCAGCCGGCTGGCCTGCGCCTGCACGAACCACTGCACCGACAGCGGCGTGTACGCGCCCTGGTGCGGCGTGTCGAGCGTGAAGAACAGCGCCACCGCGTGCGGCTCGGCGTTGGCGTCCATCGTCGCCATCGCCTGGCGGGCGATCAGGCCGCCCATGCTGACGCCGCCCACCACCACCGGATCGAGCTCGCGGATCACGCCCATCAGGGCCGCGGCGTTGGTGTCGATCGGATCGGTGCCCTTGGCAAAGCCCAGCAGCACGACATCGTGGCCCTGCGCGCGCATGGCATCGAGCGTGCCCTGCTGGTTCATCATGTCGTGCAGGTAGTCGCAGGCGTAGCCGCCCGGGAAGCCCTCGCACACGATGACGGGCCGCAGCGGCTTGGTGAGGCCGGCCGCCCGGTTGGCCGGTGCCTGGAAGACCCAGGCCGTGGCGCCATGAAACGGCAGAGACAGGTCGGGCAGCGGCGCGGGCGGCGCGCCGATGGCGATGGTGCAGCGCGCTTGCCGTGAATCCACCACCAGCCGCAAGGCCACCTGCTGCACGTCGCTCGCGTAGAGCGCGGTGACGATGCCGTCGGCCGGCACCGGCTGCAGGCCGCGGCCGTCGCCGGCATCGAGCTGCAGTGCGCTCGGAAACGCGCCGTCGCCGACGAAGAAGCGCGGGTCGAGCCACCAGCGCACGACGCGGCTGCGCAGCACCGCCGGCCCGTTGCCGAAGGGCGCGTGCAGAAGCGGCGCCATGCCGAAGGCGCGGCGCGTGATGCCGTCGGCATCGCCAGCCAGGCGGTAGCCGAACGAGGCCAGCGCCAGCGGCACCGGGTCGTCGGGCCGGCGCTGTTGCACGAGGGCGGGCCAGTCGGCGGCCCGCGCCAGCATCGGCATCGTCGGCTGGTTGGTGGCGGCCAGCAGCGCGCGCTGCAGCTGCAGGCCCAGCTGCTCGCAGATCAGGGCGGCGGCGGCCTCGCTGCCGTCGGGCCAGGCCCAGGTGCCCGGCAGGGTGAGCGTCGGTTGGGCGGCCATGGCCGGCAGCGTCACGCCAGCGCCGCCAGGCGGTGCAGACCGCCGATGCCCGGCAGGAAGCAGTACAGGCAGCCGCGGGTGAAGGTGAGCTGGGACAGATCGTCGATGACGATGGGATCGAGCGAGTTCTCGGTGCGGATGACGAAGCGGCCGCCCTCGCCCGGCTGGAAGCCGAGGATGGGCTCGCGCGTGCCGCGCAGGCCGTGGGTGGAGAAGTCGCGGTTGGCCCAGGTCTGCAGCAGGAACTCGAACTGCGACTCGACGTCGCCGCAAACGAAGTAGCCGATCAACCCGCGCTCGATGCCGTCGGCGGCTTGGCCCGCCTGCCAGGCCGGGCCGTAGGGCATGGCGCGGCGGATCAGCCGCCGCGTGTGCGGCTTGCCCATCACCAGCGCGCTGCGCGGGTTGAGGCGGCGGATGTGCGAGCCGATCGGACAGCGCAGGCCTTCGCGGTCGTCGAGGAAGGCCGGGTGTGCGGGGGTGGGCGCGTAGTCGAAGTCGTTCAGGCGCCGGTCGGCCATCTCGTGCGGCATCGGGCCGGGCCGTTCGGCACCGTGGGTCAAGGTGAGCGGCACGCCGTTGCGCCAGCGGCCCATCAGCTTGGCGGCCACCCATTCGGGGTCGACGGCATAGCGCTGCGCAACCCGCGTGAGCAGATCCTCGAACGTGGCCACCTCCTGGCGGATCATGCGCAGCACGCCGTAGCTGGCGTTGTCGCCCAGATCGGGTGGCACGTCGCCGAGCCAGTTGCCGTCGAACTGGTTGACGTAGCCCTTGCCGAGCAGGAACTCGCCGGGCTTGCACATCGGCTGCATGTCGGGTTGCTGTTCGCCGCGCTTGCTGGGCACGCCCTCGATGCGCGGCTGCGCGATGCCGTCGCGGTAGCCGAAGTGCACCGCGCCGTGCTCGAAGGCATTGGCGTCGAAGGCGCCGAGCTCGACGAGGCCGTGCTGCGCCATCAGGCCGCGCAGCTGGCGGCTGCGCGCGTCCATCACGGCCATGCGCTGCTCGTCGGTGTACAGCGACACCACCAGGTGCTCCGCGCCCTGGCCGCCGTAGGCCCACTGCGACGGGGCGGCGGTGCCGGTGTCGCCCAGGCTCTCGGCGCGGCGCGCGGCACCGGCCGTGAACGAATCAGGAAAGCTCGCCAACAGCGCCGGTGGCAGGCCCAGCGCCGCCAGGCCGGGCGCCGTGAGGCCGAGCGTCAGGTGGTAGTCGGGCTTGTCGGCCCAGGGCGCGGCCGTGGAGATGCGCAGGCCTGTGCCGCCCAGCAACGCGCCAATGAACTGCGCCGTGCCCGAGACGCTGCTGCCGGCCAGCATGAAGTGGCGCGCGTGGCGCGTGTTCACGCCGCGCAGGATGTTGGCCTGCACATCGGCGAAGTCGATCGCGGTCGGGGTGTGCATGGAAGGGCTCCTCACAGCACGCGGCGGCTGAACAGCAGGTCGATCACGGTGGCGTCGGGCAGGGCCGACCACACCGGAATCGGCATGTTGTTGCGCATGACGAAGCGGATGAAGTCGCGCGGGTACTGCTGCACCGGCAGGCGCGGCGCACCGGCGACGAAGTCGAGCATGGCGTCGAACACCGGCCCGAGCGTGACGACGAAGTCCATCAGGTAGGACTGCATGGCCTCGTCGTAGCCGGCGGGGTCAGCGTCGCCGTCGAACTCGGTCACCACGTACAGGGCCGAGCCGTCGGGCGCCGGCACGAAGCGCGCGAAGTGCACGTAGTGCAGGTCGCGCAGGGCCGCGTGCACGGTGGGCGCGACGCTCTTGATGGTCTGCAGCAAGGCCATCATCTGCGCCGGGGTCTTGAGCGGCAGCACCAGGAACAGGCCGCACTGCACCTGGCTTTCGACCTGCAGTCCGAGGTCGAAGCGGCTGGGCTCGCTGGGGTCCGGGGCGGTGGCGCCAGCAGGCGCCGGCATCGGCGGACGGTGCATTCTCGGGTGCATGGGTTCCTCCTCGTCGCCGCGGGCCGATGGACCGCGGCTCGTGGTGACAAGGGCCTGTCCAGCTTGTGAGCGTCACCCGGTCTGCGTAGCATAAGGGAACAGCCCCGAGGCACTGAGCGCAGGAGCCCCTGTGATCCAGCTGAAGGCGACGAGACCGACGTGAGCGGCATCACCCAGTTCCCCATTCCCGAAGCCCGCCTGCACTGGCGGAGCTACCTGCCGGAGTTCCTGCTGCGCCGGCTGTCGTCCCCGCCGACGCTCGTCGCGCCCGAGAGCCGCAACCTTGAGGCCGTGCTGCTGCTGTCCGACATCCAGGGCTTTTCGGGCCTGGTGCAGCAGGCCGTCGTGGCCGGGCGGGGCGGGCTCGAGTCGCTGTCGGCGCAGCTCAATGCCTACTTCGCGCTGCTCGCCGAGGTCGTGCTCGACGAAGGCGGCGACGTGCTCTCGGTCGCCGGGGATGCCTTCCTGTGCCTGTTCGAGGCCGAAGCGGGCGAGCAGTCCCTCGCCGGGGCGGCGCGCCGGGCGGCGCGGGCCGGCCTGCGCATCCAGCAACGCCTTCGCGACGACGGCATGCCCACGCGCATCGGCGTGGCCGCCGGCGCGGTGGCCGTGGGTCAGGTCGGCGGGCACGACGAACGCTGGGATCTCGTGCTCGGCGGCCCGGCACTGGAGCAGGTGGTCGCGGCCGAGCGGGCCTGCCCGGTGGGCGCGGTGCTGGTGTGCAGCCGCTCGCGCGAGCTGCTGGCTGCCGGCGCGGTGTTCGCGCCGGCCATCGACACCGGGCTTTCCCGGCTGGTCTCGGCCGGCGACGACACCGCGCCGCGCCGCCGCGCGGCCGCGCCCGACATCGACGCCGAGAGGCTGCGGCCCTACGTGCCGGCCATCGTGCTGCAGCGCGAGCTGCTCACCGACAAGGCCTGGATGGCCGAGTTCCGCTATGTCTCGGTGCTGCTGGCGCAGCTGCCGCCGCTGCTGCCCTCGGACGCGCAGTCGCTGGCGCAGCTGCATGCCGGGGTCGGCGCGTTCCAGCGTGTCATCTCGCGCTACCAGGGCACGATGAAGGTCGATGCCGACGACAAGGGCCTGCTGCTGCTGGGTGTGTTCGGTCTGCCGATGCGCTCGCACGAGGACAACGCCGGCCGCGCCGTGCGCTGCGCGCTCGAGCTCGTCGAGGCGCTGCGCGCTGCCGGCCTGCCCACGGCCGTGGCCGTGACCACCGGCCGTGCCTTCTGCGGTGTCTTCGGCAACCACCTGCGCCGTGAGTACATGCTTCGCGGCGACGTCATCAACCTGGCCGCCCGCCTGAGCAAGTCGCGCGAGGACGAGGTGCTGTGCGACCGCGCCACCGTGCACGGCGCGCGCGAGGCCGCCCACTTCGAGGCCGTCGGCGACGTGGCCCTGCGCGGTGTGCCGCAGCCGGTGGCCGTGTGGCGCGCGGTGGCCCCGGCGGGGCCGGCCGGCGCGCCGGTGCGCCCGCTGGCGCTGGTGGGGCGCGAGGCCGAGCGCGCCGTGCTCGGGCAGGCGCTCGACGACGTGGCCGCCGGCCGCGGCGGCATGGCGCTCATCAGCGCCGAAGCGGGCCTGGGCAAGTCGCGCCTGATCGCCGAGCTGCGCAACGAGGCGCGCGAGCGGGGCATCAACGTGCTGCTGGGCCAGGCGGCTTCCATCGAGCGCAGCACGCCGTACTTCGCCTGGCGCCCGGTGGTGCAGCGCCTGCTGGGCCTGGCCGATGACAGCCCGCGTGCCGGCTGGCCGGCGCGGCTGCGCGAGCGCCTGGGCGACACCGCCCCGCTGTTCGGCGACCTGCTCGACGTGGCGATCGAGGACAACGGCCACACGGCGCAGTTGCGCGGCGAGGTGCGGGCCGGCAACACCCGCGCCGCGGCGATGCAGCTGCTGCAGGCCGCCGCGCGCGAGGGCCCGACGCTGCTGGTGATGGAGGACCTGCACTGGTTCGATTCGTCATCGCTGGCCTTGCTGCTCGAGCTGGCGCAAGCCCTGGCGCATGCCGGCCTGCCGCTGCTGCTGGTGGCCACCAGCCGCCACTCGCCCGACACACAGGCCGATGCGGCCTGGAACGAGCTGCGCCAGCATTGCCGTGCGCTCGATCCCGACCGGGTGCTCGATCTGCCCGTGCTCGGCGAAGACGACATGCGCGCGCTGATGGTGCAGCGGCTCGGCGTGGCCGAGCTGCCGCCGGCGCTGGAGGACTTCGTGCTCGCGCGCGTGGGCGGCCACCCGTACTTCTGCGAGGAGTTCCTGCTGGCGCTGCGCGAGTGCGGTGCGCTGCGTGTCGAGGGCGGCCGCTGCGAGGTCGGCGCACTCGAGAGCATGGACCTGCCCACCACCGTGGAGGGCACGCTGGTCTCGCGCATCGACGGCCTGACCGAGCCCGAGCAGCTGTGCCTGAAGATCAGCGCCGTCGTCGGGCGGCGCTTCGCCGAGCGCACCGTGACCGATGCGCACCCGCTCGAAAGCGAGCGCACGCAGGTCGGCGAGCGGCTGCGCTCGCTGTGCCGCTCGGAGCTCACGCAGCCCGAGGTGGCGGCCGATGGGGCGGCTCATGGGGCCGCAGAGGGCGTCGGGACGGAATCGCGCTTCCGCTTCAAGCACCAGATCACGCGCGACGTGGCCTACGACATGATGAGCTCGGCGCAGCGGCGCTCGCTGCATGCCGGCGTGGCGCAGGCGCTGGAGTCCGTGCACGTGCTCGATGCTTCGCCGCCGCATGCGGTGCTGGCCTACCACTGGGACTGCGCCGGCGAGCCGACGCGCGCGTTGCACCACCTCGAGCGAGCGGGCGAGCAGGCGCTGCGCGGCGGCGCCTTCGTCGAGGCGCAGGCCTTCTTCCAGCGCGCCGTCGACAGCGGCGAGCGCCACGCCGCGGCCGCCGAGCCGGGCCGCATGGCGCAGTGGCTCAAGGGCCTGGGCACGGCGCAGTACTTCCTGGGCGACATGGCTGGCGCGCAGGTGAACCTGGAGCGCGCCGTCGGTGCGATCGACCGCCCGGTGCCCACCACCGCCGCGGCCAACGTGGCCAGCCTGCGCGAGCTTGCCGTGCAGGCGCTGCATGCGCTGGCGCCGGCGCGCTTTCACGGCCGCGACGCGGCCCGCCAGGCGGTGCTCGACAACGCCGTCGACATCTACCGCACGCTGGGCCAGATCTACTACCTCGATGGCGACGACATGGGCCGCGTGACCTACGTGACGCTGCGCGGCGTCAACGTCGGCCAGCGCGCCGGCCCCTCGCAGGCGCTGGCGCGCGTGCTGGCCAACGCCGGCAGCATGATGGGCTGGCTGGGTCTGAACCGATGGTCCGACGCCTACCTCGACGCCGCGGTGCGCATGGCCGGGCAGGGCGGGCAGAGCGGGGCCGAGGCCTACGTCTGGAACATCACCGCGCTCACCCAGGCCCAGCGCGGCGCCTGGGTGCCGGCGCTGGCTGCCAACCAGCGCGCGCTGGAGCTGGTGCGCAAGATCGGTGACTACAACCTCGAGGCCGAGGTCTGGATCGTGCGTGCCACGGTGCACGACTGCGCCGGCGACTACACCGCGCTGGCCGCCGACTGGCCGCGCGCCCGCGAGCTGGCGCTGCAGCGGCGCAACCCGCAGATCCTGTGCTGGAGCTATCTCGACGAGTGCGATGCGCTGCTCGGCGCCGACGACACCGCCGGCGCCGCACGGGCGCTCGAGCTGGCGCTGGCCACGCCGACGGCGACGAACGACGGCAGCAGCGTTGCCGACAAGGCGCAGGCGCGCGCCGTCGTGCGCCTGCGCCAGGGCCGGCTGGGCGAGGCGCTGGAGGCCGCGCGCGAGGTGCTGACCCTGGTGACGCGGCAGCCGCCCTCGGGCTACCACTGGGTGCACTTCCTCGCCGTGGCCACCGAGGTGCTGATCGAGCTCTCCCAGGCGCCGGGCGGCCGCAGTGCCACCATCGCGGCCGACGCCGCCCGGGGCGTGCGCGCACTCGAGAAGCTCTCGGGCCGCTTCCGCAACGTGCTGCCGCGCAGCCGCTGGTTGCGCGGGCAACTGCTGCAGGGCGCTGCGGCGCGCCCGCGCTACGCCGAGGCGCTGCGCCTGGCGGAGCAGACCGACATGCCCTACGAACAGGCCCGGGCGCTGGCCGCCCTGGCGAGCCTGCCCGACGCCACGCCCGAAGACCGGCGCCGCGCGCAGGCCGAGGCGCTGCCCTGCTTTGCGCGGCTGGGTGCCGTGCACGAGGCACGGCGCTGGGCCGGGTCGGCTTGATCAGGCCGGGCCGGCCTCGAAGTCTTCCAGCGGCGCCAGCCGCACCAGCGCCGCGGCCTCGGCCTGCGGCGCGTGCAGCCAGGTGTCCACGTCTTCCGGCTCGATGGGCACGACGCTGCGCTTGTCCTGCGCGTCGGCCGCCAGTTTCGGGTCGGGCTTGTGCATGCGCCGCATCAAGGGGTGGGCGTCGGCGTTCAGCGTCAGCATCGTGTAGCTCTCGACGATCTCGCCGCTGGCCTTGTCGACCCAGGTGTTCCACAAGCCGGCCAGGCCCCAGGGCTGGCCGTCCGTGCGTGCGAAGCGCCAGGCGACATGGCGGCCCGACTCCCAGTTCGGCTCGAAGAAGCAGGCCGCCGGGATGATGCAGCGCTGGCCACGCGCCCAGGGCAGCTTGTAGCTGGCCTTGGCGGCGAGCTCCTCGAAGCGCGCGTTCACCGTCAGGTAGGGCAGCGTGGCCGTCTTGGCGAACCAGGGCACCAGGGCCCACTGGCCGACGACGAGCTCGCGCGCCGGCTCGGCGCTGTCGCGCGCGGCGCGGATGAAGGGGCCGCGGTAGCGCGGGAACAGCTCGCGCGGCCAGGGTGCCGGCGAGCGCGAGCCGATGTGCCAGTGGCGCTCGATGTCGCCGGCTTCGGGGCTGATGTAACGCGTGCACATGAGGCTGTGCACTGTATGCCGCCCGGCCCTGCCCGCGGGTGGCCGATCGAGAGGCGGCACCCCTGTGAACGCCGGGCGTGCGGGCGGGGCCGGCGGCGGCACAATGCGGCCCATCATGGCCCAGACCGCTCGGCGCGATGTCGCCGCCGCCCTTCTTGCCACCGCCGCGGCGGCGGGGCTTCTGGGTGGCTGCGCCTCGCGGGCTGTCGACATCGCGCCCTCGCCGTTCAATCCAGCGGAGTTCCTGGCCTGGAGCTGCGAGCGCATCGTCGACGAACAGGATCGTGTCCAGCTGCGCGCCGCCGACGTGGCCTATGCCGTCGACGAGCGTGCGGGCACCAACATCCTGGCGCTCGGCCTGGGCTTCAGCGTCTTCTGGCCGGCCTTGCTGGCGGCGCGCCCGGCCGGAGCCGAAGCCGCCGAGCTGGCGCGCCTGAAGGGCCGGTACGAGGCGCTGGTGGTGGCCGCCCGCGGCAAGCGGTGCCCGGTGGCGGGGCCCGAGCTGCCGGCCTCGCGCGTGGCGGCGCTGGCGGTGGCGCTGGGTGAGCAGCTCGTCTACGAAGACCGCATCGACGCGCGGCGCGAACCCACCGAACTGGTGCTCACGCTGGCGGCGCTGCGCCGCGGCGACAGCGAGCTGCGCAGCGCCGCCGGCGGCAGCTGGCGCACCGATCCGGCGGGCAACCTCGTCGCCGCGCCGCCCGGCGCGCTGCTCTGGCCGCGGCTGCTGCGGCCGGAGCTCGAACTCGGGGCCCTCACCGCCGGTGACATGCTGATCGCCGGCGACCCGCTGCTGCGCGCCCGGCTGCGCGGCCAGGTGCTGGCCACGGGGCCGCAGATGGTGGGCGGCCGGCGCTTCGACGTCGCCGTGGTCGAGCTCTTCGGCGACGCGCAACGGGGCGACGCCAGCACGCGGCTCGAAGGCGCTCTCGTGATCGACCGCGCCAGCGGCCTGCTGCTGCGCCTGGACCTGCGCAGCGCCGACCCGGCCTTCCAGCTGCAACGGCGGCTGCTGCGCATCGAGCCCGCAGCGCCCGCGCGCTGAGCCGCGTACACATCTTTACCCTGGGCCAACAGGGCCGACAAGCGCGCGGCGCACAGTGAGCTCACCAACCACACGCGCCCACCGGCGCCGGAGCCCCTGATGAATCGCCACACCGCCCCCCGCAGCACCACCTTGAAGACCCATCCCGCCACCGGCCGCGCGCTCGGTGCCTTCGTGGCCACCGCCATCGTGGTGGTGGCGGCAAGCCTGTCGCCACCGGCGATGGCCATGCCCGGCGGCCACGGTGGTATGCAGCATGCCGGCATGCACGGCGGCGGCATGCACGGTGGCGGCATGATGGCAGCCCGAAGATGGCCGAGCGCATGCTCGACGGCGTCAACGCCACCCCCGAGCAGCGCATGCAGATCCGCCAGCTGATGGAGGCGGCGAAGAGCGACATGCAGGCCCAGCGCGAGTCGGGCCGCACGCTGCGCGAACAGGCGGCCAAGCTGTTTGCCGAACCCACTGTCGATGCGCGGGCGGCCGAGACCCTGCGCCAGCAGATGCTGGCCCAGCACGACACCGCCAGCAAGCGCATGACGCAGCTGATGCTCGACGTGAGCCGCGTGCTCACGCCCGAGCAGCGCAAGCAGATGGCCGAGCGCATGGCGCAGCGCCGCACGATGATGGAGCGCCACCGGCAGGAGCGTCAGTCGCAGCGCCCGCAGAGCTGATTCGCTCACGCGGCCTGGCAGCCGCTATCGTTGTTCCTCGGACGGGCCGGGGTTCCACTCCGCCCTTCATGCCCCGGCGTTCGCGCGCCGGGGCTTTTTGCCCACCCAGCCCGACAGAGTTCAAGAGAGTGACGACGCCCCGACTGCTGCTGATCGACGACGACCTGCGCCTGGCCGACATGGTGGGCGGCTACCTGCGCAGCAACGGCTTCGAGGTCGACACCGCCGGCTCGCTGGCCGCCGGCCGCGACCGCCTGAAGCAGGGCAGCTACGACGCCCTTGTGCTCGACTTGATGCTGCCCGACGGCGACGGCCTGGACTTCACGCGCGAGCTGCGCGCCGAGCGCCGCACGCGCCGCCTGCCGCTGCTCATGCTCACGGCGCGCGGCGAGCCGCTGGACCGCATCGTCGGCCTCGAACTCGGTGCCGACGACTATCTGGGCAAGCCCTTCGAGCCGCGCGAGTTGCTGGCGCGCGTGAAGGCGCTGCTGCGCCGCGCGGCGCCCGAGCCGGGCGAAGACGAGGTGCTGCGCTTCGGCCGCCTCGAGGTCGACCTCGGCGCGCGCCTGGCGCGCCTGGGCGGCGAGCCCTGCGACCTGACGAGCCACCAGTTCGAGCTGCTCACCGTGCTGGCCAGGGCCGCCGGCCGCGTGCTCAGCCGCGACCAGATCATGGACGCGCTGAAGGGCCACCCGCTCGAGGCCTTCGACCGCAGCATCGACGTGCACATCTCGCGCATCCGCGCCGTCATCGAAGACGACGCCAAGAACCCGCGGCGCGTGCTCACCGTGCGCGGCGCGGGCTACCTGTTTGTGCGCAAGCAGGACGAGGCGTGAGCAGGCTGCGCACCGGGGCCTGAGCCGACATCCGCATGCGCTCGCTGTACCTCCGCATCTGGCTCACCGTGGTGGCCTCGCTGGCGTTGTTCGCGCTGGTCTCGGGCTGGCTGGTGCAGCGTCACCTCGAGGAGCAGCGCGAGCGAAACGAGCGCGTGGTGCAGGAGCGCGTCGCGGCCTGGGCCGACCTGCTGCAGTCCACGCTGCCGCCGGCCACCGCCACCCCGGCCGAACAGGCCCAGGGGCTGCTGGAGTGGTCGATCCGGCTGCGTGTGCCGCTGGCCATGGACGCCGCCGACGGCAGCCGCATCGCCACCACCGATGCCTTCGTGCGCCGGCGGCTTGATGAACCCGCGGCGCGCGAGCGCCTGCGCGCCATCCGGCTCGACGACGGCCGCACGCTGTGGGCGCCGCGCGCCGCCGGCCCGCGTGCCATGGCGCCCGGCCTGCACGGGCCAATGGGCGCGCCACCGCCGCCGGGCTGGCTGCCGGGCTGGCGTCCGGGCATACGCGGCCCCTGGCCCGACGGCGTCGGCCTGGTGGTGCTGCTGGCGGTGCTGTTTGCCGCTGTCGCGGCGGGCGCCTGGCCGGTGGTGCGGCGCCTGACGCGCCGGCTCGAGGCGCTGAAGGCCGGCGTCGAGGCCTTCGGTGCCGGCGCGCTGCACCAGCGCGTCGACGAAGGCGGGCGCGACGAGGTCGCGGCGGTGGCGGCCAGCTTCAACCGCGCGGCCGGCCGCATCGAGGCGCTGCTGCGCTCGCACCAGAACCTGCTGGCCAACGCCAGCCACGAGTTGCGCAGCCCGCTGGCGCGGCTGAAGATGGCGATGGCCATGCTCGACGATGCGTCGCCTGAAGCGCGCACGCGCCTGAAGCAAGAGATCCACACCAACATCGGCGAGCTCGATGCGCTCGTCGAAGAGGTGCTGCTGGCCAGCCGGCTCGACGCCAGCGCCACGCTCGACACCTCGCAGCCCGTGGCGCTGCTGGCCGTGGCCGCCGAAGAAGCCGCGCGCGTGGGCGCCAGCGCCGCGGGCGACGACGTGGTGCAGCCGGGTGACGAGCGGCTGCTGCGCCGCGCCGTGCGCAACCTGCTCGAGAACGCGCGCCGCTATGCCGGCGAGGGCGTGGAGGTGCAGGTGGCGCGCCGCGCCGACGGCGGCGTGGACGTGGCCGTGACCGACCGCGGCCCCGGTGTGCCCGAGGCCTGGCGCGAACGCATCTTCGAGCCCTTCTTCCGCCTGCCCGGGCATGCCGAGCGCGAAGGCGGCGTCGGCCTCGGGCTGGCGCTGGTGCGCCAGATCGCCGAGCGCCACGGCGGCCGGGCCCGCTGCGAGGCGCACGAAGGCGGCGGCAGCCGCTTCGTCATCAGCCTGCCGGCGCCGAAGCCCGCCGCCGCCTGAGCACCACCGCCAGCACGGCCGTGAGTGCCACGCCGGCCACCACCAGCCCGGCGGTGGACGCGAACCAGTAGCCCGGCGCTCCGCGCAGCGCCGCCGGCGTGAGCCCGCCCACGTCGAAGGCGAGCCAGTAGCCGCCGCCCAGGCCCACGCCCCACAGCGCCGCCACGTAGATGAGCACCGACACGAGCGTGATCTTGTAGGCGCGCAGCACGAAGGCGGCGATGGTCTGCGCGGCGTCGGCGGTGTGAAACACCGCCAGCCAGGCCACCAGCGGCAGGGCCGCGGCCAGCACCGCGGCGTCGTTCGTGTACAGGCCCAGCACCGGCCGGCGCAGCACGAACACCGCCAGCCCCATCAAGGTGGCGATGACCAGGCCGATGAGCAGCGAATGCCAGCCCAGCCGCGCGGCCTCGTGATGGCGGCCGGCGCCGATGGCCTGCGCCACCAGCGTGCTGCCGGCGTTGCCGATGGCCAGCGGCACCATGAACAGCAGGCTCACCAGGTTGACGGCCAGCTGGTGCCCGGCCACCGCCGTGGTGCCCAGCCGCGCGATGAAGAGGGCCATGAAGGCGAAGCCCGTCACCTCGACCAGGATCGACGCGCCCAGCGGCACGCCGAGCTTGAGCTGCGCCAGCAGCGCCGCGCGCGCCGGCCGGTCCAGCCCGCGGCCCCAGATCTGGTACGGCGCATAGAAGGCATCGCGCCGCATCACGCGCCAGGCCAGCAGCACCTGCGCCCACATCGCCAGCGCGGTGGCGATGCCGCAGCCCACCACGCCCATCGGCGGCAGGCCGAGCGCCGGCACGCCGAACACCAGCATCGCCGACAGCGGCACCTTGGCGGCCAGGCCGCCAAGCTGGATGGCCATCACCACCTTGGGCCGCGACACCGCGGTGTTGAAGGCGCGGAACAGCGTGAACAGCAGCGAGGCCGGCAAGGAGAAGGCCAGCGCCATCAAATAGCCGCGCACCCGCTCCTCGACCTCGGGCGAGGTCTGCGCCAGTGCCAGGAAGGGTTCTGGAAACGCCAGCAGCGTGCAGCCCACGGCGGCCAGCCCCAGCGCCACCCA
>Ga0068877_10003034_pt1 | contig 13430 bp, 13 predicted proteins | sample NOAtaG_FD_66437 | JGI IMG/M metagenome (GOLD analysis project Ga0068877, IMG submission 66437) | Freshwater lake microbial communities from Lake Erie, under a cyanobacterial bloom - NOAA_Erie_Diel6S_1000h metaG | ecosystem: Environmental > Aquatic > Freshwater > Lake | place: USA: Ohio, Lake... | reverse complement strand
TCCTCGTAGGCCCCGTAGACCTTCACCTTCTTCCGGGCCTCGTCTTCGGTGGCCCACTTGTACTTGGCCATCAAGCCGGGCCGCGCCGTATTCGCGCTGGGACTCGAGGCGTCGCCGTGGAACGCGCGAAACACGTTGTAGGGTCGGACATCGGCGATCGCGATCACGTTGAGGTAGTCGGGGTTGTGGGCGCCGAGCAGCACGCTCCCCTCGTCGCCCGTGCCGACAACGCCCACGCGCAATGGATTGCCCACGCTCTTGCCGTAGCCGAAATAGATCGAGCCCAGGCCGGCGCCGGCCGCGAGCCCGGCCGCCACGGCACCGCCGAGGAAGTCGCGACGGGTGATCGCCACCGCGTCGTTGAAGTTTTCCTTGCCGATCGCCTTCTGCTGTTCGGACAGGTTCATCGGGTCACCTCGTTCGGAGTCGGGCAGCTCCCCGCACACCAGCCGGAGAGCGGACACCACTGCTTCAGGAAATACTCGAGGCCGCTCCAGCCGCCGATCGGCAGGGCCGCGATCGCGAGCAGGGCCGCCAGTTCGACCCATTGATCGTAGGTGGGCTGCGCGCCGGCCACCCAGAAGGGCTGCGACGCGATCACGCTGGCGAGGAACATCGCCCCGCCCATGGCATTGAACTTCACGAGGATGCCGAGCACGAGGCAGGCTCCGATCGTGACGAGCGACCAGCTCACGAACCGGTCGGCCTTCCAGAGCGGGCTCGGCTCGATCGCCGCGGCCGCCCGCCGCCGCTCGGCATCGGATGCGAGCTGACCGTCCCATTCCGCCACGAGCTTGCGGCCGATCGCCGCGGCACCGGCCATCCAGCCGCCGGCCTGACCGGCGAGTTCGTTTCGCTTCTTCGCCAGCCGCTCGCGCTCGAACGGGATCGCCGCCGCCCCCGGCCTTCCGGCCATGCCGGCCAGCCGCTGCACCTCCAGCCGATAGGCCGCCAGGTCGTCGTCGATCGAGGCCACGTAGTCGGCGAGTTCGCCCCGGGCCGCCTCCAGCGATTTCTCGGCCGCCGCCTTGGCGTCGGCGGGAAGCGGCACGAGCTTGGTTCGCCGGGCGAGCAGGTCCCGCCAGGTCTTCACCACGCTCTCCTGCCAGCGGGCCGCCGCCTCCGCGGCATCGGCCGTGCCTGCCGCCCCGAGCGTGCCGGCCCAGTCGCCCGTCTGGGGCAGGCCGCTGCGATACCAATCGCCCAGCGGGCCGACGGCAGCCTTCCGAAATCCGGCGCTCGACCAATCGGGATCCCGCAGGTGGCTCAAGCCCTCCAAAAAGAAGTGGAGCCCGACCACGATGCGGAGAAAGGCCAGGGCCGCCACGGCCAAGAGCGTCGTTCGCATGAAAGCCACCGGAAGGATGACGGGCCTCGCGCAGGCCCGGGAGGGCTAACCCTAATTGAACCTTCTCTTTTCGGCGAGACAAGCAGAAAACCTCCTGCCCGCCAAGAATTCCAGCCGGCAGGGGGTCTGGCACAAAGGCCCGTCCGCGTGCTTCGGGGCTGCCCGTGCCCCGAGAGCCGGACGTTCGCTACGGCCCTCCAGGCCTCCGCTCACTCGATTCCGACTGCGCTTCGCCATCCATGGCTGCGCTTGTCGTCATACGCCGGCTCTCGGGGCACGGGCAGCCCCTCGCTGGTGCCTCGGCTTGCCTGTTTGCCGCTGCTCCTGCCACAACTGCCGGGATGCGAATCGTTCTCTGCTATCCCGTCGAGCCGCACCACGTCGCCCAGATCCAGGCCGTCGTGCCCGACGCCGAGATCGTCGATGCCGGGCAGGAGCGGGTGGCCGCCGAACTGCCCGAGGCCGATCTCTTTTGTGGCCACCCGAAGGTGCCCGTGCCCTGGGACGAGGTCGTCGGGCGGGGGCGGCTCAAATGGATCCAGTCGTCGGCGGCCGGGCTCGACCACTGCCTGGTGCCGTGCGTGGTCGGGTCGTCGATCGTCGTCACGAGCGCGTCGGGTGTCCTGGCCGACCAGGTGGCCGAGCACACGCTCGCCCTGATCACGGCCTGCACGCGGCGGATCCCCCTCTTTCTCGACCAGCAGGCCCGCCGCGAGTTCGTGCGGCGGCCGACCCGCGATCTCACCGGGGCCACCGTGGTGATCGTCGGGCTCGGCGGCAACGGCCGCCGGCTCGTCGAGGTGCTGGCTCCGTTTCGCGTGCGGATGCTGGCGACCGACTGGTTTCCGGTGCATCGTCCGCCGCAGGTCGAGTTCCTCGGCGGCCCCGACGCGCTGTCCGACCTGCTGCCGCAGGCCGACATCCTGCTCCTGGCGGCACCGCTCACGGAGCACACCCGCGGCATGATCGACGCGGCGGCGATCGCGCGGATGAAGCCGGGATCGATCATCGTCAACGTCGCCCGCGGCCCGCTCATCGACGAACGGGCCCTGGCCGAAGCGCTGGCCAGTGGCCACCTCGATTCCGCGGGGCTCGACGTCACACCGGAGGAGCCGCCGGCCCCGGAAAGTCCGCTCTGGACGGCCCCGCGGCTCGTGATCACGCCGCACGTGGGGGGGCAGTCGGCCCGCCGGATCGATGCGATGACCGATTTTTTCTGCGATAATCTTCGGCGGTATCTGGCGGGGCGGCCATTGCGAAACCTGGTCGACAAGCGGCTGGGCTTTCCGGAGCCGCCCGTGGATCCACCTCACCAGTGAGCCCTGCAGCATGAACGCCTCGGAACCTGACGGCATGACCACCACCATCGTCCGCGAGGAGGTGCCGACGATCGCCGTGAGCGGCGACGTGGGGAGTTCGTGCCCGCAGGATCTGCTCGCCCGCTACAGCGAGATCCTCGCCGGCGGCCGGCTCAGCTGGACGGAGTATCACAATCTCGACCGCCGGCTCGGCTCGGGCGGACAGGGGGTCGTCTATCTGACGACGCGGCGGGGCACCGACAGCTTCACGCTGCCGGTCGCGATCAAGGTCTTCTCGCCGGAGCGTTACGAGACGGAAGAGCAATACGTCGAGGCGATGAACCGGATCGCGGCGACGGCCGCGCGGGTCGCCCAGATCCAGCAGGACAACCTGCTCGACGTGCAGAACTTCGTCGAGCAGCGGCGGATCCGGATCATGGAGATGGAGTGGATCGACGGCTACGACCTCTCCAGGCTGCTCGCGCCCGACCTGCTCGCCAAGACCCGCGCGAGCGTGAGCGACGACCGCTGGCGGTATCTCAACAACGTGATCGTGACGGCGGGGCCGCGTCAGTCGCGGCTCAAGCCGGGCGTGGCCATCGCCATCGTGCGGGAATGTCTCGCCGCCCTCGCCGCCCTCCATCGCGAGGGAATCGTGCACGGCGACATCAAGACCGCCAACATCATGGTGAAGCGGACGGGCAACGCGAAGATCATCGATATCGGCTCCGCCCATGCGATCGACGAGCCGCCCCCCACCCGCACCTGCACGCCCGCCTATGCGGCGCCCGAGGTGCTCGAAGGGCGGGGCAATACGCCGCGGTCCGACCTCGCGAGCCTCGGCTATGTGCTCGTGGAGATGCTCGGCGGCGTGCAGCCGTTCGCAGGGCTGCAGTCGTATGCGGATCTGCTGGAGGCGAAGCGGTCGCTCGTGCATCGCCTGCCGCAGTTGCTGCCGGCCGAGGTCACCTGCAACGAGCTGCTCATGGCTTTCTGCCGCGGCCTCATCGCCGCCGACCCGGCGAAGCGGTTTCCGAGCGCCGAGGATGCCGATTTGGAGAAGGGGGGCGCGGCCAGCTTCCATCGCCAGCTGATCGTGGGCGGCCTCGCCAGCGAATACGACAACGAAGTCCGCGCCTGGCTCGAGGAGCTCGAGTGACGGGTTGAAAGGTCGCGTTGCGGTCGGGCAGATCCCCCGGCTTGCGCCTGGGGGCTTTTATCGATCCCATTCAAAGCCCCCATGCGCAAGCAGGGGGATCATGCGGCGTGCATCCGGAAGCGGCCCGGATCATCCCCCGGCTTGCGCCTGGGGGCTTTTATCGATCCCATCAAAGCCCCCATGCGCAAGCAGGGGGATTCGCGGTTCACCCGAGGCGGCGGTACACCGTGCGGAGCGCGGCCGTCGTCACGCGCGGGGCGAGCCGCTTGAGCCGCCAGAGCCAGCGGGCCTGAAGGCCGACCACGACGTACCGGCGGTTGCGGTGCACGGCGCGGAGCACCCGGCGGGCGACGCGGTCGGAGGTCCACCGTGTCGTGTCCATGCGGCGGCGGGCCTCGCGGGCGGCGGGAACCGAGGTGAAGTGCCAGGTGTCGAGCAGCCCGGAGCGAAAGAAGCCCGGGCAGACGACGGTGACGCCAGGCCGGCCCCGCGGGCACTCCGCGGCGATCGCCTCGGAGAGGGCCACGACCCCGGCCTTGCTCGCCGAGTAGGCGCTCATCGCCGGGATGGCGAGTGACGCTGCGATCGAGGCCACGTTGACGAGGTGCGACCGCCGCGGCTGCTGCCGGAGCCACGGGAGGAACGTCTCGCAGGCCAGCGCCGTGCCGAGCAGATTGGTGTCGAGCACCCGCCGCCATTGCTGCTCCGGCAGCGTGCCCACCTCGCCCGCGGCGCCGACCCCCGCGGCATTGACGAGCAGCTCGAGACTCGGCCATTCGCTCCGCAGCCGGGCGTAAAGCTCGGCCCAGGCTTGGGCGTCACGCACGTCGAGCGGCACCGAGATCGCGCCGGGCGCGGCGGCGGCCGGTGGCCAGGCCGGCCCGGGCAGGTCGATCAGGGCCAGCTGCCAGCCGTCGGCGTGAAGCCTGGTCGCAAGGGCGTGGCCAAGACCGCTGGCTGCACCGGTGACGATCGCACGGCCGGGGGCGAGGGGGCGACGAAAGAGCACGCGGCAGAGGATTCCTGCGGTCGCCGAAGCGGACGAGTGGAAAGCGAGGGTGACGGGACTCGAACCCGCGGCCTCCAACGTGACAGGCTGGCGCTCTAACCAACTGAGCTACACCCCCGTGGCGTCGCAAACCAGCAGTCCTTCGAGGCGAACGGCTGCGATTCGCGACAACGGGCGTCCACGTCGTCGAACGGCAGTATACCGCCAGTCGCCGCGGGCGCAAGTCCGGTCTCGTTTTCGGCTTTTTGCACGCCATCATGTGCGGCAGCCTGCCGTCCTGCGGTAGGTTGGCTGGCCCGTCGGGGCGCAGCCGTCGGATGCAGGAGCTTGCGGATGTCCTTCCTCGAACCAGACGCGGACTTTATCGGACGGGTCACTCGCGGACTCGAAGGCTGGCTCACCGACGACGACGCTGAGGTCACTGCCGACCTTCTGCGGCTCCAGGAGGCTACGGAGCGAGACGCGCCGCTGTTAGAGATCGGGGTTTATTGCGGCAAGTACCTGTCGCTCCTGATGGCGTCGGGCGCCCGGACGGGCTCCCGGGTGCTGGGAATCGACACGTTTCAATTCAAGGATCTCACCACGGTCAAGGCCGGCCTCGTGTCGATCGTGCCCGACCTGATGCCGGGGCTTTCGCTCCATGCGGTTTCGTCCCGCGAGCTGACACCCGAGTCGTTGCTGGACATGCTGGGCAGTCCCGCACGGTTCATCAGTGTCGATGGCTCGCATGACTATGCCGACGTCGTGCATGATCTACGGCTTGTCGAGGCCACGCTCGCCCCGGGCGGACTCGTGGCGGTCGATGACTTCCTCAACCCGCTGACCCTCGGCGTGAATCGTGCCGTCAACGCCTTCATGGAATCACAGCCCGGGCTCGTCGGGGTGGCGTGTGGAGTGAACAAGCTCTTTTTGGCTCGGCCCGCGCACGCCGGCCGCTATCGCGAGCGTCTGGAGCGGCATCTCCTCGAGACGCCGAAACACCGGGGCGACGTATTTCGGTCTCGGCTCGCGACCTGGCGGGGGCTTGTCGAGCAGGATTTTTTTAGCGCGCCCGTGCTGCTCTACACCGGCCGTTAGGCCGACGTGGAGAAGCCAGATTCGCTCTAGAAGATTCCGCGAGATGGATCGAAGCCCTTCTGCTCCGCGATCTCGAGGTCCTGGCGGGCCTGGCCCTCGAGGCCCGCGGCGCGGCAGGCGAGGCCGCGGTGGTGGTGCATCACGGCGAGGCCGTGGTCGAGCGACCGCAGCCGGTAGGCCACGTCGTCGCGATCGGCCCGGCCGACGAGCAGCGTGAGCTGCCGCCGCCGCTGCCCGGTTTCGTCGATCGCGAGATTGAGCTGATCGACCGCCTCCTGATGGCGGCCGAGTAGGTGGAGGATGAATCCGCGGGTGTCGAGGAACTCGGCCGGCGCTCCCTCGCTGCCGGCCAGGGCCGCGTCGATGTCGGCGAGTGCCGCGGGCAGATCACGGCCGAGCAGGGCCCGGACGTAGGCCCGATGGTTGAGCGCCTCCGCGTTGCCGCGGCCCGCGAGCTGCAGGGCGGCTTCGGCCGCCGCCAGTGCCTCTTCGGCCTGGCCGAGCATCACGTGGGCCAGGGCCTGCACGCGGTGGGGCTGCGTGGCGGTGGGGGCGGCGGCAAGGGCGGCGCCGGCGTCGCGGAGCGCCCCCCGCGGGTCGCGATCCTCGATCCGCAGCATCGCCCGCCAGCAGAGGAGGCGGCAGCGGAGCATCGCGTCGTCGGGCGACCATTCGATCGCCCGGCTCACCTCGTCCTGCGCGCCGCTGAGGTTGCCGCGCGCCTCGCGGCCGACGGCGCGGTCGAGCGACCATTCCACGACCGCCTCCCGCACGACCGGCAGGATCGCGGGCGCGAACAGGCTCGGCACGACGATTCCACACAGGGCAAGGAGCACGATCGCCCGCTTGCCCCGGCCGGCGGCAGGCCGTGGCGTGCGGGGGGATGCCGAGGGCTTCGCCGGAGCGTCGGCGGGAGGGGTGAACTCCGGCGGGATCGGGAAACCGAGGCGGTCGTACTTCATCCGGTGTGCCCGTCAGCTTGTGGGGCGGTGCGCTGGTTGGCTATTCTCATGATGGTAACGCTCCGCCGGCCCGCAAGGAGAATCTCATGCCGCTTTTCGAGATCGAGACCAGCGGCCACATCATCATCTCGTGGGCGGCCGACGACGCCGCCGCGGAGGCGGTGGTGCGGCAGGCGTATCCGGGTGAGGACATCGTGCGGCTCACCCGCCGGCCCCGCGATACCTGGGTGATCTCCAAGTCGGCGCTCGGACTCACCGACTCGCGGATCAACCCGTGCAGCACGGCCCGCGAGTGCCTGGCCAAGGCCTCGGGCGACAAGCTCCATGCGATCCGACTCTACATGCACGAGACCGGCGACGACCTCGACCGCGCCCGCAAGGTGATCGAGTCGAACATGGTCATGGGCTGGTGAGCCTGAAGGTCACCAGCAGCGTGGGTGTGTTGGTGCCGCCGTTGTCGGCGATCGCGACCAGCGTTCGCGTGCCCGACGCGAGCATCGGACCGAGGGCGAGGCCCTCGAGATTCACGCCGAGCGATCCCTTCCAGAGGAGACGCTTCGACAGGCGGCTGGCCGGCGGCCGGGCCGACAGATCCTTCATCACGCCGGCGACGTCGGGCGCGTCGCGGGTATCCACGAGATAGATCCTGTTCTCGAACGGCGGCAGCCCGGCCACGAACGAGCGTTCGAGCACGAGCAGTCGCTCGTCGGGCAAGGCCACGAGCGCGACGACGCCCGACAGCGGCGCGCCCCGGATCGTCGGCACGGCCGCGTGCGGCGGATCGACCTCGTAGGCGAACTGACGGCTCGGCGGCGCGACGCCGCCGCCTCCCGGCAGGGCGATTCGTGTGAGCCTGACGACCGTGCCGCCCGTGGCGGTGGCCGCCGGTCCGTCGGCCGGCACGGCCTCCTCGGTGGCGGTCCAGACACAGCCGCCCGCCGGATCGAAGGCCAACGCCTCGAGTCCGCGATTGCCTCGACAGACGCGGAGTTGGGGCGGCAGCGGAAGGCTGCCCAATTCGCGGCTCTCGGCAGCCGCGACGATCCTGATCGCCGGTGTGTCTTCCTCACAGAGCAGCAGTCCCTGCGGGCAGACGGCTACGTCTTCGTAGTCGTGATGGGCCGCCAACCGTCGCATGGCCGGTGCGGCGACCTCGAGCGGTTTGCCATCAGGGCCAAGTTCGAGCGTGAACGTCGCGAGCTGGTCGCTGTTGTCGACGGCCGCGACCCAGCGGTCGTCGCCCAGCCACGCGAGGCCGCTCAGCCCGGTGAGCGGGGCGGTCGTGCCGGGGGCAGTCTCGACCTCCGCCGGCAGCCGCAGCGTGTCGGCCTGCTCGATGCGGATCGTATCCGCTGCGGTGCACGGAACCAGTGCTTGAAGCAACAGGCAGCCGCCAGTTGCGAAACACAATGCTCGCCATCGGATCGCCATGCCCAGCGTTCTACCACGTTTGGCCACGCGGGCTGGTCTGGGCACCAAAGTCCGCTCGCTCCGCGAGCGGCACCAGGCATGCGTTCCGCGCCGCGCCAGCAGTCGCTCGTCCCGTCGCCTTCCGGCCGCTTACGGGGTCGATTCGAACGAGGCGGGCTGGATCGAGCCCTCGCCGCCGAGCATGTCTCGGCTCGAGCGGTAGCTCGACGTGCCTCCCGGACGGTAACCGGGATCGGCGCGGCGGCCCGAGGGGGGGAGCGTGGTCGCGGGAGCCGCGGCTGGAGGCGCGGACGGAGTGGCCGCGGCTGGAGGCGGCACGAAGGCCGCAGGAGCTGCAGGCGCTGCAGGCACTGAGGAGGCAGCGGGCGGTGCATCGATCGCCGCCGGCGCGGACCAGGCCGAGGGGGCGGAGGAGTCGACGCTGCTGCCGGAGAACCGGCTGCCGGTTGCCGAGCCGTAGCGGGAAGCGGCGGGATCGACCGGACTCGATGGCGCGGGCTGCCAAGACGACGCACCGCGGGAATCGGCCACGCGGGCGGCCGGATCGAAGCCGGACGGAGTTCCAGGCTGCGAGGCGGGGGGCGCCGCACCGAGCGAGCTCGCCGGCAGCGCGGCCTCGGAAGGAGTCGACGGCGCCGCGGCGGCATAGGGGCCTACCTGCGGGGCGATCGACGAGAGCGGCGTCGCTGGCGCGGCGATGGCCGCGGGTGGAGTCGCGGTCGAGTTCGCCGGCGGTGCGGCCGCGAGTGAAGCGGCGGTGGCTGAGGGCGTGGTCGGCGGTGTCGAGCCGTAGGTGATCGGAGTAGGGGAGGCAGGAGCCGTCGCAGTGGGCGGCGTTGAGCCCGGCGTCGTCGGGCCCGCGTTCGCCAGCACGTAACCCTCGGGCGTGGAGGTGGTCGGGTAGGGCTTTGCGGTCGCCGAGGGTTTCGTGACGTCGTCGGAGAACGTGGGGGCCGCCGCGAGCTTGGCGGGATCAGTGCCGCCGGTCCCGCCGAGCGTCCACCACGAGGGCTTCGCCCCCCACGATCCGCTCTTGCAGCCCGTCGTGGCTGCCAGCGCGACCGCCAGCATCACCGCCCCGTGGCCGAAACTCCGTCGCATCGCGCGAACCGCATTCATGAAAAAAGCCTCCGGACGAAATCCATCCACCGCAGGCGGGGGAATAGGGTTCGTCCGGAGGCCGAGTCAACGCCAGCCGGCTGGGCGACCGAAGCCGCGAGGCAGGTTGCGAAGCTGCTTGCGAACTTGGGGGCTTTGGAAAAGCGGCCTACTTCTTGTGGGCCGCGAACCGCTTGCCGACGGCGTCCCAGTCGATGACGTCGTAGATCGCGGCCACGTAGTCGGCCCGCTTGTTCTGATACTTCAGGTAGTAGGCGTGTTCCCACACGTCGATGCCGAAGAGCGGCACGTTGCCGTGCATGATCGGGCTGTCCTGGTTGGCCGTGCTCTCGACGAGCAGCTTGCCCTTCGGGTCGAGCGAGAGCCACGCCCAGCCGCTGCCGAACCGCTTCATGGCGGCGTCGGAGAGTGCCGTCTTGAGGTTCTCGAAGCTGCTGAACACGGAGCGGACCGCCTCGCCGAGGTGGCCGGCCGGCTCGCCTCCCTTGCCCTTGCCGAGCGACTCCCAGAACAGCGTGTGGTTGGCATGGCCGCCACCGTTGTTGCGGACGACCGTGCGGATCGCCTCCGGCACCTTCTCCAGGTCGGCGATGAGCTTCTCGACGGGAAGCGCCGCCAGATCGGGATGCGCCTCGAGCGCCTTGTTGACGTTGTCGACGTAGGCCTTGTGATGACGATCGTGGTGAATCTCCATCGTGCGGGCGTCGATCGACGGCTCGAGTGCGTCGAAGGCGTAGGGCAGCGGGGGCAGCGTGTAGGCCATGAATGCATCTCCTTCGGGGAAAGCCTCCGGCAGGGAACGGCCTGCGGGAAGGCCTGCGAAACAGGGGGTCGGTGTCGCGGGATCGTAGCCCACCGGACTGCGACCGACAAATCACGGCCGGTCTGCGGCGACCCTGCCGATCAGGGGGATGATGCCGGCGATTCCCGGCGGAGCGACCCTGCCGACGATGCCCGCCGTGCCTGCTACGGCGGCTTCGGCCGCGCGGCGTGAATCCGGCTCGCTCGTCGGGCCGATTTCAACGGAGCGGACGCGACTGCGACGGCAGGATGCCGTCATCGTCTGCGCGGGATGCATGCCATTCCGAAACCACGGACGGATTCGGGTTTTTTCATGTCGATCGCCACCTCGCCGCGCCGCGATCAGCGACGCCGGCTGCTCGTCTCCTGGAAGCGGTCCGCGCCGGCCGGAGAGTCGACCGCGGCCTCGGCTCCCCGCGCGCCGGCCGACTACTCGCCCGACGCCGCACCGGAGCGGCAGCGCGGGCCGGCCGTGCTCCTGCCGACCGGCTTGGGTGGGCTCGCGCTCGCGATCGCGGCGATCCTGCTGCCGGTCGCGGGGGGCATCGCGCTGGGGGCCTTCGAGGCCGTGACGGGCACGAGGCCGATCACTCCGGCGGGCCGCTTCGCGCGGACGCTCCAGGCGGTGGAGGCCTGCTTCGATCCGCGGTCGCTCGCCTCGCTGCAGGCGTGGATGGCGCAACTCTTTCTGATGATGGCCGCGGGCGTGGCCTGCATCGTGCGGCTGATGCGGCGGCATCGCCGCGACGACTATCACGGACGGTATCGCGCCTGGGGCTGGCTCGCGGGCCTGTTTCTGCTCACGGCCTGCGCCGGCGTCGTGCCGGTCGGGCCGCTCGTGGCCGCCGCGGTCACGGATGCCACGGGCATCGCCCTCGGACCCGGTGGCACCGGTTGGTGGTTCGCCCTGGCGGCGACGCTCTACGGCATCGTCGCGCTGTGGGTGGTGCTGCCGCTGCACGAGCGACTCGGCACCGCGTTTTGGCTCGCGGCAGCGCTCGCCTCGTGGGCCGGATCGGCGGCGGCCGTGTGGATGGGGCCGCAGTGGCGGTGGCACGGCATCGGGGTGCAGTCGCTCTGGGCGCTCGGGGCGGCATTCGCGGCGATCGCGATGCTCGCGGCAGCCAGGTCGGTGATCCGCGAGGTCCGCGGGCTGCCGGCCCGCAAGCCGGCGGCCGATCGCGCGGAGGCAAAGCCGGCCCGGGCCGCCCCCCCGGCCTCGCGTCGCCGCGACGAGGAACAGGAGCAGGAGGAAACGCCCGACTTCACGATGCAGGAGGATCAGCCCGAGGAGACGGCCTTCACCGACGGCTCGGAGCCCGAGCACAGGCACCTCTCGAAGGCCGAGCGGAAGCGGCTCAGGAAGCTGGCCCGGATGCGCGAGGCGGCGTGATGCCCGGCTCTGTGGGTCGGGGCTGCCCGTGCCGTCTCGCCCGGACGTTCGCTCCGGGCATCCGTGCCCTCCGCTCACTCGGAGGTGCCTGCGCTCCGCCCTCCGGGCTGCGCTGGTCACCTACGCCGGCTCGACGGTACGGGCAACCCCTCGCCTTCCGTTGCTCGAAGACAGCATCTTCGTGCTCTTCGAGGTTTGTGCCCGCCGCGGATTGACGCGAGCGGCCGTGGGCCGCGATAGTCGCGGCGCTCGATTTCCCGCAGGAGCCGATTCATGAACGTGCGCACGCGATTCGCCCCCAGTCCGACCGGCTACCTGCACATCGGGGGCGTGCGGACGGCGCTCTTCAACTGGCTGTTCGCGCGGCAGCGGGGGGGCCAGTTCATCCTGCGGATCGACGACACCGACGTGGCCCGCAACGTCGACGAGGCGCTCGAGCCGATCCTGTCGGGACTGAAGTGGCTCGGCATCGACTGGGACGAGGGTCCGGGCGTGGGCGGGCCCCATGCGCCCTACTTTCAGTCGCAGCGTGCCGACCGCCACCGGGCCGCTGCGGAGAAACTGCTCGCCTCGGGGCATGCCTACCGCGACTTCGCGCGGCCGGAGGAACTCGACGAGGAGCGCAAGGCCGCGCAGGCGGCGGGCAAGCCGTTTCTCTACAGCCGGCGGTTCGCGGCCTTCGACGACGCGACGGCGGCGCGGTTCGCGGCCGAGGGGCGGGCGAGCGTCGTGCGGCTGAAGATGCCCCGCGAAGGGGCGCTCGTGATCGACGACGCCGTCCGCGGGCGGGTCGAGTTCGCCTGGGAGCGGGAGCAGGACCACGTGATCCAGCGGGCCGACGGTTCGTGCCTCTACCACCTGGCGAGCGTCGTCGACGACCACGATCTCGCAATCACCCACGTGATCCGCGCCGAGGAGCATCTTTCCAATACGCCGCGGCAGGCGTTCATCGCGATGTCGCTGGAATACCCGCTGCCGGCCTACGCCCACCTGCCGCTCGTGGCCGAGCCGGGCAGCCGCACGAAGCTCTCGAAGCGGAAGCTGGCGCAGTATCTGAAGAACAACGACTTCAAGCAGGTGATGGAGCACGGCCAGAAGATCGCCGAGCGGATCGGCCTGAAGGCCGAGGCCGACACCTTCAATCCCGTGATCGTCGATTTCTACCGCGAGGTGGGCTACCTGCCCTGGGCGATCGACAACTACCTCTCGCTGTTGGGCTGGTCGTACGACGACAAGACGGAGTTTTTCTCGCGGGACGAACTCATCAGGCAGTTCACGCTCGAGCGGATCAATTCCTCGCCGGCGAGCTTCGATCCGAAGAAGCTGTGGGCCGTGCAGGACCACTACATGGCGAGACTCTCGACTGCCGAGAAGCTCGCCCTGATGCTGCCCTTCCTCGTGAAGGCGGGGCTCGTGGCCGATCCGCCGGCGGCGGAGGCCGTGGAGACCGTTCGCCGTGTGATCGAGGCCGCAGGCGACCGGCTCAAGGTGGCGGGCGACATCCTCGCCTATGCCGACTTCTTCCTCGTCGACGAGCCGACGATGGACGACGCAGCCGTGAAGCAGCGGCTGGCAAAGCCGGGAGTGAAACAACTCCTCGGGGCGTTCGCGACGGCGATCCAGACGGTCGAGCCCTTCGAACCGGCGGGCCTCGAGGCGGCGCTCAAGGGAGTGGTGGAGCAGGCCGGCGTGAAGGTGGGCGATCTCGTGCACGCCGTCCGCGTGGCCGTGACGGGTAAGACCGTCGGCCCCGGCCTCTACGACTGCCTCGCGATCCTCGGCCGCGACCGCTCGCTGGCCCGGATCGCCCGCGCACTGCCGCTCTGCGGGTGA
>Ga0068877_10003030_pt1 | contig 13440 bp, 15 predicted proteins | sample NOAtaG_FD_66437 | JGI IMG/M metagenome (GOLD analysis project Ga0068877, IMG submission 66437) | Freshwater lake microbial communities from Lake Erie, under a cyanobacterial bloom - NOAA_Erie_Diel6S_1000h metaG | ecosystem: Environmental > Aquatic > Freshwater > Lake | place: USA: Ohio, Lake... | reverse complement strand
AGCGCCTTGGCGACCATCTCGGCCATGTCGAGGTCGAAGCCCTCGGCCTTGCGCTCCTGGTTCACCGACCCGAAGGGCGGCACGTCGAGCGGGATGGCGATGCGCACCACGCCCTTCTTGAGGATGTCGGCCATGGCGTCGGCCTTGGCCTGGACCGCGCCGGCCAGCATGGCCGTGGCGGCGAAGAGTGCAATCGCGAAGCGTTTCATCGTCTCGTCTCCCCTTGGTTGGCGGTTGCGTTCAGTGCAGCACGGCGTCGAGGAAGGTCGCGAGCTCGGGCGTGCGCGGCTTCTCCAGCACCTCGCGCGCGCCGCCTTCCTCCCAGATCCTTCCCTGGTGCATGAAGACCACGCGCGTCGCCACGCGGCGCGCGAAGCCCATCTCGTGCGTGACCAGGATCATGGTCATGCCCTCGGCGGCGACCTGCTCGAGGACCTTGAGGACCTCGCCCGTGAGCTCCGGGTCGAGGGCGGACGTGATCTCGTCGAAGAGCATGAGCTTCGGCTGCATGGCGAGCGAGCGCGCGATCGCGACGCGCTGCTGCTGCCCGCCGGAGAGCTGGTCGGGATAGGCGTCGATCTTCTCGGCGAGGCCGACGCGGCGCAGCACGCCCAGCGCGAGCTCGCGCGCGGTGCCCGGATCGATGCCCTTCACGACGCGCGGAGCGAGGGTGATGTTCTTCTCCACCGACAGGTGCGGGAAGAGGTTGTAGCTCTGGAACACGATGCCGACGCGCTGGCGCAGCGCGCGCAGGTCGGCGCCGGGCGCGCTGACGGTCTCGCCGTCGACGACGACCGTGCCGCCCTGCACCGGCTCGAGGCCGTTGATGCAGCGGAGCATCGTGCTCTTGCCTGAGCCGGAGCGGCCGATCACGGCGATGATCTCGCCGCGCTCGACGTTCATCGACACGTCGTCGAGGACGGTGTTCGTCCCGAAGCGCTTGACGACGCCCTTGAGTTCAACGAGCGACACGCAGCCTCCTCTCGAGCCGCCGGCTCAGTTGCGTCAGCGGGAAGCACATCGCGAAGTATATCGCGGCGACGGCGATGTAGACGGTGAAGGGGCGGTAGGTCGCGGCATTCGTGAGCTGGCCCTCGCGGGTCAGCTCGACGAAGCCGATCACCGCGCCGAGCGAGGTGTTCTTGATGAGCTGCACCAGGAACCCGACCGTCGGCGGTATGGCCACCCGCACGGCCTGCGGCACGATGACGTGGCGGAGCTGCTCGCCGAAGCCGAGGCCGAGCGCGGCGCCCGCCTCCCATTGCTGGCGCGGGATCGCCTGCAGGCAGCCGCGCCAGATCTCGCCCAGGAACGCGCCGGCGTAGAACGAGAAGGCGATGGTGGCGGCGACCCAGGACGAGACCTGCACGCCCGCGAGGATCGGCAGGCCGAAGAAGAAGACGAAGAGCCACCCCAGGAGGGGGATGCCCTGGACGACGTTCACGTAGGCCGCGCCGAGCGCGCGCAGCGGCATGAAGGGCGAGACGCGCATCAGCGCCACGACGATCCCGAAGAGGCCGCCGCCGACGAAGGCGAGGGCGGTGAGCGCAAGCGTCCAGCGCGCCGCCAGCAGCAGGTAGTAGACGTCGATGGCGGCGAATTCGCGGATCATCGGCGGCCGAAGGCGAGGTGGTGGATCGCCGCGAAGCCGAGCTTCATGGCGAGCGCGAGCGCGAGGTAGATCCCCGAGACGACGGCGTAGATCTCGAAGTCGCGGAAGGTGCGCGACTGGATGATCGAGGCGACGTGGAAGAGGTCGGGCGCGGAGATCTGCGAGACGACGCTCGTGGCCAGCATCAGCAGCACGAACTGGCTCGACAGCGCGGGGTAGATCACCTTGATGGCCGGGAAGAGCACCACGTGGCGGAAGACCTGCACGCCGGACAGGCCGAGGCAGCGCCCGGCCTCGACCTGCGTGCGCGGGATCGCCTCGAGCCCGGCGCGGATGATCTCCGTCGAGTAGGCGCCGAGGTTGATGCCCAGCGCGATCATCGACGCCGTCATCGCGTCGAGCCTGATCCCCGCGCTCGGCAGCCCGAAGAAGACGAGGAAGAGCTGGACGATCAGCGGTGTGTTGCGGATCACCTCGACATAGGCCGCGACCATGGTCGAGAGCCAGCGCGGTCCGTGGACGCGCGCGGCCGCGCCGAGCGTCCCGATGACCAGTCCGGAGAGCATCGTGACCACGGTCAGCGCGAGGGTCACGAGGATCCCCTCGAGGATGAAGTCCGTCTGGGCCCAGATGTCCCGGAAGTTGAATCGGTAGTTCAACGCATCTCCCCCGCCATCGACTGTAGGCACGGGGCTGTTTCATTTGTCAAACCGATTTCCATTCGCGAAAATGGCGGGCATCACGCGACGGGGGCACAGGTGGGCGGCGACGGCAAGGCTGGACGGTCCTATTCGGTGCCGGCGCTCGACAAGGCGCTGGACATCGTCGAGCTCCTCGCGCGCGCGCCGGACCCGCTCACGCTCAGCGGCATCGCGGGCGCGCTGCAACGCTCGACGGGGGAGATCTTCCGCGTGCTCCGCACGCTCGAGGCGAGGGGCTACCTCGCGCGCGAGGCGGGCGACGGCTACGTCCTGACGAACCGGCTCTTCGAGCAGGGCCTGCGCCGGCCGGCGACCGCGTCGCTCCTGGAGATCGCGTACCCCGAGATGCGCAGGCTCGCCGAGGAGATCCGCCAGTCCTGCCATGTCTCGGTGCCGAGCGGCGGTCGCATGGTGACGGTCGCGCGGGTCGAGAACCGCGGCGCCCCGACCTTCACCGTGCCGATCGGCTTCTCCATGCCCGTCGACGAATCGGCTTCGGGGAGGGTCTACCTCGCCTTCCTGCAGGACGACGAGCGCGACCGGCGCCTCGCCGGGGTGCCCGCGCGCAGGCGCGCGACGCTTCGCGCCAGGCTCGCCGGGATCAGGGAACGCGGCTTCGAGGTCGCGCCGAGCCCGGGCGCGGCGGGCATCACCGACCTCAGCTTCCCGCTCTTCGAGGCGGATGCGCGCCCGGCCGCGTTCCTCGCGGTGCCTGCGGCGCTGCGCGCCACGGGCGGACGCGAACTCGAGGCGATCGTCTCCGCCCTGCGGCGCGCGGCCGAGCGCATCGACCAGCGCATGGCGCGGCTCCGGCGACCGGCCGGCGGCTAGCGTCGCTCAGGGCTCGACCGAGAGCACGATCCCGTCGGAGCCCACGACGCGCACGGCGCTGCCGGCGGGCAGGTCCGGCCCCGTCACCTGCCAGGTCGTGTCCCCGATCCGCACCGTGCCGCGGCCATCGGCGATCGCGGTCTCCAGCCGCACGCGCTGGCCGACGAGGCGCGCGCTGCCGAGGTTGACGTCGGTCGTCGCGAGCGGCTCCGAGGGCCTGCGCCGCAGCCTGATGCCGGCGAACACGGCGAGCACGGCCAGCGCGATGAACGCCAGCACCTGCGCCTGCCAGCCGGGCAGGGCGAATCCCAGCATGTCGGCGCCCGCCAGCACGAAGCCGAGCGCGACCGCCGCCACGCCGGTCCAGAGCAGCAGCGTGCCGGGCGCGAAGATCTCGGCGATGGCGAGGCCGATGCCGAGAACGATCCAGGTCCAGGGCTGCATGCGCGGCTCAGCGCCTGGCCTCGGGCGACCAGGGGTTCGGCGCGCCGGGGCGGGGCGGGGCGGAGGGCGCCTCGCCGGCGCGCGCGGCAGCCGCGTCGCGCGCGAGCTCGGCGATGCCGGCGAGCGAGCCCAGCACCGCGGTCGCCTCAACGGGCATCAGGAACGTCTTCTGGTTCGGGCTGTCGGCGAACTTTCCGAGCGCCTCGACGTATTTCTGGGCGACGAAGTAGTTCACGGCGGTCGCGCTCCCGCCGGCGATCGCCTCGCTGACCATCTGCGTCGCCTTCGCCTCGGCGGCGGCCAGGCGCTCGCGCGCCTCGGCGTCGCGGAACGCGGCCTCGCGCCGGCCCTCGGCCTCGAGGATGGCGCTCTGCTTCTGGCCCTCGGCGCGCAGGATCGCGGCCTGCTTGTCGCCCTCGGCGGTCAGGATGTCCGCGCGCTTGGAGCGCTCGGCCGTCATCTGCTTGCCCATCGCCTCTAGGAGGTTCGCCGGCGGCTGGATGTTCCGCAGCTCGATGCGCGTGACCTTGACGCCCCAGGGCGTGGTCGCCTGGTCGATGACGGCGAGCAGCTTCGCGTTAATGTGGTCGCGCTGGGAAAGCGCCTCGTCGAGGTCCATCGCGCCGATCACCGAGCGGATGTTGGTCATCGCGAGGTTCGTGAGCGCGACGTTGAGGTCCTGCACCTCGTAGGCCGCCTTCGCCGCGTCGAGGACCTGGAAGAACATGACGCCGTCGGCCGTGACCGTGGCGTTGTCCTTGCTGATGACCTCCTGGCTCGGGATCTCGAGCACCGTCTCCATCATCGACAGCCGTCTGCCGACGCGGTCGATGTAGGGGATGATCAACGACAGCCCGGGGGAGAGGGTGCGCGTGTAGCGCCCGAGCCGCTCCACCGTCCATTCCTGGCCCTGGGGCACGGTCTTCACCCCCATGAGGATCGTGACGACGACGACCGCGAGGATCGCGAGGAGGACGATGCTGCCCTGGTCCATGGAAGCTCCCGGGCGCGGATGGCGCCGGAGCGGACTCTAGGGACGCGCCCGCGGGCCAGCAATGGCGCGGTTGACCGCGTCGCGCGCGTCCAATCTTATCCTTCCCCGCATGGCCAGCCTCGACGCCGATCCGCCGCCGCCCGCCCTCGCGCCCGCACCGGGTTCGCGCATCGCCATCCTCGGGGGGTGCGGCGGCATCGGGCGCGCCGTCGTCTCCGCCTGCCTCGGCGCGGGGGCGGAGGTCGCGGTCCTCGACCTGCCGCGCTCGCTCGCCGCCTTCCCGCCGCCCCCTCGGGTGCGCTCCTTCGGGCTCGACGCCACCGACGCGGCGAGCGTCGCCGCCGCCTTCGCCGCGCTCGACGCCGCGTGGGGCGCGCTCGACGGCTATGTCGGCCTCGCCGGGTTCATGACAAGGCGCACGCCCGTCGCCGAGACCGCGCCCGAGGCCTGGGACGAACTCGTCGACGGCAACCTGCGCAGCGCCTTCCTCTGCGCGCGCGCGGCGCTGCCGCTGCTGCTGCGCGGGCGGGACCCGTCGCTGGTGCTGGTCTCCTCCGGCCTCGCGACGCGCGTCGCGCCCGGCTATGGCGGCTACGCGGCGTCCAAGGCCGGGCTGCTCGCGCTCGCCAAGGCCATCGCGGCCGAGAACGCGCCGCGCCTGCGCGCCAACTGCGTCGCGCCCGGCGCGGTGGACACGGAGTTCCTGACCGGCGGCACGGGGCGCGAGGCGCGTCGCGCCTCGATCGACCGCGAGGCCTACCTGAGGACCGTGCCGATGGGCCGCCTCGCCCTTCCCGGCGACGTGGCCGGACCTATCCTGTTCCTCCTCGGCCCGGCTTCTTGCTACATGACCGGGCAGGTTCTCTACGTTAACGGCGGCGGCCTCACGCCATGAGGCGAGACCGCGCAAGGAAGGGAAGGACGCCATGGACGGGATGATCGGAAGGCGCGTCGCGCTGGGCGCCCTCGGCGGCGCGGCGGCGGCGGCGGGGATCGGCGGCATCGCCTCGGCGCAGGGCCTGCGCCCCTTCACGGCGATCACGCCCTTCGGCTTCATCGCCGACTTCGGCGAACTGATGAACGCGCATTCGGCCGGGCATTTCCGCGCGCAGGGCCTGCAGAGCACCGTGCTCGGCGGGCAGGGCACCGGCCAGGCGGTGACGCAGCTGATCGCCGGCCAGGCGAAGTTCACGCGCGCCTCGGGCCTCGACATCGCGCGCGCGGTCTACGCCGCGAACGCGCCGCTCGTCGTGATCTCGACCCTCTACCAGGGCTCCAACTGGTACGTGATCAGCCATCGCGACAAGCCGATCCGCACCGCCCTCGACATGAAGGGCAAGAGGATGGGCGTGGTCTCGGTCAACGGGACGACGGAGAACTTCCTCGACCTGATGCTCGGCTCGGCCGGCGTCAGCCCGTCGGAGACGCCGCGCGAGGCGGTCGGCAACAACCCGGCCGCATTCCAGTTCGTGAAGCAGGGCCGCATCGACGGCTTCATCGCCGCCTTCAGCGTCGCGATCGCGCTGCGCGAGGCGAACGAGCCCTTCGAGTTCTTCACCAGCGACAAGTACGCGCCGATGCCGAGCCAGGTCTACGCGACCACGCGCGAGGTCGCCGAGAAGGAGCCCGAGCTCGTCGTGCGCTTCCTGCGCGGCCTCAGGGCCTCGGTCGAGGACCTGCTCACGCAGGACTACAACGCGATCCTCGACCGCATCTCGAAGGACTTCGAGGTCCCGGGGATCCGCAACCGCGCGCCGCTCGTCGCCATCGCGCGCGAGGCCAAGGAGCTCTGGTTCACCGAGGGCCGCGAGAACCTGATGCGCAACGTCCCCGCGCTCTGGCAGAAGGGCGCCGAGGCCATCAACAGGTCCGGGCTGTTCAAGGTCGACGACGTCTCCCGGCTCTACACCAACCGCTTCATCGACGAGGCGCTGAAGACGTGAGCACGCAGCTGGCAGGCGAGGCCGCGGAGATCCTGCTCCGCGGCGTGGAGAAGCGCTTCGCGACGCCCGAGGGCGAGGTCAACGCGCTGGCGCCCACCGACCTCTCCGTGCGCAAGGGCGAGATGCTCGTCCTGCTCGGCCCGTCCGGCTGCGGCAAGACGACCCTGCTGCGCATGATCGGCGGCCTGCTGGCCCCGAGCGGCGGCGAGCTGCGCGTCGCCGGGCGCGCGCTCTGGGACGGCGAGCGCCGCGACGGCGCCGCCGTGCAGGAGCTCGGCATGGTCTTCCAGGAGGCCAACCTCTTCCCCTGGCTCTCGATCGAGGACAACGTCGCGCTGCCCCTGCGCCTGCGCGGCGTGTCGCGCGAGGAGCGCCTGCGCCGCGCGCAGGAGCTCACCGGGCTCGTCGGCATCGCGGGCTTCGAGAAGCGCTGGCCGCGCGAGCTCTCCGGCGGGATGCGCCAGCGCGCCGCGATCGCGCGCGCGCTCAGCTACGACCCCGAGATCCTGCTGATGGACGAGCCGTTCGGCGCGCTCGACGCGATGACGCGCGACGCGATGAACCTCGAGCTGCAGCGGATCTGGATGGAGACAGGGCGCACGATCGTCCTCGTCACGCATTCGATCGCCGAGGCGGTCTTCCTCGCGGATCGCATCGTCCTGCTGAGCCCGCGGCCCGGCAGGATCGACACGGTGATCGAGGTTCCCTTCGAGCGGCCGCGGCCGCTCGCCCTGCAGACGGACGCCGCCTTCCAGGCGATCGTGCGCCGCCTGCGCTCGAGGCTGGAGGAGATCAGTTGAGCGACGGCAGCGCCAGGGCGCCGGCGAGGCGCCGCGCGGGAATCCCGCTCGAATGGATCACGACGCCGCTGCTCGTGGCGGCGGCCCTGCTCGCCTGGCACGGCTACGTCACGGGCTTCGGCGTGTCGCCCTTCATCCTGCCCAAGCCGGGGGACGTCATGTCCGCCTGGGCCGAGCTGCTGCGCACGCGCTCCACCTGGTGGCACAGCTGGGCGACGGTCTACGAGACCATCGCCGGCTTCTGCTTCGCGCTCGTCGCGGGCGTGCTGATGGGCGCTGTGCTCGGCAAGATCCCCTGGCTGGAGCGCACGCTGAACCCGTTCATCGTCGCGAGCCAGGTCGTGCCGAAGGTCGCGCTGGTGCCGCTCTTCGTCGTGTGGTTCGGCTTCGGCCCGACGACCAAGGTCCTGCTCGCCGCGGTGCTCGCCTTCTTCCCGATCTTCACCAACACGCTGCTGGGCGTGAAGTCGGTGGACCTCGGCCATCGCGACGTCATGACCAGCCTCAACACCAGCCGCCTGCAGCGCTTCCGCCACCTCGAGCTGCCGAGCGCGCTGCCCTACATCATCACCGGCATGGAGATCGGCATCGTGCTGGCGATCATCGGCGCGGTGGTGGGCGAGTATCTCGGCGGCAACCAGGGGCTCGGCTACCTGCTGATCGCGAAGATGAACGCCTACGAGACCGACATGCTGTTCGCGGTGCTCATCCACCTCACGGTGATCGGCTTCGCCTTCTACCTCTCGGTCGGGATGCTGCGCCGCTTCGTCATCCCCTGGCACGAGAGCGTCCAGGTGGAGAGGCGCGGCCGTTGAGCGCCGCCGATCGCGTCGCGGTCGTGGGCGCGGGGCCGGTCGGCCTCGTTCTCGCGCTGCTTCTCGCGCGTGCGCGCATCCCGGTCCTGGTCGTGGAGCAGGGCGAGGCTCTGCCCACCGACCTGCGCGCCTCGACCTTCCACCCGCCGACGCTGGAGATGCTCGACGGGCTCGGCCTCGCCGCGGGCATGCTCGAGCTCGGCGAGCGCACGCCGACCTGGCAGATCCGCATGCACGAGACGGGGGAGAAGGCGCTCTTCGACCTCTCCGTCCTCTCGGGCGACACGCGCTACCCGTTCCGCCTGCAATGCGAGCAGGCCAACCTCGCGCGGCTCGCGCTCGAGGCGCTGCGCCGCGAGCCCTGCGCCGAGGTCCGCTTCTCGACGCGCATCGTCCGCGCGACGCAGGACGACGACCGGGCGGAGCTCGAGACGGAGGCGGGCGAGCGCATCGCCGCGCGCTGGGTCGTCGGCTGCGACGGCGCGCGCTCGATCGTGCGGCGCGCGCTCGACATCGCCTTCGACGGCACGACCTACCCGGAGACGATCGTCCTCGTCGTCACCACGACCGATTTCCGCGAGAGCTTCCCGGACTGGTCGGGCGTCAACTACGCGTGGACGCGCGACGGCAACTTCGCGACGCTGCGCCTGCCCGGGCGCTGGCGCGTGAGCTACTACCCGCAGGACGTGTCCGACATGGACGCGGTCCTGTCGGGCGCGAACATCGAGGCCTTCCTGCAGTCCATCGCGCCGCGGCCAGCGCCCTACGCCGTCGACCGCGTCGCGCCCTATCGCGTGCACCAGCGCGTCGCGGCGACCTACCGCGTCGGGCGCATGCTGCTCGCCGGCGACGCCGCGCATCTCAATTCCCCCACCGGCGGCATGGGGCTGAACAGCGGCGTGCACGATGCCTTCAACCTCGCCGGCAAGCTCGCCCGCGTCTGGGCCGGCGCCGATGCCGCCCTGCTCGACGCCTATGTCGCGGAGCGCCGTCCCGTCGCCATCGAGCATGTCGTGCAGCAATCCGACCGCAACCGCAGCCGGATGAAGGAGCGCGACCCCGAGCGCCGCCGCGCGATCCTGGCGGACCTTCAGGCGACCGCCGCCGACCCCGCGCGCTGCCGCGCCTTCCTGCTGCGCAGCTCGATGATCGAGGGGCTGAGCAGGCCGGCGGCCTGAGCTCTGGCGCGGACGCGTCCCGTCGCTATACTCGCGCTTTGGCCGAGGGTTCCGATGGACAGGAAGAAGCCGGGTTCGCGCCACATCGTCCTCACCTCGCATCCGGGGTCGGCGGGCGGCAAGCCGCTGCCGATCCTCTGGGGCGCGGCCACCGCCGCCGACCGCGGCCCCGTCATCGGCACGGTGACGACGCCCGGGCACCGCAACGTCATCGGCGCGCATTCCGGCTCCTACGGCATCTATCGCGCGCTCGCCGTCGCGGCGGGCCGCCTCGACCCGGAGCACGTCCCGGACCTCACCAACACCGCGCCGGCCGAGCCGATCGGCCCGCACCCGCAATGGTCGGACCCCGACCGCATCGTGTCGCTCGACCCCTGGGGGCATCGCACCAGCGAGGCCTTCGCCGAGCTGATCGCGCAGGGCCATGACATCCGCCCGACCATCGCCGTGACGCGCGCGCAGATCTTCATGCCAGAGCTCAAGGCGGCGATGGACGAGGGCCGCCTGCGCTCCGACAACGAGGTGCTGCTGCCCAACGGCAACGCCCGCGTCACCAAGGTCGCGATCGAGCCGGTGTGGCACCTGCCCGGCATCGCGCGCCGCTTCGCGATCGACGAGACCGACCTGCGCCGCGACCTCTTCGAGTTCACGGGCGGCATGTATCCCGAGCTCGTGACGCGCCCGGACCTCGAGGTCTTCCTGCCGCCGATCGGCGGCATGACCGTCTATGTCTTCGGCGAGCCCTCGCGCGTCGGCGACGCGCGCCACCCGCTCGCCTGCCGCGTGCACGACGAGTGCAACGGCTCGGACGTCTTCGGCTCCGACATCTGCACCTGCCGGCCCTACCTCGTGCATGGCATCGAGCTGTGCATCGAGATGGCGCAGGCCGGCGGCGCGGGCGTCATCGTCTACAACCGCAAGGAAGGCCGCGCGCTCGGCGAGGTCACGAAGTTCCTCGTCTACAACGCGCGCAAGCGCCAGGAGGGCGGGGACCGCGCCGACCAGTACTTCAAGCGCACGGAGTGCATCGCCGGCGTCCAGGACATGCGCTTCCAGGAGCTGATGCCCGACGTGCTGAACTGGCTCGGCATCCGCCGCATCGACCGCCTCGCCTCGATGAGCGACATGAAGCACGGCGCGCTCGCGCGCGGCGGCATCGAGGTGGTGGAGCGCGTGCCGATCCCCGACGCGCTGATCCCCGCCGACGCGCGGGTCGAGATGGATGCGAAGGTCGCGGCCGGCTACTACACGCCCGGCGCGGTGCCCGCGGCAGGCGAGCTCGCGCGGCCGAAGGGCAGGGGCCTCGACGAGTGACGAGCCCGGCCGAAGCGGCCGCGCTGGCGCGGCTCCGCGACCCGGCGACGATCCGCGCGCGCTGCGCCGACGTCTTCGCCGCGGCGCAGTCCGGCGCGACGGCGCATTTCGCGCTCGACCTGTCGCGCCTGCCGTGGTGCGCGGACCTGGTCGCGCGCACGACGCGCGAGGCCTACCCGGCGGGCGACGTGCCCTTCCACGCGCGCTGGCGGCACTTCGTCGTCGCCGGCGAGGACAGGTGGGCGCCGCTGGCGCGCACGCTCGGCGCGCGCGGGCGCGACGCAAGGCTGCGCGCGGCCTTCGAGCTCGCCATCGTCTCCGTGCTGCTCGACGCCGGCGCGGGCGCGTCCTGGCGCTACCGCGACGCGCGCGGCGCGACGCTCGCGCGCTCCGAGGGGCTGGCGATCGCCAGCCTCGACATGTTCGCCGCTGGCGCCTTCTCGTCGGACAAGGGCGACAGGCTGCGCGCCGACGCGGCGGGCCTCGCGCGCGTCGACGCGGCACTTCTTGCGCGCGGCTTCCAGGCCGGCGACGCCAACCCGCTGGTCGGGCTCGAGGGACGCGCGGCGCTGCTGCGGCGCCTCGGCGCGGCGATCGCGGCGAGGCCGGACCTGTTCGGCGCGGAACGCCGCCTCGGCGGGCTGGCGGACCTGCTGGTCGCGCGCGCGGCGGACGGCCGGCTGCGCGCCGCGGCGATACTGGCGGCCGTCCTCGAGGCGCTCGGCCCGGTGTGGCCGGCGCGCGAGGCGATCGCGGGCATCGGGCTCGGCGATGTCGGCCGGCATCCGGCCGCGGGCGGCGAGGGGCCCGACGCGGGCCTCGTGCCGTTCCACAAGCTCTCGCAGTGGCTCTCCTATTCGCTGATCGAGCCGCTGCAGGACCACGGCCTCGCGGTCGACGACCTCGACGCGCTGACCGGCCTGCCGGAATACCGCAATGGCGGGCTCTTCCTCGACGCCGGCGTGCTGGTGCCACGCCACGCGGCGGTGCTCGCCGAGGCCCATGACGCGACCTCCGAACTCGTGGTCGAATGGCGCGCCCTGACCGTCTGCCTGCTCGACCGGCTGGCGGAGGCGATGCGCGCGGAGCTCGGGCTCGACGCGCGCGCGCTGCCACTCGCCAGGGTCCTCGAGGGCGGCAGCTGGGCCGCGGGCCGCCGGCTCGCGCGCGAGCGCCGGCCCGACGGACGTCCGCCGATCATGGTGATCTCGGACGGGACGGTCTTCTGAACGCGAGGTACGTGAACGTGAACGTCACAGTCGTCGACCATCCGCTGGTCCAGCACAAGCTCACGCAGATGCGCCGCAAGGAGACGCAGGCGGACAGCTTCCGGCGCTACCTGCGCGAGATCGCCATGCTGCTCGCCTACGAGGCGCTGCGCGACCTGCCGCTCGAGAAGGTGGAGATCGAGACGCCGCTCACGCGCATGAAGGCGCCGCAGCTCGCGGGCAAGCGCGTGTGCTTCGTGTCGATCCTGCGCGCGGGCAACGGGCTGCTCGACGGCATGCTCGAGGTCCTGCCCTCGGCGCGGGTCGGCCATATCGGGCTCTATCGCGACCCGAAGACGCTCGCGGCGGTCGAGTACTACTGCAAGCTGCCCGAGGACATCGCCCAGCGCGAGGCGATCATCCTCGACCCGATGCTCGCCACCGGCCACTCCGCCGCCGCCGCCGTGACGCGCACCAAGGAGCTCGGCGCACGCGCGGTGCGCTATGTCTGCCTGCTCGCCGCGCCAGAGGGCGTCAGGGAGATGAACGCGGCGCATCCCGACGTGCCGGTGATCACCGCCGCGGTCGACAGCCACCTGAACGACCACGGCTACATCGTGCCCGGCCTCGGCGACGCGGGCGACCGCCTCTACGGCACGAAGTGAAGGGGAGCGGCGCGATGTCCGGCAGGATCCTCGTCGTCAACCCGAACTCGAGCAAGGTCGTGACCGCCGGCATCGACGCCGCGATGGCGCCGCTGCGCATCGCCGGCGGGCCGGAGATCGAGTGCATCTCGCTCGAGAAGGGGCCGCCCGGCATCGAGAACGAGGCGCACATAGCGCAGGTCGTGCCGCTGGTCGCCGAGGCGGTGCGCGCGCGCGACAACGACTGCTCGGCCTTCGTGATCGCCTGCTACAGCGACCCCGGGATCGCCCTCGCGCGCGAGGCGACGGCCAAGCCCGTGCTGGGCATCGCGGAGAGCGGCATCCTGACGGCGCTCACGCTCGGCCAGCGCTACGGCGTCATCGCGATCCTCGACAGGTCGATCCCCCGCCACCTGCGCTACATCGGCTCGCTCGGCCTTGGCGAGCGCTGCGTGGGCGAGCGCGCGGTCGGCCTTGGCGTCGCCGAGCTGGCAGACGAGGGACGGACCCTCGATCGCATGGTCGCGACGGGCAGGCAGCTGCGCGAGCAGGATCGCGCCGACGTGATCGTCATGGGCTGCGCCGGCATGGCGCGCTACCGCGACCGGCTCGAGCAGGCCGTCGGCATCCCCGTGGTCGAGCCCACCCAGGCGGCGGTCGCGATGGCCATCGGCCGCGTGCGGCTGGGATGGAGCGCGCGACCCGCGCTGCCGGCCTGAGCGCCGCGTGGCCGACCCGGCGCCCTGGGGCTTCGCGCTGCATGTCCATGCGGCGCCCGGCGTCGAGCGCTTCTGCCTCTCGCTGCAGGACGACCTGCAGGCCGACGTGAACCTGCTGCTCTGCGCCGCGTGGTGTGGCGCGACGGGCAGGGGGCTTCTCGGCGACGCGGACCTCGCGCGCCTGGACGCGGCGATCGCGCCGCTGCGCGACGAGGTGGTCGCGCGGCTGCGCGCCGC
>Ga0068877_10003025_pt1 | contig 13453 bp, 9 predicted proteins | sample NOAtaG_FD_66437 | JGI IMG/M metagenome (GOLD analysis project Ga0068877, IMG submission 66437) | Freshwater lake microbial communities from Lake Erie, under a cyanobacterial bloom - NOAA_Erie_Diel6S_1000h metaG | ecosystem: Environmental > Aquatic > Freshwater > Lake | place: USA: Ohio, Lake... | reverse complement strand
CGAGGGAAGGTCCGGCCACAACCTGGAGGCCCGCGCCTCCGTCGCCGGCCGCGAGGCGCGCGCGCTGCGGGTCGACATCGATCCGCATCCCGGCCTCGGGCCGCTCCGCTACGCGCGCTGCAGGATCGACGATCCGGCCGAGGCGGAAGACCGCGACGCGCGGCTGCGACAGTACTCGGCCCTCTTCGACGCCAGCCCCGAGCTGCTCGCCACGCTGGACGGCAGGGGCCACCCGGACCAGTTCAATCCCAGCTGGACCCATGTCCTCGGCTGGACGGCCGACGAGCTTCGCGCCCGTCCGCTGGCCTCCCTCGCCCATCCCGAGGACGCGGCAGGCCTGCAGGCGCTGCTCGACGCACCGGAGACCAACGCCCCCGTGGCCGCGCCGGCGAGGTTCCGCCTCCGCGCGAAGGACGGCTCGTACCGGCTCCTGGTGCCGTCGATCAGCAGGACAGGCGGCGCGAGCGGCTTCTCCGCGCGCGACATCACCGCCCAGGCCGCCAGCGAGGAGCGCATCGGCTTCCAGGGGCAGCTCAACAAGGAGCTCTCGGAGCTGCAGCGGTCCTACATCGAGAACGCGGGCGCCGGCGCGCAATGGTGGGAACGCGCGCTCTCCCTGCTCATCCGCCTCACCGGGAGCGAGTACGGCTTCATCGGCTCGATCCACGAGGACGAGACCGGCCGCTTCCTGCGCACGCACGCGATGACCAACATCTCCTGGAACGAGGAGACAAGGCGGCTCTACGAGGAGAGCCGCACGAACGGCATGGAGTTCCGGAACCTCGACACGCTGTTCGGCCGCGTGATCGCCGAAGGCAGGACGCTGGTCTCCAACGACGTCGCGAACGACCCGAGGGCCCATGGGCGTCCCGCGGGCCACCCGCCCCTGAGGCACTTCCTCGGCCTCGCCTGCGGACAGGGCAAGCAGATGGTCGGCATGGTCGGGCTCGCCAACCGTCCGTCCGGCTACGACCCCGGGATCGTGGCCGACCTCGAGGCCGCCGGCGTCGTGCTCGCGGCGGTCATCCACCAGTCGGAAACCGAGGCGCGGCGCGCCCGGGTCGAGGCCCGCCTCCAGGGCATCGTCGATTCCACGCTCGACGTGATCGCCACGATCGACCGGAAGGGGCTCGTGGTGTCGATCAACCCCGCGATCCGCGAGGTGTTCGGCTACGAGCCCTCGGAATGCATCGGCCGCAACATCTCGATGCTGATGAACCCGACCGACCGCGCGCGGCACGACGGCTACCTGCAGCGCTACTTCGAGACGGGCGAGGCCCATGTCATCGGCAACCGCCGCGAGGTCCTCGGCCTGCGCAAGGACGGCCAGGAGGTGAACATCGAGCTCACCGTCTGGACCAACGCCGCGGAACCCGGCCAGAGCTTCAACGGGCTGATGCGCGACGTGACCGCGCGCGTGCGGACCGAGAAGCAGCTGCGCGAGGCGGCCGCCCAGCTCTCCAGCGCGCTCGCGCTCGCGAGGGCGGGCCACTGGGAACTCGACCTCGGGGCCGACCTGTTCACCTTCAACGACGAGTTCTACAGGATCTTCGGGATCACCGCCGCGCAGGTCGGCGGCTATCGCCTGTCGACCGGCGAATACGCGTCGCGCTTCGTGCATCCGGAGGATGCCGGGATCGTGCGGACGGAGGTCGGCAAGGCGCTTGCCTCGGCCGGCCCCTCCTACGCGCGCGACCTCGAGCACCGCTTCCTCGACGCCAATGGCCAGGTCGGATACCTCGCCGTCGGCATACGCGGCGCGCGCGACCCTGACGGGGTGATGCGCAAGCTCTACGGCGTCGTGCAGGACGTCACGGCGCGGCGGGAACGCGAGCAGGAGCGCCAGCGCATGCTCGAGCAGTCGCGCGCCGCGCTCGAGCTGGCCGAGCGCGTCGCGGAGCTCGACCGCGCGCGCGAGGCCAGCGGGCTCCTCACCGAATGCGTCACCTTCCTGCAGCGGGCGATCTCCGCGCCGGAGGGCATCGACCTCATCTCGCGCTACGTCGCCCGGATGTATCCGGAGGCCAACCTCTCCGTCTACGCGATGGCGACGGAGACGGACGAGCTCGTCCTCCACACCGAGCACAGGCGCTTCGGCGACGCCAGCGCCCCCGAGACGATCGAGACGACGGATTGCTGGGCGCTGCGCTCGCGCGGCGTCTACGCCGTCTACGAGGGCGGCTCGCACGTCCCTTGCCGCCACTGCGCCGGGCAGGGCCAGGGCGTGTTCCTCTGCGCGCCGATCACGGGCGCCGACCGGACGATCGGGCTCGTGACGATCGCCTTCTCGCGCGCGCAGCTGAACGACGACGCGCCGGACGGCGGCGGCAGGGTGATGCGCGAGGTGTCGCGCTTCGAGACCATGGCCCAGTCGCTCAGCGGCGCGATGTCGACGATCGTGCTGCGCGAATCCCTCCAGCGCCTCGCGCTGGTCGACGAGCTCACGGGGCTGCCGAACCGGCGCGCCTTCATGAGCGCGGCGACGCGCGTCGCGGGGCGCGCGCGGCGCTCGAAGGAGACGATCGTCGTCGCGATGTTCGACGTCGACCGGTTCAAGTCGATCAACGACACCTTCGGGCACGACGAGGGCGATCGCGTGCTCCGCCGCCTGTCGGAGATCGCGACCGGCACGTTCCGCCAGGAGGACCTCGTCGGACGGCTCGGCGGCGAGGAATTCGGCATCGTGCTCGTCGGCGCCGAGGACGGGGTGCGCAAGCGGCTGGAGTTCATGCGCGAGACGATCGAGCGCGCGAGCATCCTCAGGGACAGGCCGGTCACGGTCTCGATCGGCTACGCCGTGGCGACGCCCGACGATCCGCAGCCCCTCGACGTGCTGCTCAAGGCCGCCGACGCGGCGCTCTACGATGCCAAGAATGGCGGCCGCAACCGCGTGATGCCCGGGGCCGCAGCGCCGCCGGCGTGACCCGCGGCGGCCCCGTCAGGACTTGAGCAGCCTCGGCAGCCAGGTCGAGAACTCCGGCACGAGGCAGAGCAGCACGACCACGATCGTCTCCGCGACGAAGAATGGCCAGGTCGACGCGAAGAGCTGCCAGATGCTGATGTTCGCGATGCGGCACACGACGAACATGCAGACACCGACCGGGGGCGTGATCAGGCCGAGCGTGAGCGTGAGGATGACGACCATCGCGAACTGCAGCGGGTCGATGCCCAGCAGCTTGACGGCCGGCATCAGCAGCGGAACGAAGAGGATCACCGCGGGCCCGGGCTCGAGGAACGTGCCGATGATCGTCAGCGCGACGGCCAGCGCGAGCAGGAAGAGCAGCTTGTTCCCGCCGAAGAGCTCGCCGAAGTCACGCACGTAGTCGGTGATGCCGCCGCGGGTCAGCACCCAGGACATGAGCTCCGACGCCGCGAGGACGAGGTAGATCGACGCGCTGATCTGCGCCGTGACGACCAGGCATTCCCAGACCGCGCGCGGCGTGAGCTGCCGGAAGACGAAGAAGCCGAGCAGCAGCGCGTAGAGGCAGGCCACCCCTCCAGCCTCCGTCGTCGTGAAGACTCCCGAGGACGCGCCGCGGATGATCACCACCGGCAGGGTGAGGATGAGCAACCCCTCCACGACGAGCCGTCCCCCCTCGCCCTTCGCCAGCACGAAGTTCGGCTTGGGCAGCTCGCCCCGCAGGCCCTGCAGGAAGATCACCAACGAGATCGCGGCGGCGAGCATGAGCCCCGGCACGACGCCTGCGGCGAACAGGTCGATCACCGAGACCTGCGTGACGGCGCTGAAGACGATCATGATCACCGAGGGCGGGATGATCGGGCCCATCATCGACGACGCCACCACGATCGAGGCGGCATAGTCCTTCCGGTAGCCCTCCTTCGGCATCTCCTTGATGAAGATCTGGCCCAGCGCGGCGGCGTCGCCCACGGCCGTCCCCGAAATGCCGGAGAACATCACGGCCGAGACGACGCAGGCATAGGCGGTGCCGCCGGGCACGTTGCGCGTCAGCATCATCGAGAAGCGGATCAGCCGCTCCGTGATGCCGCTGCGCCCCATGACCTCGCCCGCCAGGATGTAGAAGGGCGCCGCGAGCAGGACGAAGCTGTCGATGCCGGTGAACATGCGCGTCGGCACGGCGACGATGCGCAGGTCGAGCGCCCAGATGCCGATGACGCTCGCCATGCCGATCGCGAAGGCGACCGGCACGCCGATGACGAGGAAGAGGGCGAAGGCTATCCCGAGCGCGATCACGCCATGTCCTCCGGGCGCGGCCCGCCGGGCTGCGGCACCATGGACGGCGGCAGCACCAGCAGGCACAGGATCTTGATGGTCATGAGTATCCCGCCGATGCCCACCGACAGGTACGGCACCTCCATCGGGATGCCGGAGGCCGGGGAGACCTGCCCGGTATCGAGGCCGTAGCGCGTGCCGTAGAACGCGAGGATCGCGGCGAAGACCAGCATGACGAGCAGGATCGCGTAGTGCAGCGCCAGCCTGGCGACGCGGCTGTCGATGCCACCGAGCATGCCGGCCGCCATGTGCTCGCCGCGGAACACCGCGGCGGAACCGGCGACGAAGGCCACCCAGGCCATGGTGTAGCGCATGACCTCCTCGGACCATTCCAGCGGGTCGTTGAGGACGTAGCGCCAGAACACCTGCGCGAGGTTGACGACGATCGCGACGCCGACGAGCAGCGCGGCGAGGACCTCGCAGGTTCGCGCGAGCGAACCGGCGAAGCGCAGGACCAGCTGGTTCACGAAGCTCCCCCCATGGGCGATCGCGCCCTGCGACAAGGAACGGCGGCGCCCGGCTTCGCGCGGGCGCCGCCGGGCAGGTTCACTCGCCGTAGACGAGCTTGGTCGACTCCCCGACCGCCGCCATGAATTCCTTCACCAGCGCCTCGCCGACCTGCTGCTCGATGAACTTGCGGACGGGTTCCTGCGTGACCTTGCGGAACGTCTCCTTCTCCGCCGCGGTCGTGACGTGCACCTGCACGCCCTTCGCGCGGATCTTGCCGAGGTATTCCTCGTGCAACTGGGCCTTGAGCGTGCCGGAGACGAAGGAGAAGACCCGGGCGCCCTCGGACACGATCTGGCGATGGTCCGGCGAGAGCTTTCCGTAGAACTCGTCGTTGATCATCACAGCGTGCAGGCCGAAGATGTGCTCGTTGATCGACATGTGCTTCTGCACGTCGGCGATGCCGAAGTCGTGCACGATCAGCGTCGCGTTCTCCTGGCCCGAGACCACGCCCTGCTTGAGCGCCAGCACCATCTCCGCGGCGCTGATCGGCGTCGGCGTGGCGCCGAGGGAGCGCATGAAGGTCATGTAGACCGGGCTCTCCATCGTCCGCATCTTGAGGCCCTTCATGTCGTCCGCCGTGCGGATGGGCCGGTCGTTGTTGGTCAGGTTGCGGAAGCCGTTCTCCGACCAGTGCAGCACGCGCACGCGCGTCTGCTTGCGCACGTCCTCGGCCATCCGCTTCGCGAAGGGATGGTCGAAGAACGCCCATGCCACCGGCGAAGACGGGAAGATGTAGGGGATCGAGAAGACCTGGATCGGCCGGTAGAACCCGGCGATCGCGCCATCCGCGGCGAGGCCCATCTCGAGCGAGCCCTGGCGGACCTGCTCCATGATCTCGCGCTCGCCGCCCGCGCCGCCATGGATCCGGCGGACCTGGATCTTCCTGTCGCTGCGTGCCTCGACGTAGCTCTGGAACGCCATCATCGCCTTGGCCTCGGCGGCCTCCAGGCTGGGCACGACGGTGGCGAAGGCGATCTTGACCTGGGCGCCCGCGGGCGCGGCCAGCCCGAGCAAGGCGCCGACGGCGGCAAGCGCGCTCCACGCGCGCAGTCTGGACACGATCTTCATGCGATCCTCCCTGTGGATTTCCCGGGCACCATGGCCTGGCGCTCTCCGGGTGACCTTAGCGACGCCGCGCCCGAAGCGTCAAACGCGACGGCCTTCGCGCGCCTGCGGGTCCGTGCATGGCGTCATCGGGGATCGCCGGCGCGGAACGTCCTGAGGGCGCGCCAGCCGTCCTGCGAGCGGTGCAGGACCGCGAGGTCGGCGCATGCGCCGGGCGCGAGCGTCCCGACCTCGCCCGCGAGCCCGAGCAGTGCCGCCGGGCGCATCGTGGCCGCGGCGAAGGCCTCCGTCTCCGGCATGCCAGCCTCCACCAGCTGGGAGATCACAAACGGCAGGTCGTGGCGCGCGGGCCTGCCGACATGCATGACGTACATGTCGCTCGAGACCGTGTCCGGCGGGAACCCGTCGGCGATGGCGATGCGCGCCACCTCCGGGTCGTAGGCGGCCGTTCCGTGGCCGACGTCGAAGAGGACGCCGCGCGCGCGGGCCGCGCGCGCGGCCGGATGCACCCGCGCGCGCGCCTCCAGCACGTTGCGCGAGGCCATGTAGCAATAGGTCACGACGTCGCCGGGGCGCAGCAGCGCGATCTGCTCGGCGACCGGCCAGTCGACGTCCTCGCGCGCGCCGAAGAGGATCGGCCTGCGGCTGCGCTCCGCGGCCTCGAGCGCGCGGTCGAGCACCCAGCGCGGATCGGTGCCGCCGCAGGAGAAGCGGCTGAGGTTGACGGAGATCCCCCAGATGTCGTCGCCCGCCCGCGCGATCGCGTCGACGCAGGCGGACACGTCCACGTCGGCCGGGTCCCCGTAGCAGGCCAGCGGCGTCGCTTCTCCCCGCGCCGAGAGGTTGAGCGCCATGCGCACGCGCGTGCGGCACGCGCGCACGACGTCGTCGCGATAGGCGGGCCAGGTCAGCGCCCCGGCGTCGCCCTGGGACAGCGCCGTCGTCACGCCCGCCGGCAGCATGTAGCGGTCCGGGCAGATTCCGTATTTCGACCCGCCCCGCGCGGGATGCGCGTGCATGTCCACGAGGCCGGGGACCAGCGTGCCGTCGGGAAAGTCGAGGACGACGCGCGCGCCGGCGCCATCGCCAGCGTCGACGATGCGGCCATCGTGCACGGCGACGGCACCGGGGCCGTCGCGCCCCGTGGCCGCGCATAGCACCCGCCCGGCCCGGATCAGGAGGTCGATCGTCATGCGCGCCAGCTCCCTTCCCGCCGAGGCCCGCGCCCCGGCGCCCCCCGACGGGGTCAATCCTGCCGTCGCATGGAACAGCAGCATGTCCGGCCCTGCAAGCCATGCCGGGGCCACGACCCGGCCGTGCTCGGGTTTTCCGAGCCTCTCGCGGCGCCCGGGGCTAGGTTCGCGAGGGCCTGGCGACGGAAGGAAGGCGAGGATGGACGAGACGATGGCGCGGCGCGCGTCGGAGCTGCTGGTCCGCAACTGGCGCGAGGGCACGGTGATCGACGCCCTGCCCGCGCCCCTGCGGCCCGCCGACCGCGCGGAGGGGTATGCGATCCAGGCGCTGCTCGAGCATGCCGGCGCCGGCGCGCCGCGAGGCTGGAAGATCGCCGCCACGAGCACCGCGGGCCAGCGCCATATCGGCGTCGACGGCCCGCTCGCCGGCAGGCTGCTTGCCTCCATGGTGCATCGCGACGGCGCGACCATCGCGCTCGGCGCGAACCGCATGCGCGTCGCGGAGCCGGAATTCGCCTTCCGCATGGGGCGCGACCTTGCGCCGCGCGCGGAGCCCTGGTCGGTCGACGAGGTCATGGCGCGCGTCGAGGCGCTCCACCTCGCGATCGAGGTGCCGGACTCGCGCTTCGCGGACTTCGCGACGGCGGGCGCGGCGCAGCTCGTCGCGGACAACGCCTGCGCGGACCAGTTCGTCCTCGGGCCGGAGGCGCCGCCCGCCTGGCGCGGCACCGACCTCGCCGCGCATGTCGTGCATGGCCGCGTCGGCGACGGGGCACCGCGCGAGGGCCGCGGGTCGAACGTCCTCGGCGACCCGCGCATCGCGCTCGCGTGGATCGCGAACGAGCTGTCGCGGCACGGCATGACGCTGGCCGCGGGCCAGTTCGTCACCACCGGCACGTGCATGCAGCCACTGGAGATCGGCCCGGGCGACGAGGTGGCCGCCGATTTCGGGGTGCTGGGTCGCGTCTCCCTGCGCTTCGCGGGACCGGCCTGATGGCGGGCGCCGCGGCGACGGCCGCCATGCCTTCCTTCCTCGCGGCCACGCCGCGATGCCTGTTCTTCACGGGCAAGGGTGGCGTGGGGAAGACCTCGATCGCCTGCGCCTCTGCGATCGCGCTCGCCGATGGCGGCAGTCGGGTCCTTCTCGTCAGCACGGATCCCGCCTCGAACCTCGACGAGATGCTGGGGCTGGAGCTCGCCGACGCGCCGCGCGAGGTGCCCGGCGTACCCCGGCTGTCCGCCATGAACATCGACCCGACTGCCGCCGCCGACGCCTATCGCGCGCGCGTGCTCGCGCGGATGGAGGGGGCCAGCGAGGCGGCCCGCGCGACCGTGCGCGAGCAGCTCTCCGGCGCCTGCACCACCGAGGTGGCGGCCTTCGACGAATTCGCCGCCCTGCTCGCGGACGGCGCGCCGGGCTTCGACCACGTGCTGTTCGACACCGCGCCCACGGGCCACACGCTGCGCCTGCTCAGCCTGCCCGCGGCGTGGAGCGGCTTCCTCGCGGCGAACGAGGCCGGAGCGGCCTGCCTCGGCCCGCATTCGGGGCTGAAGACGCAGGAGCAGCGCTTCCGCGCCGCGATGGAGGCGCTCGCCGATCCCGCGACGACCGCGATCGTCCTCGTGACGCGGCCGGAGCGCGCCGCCCTCGCCGAGGCCGCGCGCAGCTCCGGCGAGCTCGCCGCGCTCGGCCTCGCCAACCAGTGGCTCGTGGTCAACGGGGTCTTTCGCGCGAGCCAGCCAGGCGACCATGTCGCGCTCGCCATCGAGCGCGCGGCCGAGGCGGCGCTCGACGCGATGCCGGAGGCGCTGCGCGGGCTGCCGCGCGACGCCCTGCCCCTGCGCGGCTTCGACATGGTCGGGCTCGACGCGCTGCGCGCGCTGCTGCGGCCCGGCGCCGAGCCGCCACGATCCCCGGCGCAGCCCGCTGCCGCGGAGCAATCCTCCGTCCCGGCCATCGGGGCGCTGGTCGACGAGCTCGCGACGCGCGGGCACGGCCTCGTCATGGTCATGGGCAAGGGCGGCGTCGGCAAGACCACCATCGCCGCGGCGATCGCGATCGGCCTGGTCGAGCGCGGCCACGCCGTGCACCTGAGCACCACCGATCCCGCGGCACACCTGGCCATGACGCTCGAAGGCGCGCTGCCGGGCCTGCGCGTCGACCGCATCGACCCGAAGGCGGAGACCGAGCGCTACGTCGAGAAGGTCGTCGAAGGCCGCGGCCGCGACCTCGACGAGGCCGGGCGCGCGCTGCTGCGCGAGGACCTGCGCTCGCCCTGCACCGAGGAGGTCGCGGTCTTCCATGCCTTCTCGCGCATCGTCGCGGAGGCGCGAGGCAGCTTCGTGGTCCTCGACACGGCACCGACCGGCCACACGCTCCTGCTGATGGACGCGGCGGGCGCCTATCACCGGCAGGTGACCCGCGACCTCGAGCCAGGCGAGGGCAAGGGCCGCATCGTCACGCCGCTGATGCGCCTCCGCGATCCCGCGCATACGCAGGTCCTGCTCGTGACGCTGCCGGAGACGACCCCCGTCTCGGAGGCGGCGGCGCTGCAGGAGGACCTGCGCCGGGCCGGCATCGAGCCCCATGCCTGGATCGTCAACCGCGCCCTCGCGGGCAGTGGCGCCACGGATCCGCTGCTGCGTCGGCGCATGGCCGGCGAGGACGCGCAGGTCCGGCGGTTGCGATCGGGCCTAGCGCGCCGCCTCTATCTCCTGCCCTGGCAGTCACGTCCCCCCGTCGGCGTCGAGGCATTGCGCGCGCTCTCGGCCAGTCGGTAGCGGCGGGCCCCGGGCGGCTAGGTCCCCGCCGCCGCCAGCACCTCGGCCCAGAGCTTCGCCGGGATCTCCACGCCTTCCGCGTCCGAGCGCTTCCGGTTGGCGGCGCGCCGGTCGCCCGGCAGGCGCACGCCCTCGAGCGCGGACAGGCGCGCGAGGAATCCCTCGGCATGGTCGAGCCAGCCCCCGGCGTCGCCGAAGCGCGCCGGGTCGATGGCGAGCAGGAAGATGCCGCCGCGCGGCGGACCGCCATCCCGGTTGTCCGCGGCAGCCGTCTCCACGCTGAAGGCCTGGCCGATCAGCGCGCCCGCCATCAGCTCGACCATCAGCGCGATGCCCGAGCCCTTGTGGCCGCCGAAGGGAAGGATCGCGCCCTTCAGCACCTCCGCCGGATCGCAGGTCGGCGACCCGGAGGCATCGACGCCGACGCCCGGCGGCAGCGTCCGCCCCTCGCGCGCCGCGAGCATCACCTCCCCGCGCGCCATCGCGGCGGAGGCCTGGTCGATCACGAGCGACGCCCCTCCGGCGCGCGGCCAGGCGAAGGCCATCGGGTTGGTCCCGAAGAACGGGACGCGGGCGCCGGCCGGCGCGACGGCGGGCATGTACGAGGTCATGCAGAGCGCGACCAGGCCGTCCGCGGCGAGCGGCTCGACATCCGCCCAGAGCGCGGAGAAATGATGGGCGTCGACCAGCGCCGCGGCGGCGATGCCCTGCTCGCGCGCCAGCGGCGCCAGTTGCGCGCGCGCCGCCTCCATCGCCAGTGGCGCGAAGCCGCCACGCGCGTCGACGCGCAGGACGGAAGGCGCGAGGCGCGACACGGCGGGCCGGGCGGCACCATCGACCTTCCCGCTGCGCAGCGCGGCGAGGTAGCCGCCAAGCCGGAACACGCCGTGGGAAGCGCAGCCATCGCGCTCCGCAGCCGCCACGACGCCCGCGACCGCGGCCGCGTTCTCGCCGTCGCAACCCGCGCGCCGGAGCGCCGCGGCGACCGCCCGCTCGACCTCGGCCACCGCGATCCTCGCAATCCCGTCCATCCCTGCCCTGTCCTTGCCGCGCCGGATGCGCCGGCCATTGGTAGCGCAGCCACTCCGTCCTCCGCATCCCCGGCCGGCGCGGGGGCGAGCGCCTCGCCCTGGATCGCTTCTCGCAAGCGGGAAGATCGCCCGCACCTGTGCGTCTTGCGCGCGAATGCGGCCGGCGCCTAGGCTTGCTCCGGTTCGCTGGCCGACGAGGCCCGCGCGCCGGAACAGCCACCTGCGAGGACGCGATGGAACGCCTGCGGCGACCGGCCATGGCCCCCACGGCGACGCGCCGCGGCACCGCGCTGGGCATGCTCTCGTCGCTTTCCCTCGCAGCCCTGCCAGCGATGGCGCAGCCTGCGCGGTCGCCCGCGCAGCAGCCGGCCTCCGGCGCGGTCGCCTGGGTCACGCGCGCCGTCACGGCGCCTCGCGTCTCCTTCCGGACCTTCGACAGCGCCGCGGCGAAGGCAAGGGTCAGCTACCACCTCTACGCGCCCGCCGCTCATGACCGGGAGCGCAACCGTCGCTTTCCCGTCGTCTACTGGCTCCACGGCTCGGGCGGCGGGTTGCCCGGCATCCCCGTCGTCGCGCGGCACTTCGACGAGGCGATCGAGGCGGGCAAGGCCCCGCCCTGCCTCGTCGTCTTCGTGAACGGGCTCGAGATGGGCATGTATGTCGACTGGGCAAACGGCGCTGCGCCTGTCGAGTCCATGATCGTCAGGGACCTGGTGCCGCATGTCGACGCGACGCAGCGCACGATCGCCACGCGCGAGGGGCGCATGCTCGACGGCTTCAGCATGGGCGGCTACGGCGCCGCGCGCCTCGGCTTCCGGTACCCGGAGATGTTCCGCGCCGTCTCTATCGTCGGCGCCGGGCCCATGCAGGAGAAGCTCGACAGCACGCCGCGCGCGAGCCGGGTCAAGGCCGAGGAGCTTCTCGCGCGCGTCTATGGCGGATCGCAGCAGAAGTTCCTGGAGGAGAGCCCGCGCACGCTCGCGCGGGCGAACGCGCGGCGCATCGCGGAGGGCTCGCTTGTCCGCGTCGTGATCGGCGACAGGGACGAGACCTACGCGAACAACGCCGCCTTCCGCGCCCATCTCTCGGCGCTCGGCATTCCCCACCAGTGGATCGTGCTTGCCGGCGTCGGGCACGACCCGAAGGCGGTGGTCGACGCGATGGGCGACGCGAACTGGGCCTTCTACCGCAAGGCGTTCGGCGGGTGACCTGGCAGGCGGGCGAGCCTGCGCGCGCCCAGCATTTGCCATGATGGCGTGGGAGCAATCCGCGACCACGCCTTCCGGACAGGCCCCATCATGACGCCACGAGCCAGCTTCCCGAAACTCACGTCCGGCGCGTCGATCGTCGCCCTCCTGCTGGTCGTCCTCGCCGCCATCCTCGTCGAGCGTGCAGCCACGCAGGACGAGGTGCCGGAGGGTGCGCAGACCCTCGACGAGGAGCACCATCTCGGCGACGTCGTCGCGCGGCTCTTCACGATCCTCGACCCCGACGACGCGCGGATCCAGCGCCTCGTGCTGCTGCGCAACGGGATCGAGATCGCGCGGATCGAGGACTACCTGGTCTCGCTGCAGTGCCTCATCTGCGAGGTGGGAGGCCACGATCACCTGCGCGTGGTCTCTCCGCAACCGGGCGAGAACATGACCGGGGAAACGGGGCGCCAGCTGGCGATCTACCAATCCTCGGGCGGCAACTCCTGCTGCGACGAATTCACGATCCTCTCGCTCGGGCCCGAGATCGAGGTGCTCGCGAACGTTTCCGGGAGCTATCCCGCCTACCTCGTGCAGATGGACGACGACCCGGCGCTGGAGATCGTCACCTTCGACCCCGGCTACTGGGGCTGGCATGCGAGGTCCAATGCCGACAGGGTGGCCCCGCTCGTCGTGCTCAAGTTCGACCCCGGCGCCCGGAAATACGCGTTCGCGGAGGAGATCATGCGCGCGCCGCCGCCCGACGCCGACGATCTCGCCGCCATGGCACAAGGCTGGAAGACCAACGATGACTGGGACACGCCCCTCGCGGACGGGACGCATGGCGTTCCCAACGGCCTCCGCGACGCGGTGCTCGAGTTCGCCTATTCGGGCAACCTGGTCGCGGCCATCGAGTTGATCGAAGCCGCCTGGCCCGACGGCTGGGAGGAGGCTCGGGACGACTTCATCGCCGACCTCCGGGAATGCAGGCTGCGCGCGAGCGCCTACTGGCCGGGCATCGCGCGCATCAACGGGCTCGACGCGGCGCCGCCGCCCGCGCACTGCCCCGAGCCATAGCGGCCACGCGGCTCCGGTCGCGCGGGGATCCCGGCCTGCCATCTTCCCGCGCGTCGCCGCCTCGGCTATTGCAGGCGCGGACGAACCGGGAGCATCGGATGGCAGGCATCGTTCCCGCGCGCATGACGGCGCGCATCGACGGCGACTTCGTCGTCTTCCTGATCGGCATGCGCATCAACAAGCCGTGGAGGCCAGGTCGCTGGCTGCCGGTCGCCTCGGCCATGCCGCGCATGCTGGCGGAGGTCCAGGCCGGCGCGCCGGCGAACGGCTTCCTCGGCGTCACGCGCCTCGGGCTCTTCTCGCTGGTGCAGTACTGGCGCAGCTTCGACGCGCTGGAGGCCTATGCGAGGGACC
>Ga0068877_10003024_pt1 | contig 13458 bp, 12 predicted proteins | sample NOAtaG_FD_66437 | JGI IMG/M metagenome (GOLD analysis project Ga0068877, IMG submission 66437) | Freshwater lake microbial communities from Lake Erie, under a cyanobacterial bloom - NOAA_Erie_Diel6S_1000h metaG | ecosystem: Environmental > Aquatic > Freshwater > Lake | place: USA: Ohio, Lake... | reverse complement strand
GGGGTGGGGGGATGCATGAATCAGTGCATAGTCAACGAAGGGGCGAAGGAAGCGAAGGGGAGGCAGGGAGGCCGGGAGGCCGGGAGGCAGCGGGAACGGGATGCAGGTGGTTTGCCAAGGAGCCAGAGCGGGGGGTGTGTGTGGATAAGTGACGGGTTCAGTTTTCGGACGTTTGGGGGGAGCGCGAAGGATGGGTGGGGCTGGTGCGGGTCTGTACGCAGGGAGTGCGTGTTTTGTTCGGTTGTGGGAGAGTTGGGGTCGGCCGGCGGTTAGGCTTGGGGCATGGCCGACACGATTTTCGGGAAGATCATCCGGGGGGAGATTCCGTGCCATCGCGTGTATGAGGACGCGCAGGTGCTGGCGTTCCTGGACATCTTTCCGCTGGCCCCGGGGCACACGCTGGTGATCCCCAAGGAGGCGAAGGCGACCTTGGGTGAACTGAGCGACGAATCGGCGGCGGCGATTGGGCGGGTGTTGCCGAGGGTGTGCCGCGGGGTGGAGCGGGCGACGGGGTGTGTGGGGTACAACGTGCTGCAGAACAACGGGTCGGCGGCGCACCAGGTGGTGATGCACGTGCACTTTCACGTGATTCCGAAGTTGGCGGATGGGCGGGGGTTGGGGATTGGGTGGGAGGCGGGGAAGCTGGACGGGGCAGCGGGCGCGGAGTTGGCGAAGCGGATCGCGGAGGGGATGTGAGGGGGCATCAGGCTTGGGCCTGGGGGAGCGACACATCGATGACCACCGTCCGCAGATGTAGAAACGGATCTGCTAGTGCGGTGATCTCGGCCGCCTTTGCCTTCAGAGCGGTTTCGGCGGCGGCTCGTGACTCCCAGCGCAGCGAAGCGAGGGAACGGCCGCTTGAACTTGGCCCCAGCCAGAGCACAACGAACACCCCGAGCCGAGTCCCCAACTCGTTCATGTAGCGGTCGACCAATTGATCCTTGAAGCAGGAGACGGCCTCATCATTATCCGAGAACTTTACTTCAATCGGAATGGTCAGCGCTTGCCCTTTTGCAGTACCATCTGCAGGTACCTGCACGAGAATGTCAACTCGCGAACTCGGCGCGCCGCGTTGTGCAGGGGAAGACTGCCGTCGGTACACCTGCGGTTCTCTCGACAGAGATACGAGATGATTCTGGAAGTACATATTAATAATATTGCGCAGTTTATCAGATGCTCGCTCTTCACTCTTGCGAGTAGGTTCGGCACCGCGGGGAGTATTCCAGTAATCGTCGAGTTCGCTCGAGCCCTCCTGCCGGAGTGATCGGCTGTGGGACTCCAAGGCTTCGACAATGCCATCGAGGACGTCATCCTCCGAGCGGATCAGACGAGTCGAGGTACTGTTGCTGTGCAAGACCTCGGCGATCGCATCGATCCTCGCGGGGCCGAATGCTGTCAGCTGGTACTCCCTCGTCGCGATGGCTCTGGCGCGGCGAAGCCATGGATGCTGTGTGGCAAATCTTCCCTCCAGCCGCCGAAGGGCATTGATGGCCGCCGATGTGTTGCGGGCCGAGAGGGAGTTGAGTAGGTGGTCACGGAAGTGCTTTACTGAGTAGCGGGGCGTGACATAGCCGCTCGGCGGTACGTCGGCAGCTGGGGACGGAGGAGTGAGTTCGAAGAGTGCCTCAAGGATCTCCAAGAGTTGCCCCTCCGGCAGCTGCGCGAACGGACTCTGGTTATCTTGATCACGACCGGCTTCCCACCTGCCATAGTCGTGGGCGAGTTGTGTGAGGACCGGCTCGGCGAGTTGCTGAAAGCGGCGGAGGATGTCGCGGACGGGAGGCCAGCCCTGCGCTGGCTGCGCGAGGAGAAGGACGGCGGCGAGGTGCCGGCATGTCTCCGTGTCGCTGCTGGCCGCGGCGGCTGCGAGCGCGGAGATACACGCGCTGATCGCGAGTGCGGGCACCCGCTGCAGAGCGGCGTGGGCAATAACACGGCGGCGATCGGTCGGCAGAGTGCCATCGCCGATGGCGAAGCACAGATCTCGATCGAGCTCGGCGTCGGCAGTGCCTGCCAACAAATCAAGCAGGTCGCCAAAACTGCGGGGTGCGTCGGGATCCGTCTGGTGCATAAGCTGCTTGAGTTGCTCACGGACGCTGTTAGCGGCGCGGGCATGGAGCAGCAAGACGAGCCGCTGTTTCAGAGGGCGTTCGCCTGACTCGGCGGACAAGCCGGGTCGGATCTCGCGCAGGATGTACCCGCTCCAGGCGGTCCACCACGAGGCAGGTTGGTTCTCGAGCCACGCATCGTCCTGCTGGACAAGCAGGAGGAGAGCGGCGAGGCTTCGATCGAAGATCTGGTTGAGAGGTGATGCCAAAGCCCTGGCCGCTTCAGCGCTCGGAGTGGCGGCAAATTGCCGTGCGGCGACGATGATTCTGTTTCGTAGGGAGTCGCCTGCTGTTAACCAGGCAGGCGTGGCGGTCAGCCAAACGGGGCAGCCGCGTGCGTTTGGGTCAAGTTCGAGCAGTAGGTCGAGGAAAGCGGCGATCTGGCCCGATTCGACTCGTTGCAGGTGCTCGAGCAGGCGGCTTTCCCGCCGGGGCGGCTCCGGTCTCGGGGATGGCCGTGATGCGAGCCGCTGGCGTCGGCTGGCGGCATGGGCGGCCCGAAGGTCGGCAGCACGCTGTGATCGCAGATCGGTACTCACTGGGAACCGCAGGTGGCTGGCCAGCGGCTCGATGTCTTTGACCCTGTACGCCTCGGCGACAAGGTCGGGATCGGTTGACCAGTCACATGCATTCGCAAGGATGGCGAAGTTCGTCCGAGTCGCCAGAGAGGCGTCGGGTGACTGTGCCTGCTCGAGCAGCCACGGGAAGTCTTCGTCCGCGATGAGATTGTGCGTCGTGCGGGCGATCAGCCACAGGCCATCGTCATTGTACTCGAGCGAGCACAGTGCACTGATGAGGGCTTGGCGTTGGGTCGAGTTACACGCCGACAAGGAACCGTCGTGGGTTGCTCGGGTGGCCGGCGTCGCAACCGACCGGTGGGAGTCGTCGAGGGGCGATGGACCCATGCGGTGTGCCGACGCGAGGAGGAGCTTTGCGAGGCCAGTGGCAACTGTCGGGTCGGGCAGTGCGTCGACGGCGGCGCGAGCAATTCGGCCGACCAGGCGTGGGATCAAGGAGAACGTGCAGCTCGCCTCGACCATGTGCTTGGCCCACTCCAGCCCCGCCTCTCGGGCGTCGGCCGCACTGAAGCCTGCTTGGTCGAGCGTGTAGAGAAAGCCGTCATACGCACCGTGGTAGTTCCGATCGGCTGGCACGGTCAGGCAGCCAATCAGCTCAGGCGTCGAGAGGTGATGGGGCCAGTTGCAGCGCAACGCCAGGCCCTTGAGGTCACGCTGGGGGTCTGTCTCGTCGTTGTCGCCGGTCAGGGAGAGCAGCCGGCGGCGTGCCTCCACGGTTCCGAAATCGGCGAGGACGTAGCCTGCGGATTTGCGGCAGGAGTACGGCCCGTTCCGGTCGAGGACCAAGTCCGCTAGGGCATCGCTCAGGTCAGGCAGTTTCCAAGCTCGGACAAGTTGGATGGCAAACTCAATCAGGTCTTCCTTGTCGCCGCTTCGGTGGGCCAACACTGGGCGCAGGTCCTCGCTGGCTTCGGGGTAGTGCAAGCCATCAAGTGGAAAGGTCTCGCGGCGTGCTTGGACGTCGACGAGTTCGTGCCGCTCGAAGAGCTCGAACAAACGACGCACTGCACGGCGACGGATGGTGCAGTCGTCGATTCGTGCCATCCCGATGACCTCGGGATCTGCTTCGATCAGCCACTCAGCGAGGTCTCCGCGTGCGGCCACTTCGGCGGCGAAGGACGCGGTTTCGCGCAGCGGACCAGCAACGCCCGGCGCAAGAGGGTCATTGCTGCTGAGCAGGGCCCTTGCTTGGTGGAAGGGCAGTCTGGCGATTCGGCGACCGGCCAGGTACTCAGCGTACTGACGGTGCGCGAAGCGGAAGCCGGTTGTCCCATGCATCTGACACAGGCCAGATCGAGCTAGGGCAGTACGGATCGGGGCGGAGAAGTGGTGTCCGATGTGGGAAAGTGCCTCCAGTTGCGTGCTGTGGAGGGCGTGCGGGGTTGGCGTTGGTGTTGTTTCAATGCCGTCCTTGCCAGTGAGAAGGCACAGGAGTGCCATGTGCTCCGCGGCCGCGATGATCTGACTCGCGGGTACGTTGGTGGCGGTGCGATCCCGCGTTCTGGCGGACGGTTCCTCGGCAAGTTGTTGGATGGCTTCGGCGAATATGTTGGCTCGCCGTTGCGGCAGCGTGCCGTCACCGGTGAAGTGATTGAGCAGGAAAGACAGCACCAGAGCGTGTCCGGCGAGCGACTCCGTGCCTGATGCCTCGACGGCTCTCCAGAAGTGGTGTGGGTCGAGGTTGCTGTAGTTTGCAATCGCGCGGATGTCGGCTTCGGCGAGTGGCTCCAACATGGCGTGCACGACGCGGTCCTCGCCGTAGATCCTGGCTAGGTAGTGCGTGAGGTCTAACGGCCACTCGGCGGATCGGCAGGTGATGCAGAGTCGCGGCTTGGAGACCGCGAGGTCTTGTCGAATCCATTCGCCCAGCTTGCTCGGCCTCGCTGGCGTGTTGTCAAGGAGTGCCTCATCTAGAGCATCCAACACCAGCGCTGTTTGCGGTGTTGCCGATCTGGCGAGAGCTCGAAGTGAGCTTACGAGGTGGTTCGGGTCATCACTGACATCGAGAAATCGTTGACAGTGTACAACTAATCCTGCTGCTTGGAGGTGGGTGGCGAAGATCTGCTGCTCGATCGTTTTGCCCATACCTGCCGGGCCGAGCATGATGCAGACCTGAAACTCGGTTAATTGGGCCGTGGTGCAGGACCTTGGCGGTGCCGCTTGATCTCGCATGCTCGCGGCGGTGCGGACGGACCAAACGCGCTAGATAGGCCACCTTGCCATGCCGGCATCATTCGCTTGTGACTTGGGCTGCGGTGCGATGGAAGTCCAGTTCGACTACGCCCTCAGACCGCGTGGTCGTTCCGACCGCTTGCGAAGGCGAATCCTGCCGCGTGGTACACAACGATCACGGCTTGAAGTCTGGGAACAGGCGAGAAAGGGTGGCGCGGTCGGACTGCAGGTCGTCCTGGCTGTAGCTCAGGTGGACGCCGTGCTGGGCCAGCCAGTTCTGGGCCTGGATGCTGGTGGACAGGCCGAGGAGTTGGGCGAGGAAGCCGAGGCTGATGCGGCCGGTGCGGTAGCTTTCGATGAGCAGGGCTTCGCGGGCGGCGCGGTCGATGGCGTCGCCCCAGATTTCGCGGAGGGCCTGTTCCTGTTCAGCCGGGATGTTGATGGTGATGGCCATGGGGATTGGAGAACAGCGACAGGTGATCGTATCGGGCGCTGCAGTCTGGCGTGAACGGGCCTCAGGCCACCCCCGCGGCGCGGGCGAGCAGGGCGGTGTCGGTGTGCTGGATGAAGCGGGTGATGTGCGGGCCGTGGACGCGGTCGATGCTGGCGAAGGGGGCGACCACGCTCCGGCCGGTGGAGCGGTGGGGGACAGACCGAGGGGCGTACGACCCGGAGTGGGGTGGAGGTTCGATTCACTGTTTCACGGACGGGGCCTGTGGGGGAGCGGACTGGGGGTTGTGCTTGGGTGGCGAATAGGATGCCCGGCTGGGCGGCATGCTCGTGCGGCGTTCGGGGCCTTGGTTCAAGGTGCTTCGGGCGGCTGACGGTTTCTCGGCTTCTGGAACACCGTCCCCCCATGATGCTTCATCCCACCAGCGTTACAGCCCCATCGCTCCCCGTGCCCGCACAACCTGTGGAGGTGGAAGTGATGGCCCTGCCCGATGGCGGCGTGCCGGACCTGGGCGGTGAGCAGGCGGGTGATGGAACGGGGGCCGCGGCGCCGCTGTCTCCGGCGGAGCGGCGGGTGCGGCTGCTGAACCTGATCGCGGTGATCACGCCGATGGTGGGGCTGGGGGCGGCGATGTGGCTGGCGTGGGGCTCGGCGTTCAACTGGACGCAGGCGGTCATCTTCGTGGTGATGGTGGAGGCGACGGCGCTGGGGGTGACGGCGGGGTACCACCGGCTGTTCACGCACCGGGCGTTTGCGACGGCGGGGTGGATCAAGTACGCGCTGGGGGCGCTGGGCTCGATGAGCGTGCAGGGGACGGTGCTGGAGTGGTGCGCGATCCATCGGGTGCACCATCAGCATTCGGATGATCATGATGATCCGCACTCGCCGCATTCGCACGAGCACGGCTCGTGGGGCGAGGGGATGGCGGGGCTGGTGCGCGGGTTCTGGCATGCGCACACGGGGTGGCTGTTCCGCGGTCGGCAGCGGGGGCTGGGCAAGTATGCACGTGACCTGAGCAGCGACCCGGTGACGCGTGCGGTGAACCGCGACTTTCGCTGGTGGGTGTATGCGGGGCTGGTGATTCCGGCGGTGGCCGGCGGGGTGCTGGAGGGCACGTGGTGGGGCGCGTACATGGGCTTTTTGTGGGGCGGGCTGGTGCGCATCTTGTTTGTGCACCATGTGACGTGGAGCATCAACTCGGTGTGCCATTTGTGGGGCACGCGGGCGTTCCGCACCGGTGATGAGAGCCGCAACAACGCGTTCATCGGCGTGCTGACGCTGGGCGAGGGGTGGCACAACAACCATCACGCGTTCCCCACTTCGGCCCGGCACGGGCTGGCGTGGTGGCAGTTGGATGTGACCTACGGGTTCATCCGCGGGCTGGAGATGGTGGGGCTGGCGTGGAATGTGCGCCGGCCGGACGTGGGGCGGGTGGAGGCCAAGCGGGTGGGGGCTGCGAGCAAGGCTGCAGAGTGACCGGCGGCGCGAGCGCGGGTGATCGGGCTCAGTTGTGCTTGTGGGGGCCGGCGTGCGGGCCGAGGATGATCTTGTCCTTGCCGCTGCGTTTGGACTGCATGGCGTAGTCGTCGGCGTGATCGAGCAGTTCTTGCGGGGAGCGGCCGTCCCACGGGTAAGTGGCCAGACCGCCGGAGACTGAGAGCGAGCCGGGGGCGTCCATGCCGAGCTTGGGGAAGCGGGCCTCGGCGACCTGCTTCTGGAAGCGTTCGGCCAGTGTCCGCACGGACTCGGGGGGTTTGGAGTTGGGGTCGCGCGGGCCGTGGGGCTCGTAGAAGATCACGGCGAACTCGTCGCCGCCGATGCGGCAGACGCGGTCGGAGGTGCGGATGACCGACTGCAGCAGACGGACGGTCTCCTTGAGGATCTCGTCGCCGGCGGCATGGCCGTAGCGGTCGTTGAAGTACTTGAAGTTGTCGATGTCGAACAGCAGGACCGAGAGGGTCTGGCGTTCCTTGCCGGCGCGGGCGATGGCGCGGGCGAGGTACTGCTCGAAGTAGCGGCGGTTCCAGGCGCCGGTGAGGTCGTCGACCAGGGCGGCGCGGCGGAGTTCGTTCTGCTGGGCGGCCAGGGCGAGCCAGCCGGCGAGCCATTCGGCGGCACGGGTGAGGCTGGAGGGTGGGACGGTCGAGGATCGCAGCACGCCGAAATGCTGATCGCGGTGACGGACTTCGGCCTGACCGGCGGCGATGAGCGGGCGGGGGCCGGGGGCCGAGGCGGTGTAGTGGATGTCGGACGCGCCCAGTCGGGCGCGGAGGACGTCCAGCGCCAGCGGCAGGAAATCGCGACCGGTGAGGGCGGCCTCGACCAGCGGGCGGTCGCCGTGTTCCAGCGTGAGGGCCTCAGGCGGGAGGGCGGGTGCCGGAGCGGCGTGGCCGGGCTTGGGCTCGGTGACGTCGGCAGGTGCGGCGGATGGAGCGGGCGCGGTTGCCGGCCGCGGTGATGCTGCGGGCGAAGAGGATGCGACCGTGGCCGCATGGCCGTCGGGCGATGTGGAGGCGTGTGCGAGCAGGGCGGCCAGGGTGGCGCTGCCGGTGACCGAGCCGGGTGCGGCGTTGCGGCGCGACTGGCCGTCGGGCGACACGCCGGCCACAACGGCGGCGGAGGCGGGAACAGCGGTCAGGCCGACCAGTTCACGCAGACGTTCGGGCGGGGTGGCGGGGTCAACAACGAGATCAAAGCCTCTGGCATCGGGCTTCTGCTCGGCGGTGTCGGCGGCGAGGACGACGCGGGCGTGCGGATCGACCAGCCGCACGGCCATGAGATAGCGGTCGGTCTCGGGGCCGGGGTCGGCATCGGGGCCGACGACGACGATGGAAGGGCGCTGGCTGGAGGCGCCGGCGGGGTCAGAGAGTTCGCCGATGGACTGCAGGGTGCTGCGGACACGCACGACCTCGGCGCGCGGATCCTTCCGCAGAGCGGTTTCCAGGCCGGTGCGACCGACCAGGATGATGCGAACGTCAGGATGGTCCGGAGCGTTCACGCTCCTGTCCTCCGAATGACCGTCCCTGCCGACGGAGTTCCGACCACGATGGGCCACGCGTGTGCTCACGGGCGTGGCTCCTGCCGCGGCGCAGGTTCAAGTGCGGCTCTCTCGGAGAGCAGCATAGCGGATTCCTGCGAATTTGCCGGGTTGAAATACAAGAAATTGCCGACGATTGAGACAGGAAGCGGTTTGGCGCGGGCAGGCGGTCCGGTGCGTCCGGAAACGGTGTGAACTTGGGGAAAGGTACCACCGGCACGGTCGGGTGGACTGCCGGGGTGTTTACCTGAAAGCTCTGTGGGGCCGGAGTTTGAATCGGCAGTCAGTGCGGGGGTGGCCAGCGGTGTGGGCAGCGGTGTGGGCAGCGGTGTGGGCAAGGGGGCATCAAAGGGTGTGGCGGGCGGGGCAGCGTCCGGAACGGGGGCACTGGGCGGATCGCTGAGGCTGTGGGTCGGCGGCATGGAGTGGGATGGCGGCGTGGACCGGCCGGGCTGTTCGGGTTGATGAGGCTGAGAGGGCGGGTTGTTCGGTGGGCCGGACGGCAGGCGGGCCGGCGGTTGTGCCGGAGCGGGGTTCGGCTGGAAAGTCGGCGTCAGGTTGAGCGGCAGGGGGCGAAGGCCTGCGCTTGCTGACGAGCCGGAGGCGGGTGCCATGGCGACGGGCGAAGCGGGCTGATAGGACCACAGCAGGACGCGGGGCGCCAGGCGACGCAGGGTGATGGCGAGTTGCAGCAGGGTGTCGGGCAAGGCGTCGGGTGAGACCGCGGGCGGGAGGCAAAGGACGACCGCCAGGCTGCCCGCACTGGGCGAGCGGCGGGCGGAGGTGACATGGGCGAAGGCGCAGGCGAGCAGGGTGTAGGGGTCGTGGCAGGGCTGGGGCATCAGACGCTTGCGGCGCAGCGCGGCTTCCAGAACGCGGGGCGGCCGGTCGGGGGTGAACAGCAGACAGGTGTGGGCGTCGGGCGGAAGGGGCTTGGGGCGAGCCGGCGGCAAGGTGGGGGCGGTGTGGGGGATGGAGGCGGTGTGGGCGGAGGGAGGGGGCGGCTCGGGGACGACGGCTGCGGGTGAGGCAACGGTGACGAGCGGAAGCGGGGTTGTGACCGGGGCGGGTGAGGCGATGGCACTGGCGGACGGGTTGGTGGTCGCGGCGTCGGGGAAGTCGGCGTCGAGCAGTCTGGCGATGACGCGGTCGGTGGGCGAGGTGAGGGGTCGGCGGTGTGTTCGGAAGGCGAGGCGGAGCGTCATTGGCGGCAGGCCCGCCGGGAAGGCGGAGGCGGGATCCGAAGGCCAGGCGCTATGCTGGTGCGGAGGTTCCGAAACGGATCCCACCCGTTGGTCGGAGCCGGGCGGCGACTGGAAGGCGAAGGCCAAGTCGTCAAGATGAAACAAGGACGAAGACATGAGCGATGTGTTGCGAGCGGCCGGGCCCGGATTCGGGCTGGATGGTTGTAGGGTGCTTGTGATCGGGGCGGCGGGCGGAATCGGGTCGGCGCTGTGCCGCGAGGTGGTTCGGGGCGGGGGCAGAGTGTTCGTGGCCGGACGGCGGCGGGAGCCATTGGAAACCCTGGCCGGGGAGTTGGGCGAGGGGTGCGTGGGGATTGGCGTGGGGGATGCCGGGGTGTTCGCGGATGTGGACCGGCTGGCGGAGGAGGCGGGGGCGGCGCTGGCCGGGGCGGGTGCTGGCGGCGGCGGGCTGACGGGGATGGTGAACCTGGCAGGTTCGATCGTGCTCAAGCCCGGGCACCAGACCAGCGAGGCGGACTGGCAGGGGGTGATCAGCCAGAACCTGACCAGCGCCATGGCGACGGTGCGGACCGCCGGGCGGGTGCTGCGGGGCAGCGGCGGCGCTGGCAGCGTGGTGCTGATGAGCAGCACGGCGGGGCGGGTGGGGTTGCCGAATCACGAGGCGATTGCCGCGGCCAAGGCCGGGGTGATCGGGCTGACGATGGCGGCGGCGGCGACGTATGCGGGGGCGATCCGGTTCAACTGCGTGGCCCCGGGCCTGACGCGGACGCCGATGGCCAAGCCGCTGCTGAGCAGCGAGATCGCCGAGAAGGCGTCGGTGGCGATGCACCCGGCGGGGCGGCTGGGGGAAGCGGGGGAGATCGCGGCGATGATCGCGTTCCTGCTGTCGCCGGCGGCGGGGTGGGTGACGGGGCAGGTGTTCGGGGTGGACGGCGGGTTGTCGACGGTGCGGCCCCGGGTGAAGGTGTAATGTCAGCCATGACAGCAGCACGCAGCGTTGCGGTGTGGACGGCGGCGGCGGTGGTGGCGTTGGCGGGCGGGGGGGTGCCGGCGCTGGGGCAGAGCGATGGGCGGACGCCCGAGTCGCCCCGGCAGGGCTCGCCGGAGGGGTTGCCGTGGCCAACGCGACAGCCGGGCGCCGAGCCTGCGGGCAAGGGTGGCGGCGGGGGTGGCGAGACGCGACCGGCGGCGCGGCGCGTGCGCATGCCGGTGCCGGTGACGCGGGCGGACATGGCGGCGGCCTATCTGCGGTTCGAGCGGGCGCTGGCGGACAACCCGCCGGAGGGGGCGAAGGCGGCGGAGATCAACCGCGCGTTTGACGGGTTGACGCAGGCGTTTTTCACGGGGGACTTTTCATCGGCGGTGCGGCGGCTGAACCAGTTGATCATGCAACTGGAGGGCGGGCCGGCGGACCCGCAGGCGGCGACATGGCGGGTGCTGGCGGACTCGCTGAAGGTCAGCAGCCGGCCCCAGGTGATCGTCTCCGGGCGTGACGGGCAGGTGAGGGTGCGGCTGACGTCGATGTATCTGGTGAGCGGGGCGCCCGGCGGCCGGGTGATGAAGGTGAGCGTGGGCGGGCTGAGCGGGACGGTGGAACTGCCCCAGGCGGTGGGGTCGGGCGGCGAGGGGCAGGTTCCGGTGGACGTGACGGTGGAGATGGCCTTGCCGGCGGACTGGTCGGAGAGCGAGCCGGGGCTGATTGATGTGCAGGTGGGGGATGCGGCGGGTGAGTCGATGTTCGGCGTGGGCGGGCAGGGGACGGTGGCGGTGGACGAGCGGGCGGCGGCGGACTGGCGGGCGGCGATCACCGCGAAGTTGGATCAGGCGGGGGCGGACCCGGTGCTGGAACTGGCGCGGGGGTTGCTGCGTTCGCGGCTTGAACTGCTGACCGATGACCCGGCCGACGGGCCGAGCGCTGCGCTGCTGGCGCGGCGCGACCCGCTGGGGGAGAGTCTGCTTCGCGAGGCGGAGGCGATGGCGCAGGGGACCAACCCGTATGTGAACCGCGTGGGCGACTGGTGGGCGGGGCTGCCGATCAACGGGGCGGTGATGCCGACGCGCATCTTCGCGCCGGGGCCGGCGGCGGAGGAGGGGGCGCTGCCGCTGGTGATTGCGCTGCACGGCGCCGGCGGGGATGAGAACATGTTCATGGACGGGTACGGGGCGGGGGCGATCAAGGTGCTGGCGGAGGAGGAGGAGTTTCTGGTGGTGTCTCCGCGGTCGGAGATGCTGATGGGCAACGCGGCCAACTTCACGCGGCTGCTGGAGGTGGTGGGGGCGCACTACCGGATCGACCGCAGCCGGGTGTACGTGATCGGGCACTCGATGGGGGCGATGGCGACCTGGGGGCTGGTGTCGGGCGATGCGGGTGCCGGGATCGCGGCGGCGGCGTGCATCGCCGGTGGGCCGCGGATGGCGCCGCGGGGCGGCCCGGCGGAGGGGCAGCGGGCGGTGCCGCTGCTGGTGGTGGGGGCGGAACTGGACCCGCTGATCCCCGGGGCATCGCTGCAGCGTGCGGCGACGGCGATGAAGACGGCGGGGTGGCCGGTGGAGTTTGTGATGTCTGAGGGCTGGGGGCACACGCTGGTGGTGGGGCATGAACTGGCCGACGCGGTGGCGTGGCTGCTCAAGCACAGGTTGCCGGGGGCAGCGGGTGAGGGCGGTGGCAAGGTTGATGCGGAGAAGGACGCGGGCGCGGGTGAGGAGTCCAAGTGATGAGCGCAGCGACGGTCTCGTGGAACGGGCAGGCGGGGCGGTGGGCGCCGTGGATGGGCTGGGTGCTGACGGCGGCGGGGATCTACAACCTGCTGTGGGGGGCGGTGGTGGTGCTGTTTCCGTTGTCGCTGTTCAAGGTGCTGGGCGTGCCGGAGGCGAACTGGCCCAACCCGACCGGTGTGGCGATCTGGCAGTGCGTGGGGATGATCGTGGGCGTGTACGGCGTGGGCTATCTGGCGGCGGCGCTGAACCCGCTGCGGCACTGGCCGATTGTGCTGGTGGGGCTGCTGGGCAAACTCTTCGGGCCGATCGGGTTTGTGGACGCGGCGCTGATCAAGGGCACGTTTCCGGTGCAGTTCGGGTGGACGATCATCACCAACGACCTGATCTGGTGGATCCCGTTCGCGCTGATTCTGCTGGCGGCCTGGCGGGCCGGTGAGATGGGGCGGCGGCCGTGAGCGCGGGGGCGGCGGTGGATGCGCGAACCGCGCTGCGGGGGGCGATGACCAGCGGCGGTCAGAGCGTGGCGGAGTTGTCGATGCGTTCGCCGGTGCTGATGGTGTTCCTGCGGCACTTTGGGTGCACGTTCTGTCGTGAGGCTTTGGCGGATGTGCGAGCGCAACTGGCGCGGGTGCGGGCGCGGGGTGTGGCGGTGGTGCTGGTGCACATGGCCGACGCGGCGTATGGCGAGCGGTTTCTGGGGAGTTACGGGTTGGGGACCGGCGAGGGCGTGAGCCACGTGAGCGACCCGGACAAGCGGCTGTATCGGGCGATGGGGCTGAAGCGGGGGACGCTGGGGCAGTTGTTCGGCTGGAAGAGTTGGGTGCGGGGGTTCAAGGCGGGGCTGATCGACGGGCATCTGGTGGGCAAACTGGTGGGCGACGGCTTTCAGATGCCCGGCGTGTTTCTGGTGGACAGGGGCGAGGTGGTGCGGACGTATCGGCATACGAGTGCCGCGGATCGGCCGGATTACGACGAGTTGGCGGTGTGCCCGATTCGGTGAGCGGCCGGGGCTCAGGCAGCGGTGGGGAGCGGGGCGGCGTGGCTGGGCGGTTGCGAGAGATCACCCGAGAGGATGCGCTGGTAGCAGGCGGTGATGGCGGTGTAGTCCAGTTCGTTCAGGGCGCGGTCGCGGGCTTCGGCGGCGCGGGCGGCGCGAAGGCCGGGGTCGGTCAGCAGGGCGGAGGCGGCG
>Ga0068877_10003022_pt1 | contig 13463 bp, 10 predicted proteins | sample NOAtaG_FD_66437 | JGI IMG/M metagenome (GOLD analysis project Ga0068877, IMG submission 66437) | Freshwater lake microbial communities from Lake Erie, under a cyanobacterial bloom - NOAA_Erie_Diel6S_1000h metaG | ecosystem: Environmental > Aquatic > Freshwater > Lake | place: USA: Ohio, Lake... | reverse complement strand
GGGGGGGGGGGGGGGGGGGGGGGGGGGGGGGGGGGGGGGGCGGGGGGGGCGCGGGGGCTGAGTGGTTGGTTGGTGTACGGTGAATGTGGCCGATGGGGTTCGGGTTTGTGTGGAAAAGGTTTGGGTTGGGGCGGTGTGTACACGGGGGCGGCCAGGGTGCGGCTGTGTGCGGGATGAATCTTCGTGTTTGTGCGGAGGGATTGGTGCGCAGGGGGGGCGGTTGTGGTATCTTCAAGGGCAACAGGATGGAGGGCGTTGCGGATGGGCGGATGGGCGTTTTCAACTCCTGATGAGCCGAGTGCGTGGGGGTGCGTGGATGCATCTCCGGGGCTGTGGCCGCCGCGGCTGTCACCGGTCGCCGTCTTCGTTCCGCTGCCCCGGCCGGCAGACCCCGCCTTCGTCTCGCTGTTCACTTGCGCTGGTGCCGAGTCGCTGCGTGGTGATCGCCCGCGCGGCGCAGTCGGAGCCGTGTCCAGTGAAGCAAGGCCAGCCTCACGAAGGGCCCCATGAGCAAAGGTGCATCCATCGTCCTGTGGTCGGTGATCCTGCTGGTGGCGGGAGTTGTGGTTGTGGGCGTGCTCTTCCCCGTACGGGCAAGAACGTTCAGCCCGCAGATAGATGTCAACATGGAGTGGAGCATGGAGGCCGAAACCATGGTTTCGAGTATTGCCACGCCGCTGTACCAGTACGGCAACGGGCGGCCCCAGTATCCGGAGAATCTGGCCGATTTCGTGTCGGCCGCTGCAGCCCAGGACGCGCAGCTGGCTCGCAGTCTGCGGCCCACCACGCGAGCCATCAGGGCTGTTCACCCGGCGGCGGCGGAGTCATGGAAACTGATCGGCGGTGTGCTGGTCAGGCGGTCGATGAAGGGCATGAGGCATCACGACGTCATCGCCATCGCCGTGCCGTTGTCCGAGCTCGTGAACCCTCCTGTGGTCTATTTGACCTGCGATCTCCAATCGCACACGGTCGACCCATCTGAGCCAACTGAGCAGGCCGGGCTGTTCCAGGAGTCCATCGGAGGGCTGACGCTGTGGGATTGATGGCGGCTGGCCAACCAATGGGCGTGCGGTGGGGTGGCCGCTTCCGGCGGGGGGCGGTGGGGCGCTGGGGGCCGCGGGGGTGGTGCGCGGGGGCGGGTGGGTGGCGGAGACTGGCAGGGCACGGCGAGGTGGATGGCGGGGCGGGGCTTGCCCGGGGGTGCATGGAAGATGATCGCATCGGCGGTGGTGCCCCGGCTGGCCAATGGCCCATGGTGCTCGTTTTGGTGCACATGTGTGCGGATAATGGTCGCATTGACGCAGGCTTGGTGGAGCCGCCGGCGGAGTATCGCGACAGTGGGCGTGTTGGCCGGAGAGAAGGAGTGTGAGCGTGAAAAGGCGCCGCGAGTCGTTTCAGTACCTTGAGTTTCTGAAAAGAACTCGACAGCCTCGTCCGGCTGGTGAGTTGTTTTGCATCAAATTCAGGAAGAAGGGATATGTAGCAGGCCGGGTCATAGCAAACAATTGTGCGATTGATTCTGAGATCATCCAAAGAGGTGCCAGCATTCAACTTCACAAGCAGGCACACCTCATTTACATTTATAAGGGCGTGTTCAAGACGACGGAATTTGCAAGTCCTACAGAGACTGATGAATTGCTCATTCATCCGATTATATGCTTGACAGGCTGGTCGCAAGGGTACTTCCTCCCGCTGCGAGTGGAGAAAGAGGGGGAGTTTGAACGGCTACCGGTGCATTGCTTTAGTCACATGTTGCACGATTACAGGAAGAAGCAGAATTATCTGGAATTTTGTGATGAGAAAGGGAAGAAACTCTCCAAGTGTTATCAGCCTTCTGGGCCGTTCGGGATCTTCACTCACCGTGGTGTGGAGCAACTGGTTGCGGAGGCGCATGGATGGCCCTTTCCGCACTCGGGTCCTCCGCTCCATGATTTCCGGTTCCGTCACCGAACGTTGCCAGACGGGGGATGATGGGTGGGGTAGGGATGTGTCGTGGTGAGTTGGGACGGAACGGCGGGGATGGGGTCGGCAGATGAGCACGTCTGGACGGGCGGTTTGCTTGGCGCGGAGCCGGTCGGCAGGGTTTGGCGGGGGGCGGTGGGCGATTTGTGGTGCGGATGGGCTGGTGAGAGGTTGGTGGAGGGGGCGGGTTGAGGGGTTGATCAACATGAGGATGCTCAGCATGGTGGTGTTTCTGCTCTCGGTGCTGTGGTGCATGGCGGGCCTGACGGCTGCGCCGGCGGGTGGGGGGAACGCGGCGTTCACGTTTCACAACGTGACCGACTCGGCGGTGGATGTGTGGGTGAACGACCAGTACCGCGGGGCGGTCGCGGCCAGGTCGGCGGCGATGCTCGCCGAGCCGGTGGGCGGTGCGGGCGGCGGGCCGGTGGCTGTCACCGGTATCAGCGAGGTGGCGGACGGCTACCGGATCAACGGTCTGTGGGTGGCCCGCAAGACCGGGCAGGCAGTGGACCTGGTGTGGGGTGGCGTGACCGTGCCCACCGATCTGGCGAGCAAAGAGGCGGATGTGGCTTCGCCGGACAAGCATGCCGAGTTGTTCGCGTTGCGGTGGCGGACGCTGAACGCCGGGGCGCCGGGCAAGCCGTTCAAGGCCTCGGACACGCTGATCAGCCGCCGGTGGAACGACCGGCGTGTGTGGGGCCAGATGCTGACGGTGCACGCGGGCGAGGCCAGCGCGCTGGTGAACTCCGTGGGGATGCTGATGGTGTGGATCCCCAAGGGGACGTTCAACATCGCGCAGGCGGGTGGCCCGGCGGGGCGGGCGGTGACGCTGACGGACGGGTTCTACATGGCGGTGACCGAGACGACGCGGGCGCAGTGGGCGCTGGTGATGGAGGAGAAGCCGGACCTGAACAAAGCTGTTGAGCGGGAGATGCCTGCGGTGGAGGTGACGTGGGCTCAGGCTGACAGTTTCGGCCCCAAGATCACCGATGCACCGGGGTGGAGTTATCGCCTGCCGACGGAGGTGCAGTGGGAGTATGCGTGCCGCGGCGGCAAGTCTGTGCCGTTCAGCCCGGCGGGGGTGGAGGTGGACAGGATCATGTGGAGCAACCGCAACTCGGGGTTGAAGGCGCAACCTGTAGGAGAACTGTTGCCGAATGACTATGGTCTGCACGACATGCATGGCAACGTTCGAGAGTGGTGTCGGAGTTGGTGGAGCTTCGTTCCCTCCGTTGGGGTAGATCCGGTGGGACCAGCGACTGGGACCCAGCGTGTCCGGAGGGGCGGCGCGTACGACACGCCAGCGGGATGGGGTGCCTCCGGCATCAGGGACGCTCAACCGCCGGACGAGACGGCGCCGTGGCTTGGTTTTCGCGTGATCTTGCAGCGGAAGTAGGGGGGAGCTTGCTTTCCGGGGGGGCCGAGCCGCCCGATCCCCGCCGGCAGAAATTCACGCATCCCGCCGGGATGCGAAGGCGGGGAGGCGGGAAGGCAAGGATCTCAGATTTCAGACTTGAGAGGGCACGGGCTTGAGTTGGGGTGCGGTGCGTGCACCCCTTCGGGGTGCGGGGTGCGAGGGGGCTTGCTTTCCGGGGGTGCAGAGCCACCCACCCCCCGCCGGCTACTGAAGTTCAGCCCTTCGGGCTGCCAGACACCGCCCAGAAGGGCGGTGCCACCGAAGGCGTGCAGCCCTCCGGGCTGTGAAGACACCGTGCGGAGGGGAGGTGGCACGGTGGTGGCATGGCCGGGGGTGGGGTTGGGCGGTGGGTGGGGGTAGGGAGTGCGGTGGCCGGGGTGCGGCGCTAACCTTGGCCACTTGTTGTTTGTTCGGGGGCGGTCAGGAGCGTGTTTGCTATGGCGTGGATCACCAAGCCCTCGGGAAGCATGAAGATCAACCGTCGCGGGGAGCCGTATCTGACGGCGGCGATGCGCGAGGAACTGGCGCGGACGATCGTGCCTCGGTATGAGGTCAAGCGGGGGGCGTTGCTGCCGGTGCTGCGGCACGTGCAGGACCACTGGGGCTGGCTGCCCTGGCAGGCGCTGGAGGAGATCGCGGCGTTCCTGGAGATCAAGCCGGCGGAGGTGTGGGACACGGCGAGCTTCTATGAGGAGTTCTGGCTGGAGCAGCCGGGGGCCCAGGGTGCGCTGACCAAGGGTGAGCACGTGATCGCGGTGTGCCGGTCGATCGCGTGTGAGGTGTGCGACCACAAGAAGATCACCGATGCGTGCCGCGGGAAGCTGGGGATTGACGTGGGCGAGACGACCGAGGACGGGAAGTTCACGCTGATGGAGCTGGAGTGCCTGGGGTCGTGCGATACGGCGCCGGTGGCGCTGATCGGGCACCACTTGCACGAGAAGTTGACGCCGGAGAAGGTGTTGGCGCTGATTGATGAGGCGGCCAAGCAGCCGGGGCATGGGCAGCATTGAGGGGCGGCCAAATGGCCAAATGGTCAAATGGTCAAATGGTCAAATGAAGGCAGTGTTTGGGTGAGGGGTGGCGGGCTTTGGTGGGGTGAGAGGTGTGTGAGCATGCAGTCGGTGCCGGAGGGGCAGCCTGGAACGCACGCGGGCGGTGGGGGGTCGGCTGCGCCTGGTGGGGGTGGCGCGGGCGGGGGTGGTGGTGAGCCGTCGCTGATGTTCAACCTGGGGGCGATGTTGGCGGGGATATGGGCGGGGGTGAAGGCGGACCCGCGGCAGCCGCCGGCGGTGTTGGGGTATCCGGAGGGTGCGGGAGGTGCGGCGGCGCAGGGGCAGGCGGGTATGCAGCCCGGGGTGCAGCCGGTGCAGGCGGGGTCGGCGGTGGCGGGGAGTGTGCCGGTGGCGGTGCGGACGGAGACGGTGGAGCGGGTGGAGCAGACGCCGAGCGGGCCGGTGCTGGTGCGGCGGACGGTGATTGATGAGATTCATCGGCCGGCGGAGGGGCCGGGGGCGGGCCCGGCCGTGCCGCCGCCAGCGGGGTCGTGAGCGTTCCGGGGCGGGGCGTGCACGGTGTACCCTGACTTTGCCATGTCGCGTCGCATCTATCTGGACAACGCCGCAACGAGTTTCCCGAAGCCGCCGGCGGTGGGCGAGGCGATGGCGCGGTATGCGCTGGAGTTGGGGGCGCCGGGGCGGGGCGGGTATGCGGAGGCGGTGGAGACCAAGCGGCTGATTGATCGCTGCCGCGAGCGGGTGTGCCGGTTTATCGGCGGGCGGGAGCCCCGCAACGTGGTGTTCACGCTGAACACGACGGACGCGATGAACCTGGCGATCTGGGGGCTGATCGGGCATCGGCTGCGGACGACGCGGGGGCCGGTGCATGTGATCACCAGCGACCTGGACCACAACTCGGCTTTGCGGCCGCTGAATGCGCTGGTGGAGTGGTGCGGGGGTGGCTCGGGGGACGCCGGTGGCGGGCGGGTGAGCCAGACGCGGGTGCCGATCGACCCGATCAGCGGGGTGCTGGATCCGGAGGATTTTCGGCGGGCGATTCGGCCGGAGACGGCCTTGGTGGTGACGCTGCATGCGAGCAACGTGACCGGGGCGGTGCAGCCGGTGGCGGAGATCGGGCGGATCTGCCGCGAGCGGGGCGTGCCGTTTCTGCTGGATGCGGCGCAGAGCCTGGGGCACGTGCCGGTGGATGTGGAGGCGATGGGGGTGGATCTGCTGGCGTTTCCGGGGCACAAGGGGCTGCTGGGCCCGACGGGGACGGGCGGGCTGTACATCTCACCGGGGATGGAGCGGCGGCTGGACCCGGTGCGGCAGGGGGGCACGGGGTGGCGGAGCGAGCAGGAGCGGATGCCGGAGTTTCTGCCGGACAAGTTTGAGCCGGGGTCGCACAACGCGGTGGGGATCATCGGGCTGAGCGAGGGCGTGGCGTGGCTGGAGGCGCGGGGGCACGGGGCGCTTGCCGAGCATGAGCGGGGCTTGATGGCGGAGATGCTGGGCGGGCTGACGGGGGCGAACGCGCCGGCGGGGTTGCGGCTGCTGGGGCCGACGGAGATGGGGCAGCGTGTGGGGGTGTTCAGCTTTGTGCACGAGGCGGTGCCGGCGGCGGAACTGGCGGCGAGGCTGGAGCGCGAGCACGGGGTGCTGGGGCGTGCGGGGCTGCACTGTGCGCCGGCGGCGCACGGGGCGATGGGGACGGGTGCGGGCGGGGCGATGCGGCTGAGCGTGGGGCCGTTTACGACGGTGGAGGAGGTTCGGGCGGCGGTGCGGGCGGTGGGTGAGGTGTGTGCGGGGGCGGCGGTGTGACTACTGGGACGATTTGCCTTTGTCGGCAACGGCGTTGCCCTCGCGCTGCTTGGTCCTGTCTCGGGCGTCGGAGATGGCGTCGCAGGTGAGGAGGAGATCGAGTGCGGCCCAGACTCGGGCGTTTCGGAACAGGCGGCCGGTTTGCACCTGTTTGCTCGGAACAATCGGATCACCAAGCCAGTAGAGCATGTGAGGCTCCCATGGGCCGGGCTTGAGCTCAGGCATGTACTTGGTGATGTTGGTGATGACCTCGTACCGCTCCACGTGATGGATGCTCTGAAGACGGCCGTGGTAGCGGAAGGCGAGGTAGTTGGGCGGGCTGCTTGGCCAGCCTGAGCGGCCGAAGATGTGGAAGTAGTGGCGGCACTTGGTGACCATCTCAATCCAGCTCAGTGATGACCACGCGGGGCGACCGGCGTTGAGAGAGACGACGTACACGCGGTTTGAGTCTTGATCCTGCATCTTGACCACTCGCTCCAAATAGCCGGCCAGTTCCGCCAGCAGTCGCTTTTCAGCGTGCGAACCAACTCGTCTCGCCGCCATCTGCTGGACGGCCTGCCAGCTCACGTGCTTGACTGGATAGCCGTCAACCAGCCGTGGCAGCCGGGGATCAGCAAAATCGCGGCTGCACTCGGACATGGTGACCAACACACCCTCGGGTCGAGCGGCCGTCCGGAGGCGCTTGCTGTACAACTGGAGTTGTTTGGCGGTTGGCAAGTTCCAACCGCGTTTGGCCTCGATGATCACGTGCAGGCGTTCGCCGATCAGTTCGATGTCGGTGATGCCCCCCCGGGCTTCCCGTTGCTGCAGTCGGACTTCCACCGACGCGGGTGGCTTGCTGCCGCAGACCTCAAGGAGGAGCGCGGCGAGCAGCGACGGGCATTTTGCGAGGGCCCAGCCGAGGCTGTATGTCAGATCGTTTTCCTTGCTGCCAAGGAGCTCAAAGACGCTTTCTAAGGGCCTTTGGTGCAGGTAGATCTTTGCGGACATTCACCTGAGGATAGAGGGTGAAGCACGTCGTGATCACGCAAGACGGAGCTTGCGAACGGCCTTCATGGAGATGAACAGATCCAGAGTTGCGAGATCCGAGCCGAGGCGCATTACACAGGGACATCGAATGCGGGCAGATGCGGACCGAGCCGTGATGTGCCGCCGCAGTGGTGTTGGGCCGCTGTCCCGGGCTTACTTCTCCGCGTTGCGGGGGTTGCCGTCGTGGTCGAAGGGGGCGTCGAACTCGTCGGCCAGGCCGTCGACCTCTTCCGGTGAGCCGGGGACAGCGCCGGCGGAGGCGGGGAGGCGACCCTTGGGCTCGGCGGTGGGGGTGAAGAGGGTGGGGCCCGCGTCCTTCTTTGCTGACGAGCCTCCGGCGGCCTCGGCGGCGGCGTCGGCCTCGGCCTGGGCCTTCATGGCCTCCCACTCGTCGGCGGAGATGAGGACCTCGCGGGCGACGGTGCCCTTGTGGTTGCCGATGATGCCGGCCTTGCCCATGGCGTCGATCAGGCGTGAGGCGCGGGTGTAGCCGATGGCCAGGCGACGCTGGAGCATGGAGACCGAGCCGATGTTGGTCTCCAGGACGATCTCGACGGCCTTGTTGAACATGGGGTCGGCCTGGGCGTTGGCCAGGCCCTGCTCGCCGTCGGGGTCCTCTTCGACGCCGCCGGCGATGTCTCCGGCGGCGGCCGAGCCGGTGCGGATCTGCATGAGCGAGTGCTCGAAGGAGGGCGCGGCGATCTCCTTGAGGAACTTGACGACCTTGCGGATCTCGCGGTCGTCCACCAGGGTGCCCTGGGAGCGCATGAGCTTGGAGGTCTTGGGGGAGAGGTAGAGCATGTCGCCCATGCCCAGGAGCAGCTCGCCGCCCTTCTGGTCAAGGACGATGCGGCTGTCCATGGCGGAGGCGACTTTGAAGGAGATGCGGCCGGGCATGTTGGCCTTGATCAGGCCGGTGACGACGTTGGCCTGCGGGCGCTGGGTGGCGACGATCAGGTGCATGCCGACGGCGCGGGCCTTCTGGGCGAGGCGGACGATGGCGTGCTCGACCTCCTTGTTGGTCATCATCAAGTCGGCCAGTTCGTCGATGACGAAGACCATGTAGGGGAGCTTCTTGGGGATGCGGGCCTCTTCGACCTCATCCGCGGGGCTGAAGCGTTCCTTGAGTTCCTCCCAGGTGAGGCTGTTGTAACTGGAGATGTCGCGGCAGCCGGCCTCGGCGAGCAGCTCGTAACGCTCGTCCATCTTGCGGACGGCCCACTCCAGGATGGCGGCGGCCTTGGACATCTCGGTGACCACCGGGCACATGAGGTGGGGGATGTCCTTGAACTGGCTGAGTTCGACCATCTTGGGGTCGACCAGGACGAGCTTGAGCTCGTTGGGCTTGCGGGTGTAGAGGAAGCTCATCAGGATGGAGCTCATGCAGACGCTCTTGCCCGAGCCGGTGGTGCCGGCGATGAGCATGTGCGGCTGGGTGGCCAGGTCGACGATGAGCGGGTTGCCGGAGGCGTCCTTGCCGAGGAACATCGGCAGGGTCATGCTGTTGTAGGTGTCGGCGCGGGTCATCAACTCCTTGAGGCGGACCTTCTCCTTGTGGGCGTTGGGCACCTCGATGCCGACGGTGTCGCGGCCGGCGGTGTTGGGGACGATGCGGATGTTGACGGCCTTGAGGGCGCGGGCGAGGTCGGAGGAGATGCCCGAGAGGACGGCGACCTTGGTGCCGGCGGCGAGGCGGACTTCAAAGAGGGTGATGACCGGGCCGCTCTCGATGCCGACGACCTCGCCGTCGATGCGGTACTCCTTCAGGGCCCGCTCCAGGGCGCCGGCCTGCTCGCGGACGTACTTCTCCATCTGCTCGGGGTAGCTCTGGTCGGGCTCTTCCAGCAGATCCAGCCCGGGGAACTTGTAGCCTTCCAGGTCCACGGTGTTGCGGATGTCGCGGAGGTCGGCCTCGGTGGCGGTCTGCTTGTTCTTGCCGGCGAAGACGACGGGGAGCTTGGCGATCTTGGCGCGGAGCTCTTCAGGGGTGAAGGTGCGCTTCTGCGGGGCGGCGGGCGCGGCGGCGGCCTGCTCCTCGGACTCGTCGGCGTCGTCGGTGGCGTCGTCGTCGGCCTCGGCGGGTTGGTCGGCGTCCTCGGCGGTGTCCTCCTCGGCCTCGGCGGCGGGGGGGGCGGGCTTGGCGGACTTGCCTTTGCCCTTGGCGGGCTTGGCGGGGGTGGCAGCGGCGGTGACGTTGCCGTCGGCGTCCTCGAGCACGGTGTGCTCATCGGGGTTGAAGGCTTCGGTGCCGCCCAGGCCGCCGGCCTGCTCGTCGATGGCCTCCTTGACGCCGTCCTTGCCCGCGTCCTTGGGCTTGCGGGCGGCGGCGCCGCGCTTGGTCTTGCTGCCGGGGAGGAAGGGGTTGGCGGGCTTCTCCTCGCGGCCCAGGCGGTCCCAGATCCAGCCGAAGGCGCGCTTGCTGCCCCGGGCGGTGACGCCGGCGGCGGTCGCGGTGGCCTCCATCACCGGCGGCGCGGCGGTGCGGACCTGCTGGTAGGCCCACTTGGGGGCGATGATGACCCAGACATCGACCGCGACGACGGCGCCGACGATGAACGCGAGCAGGAGCCAGAGGAAGGCGCCGAAGCCGCCGAAGGGCTGCTGGAGCAGGTTGGCCAGCCAGACGCCGAGCATGCCGCCGCCCTGGGCCGGGGGCAGAGCGCCCCATGAGGGCAGGAGCAGAGCGTGGAGGGCGCTGACAGCGGCGGCCATGACGATGGCGCCGAGCAGGCGGAGCGGCGGGTGGGAGACGCGGGCGACGAAGGCGGTGGCGAAGAGATAGATGCCCCACAGGCCCATGAGCACCCAGACGCCCCATGAGAGCAGGCTGAACAGGTGGTAGGCCGGAACGGCGCCGGCGGTGCCGCACCAGTTGGCGATGGGCGTGCCGGCAACGCCGCCGGCGGGGTATTGCGCCGGCGAGGGCCAGTCGTACGGGGAGAAGCTCAGCAGTGACGCGAGCAGGAAGAAGAAGGCCATCAACTGGACGAACCAGGTGATGTACGGGAGCACGCCCGAGGTGGCCGTCCGTGAAACGGGCGTAGCGAACACGCCCGCGGGAATCGCGGTTGAAGCGGCAGTCCTTGCCATAGACCCCAAGGTATCGGCCTGAGGGCGAGTTCGGCTGCTCAAGTGGGCTGAAGGCGGCGGGTTTCGGCTGGCCGGACGGGATTTGTGCGGGGGTTTGGCGGCCCCTGGCTCAGCCGCCGGCTTTGCCGAGCAGGTGCCACCAGGGGGCCATGACCCACGGTGCGCCGGGTGCGGGCTGGGCGTGGGGTGCACGGTCGGCGGTGCCGGCGGCCTGAAGCAGGGGCCAGAGGGCGCCCAGCAGGCGCGGGCGCATGAGGACCTCGGCCAGGGTGCGGCAGGCGGGGCGGCGGACACGCACGCGGGCGCGGTAGGCCCGGGCGAGGGCGTGCTGGGCGGCGGTCAGCGAGGCGCAACTGAGCGGGGCGGCGGCGGTGAGCAGCCCGGTGAGGGTCTCCGCGGCCCACAGGGCGTTGCCGATGCCCTCGCCGCCGACGGGTTCGACGGCGGCGGCGGCGTTGCCGATGCGGAACGAGCGCAGGTGGCCGGGCGGGCGGTAGCCGCTGGCGGCGACCCCGCAGGCGACCCAGGGGCTGGCGGCGGCGAGCCGCCAGGCGGGATCGAAGCCGGGCCAGAGGGCGGTGAGGGCGGCGTCGAAGTCGTTGCCGAAGGGCTCGAGCGCGCTGGTGCGGGCGACCAGGGCGACGGTGACCAGGTTGTCCTCAATGGGGACGGTGCCGAGGTAGCCGGCGCCCGCGGGCAGGGCGTGCATGGCCAGGTCAGTGAACGGGGTGGGCGGGCGGAGGTGGCACTTGAGGCCGAGGACGCCGGGGCGGCTGGGCGTGGGGGTGGGGGCGGGGGGGGCAGGGGGGGCGGGGGGCGCATCGTGGCGGCCGACGCCGTCGGCGTGGATGACCAGATCGGCGGTGAGGGTGTGGCCGTCGGCGGTGGTGAGGGCGACGTGATCGGCGTGGTAGTGCACGGCGCGGACGGTGGCGGGCTGGGCGATGACAGCGCCGGCGTCGCGGGCGAGGGTGGTCAGGGCGAGGTCGAGGGTTCCACGCGAGAGGGCCCAGGTGGGGGCGGGCATGTGCCAACTGAGCGTGCGGGTTGACGATGGCTGATGGAGGTGAAGCGAGAACGTGCTGACGGGCACGGCCCCGAGGCGGCGGAGATGCTCGGGCGGCAGCAGGCGGTGGAGTTGCGGGGTGGCGGCGGGGGAGATGCACTCGCCGCAGACTTTGATGCGGGGGAAGGGTCGGGACTCGAGCAGGGTGGTGCGCCAGCCGGCGCGGGCGAGCAGCACGGCGGCGGCAGCGCCGGCGGGGCCGGCCCCGATGATCGCTGCGGAGGGCTGCATGGGGGATGCTATCCGGGGCGGGCAGCGGGTCAGGGGGTGGGCTTTTCGCTGGTGAGGGTGAAGCGGTAGGTGAGCGAGGCGCGGTAGCGGGGGGCGGGCAGGCCCAGGCGGGCGGCCATGTCGAGGGCTTCGGCGCGGGTGAAGCCTGCTTCGACGCTGACGCGGGCATCGTGCCGCACGATGGGGGGCTGGCCGAGGGTGAGCAGGCGGATGGCCAGGTGGGCGACGCGGGAGCGGACCAGGTCGTTCCAGATCAGGCCATGGCGGGCGAGGCGGTCCATGATGCGGAGCATGGTCAATGCGCGGAGGTCGGGCAGGTGGTGGAGGAAGAGGCCGGCGTGCACGTAGTCGAAGGAGGCGGGGCCGAAGCGTTCGACGAGGTCGAAGGCGTCGGCGGGGAGGAGGGTGATGGCGTCGCGGATGGCGGGGGGCTGGGCGGCGAGCTGGGCGCGGGCGTCGGCGAGGGTTTTCTCGTGCACGTCGACGGCGGTGATGCGCAGGTCGAAGCCGGCCTTGAGGGCCCAGGCGCGGGCGGCGATGGGCAGGTCGGCCGAGCCGGTGGCGATGTCCAGCAGGGTGACGGGGCGGCCGGCGGGCCAGGCGGCCGACCAGCGGCGGAGGCTGGAGAGCAGGGCGGATTGCCCGCCGAGCAGGCGGTTGACCAGGCGGATGTAGCGCAGGGCGCGGGCGAGCTGGACGGGGTCGACGTCCGGGTCGTCCATGAACTCGTGGCTGAGGCGGCGCTGCATCAGGGCTTTCGGGCGACGCGGCGGGCGGCGTCGAGGGCGAGGATTTCAAAGAGGATGTGGGCGGCGAGCAGGGCGGTGATGCCGGCGACGTCGCGGTCGGGGAGCACCTCGACGACGTCGGCGCCGACGATGTTCATGCCCTTGAATCGGCGGAGGAGTTCCAGGGCCTCGATGGAGGAGAGGCCGCCGACCGAGGGCGTGCCGGTGCCGGGGGCGAAGGCGGGGTCGACGACGTCGATGTCGAAGGTGAGGTAGGTGGGTGCGTCGCCGACGCGGGCGAGGTAGTCGCGGATGCGGTCGGTGGCGACGCCGGTGCGGAGGGCCTCGCGGGTGAGCAGCGTGACGCCCTGGGTGCGGGCGTAATCCAAGTCGGCGGCGGTGTTGAGCGGCCCTTTGACGCCGATGGAGATCATGCGTTTGGGGTCGATGAGTCCTTCTTCGATGGCGCGGCGGAAGGGGGAGGCGTGCGACCACTTCTCGCCCCAGACGGCGTCGACGGTGTCCAGGTGGCTGTCGAAGTGGACGACGGCCAGGCCGCCCCGGGGCTCGCCCTGGCGGATGAAGGTGGCGCGGATGTTGGCGTAGGCGATGGAGTGATCGCCCCCGACGGCCAGCAGGCGGGCGGGCGTGGAGGCGCCTGCGGGCGCTGCGTCGTCCTCGCCCAGATCGGTGGCGAACTCGGTGACCAGGTCGAGCGTGCCCTTGAGATCAAACGGGGAGACGGGGGCGTCGCCCGCGTCGGCGAGGCTGAGCAGTTGGGCGACGTCGACGTCGTGCTCGATGTGGTAGGGCTTGACGTATTGGGAGGCGTCGCGGATGGCGCGGGGGCCGAAGCGGGCCCCGGGGCGGAAGGTGACGCCGGTGTCGAAGGGCACGCCGTAGAGGATCCAATCCACCGGGAGGCCGGGGGCGGCGACATCCTGCAGCCGGGGGTAGCGGCAGAAACTGGTCAGGCCGGCGAACCGGGGCGTGATGCGGGCATCGGGCAGGGTGGTGCGGCGGGGGGCGGAGGCGGCCGGGCTGCCGGAGGGCTGAGGGGGGTGGGGGGCGGGAGGGGTGCTCATGCAAGCTGAAGATAAGCGGAGCGAGCCGCGGGAACCGTG
>Ga0068877_10003021_pt1 | contig 13463 bp, 8 predicted proteins | sample NOAtaG_FD_66437 | JGI IMG/M metagenome (GOLD analysis project Ga0068877, IMG submission 66437) | Freshwater lake microbial communities from Lake Erie, under a cyanobacterial bloom - NOAA_Erie_Diel6S_1000h metaG | ecosystem: Environmental > Aquatic > Freshwater > Lake | place: USA: Ohio, Lake... | reverse complement strand
GTTGCTCGACCTGCATCCGCTCTACCGACGTACGCCGTGGAACAACTGGCGGACACTGGCCGGTGCGTGGTCGGCGTGGCACCAGCTCTCCGCCATCGCCCGGGAGCAGCGCCCGCGGGCGGTAGTGGGGACCGGCGGCTACGCGGCGGGTGTGGCCCTCGCGTGGGCGCGAGCCCACGGCCTTCCCACCGCGCTACACGAGCCGGACAGTCATCCGGGACTCACCACGCGCGCCTTCGCCGGTGGCGCCCGCGCGGTCTTTCTGGGGTTCCCCGAAGCGGCGGCCAGGCTCTCGGTCGGTCGCCGGACCCGGGTCCATGTGCTCGGCGCACCCATTGAGCCCCCGACTCGCCGGGATCGGCTCGCCCTACAGACGGCCTGGGGATTCCCACCCGGGAGCTTCACCGTCCTCGTGTTCGGCGGCAGTCAGGGGGCGCGGGCCATCAACGAGGCCACGGCCGCGTGGATCACAAGCGGCCTGCCGGATGGCGTGACCCTGATCTGGGCCACCGGACGACAGCAGGCCGAGGCCTATCGGCATTACGAGAGCGCCACGGTCCGCGTGCGTCCGTATCTGGCACCCATCGCCGATGCGTACGCCGTGGCTGACGTGGCGATCACGCGCGCCGGTGCCATGTCGATCGCGGAGCTGTGCGCCTGGCAGATCCCCGCGGTGCTCGTCCCGCTTCCCACGGCCGCGCAGGATCACCAGACGTACAACGCCCGTGCGACCGCGGCGTCGGGGGCAGCGATCCATCTGCCGCAGCACGAGCTGTCGGCGTCTCGCCTGGACGCCGTCGTCCGTGCGCTCATCGCCGACCCCGGGCGTCGTGACGCCATGCGCGCTGCGGCGGCGACGCGTGCCCATCCGCAGGCCGCTGACGCGATTGCCCGCGAGATCCTTCACCTGCTCGACTCCTGATCATGGCCTCGCTGTCCGTCGACGATGCAACGCCGCTGCTCCTCGATTCGCGCGATCCGCGCCCCGTCCATTTCATCGGCATTGCCGGTGCCGGGATGAGCGCGCTGGCCGAGCTGCTGCTCCGCCGCGGCATCCCGGTCCAGGGAACGGATGCCAATCCGACCGGTGCGCCCGACCTGGTGCGCCAGGGGATCCGCGTGACGGGACATGACGCGTCTCTGATCGCCGGTGTCCGCGCCGTCGTGTACTCCTCGGCCATCCCCGAGACCCATCCGGAGCGGATCGCCGCGGGCACCCTCGGTCTGCCCAGCGTGCGCCGTGCCGAAGCCCTCGGGGCGGCCGTGAGTGGCGGGACGCTGGTCGGTATTGCGGGAACGCACGGCAAGACCACCACGACCGTGATGACCACGGAGGCCCTCGCCGCCGCCGGGGTGGACCCCACCGGGGTGGTGGGCGGACGGGTCGGCAGCTGGGGGAGCAACCTGCGTCTCGGCGGACCCACGTACGTGGTGGAGGCCGACGAGTACGACCGCTCGTTCCTCGCGCTGCGCGCGGAGGTGGCCGTCGTGCTCAATGTCGAGGCGGATCACCTCGACATCTACCGCGACCTCGACGACATCACGCGGACCTTCGAACGGTTCGTGGCCCCGGCCCGCACGGTGGTCCGCTGCGCGGATGATCCGGGCGCGTTGGCGCTCCAGTTGCCCGGTACCGTCGAGGACCTCCCGTACGCGGCCGTCGCCCCGGAGCACGCACACGGTTCACCGCCCCGGGCACGCCTCGTGGCGTCCGCCGTCTCGCTCGGACCGAGTGGTTCGCAGTTCGTCGTGTCGCTTGATGGTCGGTCACTGGGACCCGTGACACTCGCCGTCCCCGGCATGCACAATGTGCGGAACGCCCTCGCCGCGATCGGCGCCGGTCTGTCGCTGGGGTGCTCGCTCGACGCCATGGCGCCCGGCCTCGCCCGCTTCCGTGGCGTGGAGCGGCGCTTTCAGCGATTGGGCGAGGTGCGCGACATCGTGGTCGTGGACGACTATGCGCATCACCCGACGGAAGTGCAGGCCACGCTCGCCGCGGCGCGTCACGCCTACCCGGATCGCCGGCTCGTACTGGTGTTCCAACCGCACCTCTACTCGCGCACCCGGGACCTGCAGGCCGAGTTCGCCGAGGCGCTCGCCGCCGCGGATGCACTCTGGCTGTGCGACATCTACGGGGCCCGTGAAGCGCCGGATCCCACCGTGACCTCCGCGCTGATTGCGGATCGGCTGCCGGCCGGCGTGCTGCGCTGGATGGGCCCCCGGGGCGAGGTGCTGGAGCCACTGCGCGTGGCGGTGTCTCCCGGGGATCTGGTGGTCACCATGGGGGCCGGGGATGTCACGCGCGTGGGTCCGGCGCTCCTGGACGCCCTGGCGGCGTCCCGCTGAGATCGCCGGTGGCTGAGAACGAAGCGGGATCCCCTTCGCCCACGCGCGCTTCCGGGCGCGGGTGGCGGCGTCTGCGGTTGGCAGCCGGAGCGCTCGCGGCCGGGCTCGTGGCCGCCTCGCCGTGGTGGGGCCCGCCGCTGCTGTCGCGACTGGCCTTTTTCCATGTGCGACAGATCGAGTTCGAGGGCGTCCGCTACGGCCGTGTGTCGGAGTTCGTGGCGCGCCTCAATGTGGATACGCTCCAATCGGTCTGGCAGCCGCTCCCCCCGCTCGCGGCGCGGGTCCGGGAGCATCCGCTGGTGGCGGAGGTGATCGTTGAGCGCAAGCTCCCCGGCACGTTGGTCGTGCAGATCACCGAACGGGAACCGGTCGCGCTGGCCCCGATCGAGGGGCGGCTCGAACCAGTGGATGGGACGCGGCAGGTGCTGCCAATCGACCCGGCACGGGCGCCGCTCGACTTGCCCGTCGTGGCCGCCCCGGACAGCGCCCTGGTGCGTTTTCTGGCGGGGCTCCGGCAGTCGGCGCCCGCGCTCTATGCCCGCGTGGTCACGGCCGAACCGGTGGGGCAGGAGGAGTTCCGTCTCGCACTGGGTACGGTGCGTGTCCGCACACGGGCCGACGTGACCGTGGCCCGCTTCCGGGACATATTACCGGTGGAAGCCGATCTGATCCGTCTGCGCCAATCCGTGGCGGAGCTGGATCTGCGCTTCCGCGACCAGGTGATTGCCCGATAGCCATGACGTCAGAACCCATCGTAGCCGCGCTCGACATCGGAACCGCCCACACCACGGCGCTGGTTGCGTCCGTGCATGGCGAGGTGCCGCGCGCGCCACGCCTCAAGGTGCTGGGGGTGGGCCGCACCCGGACCCTCGGGCTCCGGCGCGGCGTCATCTCGGATATCGAGGAGGCCACCCGGTCCATCCGGGCGGCGGTCGAGGAGGCGTCCCGCGTGGCCGGCGTGACGCCGGACGGGGTCTTCGTGGGGATCGCCGGCGATCATGTGCGGGCCCAGTCCTCCACGGGGGTCGTGGCGATCAGCGGCGACGAGATCACGCGCGCCGACGTGGAGCGGGTGCAGGAAGTCGCCCGCACCATGGCCTTCCCGCAGGATCGCGAGCTGCTGCACGCCATCGCGCAGGAGTATCGCGTGGACAAGGCGGAGGGGATTCGTGACCCCGTCGGCATGATCGGCGCCCGCCTCGAGACCGAGATGTATCTCGTGACCATCGGGACGGCCCCCACGCTCAATCTCCGCAAGGCGATCGAGCGGGCCGGCTGCCGCATCCACGGGCTGGTGCTCGAACCGCTCGCCTGCTCGCTGGCCGTCCTCACGGAGGAGGAAAAGGAGCTCGGTGTGCTGCTCATCGAGCTCGGCGCGGGCCGGACCGATCTGGCCATCTTCCACGAGGGGAAGATCCGCCATCTCGGCTCCGTTCCGTTTGGCGGCAATACGGTCACCAGCGATCTCGTGCAGGGGCTGGGCGTCACGCAGAGCGATGCCGACCAGCTCAAGGAAGCCTACGGCTGCGCGTACGAACCGCTCATCGATCCCGCTCAGGTGATCGCCATGCCGGCGTCCGGTGCCCATGGGGAGCGGCACCTCTCCCGCGAGCTGATGACGCACATCATCCACCAGCGCATGGACGAGCTGTTCGACACGATCCAGCGCGAAGTGCAGGGCGCCGGTTTCGGCGGGAAGCTCAACGCCGGGGTGGTGCTGGCGGGCGGTGGGGCCTCGCTGGGCGGGATCGCCGAGCTGGCGGCCGATGTCTTCGGTGTCGGCGTGCGGATCGGGGCACCCGGCGCCCGGCTCGAAGGGCTGGTGGAGGTGGTTCGGGACCCGTGCTTTGCCACCGTGGCCGGGATCGCGATGTACGGTGCCACCCAGTTCGGTCCGGCCGCACTCACGGCACGTCGCGCCGGGCTTGGCGGCGTGGGGGTCGATCGGCTGGCGTCGCGGGTCAAGACCTGGTTTCAGGACTTCTTCTAGCCGGTCTCCGAAGGGCCGGATCGCCGGCCCGGACGGGAATGTCACAACTTGTCGCCGCCGGCTGTCTTGTGGACAAGATTCGTGACCTCGGGGGGGCTTCGCGGCACGGAAAATAATTGGGCAACTTCAACTCCTTTCAAGGGTTGCGCGCTACGATCGCAGGTGTATTCTAGGGGAGTTCCGGAAGCCGGCGGACGCCGCCGCACCCGTTGATCTCCACCCCGAGCCCGCCCAGCCCCGTATGGAGCTCCCCCGGATGACCTTCGAGTTCGAAGAGACCGCGTCCCAGAACGCCCGCATGAAGGTCGTGGGCGTCGGGGGCGGCGGCGGGAATGCCGTCAACCGCATGATCGAGGAGCACCTGGAGGGGGTCGAGTTCATCTCGGTGAACACCGACGCCCAGGCGCTCATGAACTCGAAGGCCGACGTCAAGATCCAGATCGGCAAGAAGCTCACCCGCGGCCTCGGCGCCGGCGCCCGCCCGGAAATCGGGCGGCAGGCCATCGAGGAGAACCGGGAGGACACCAAGCGGGTCCTGAGCAACGCCGACCTGGTGTTCGTGACCTGCGGCATGGGAGGCGGCACCGGGACCGGGGCTGCGCCGATCGTCTGCCAGCTGGCGCGCGAGGCCGGTGCCCTCACGGTGGGGATCGTGACCCGTCCCTTCCTCTTCGAAGGGCGCAAGCGCATGCGGCAGGCGGAAGAGGGGATCGCCGAGATGCGCAAGCACGTGGACACGATGATCATCGTGCCCAACGAGCGGTTGCTTGCGGTCGTGGGCAAGGGTATCCCGTTCCACGAGGCGCTCAAGAAGGCCGACGAAGTGCTGCTCCATGCCACGCAGGGGATCTCGGTCCTCATCAGCGAGACGGGGCTGGTCAACGTCGACTTCGCCGACGTGCGCACGGTCATGCAGAATGGCGGCTCCGCCCTCATGGGCACGGGGATCGGGCGGGGCGAGAACCGGGCCAGCGAGGCCGCCCAGCAGGCCATCGCGTCGCCGCTGCTGGACAACGTGTCCGTCTCCGGCGCCACCGGCGTGCTGGTGAACATCACGGGCGGGGAAGATCTGACGCTCGGCGAGGTCCATCAGATCAACGACATCGTCCATGACGCCGTCGGTGACGAGGCCGAAATCATCTTCGGTGCCGTACATGAGCCCGCCATGATGGGGGAGATTCGGGTCACGGTCATCGCTACCGGCTTCGACCGGTTCATGCAGCAGGGCGGCGCCGTCCAGCCCCCTTCCGCCGGCCCGGTGGGCACCGCATCTTCCCAGAGTTCGGCGCGCGGTCCGGCCGTTCTCCCGTTCCCGGGGAGAGGGGTGCAGGCCACTCGCCCGGCGCCGCCGGCTCCGCGTCCCACCTGGGACGGGGTGCCGCCCCGCGCGCCGCGGGTTCCGCCTCCGTCGCCTACGACGAGTGCGGAGCTCGATGACATGGAAATCCCGACGTTCATCCGGAGACAGATGGATTGACCCACGCCCGCGCGCTCCTCGTTGCCGCCGGCTGTCTGGCAATCGGAGCGGCCGCGATCACCGTGGGCCGTCCAATCAGCGAGCGCCCCGCAGCCAGCGTCCTGGCGGCGGGGCCTCGTCTTTCCTCCCGCTGGCGCACGACGGTGGATACCGTCCGGAGCGGGGAACCGCTGGCCAAGGCGCTCATGCGCGCCGGCGTCCCGGGCGATGAGGCGGCTGCCGCGCTGCAGTCGTCGGCCGCCATCGATGCCCGTCGCATTCGAGCCGGCACCACGATCACCACGAAGGTCGACCCGGATTCGGGGGCATCGGAAATCGTCCTCCAACTGGCCATCGACCGGGTCGTCCGTCTGACCCGGTCCGCGCCCAAGCGGTGGGCCGAACGTGAGGAGCGGCTGGTCTGGACGACTGACACGGTCCTTGTGGGGGGGGTGGTCAACTCCACGCTCACCGAGGCGATCGCCGAGGGAGCGGAGTCGTTCCCCGGGCGGGTGCGCCCGGAGTTGGCGTATGCCCTCGCGGACATCCTCGAGTATCGGGTGGACTTGAGCCGCGACCTGCAGAAGGGGGATTCGGTCCGCGTCCTCGTGGAGCGGGAACGTACCGCGACCGGTCTCGTCCGCCCCGGGAAGATCCTGGCGGCGCGCCTGACCGTGGACGGACGCCCGGTGGAAACGCTCCGGTTCGTGCAGGGAAACCGCGCCAGCTATTTCGACGGCGAAGGGAAGGCCATGCAGGCGGCCTTCCTCCGTGCCCCGCTGGCCTTCCGACGGATTTCGAGCGTCTTCGGACTCAGGCGACACCCCATTCTCGGCACCGTGCGGCGCCACCAGGGGATGGACTATGCGGCCGCGCGCGGGACCCCCGTGCGGGCGCTCGGCGACGGTCGCGTCATCTTTGCCGGATGGCGCGGCGGGTACGGCAAGACCATCGAGATCCGCCACACCAATGGCATGGTGACCCGCTACGGGCACCTCCATGCCTTCTCGCGGGGCATCCGTTCCGGCGTGTCGGTCCGCATCGCTCAGACCATCGGACAGGTGGGATCCACGGGGCTGTCCACCGCACCACATCTCCATTTCGAGGTGTTGGTGGCTGGACGGCACCGTGACCCGCGGATCGCCTTCCGCAATGTGACCGGTGAGCCGCTGGCAGCCGCACAACGCGCGGCATTTACCGAGCTCAAAGCGCGCATCTTTTCCCGCCTCATGGCGTCGGCCCCGCGAACCGGGGCAGCGGACCCATCGCGCCAGACCGGCGATTGACGGCGACCTCGTGCGCTGGGCGGCAGGGTTCGCCGTCCGCGCTCCGTTCCTCCTGACTCGGCGCGCCACATGATTCGGTGGTTCGTGGCCCTTGCGCTGGGCGCGGGAGCGGCCTGGTTGGCCTATCACCGCGCCGGCCGTCCGTCGATTGGCGACGGCCAGGGTCGGTCGCGTTTCGCGACCCTGCTGCTCGCGCTGTGCCGAGCCGGCGCCGTAGCCGTGGTGGCCGCCTTGCTGTTCGGGGCACCCGCCGGGCGTCCGCGCCCCCTCGAGCCGCTGCTCGCCGTGGATGTTTCCGCCTCGCTGCGGCGAGCGGCCGGTGAGGACAGCGGCCGCGTGCGCCAATGGCGGACGTGGCTGCGCGACACGCTGGCCGCGGTGCCCGCCGGCGCACCGCTGGTCGCCGTGGGGGATTCCGTGCGCGAGGTGCCGCGCTCAGCCCTCCAGCAATGGGTACCCCGCGATCAGGCCTCGAGAGTCCGGCCGGCCGTTGATCAGGCAGCCGCCATGGGACGCCCGCTCTGGGTGCTCACGGATGGCGCGCTCGATGACCCGGAGGCGTTGGCGGATGCTCCGCCGGGTTCCCGCGTGATCACCGTCCCCACCGAGGCTCGGGTGGACGCCGCGATCGCCGATCTTTCCGCGCCGCTGACGGCAGCGGCCGGGGATTCCGTTGAGGTCACGGTGACCGTGCAAGCCGGAGCAGCGCCCGTCGACGGCGGGACGGTGCAGCTCCGCCTCGATGGGACGCCGGTGGCCACGATGGAGCTCTCCCCGCTCGGCGTCATGGCGGCCAACCGGCTCTCGCGCCGCGTCCCCCTCCCGCGTGGCGCCAAGGCGGTACGCCTTGAAGCCGTGCTCGAAGCGGCCTCCGACCTCGAGCCGCGCAACGACACGCTGGCCACGGTCGTGGACGTGCTTGACCGGCCCGCCGCCGTCTTCGTGTCCACGGCCCCGGATCTCGATGTGCGTGAGGTGCTCACCGTGCTGCGCGGGACGCTCGATATCCCCACACGCGCCTACCTCCGTCTGGCACCGGGGGTCTGGCGGACGGAGGGCTCGTTGGCCCCCGTGAGTGAGGCGGATGTGCGCCAGCGGGCCCGCGGAGCCGGCGTGCTCTTCGTCCACGGGGACACCTCGTGGCTTGCGGAAACGGGTCGGTCGGCGCTCCCGGCCGCCCGCGCGTTCTGGACGCCGGCGCCCCCCTCGGCGGCAGCGCGACCGGGGCAGGTGGTGCGCGCGGCCGAGTGGTATGTGGATCCCCCGCCGGGTTCACCGCTGCAGCCCGCCTTTGGGGCGCTCCCCGTGGAGTCGTTGCCGCCGATTGCGCTGCCGACCCTTCCGTCAGTCGCCGGGGCGGCGGGAGCCGCACCGATCCTCACGGCGCGGCTGGGCAAGCAGGGGGCGCCGTTTCCGGTCGTTCGGCTCCGCGAGGTCGCCGGCGGGCGCGAGGTCCGAGTGACCGGTTCCGGATTCGCCGGCTGGTCGCTTCGCGGCGGTCGCGCACGAGATGCCTTTACGGCGTTGTGGGGTGCCACCTTCGACTGGCTGGCGGCAGGCCGCGGTGATCTGCGCGCTGCGCGACCGGCGAACGGGGCCACCCGGGCGGGCGAGCCGATTCTCTGGCGCCGCGGTGGGAGCGATTCCGTGGTCGCCGTCACGCTGCGGCCTATGGGCGCCGACGCGGCAACGATCCGCCGTGACACCATCACCTTCCGCGGGGGCGCCACGGAGACCGAGTCTCCCCCGCTCCCGCCTGGGAGCTACGCCGTCGAGGCACCGGGCGGTTCAAGCTTGCTGGTCGTCAATCCCTCCCGCGAATGGGTCCCTCGCCCGGTGTCGCGTGCGGCCGCATCGGCTGCCGTCACCGCGACGTCGGATGCCCCTCGCCTCGCCGATGCGGGATGGCCGTTCCTCCTCGCGCTCGTGCTGTTGAGCGCCGAGTGGATCGGCCGCCGCTTCGGCGGTCACCGCTGACCATCGCATGTCGCCTCTCTTCCGTCGTTCCGGGGATGCACCCCGTCGTTCGCTCTGGCAGCGCATCTCCGACGTCATGCGCATGGATGTCGGCGTGCTTGTGCGTGGCGTCGATGCCGGGTCACTCGAGGCGCTCGAGACGCTGCTCATCGAGGCGGACTTCGGCGTGCCGACCGCCATGGCGCTTGTGGCCGAGGTGGAGCGCCGGCACCGGCTCGGTGAGGTGAAGACCGATTCCCAGTTCCGTGAGGCGCTGGCGCACGGGGTGGTCACGGCGCTCCGGTCGGGGAATGCCGATCCGGCGGTGCAGCGGGCGGCCAACGGGCCCACAGTCGTTCTCGTGATCGGCGTCAACGGCGCCGGCAAGACTACCTGCATCGGCAAGCTGTCGGCCCGCTTCCGCCAGGGTGGCGAGCGAGTGCTGGTGGGCGCGGCGGACACCTTCCGCGCCGGCGCCATCGATCAGCTCCGCGTCTGGGCCGAACGGGCGGGCGTCGATTTCGTGGGAGGCGCCGCCGGCTCCGACCCGGCAGCGGTGGCCTTCGATGCCGTCGACGCGGGCATCACGCGCGGGGTGGACCGGATCATCATTGACACGGCGGGTCGCTTGCACACGAGCGACGACCTCATGACGGAGCTGCGCAAGATCCATCGCGTGATCGGCAAGCGGCTGCCGGGGGCCCCACACGAGGTGCTGCTCGTACTCGATGGTACGATCGGCCAGAACGCGCTGTCCCAGGCGCGGACGTTCTCGGCTGCCGTGCCGGTCACCGGGATCGTGGTCACGAAGCTCGACGGCACCGCCAAGGGCGGCATCGTGGTCGCCGTTCACGAGGCGCTCAACGTACCCATCAAGTTCGTGGGAACCGGTGAGCAGGTGGGGGACCTCGAGCCATTCGATGCCGAGGCCTATGCGCGAGCGCTCATCGAGGAGTGAGCGGCGCCCCGCGCCTCGCCTGACGCTCGAGACGCCGGTCACCTATCTCAAAGGCGTCGGGCCGGCCCGGGCGACGCTGCTGGCCCGGCTCGGGATCACGACGGCGGGGGATCTGCTCCGGCACATCCCGCACCGCTACGAGGACGCGACCACGGTGTCCCGGATCGCCGACGCCGAGGTCGGCGCCGACGCGACCGTGTTGGGCCAGGTCATTGCCAAGGGCGTCCTTCCCACGCGGAAGGGGCTGCGGATCTTCCAGGTCGTGCTGCAGGATGCCTCCGGGCTGCTCGAGATTGCCTGGCCGGGGCAGCCGTTCCTCGACCGCACGATCAACAAGGGGGACTGGCTGCTGTGTGCCGGGCCGATCCGCTTCTTCCACGGGCGGCAGATGCAGCCGCGCGAGTTCGTGAACCTCGGTCCCGAGGAGGAAGGGGTTGGTGGTGGGCGCGTCCTCGCGGTCTATCCGGGCACGGAGGGGCTCTCCGCGCGGGTACTTCGCGGGCTCATTCAGCGGCACCTTGATGACCTGCTGCCTTCCGTGGAGGAGCCGCTGCCGGCGGCCCTCGTGGCGGAGGCCGGCGTGCCGTCGCTCCCTGAGGCGCTGCGCCGGGTGCATCGACCGACCACGGTCGCCGAGGCGGCTGCCGGACGCGACCGATTGGCGTTCGAGGAGCTGCTCTGCGTGCAGTTGCTGCACCGGCGTGCCAATCAGGTGGCGCGCGAATCGCGCGATGGGCGCGTGTTCGAGAATCGGCGCGACCTGACCGCCAAGCTGCGGCAGTCGCTCCCGTACACCCTCACGCGCGCACAGGTCCGGGCCATCCGCGAGATCGTGTCCGACATGGGGAGCGACCGACGCATGCATCGCCTCCTGCAGGGAGATGTCGGGGCGGGGAAGACCATCGTGGCGCTCTTCGCGGCCCTGCTCGCCATGGAGAACGGGGCACAGGTGGCCTTCATGGCGCCGACCGAACTGTTGGCCGAACAGCATGCCACCTCGATGGGGCGGCTCCTGGCGCCGCTCGGCCTTGCCCCGCTGCTCGTCACGGGCCGTCTCGGGGCGGCGGCGCGCCGCGAGGCCCAGACGCGCCTCGCGTCGCATGAACCGGTACTCGCCGTCGGTACGCATGCGCTCGTGCAATCCGGCGTGACCTTCGGCAACCTCGGGCTGGTCATCATCGACGAGCAGCACCGCTTCGGGGTGGAGCAGCGCGCCCAGCTGGGGACCAAGGGGGAGGCGCCCGATGTGCTCCTCATGAGTGCCACCCCCATTCCCCGGTCGCTCGCGTTGACGCTCTACGGGGATCTCGACGTGAGCGTCCTCGACGAGCGTCCGCCGGGGCGGCAACCGGTGACCACGGCCGTCCGTCCGGAATCGGCGCGTGACCGCGTCTTCGAATTCGCGCGCGCGCAGCTGGAGGCGGGACGGCAGGTCTACGTGGTGTATCCGCTCATCGAGACCAGTGAGAAGATCGACCTCAAGGCCGCCACGGTCATGTACGAGGCCCTCGTGGCTGGGCCCTTTGCCGGCTGCCGGGTGGCGCTGCTGCATGGCCGCGTTCCGGCCGACGAGCGCGAGGCCATCATGCGGGAGTTCCGCAATGGCAGCATCCAGGTTCTTGTCGCCACCACGGTGATTGAGGTGGGGATCGACGTGGGGAACGCCTCCGTGATGATCATCGAGCATCCGGAGCGTTTCGGGCTCTCGCAGCTGCACCAGCTGCGCGGGCGGGTGGGGCGCGGGGCGGCCCAGTCGTGGTGTCTGCTGCTGGGCGACGTGGGGCCGGAGGCCGCCGAGCGGCTCGCCCTCTTTGCCGCCACGGAGGACGGGTTCGAGATCGCCCGCGCCGACCTGCGCCTCCGGGGGATGGGCGATCTGTTCGGCAAGGCGCAGCACGGGCTCCCCGCCTTCCGCGTCGCCGACATGTTGCGAGACGAGGCCCTCAATGACGTGGCCCGGCAGGCAGCCGATCAGTTGCTGGCGCGCGATCCCCTGCTGGCGGCGCCAGCGCACCGCGGGCTGCGCCAGCTCCTGACGGTCGGGTACGCACGCGCGCTGGAGCTCTTTCAGGTCGGGTAGGCAGCGCGCCGGGGCCGGTGTCCCCAGTCCCTTCGCGCCTCGATTCCGTGCAGATTTCACCTTGTCCGGGCGCCTGGATCTCCTCGAGTCCCTGTCGCCATCCCCCTTAGCCGTCCGACTCGTGAACGCGACTACCACCCGCATTGCCGATCTCCGCCACCATGTCGGGTCCACCGTGACTGTCCGGGCGTGGGTGATTCACCTGCGCTCCAAGGGGAAGTTGGGCTTCGCGGTGGTGCGTGATGGCACGGGCGTCATGCAGGCGGTGGTGGTGAAGGCCGAAGTGTCCGAAGCCGATTGGGAGGCGTTCGGCCAGCTCACGCAGGAGTGCAGCGTGGCGCTCACCGGCGAGGTGCGTGCCGATGCCCGGGCGCCCGGCGGCTTCGAGATGGGGGTGAAGTCGCTGGCGCTCATCGGGGCCAGTCCGCTCGACTATCCCATCCAGCCCAAGGAGCACGGCATCGACTTCCTGCTCGACAACCGCACCTTCTGGCTGCGCAGTCAGCGGCAGGTGGCGATCATGCGGGTCCGCCACGAACTCGAGCAGGCCGTCCACGATTTCTTCTACGCCCGCGACTTCGTCCGCTGCGACACGCCGATCCTCACGGCGGCGATCGGTGAACGGGCCGGGCTGTTCAGCACGGAGTACTTCGAGGAAGGCACCGCCTACCTGGCCCAGACGGGGCAGCTCTACGGCGAGGCGCTCGCCGCCGCATTGGGGCGGATCTACACCTTCGGGCCCACCTTCCGCGCCGAGAAGTCCAAGACGCGCCGCCACCTCACCGAGTTCTGGATGATCGAGCCGGAGATGGCGTGGTATGACCAGGACGACAACATGGACCTGCAGGAGGATTTCGTCCGGTATCTGGTGGAGCGGGTCATCGAGCGGCGCGGCGAGGAACTCAAGGTGCTCGAGCGCGACACGGCCCCGCTGGAATGCGTGAACCAGCGGTTCATGCGTCTCGACTATGGCGAGGCGGTGACGCTGGCCCAGTCCAAGGGGAGTGATATTCAGTGGGGCGACGATCTCGGAGCCCCCGACGAGGCGCTCATCGTCGATCACTACCAGCGTCCGGTCTTCGTGGTGAACTATCCGAAGGAAGCCAAGGCGTTCTACATGAAGGAGAATCCGGCCGATCCGCGCACGGTGCGCTGCGCCGACCTGCTGGCCCCTGAGGGACGCGGCGAGATCATCGGCGGATCGCAGCGCGAGGATGACTACGACAAGATCCTCGCGCGCCTTACGCACGAGGGGCTTCCAGTGGAGGCCTATGGCTGGTACCTCGACCTGCGCCGCTACGGGACCTTCACGCACTCCGGCTTCGGGCTTGGCCTCGAGCGCACCATCGCGTGGATCTGCGGCATCGAGCACATCCGTGAGGTCATCCCGT
>Ga0068877_10003018_pt1 | contig 13475 bp, 9 predicted proteins | sample NOAtaG_FD_66437 | JGI IMG/M metagenome (GOLD analysis project Ga0068877, IMG submission 66437) | Freshwater lake microbial communities from Lake Erie, under a cyanobacterial bloom - NOAA_Erie_Diel6S_1000h metaG | ecosystem: Environmental > Aquatic > Freshwater > Lake | place: USA: Ohio, Lake... | reverse complement strand
GGCGATCCGCCCGCCGGTCAGGCGTCGCATCTCGCGCAGCACCGCGGTCGAAGGGCCGAAGAGCGGCCGGCCGGAGAGGCCGCCTGCCTCGCCGCGCGCCGCGCCGCGCAGCTCCGGCGGCCGCGCGATCGTGGTGTTGGAGACGATGATGCCCGCGAGCCCGCGCGCGAGCGCGACCTCGGCGACGTCGGAAAGGTCCTCCTGCGCCAGGTCCGGGGCGATCTTCACGAGCAGCGGCGGCGCGCCCGCGCCCATCGCCTCCTGCACGCGCGCGAGCAGGCCGTCGAGCGCCGCGCGGTCCTGCAGCGCGCGCAGCCCGGGCGTGTTGGGCGACGACACGTTGACGACCATGTAGTCGGCGAAGCGGGCCAGCGCCGCCGCGCCGCGCGCGTAGTCGTCGGCGGCGTCCACCGTCTCCTTGTTCTTGCCGAGGTTGACGCCGAGCACGCCGCGCCGCGCGCGCCGCGCGAGGCGGGCGGCGACGGCGTCGATGCCCTCGCTGTTGAAGCCGTAGCGGTTGATGACCGCGCCATCCTCGGGAAGCCGGAAGACGCGCGGGCGCGGGTTGCCGGGCTGCGGGCGCGGCGTGACCGAGCCGATCTCGACGCTGCCGAAGCCGAGGCCGAGCAGCGCGTCCGCGGCTTGCGCATGCTTGTCGAAGCCCGCGGCAAGGCCGACGGGGTTGGGGAAGTCGAGCCCCCAGAGCCGCGTCGCGAGGACGGGATCCTCGCCGCCCGCGCGCAGCACGGGCGCGGCGGCGCGCAGGGCGAGGATGGCGGCGCGATGCGCGTCCTCGGCGTCGAGGCAGCGCAGCGCGCGCATGGCCAGCGAGGAGATGCTCATGGCGCGCCGAGCCCCCAGGGGAATTCGTGGCGCCCGTCGGCGCCGAGCGGCAGGTCGGCGCTGCGCAGAACCGCCGCGACCGGCAGCACGCCGTGGATGTGGGGGAAGAGCGCGCCGCCGCGCGACTTCTCCCAGCGCAGCGTCGCGCCAAGCGCGGCGCCGTCGATCTCGAGGATCACGAGCCCGTCCTGGCCCGCGCGGTGCTTCGCCACGCTGGCGACGACCTGCGAGGCGTCGGAGCAGTGGATGAAGCCGTCGGCGAGGTCCTGCGAGGAGCCGGCATGGCTGCCCGCGACCCTGGCCGCGCGCCACTCCTCGGCGCGGCACACGTGGTAGATGCGATTCGCGTCCATCGCCCGATGGTAGGGGGCCGGGGTTCCTCCTGCCAGCGCGGCCTAGTCCCGATGCAGGCGCGCGCGTGGCAAGGCCCGGCGCGAGGATGGCGCGTCGCCCATCGCCACGGGAGCAAGATGGTCCTCGCGCGCATCCTCCTCGCGGTCCTCTGCGCCGGCGCCCTCGCGCCGTCGACCGGCGCCGCGCTCGCCATCCAGCAGGTGCAGGGGCGGGGCCATGTCTCGCCCCTGCTCGGCCAGGACGTCGAGGGCGTCGAGGGCGTGGTGACCGCCGTGCTCTCCACCGGCTCGCGCCGCGGCTTCTTCATGCAGGACCCGCGCGCCGGCGGCGATGGCGATCCCTGGACGTCGGACGCGGTCTTCGTCTCGACCGGGACGGCGGCGCCGATGGTCGCGCCGGGCGACGCGGTGCACGTGTCCGGCCGCGTCGCCGAGCAGCGCGGCGGCAATCACAGCCTTTCCGTCACGCAGCTCGTCGAGGCCAGCGTCGTCGTCACGGCACGCGGCGTGCCCCTGCCCGCGCCGACGGCCATCGGCGCCGCCGGCCGCGCGCCACCCGCGCGCATCGCGCCGGACATCGGCGGCAGCGTCGAGGGCCCGGCGCATCGCTTCGATCCCGTCGCCAACGCGATCGACTTCGACGAGACGCTGGAGGGCATGCGCGTGCGCGTCGCCGGCGCGGTCGCGATCGGGCCGCGCAACTCCTTCGGCGAGATCCCGATCCTGCCCGACCTTGGCGCCGGCGCGGGCCTGCGCAGCGCGCGCGGCGCGATGGTCGCCGGCCCGGATGGCGGGCCGGCGGGGCGGCTGGTCGCCGACGACGCGCTGATCGGGTCGGCGGCGATGCCGCGCGCGCGGGTCGGCGACCGGCTCGGCGACGCGGAGGGCGTCATGGACTACGCCTTCGCGGCCTGGCGCCTGCTGCTCACCGCGCCGCCGGGACTCGAGCCGGGCGGGATCGCGCCGGAGGTCGCGGCGCCCGCGCGGCCGGGCGAGGTCTCGATCGCGGCCTTCAACGTCCAGAACCTCTCCGGCGCCTCGCGCACGGCGAAGTTCGCGTCGATCGCGCGCCAGGTCGCGGGCGCGCTGCGCGCGCCGGAGATCCTCGCGCTCTCCGAGATCCAGGACTCGGACGGCACGGTCGACAGCGGCACGGTCTCCGCCGCGCGGACCTATGACCGGCTGCTCGCGGCGATCGTCGCCGCGGGCGGGCCGCGCTACGCGGTGGCGCAGGTCGATCCAGCGGACGGCGCGGATGGCGGCGCGCCCGGCGGGAACATCCGCGTCGCCTTCCTCTACGACCCCGCGCGGGTCGGCTTCGCGCCGCGACCGGGGGGCGCGGCGGATGTCGCGGTGGGGATTCGCGCCGATGGCGGCCTCGACGCAAATCCCGGCCGGATCGAGCCGCTCGACCCGGCCTGGGGCTCGGCGCCCGACGGGAGCGACGGCAGCCGAAAGCCGCTCGCGGCGGAGTTCGAGGTCGCGGGGCGGCGCATCGTGCTCGTCGCCGCGCATCTCAAGTCGAAGTCGGAGGACCAGCCGGATTTCGGGCGGTACCAGTCGCCGGCACGGCCCGGCGAGGCGCAGCGCCTCGCCCAGGCCGGCGTGATCGCCGATTTCGTGCGACACCTCGCCGAGGCCGATCCCGATGCCGGCATCGCGGTGCTCGGCGACTTCAACGACGGGGGCGAGTCCGCGACGCTGGCGCGCCTCGCGGAGGCCGGGCTCATGGACCTCGCGCTCACGCTGCCGCCGGAGGAGCGCTATTCCTACGTCTTCGGTGGCGTGGCGGAGGACCTCGACCACGTGCTCGTGAACGAGGTCCTGCACGGCGCCGCGTCCCTCGACATCGTCCACGCGAACGCGGAGTTCCTGCCCTCCGAGCGCGCGAGCGACCACGACCCGCTGCTCGCGCGGTTCTCCTTCGCGCTCGCCGTGCCCGAGCCTGCACCGATCCTCGCGCTCCTGCCCGCCGCCGCGCTCGCCCTCGGCCGCGCGCGACGCCGGGCGGGCGGCTCAGCCTGCGTCGCGCAGGAGCGTGGCGAGGAAGGCGGGCACGGTCTCGCTCGCCGGGCCCTCGATGCGCGCGTCGAAGGCGCGCGACATGGCGCCGGGCTCGAGGTTGAGCTCCACCGTGCGCGCGCGGCCCGCGACCTCGGCGACGAAGCCCGCGGCGGGATGGACCTGGCCGCTGGTGCCGATCGCCATGAAGAGGTCGCAGCCATCGAGCGCGGCGCCGATCTCGTCCATCGCGAGCGGCATCTCGCCGAACCACACGACATGCGGCCGCATGCCCCCCGCGCGGCCGCAGGACGGGCAGGCCGTCGCGACCGAGAGATCCTCCTGCCACGGCGCGACATGGCCGCAATGGCCGCAGCGCGCCTTGCCGAGCTCGCCATGCATGTGCACGAGGCGCCGCGAGCCCGCGCGCGCATGCAGGTCGTCGACGTTCTGCGTGACGAGCAGGAACCCGCCCGGCCACTCGCGCTCGAAGCGCGCCAGCGCGAGATGCGCCGCGTTGGGCGCGATCGCGGGGTCGCGCAGCTGCGCGCGGCGCGCGTTGTAGAATTCGTGGACGCGTGCCGGGTCGCGCGCGAAGGCGCCGGGCGTCGCGACGTCCTCCACCCGCACCCGCGCCCAGATCCCGTCCGGGTCGCGGAACGTGGCGAGGCCCGATTCGCGGCTGATGCCCGCGCCGGTCAGGACGACGACCGAGGGATGGCGCGCGGTCATCGCTTCCATTGCGGGCGGCGGGCGCGGCCCTTGCGGGAGTTGACCGCGCCCGCGGTCGAGCGCGCGGCGGGCCTGCCCGCCGACTTCGCCGCGTAGCCGCCGGCGGCGCGCGCCTCGGCGACGCCGGGCGCGGCGGCGCCGGCCGGCATCTCGAGCTCGATCGCCTCGAGCCGCCTGATCTCGTCGCGCAGCCGCGCGGCCTCCTCGAACTCGAGGTCGGCGGCGGCGGACTTCATCTTCTCCTCCAGCTCGGCGATCACGGCGCGCAGGTTGTGGCCCACCGCGTGCTGCTTCTCGTCGATGCCCGTCTCCACCAGCACGTGGTCGCGCTCGTAGACCGAGCCGAGGATGTCGCCGATGCCCTTGCGCACGCTCTCCGGCGTGATGCCATGGGCCTCGTTCCACTCCACCTGCTTGCGCCGCCGGCGCTCGGTCTCCTCCAGCGCCGCCTTCATCGAGTCCGTCATCCTGTCGGCGTAGAGGATCACGCGCCCGTCGACGTTGCGCGCCGCGCGGCCGATCGTCTGCACCAGCGAGGTGCGCGAGCGCAGGTAGCCCTCCTTGTCGGCGTCGAGGATGGCGACCAGCGCGCATTCCGGGATGTCGAGGCCCTCGCGCAGCAGGTTGATGCCGACGAGCACGTCGAAGGCCCCGAGGCGCAGGTCGCGGATGATCTCGATGCGCTCGAGCGTCTCGACGTCGGAGTGGATGTAGCGCACGCGCACGCCGGCCTCGTGCATGTACTCGGTCAGGTCCTCGGCCATGCGCTTGGTGAGCGTGGTGACGAGCGCGCGCTGGCCGCGCTGCGCGACCGCGCGCACCTCCGCCAGCAGGTCGTCGACCTGCTTCTCGGTGGGCCGGATCTCGCAGACCGGGTCGATCAGCCCGGTCGGGCGGATGACCTGCTCGACGAAGACGCCGCCGGTGCGCTCGAGCTCCCACGGGCCGGGCGTCGCCGAGACGCAGACCGTCTGCGGGCGCATCGCGTCCCATTCCTCGAACTTGAGCGGCCGGTTGTCGGCGCAGGACGGCAGGCGGAACCCGTATTCGGAGAGCGTCGACTTGCGCACCAGGTCGCCGCGGAACATGCCGCCGATCTGCGGGATCGTGACGTGGCTCTCGTCGACGACCAGCACGGCGTCGCGCGGCAGGTACTCGAACAGCGTCGGCGGCGGCTCGCCCGGCCTGCGGCCGGTGAAGTAGCGCGAGTAGTTCTCGATCCCCGCGCAGGAGCCCGTCGCGGCCATCATCTCGAGGTCGAACTGCGTGCGCTGCTCCAGCCGCTGCGCCTCCAGCAGCTTGCCGGCGTCGCGCAGCTCCACCAGCCGCGCCTTGAGGTCGCGCTTGATCTGCTCCATCGCCTGGTCGAGCGTCGGCTGCGGCAGGACGTAGTGCGAGTTGGCGTAGAGCCGCGCGCGCGGCAGCGCGGCGTGCTTCTCGCCGGTCAGCGGGTCGAACTCGTGGATCGACTCGATCTCGTCGCCGAACAGCGACAGGCGCCAGGCGCGGTCCTCGCAATGCGCGGGGAAGACCTCGATCGAATCGCCGCGCACGCGGAAGGCGCCGCGCGCGAAGTTCGCGTCGTTGCGCCGGTACTGCAGGCGCACGAGCTGGCGCAGCAGCTCGTTGCGCTCGATCGACTGCCCGGCCTCGAGGTCGATCACCATCGCCGAGTAGGCCTCGACCGAGCCGATGCCGTAGATGCAGGAGACCGAGGCGACGATCACCACGTCGCGCCGCTCGAGCAGCGCGCGCGTCGCGGAGTGGCGCATGCGGTCGATCTGCTCGTTGATCGAGGATTCCTTCTCGATGTACGTGTCCGTCCGCGGCACGTAGGCCTCGGGCTGGTAGTAGTCGTAGTAGCTGACGAAGTACTCGACCGCGTTGTCCGGGAAGAAGGACTTCATCTCGCCGTAGAGCTGCGCCGCCAGCGTCTTGTTCGGCGCGAGGATGAGCGCCGGGCGCTGCAGGTTCTGGATCACGTGCGCCATCGTGAATGTCTTGCCCGAGCCGGTGACGCCCAGCAGCACCTGGTCGCGCTCGCCCGCGGCGAGCCCGGCCGTGAGCTCGGCGATCGCCTGCGGCTGGTCGCCCGCCGGCACGTAGCTCGAGGCGATGCGAAGCGGCGCCGAGGGGCCGTCGCGCTCCAGCGCCAGCGGCGGCGGCGCGGCCGGGTTGAGCATCGCCTCGGGCACGGGGTGGGACTGTCGGGACGGCATGCCACAAATATGCATCTCCGCCGCGCGGAGGCGAGTCGCGCGCGCATGCCGCTCGGCTATGCTCGCCCCATGCCATGGCCCCTGCCCGACATCGTCCTCGAGAACGCCCGCGCGCGCCGCGGGCGGCTCGAGGTCTTCGACGCGATCGACCCTGCGCGCTGCGCCCTGCTGGTCGTCGACATGCAGCTCGCCTGGACCAGCACGGAGGGGCCGATGCACGTCCCCGACGCGGCGGCGATCGTGCCGGGCATCAACGCGCTGGCCGCTTCGCTGCGCGCGCGGGGCGGCCTCGTCGCCTGGATCCAGCACTCCAACGCGCCGCCGGGCTCGCCGCTGCACTGGGAGACCTTCTACGCGAACTTCGTCCGGCCGGAGCGGCGCGCGGCCTCGCTGCGCACGCTGGCGCCGGGCGCGCCGCTCCACGCCCTCGACCCCGCGCTGGACGTGCGCGAGGGCGACCTGCGGCTGCGCAAGTACAGGTTCAGCGCCTTCACCCGCAACCCGGAGGACCCGGAGGCGCTGCTGCGCGCGCGCGGCATCGACACGGTCGTGGTCACGGGCGTCGCCACCAACATCTGCTGCGAGTCGACCGCGCGCGACGCGATGATGCGCGACTTCCGCGTCTTCATGCCCCATGACGCCGTGACCGCGGGCAGCGCCGAGGCGCATGGCGCGGGGCTGCTCGCCGTCGCGCAGGTCTTCGCCGACATCCGCCCGGTCGAGGCGCTGCTGCGCCTCGTGGAGGCGTCGTGAGCGCCCCGCGTGCCGCGACGCGCATCCTGCGCGCCGACTTCGCCGACGCGGCGCATGGGCGCGCGCTGGTGGCGCTGCTCGAGGCCTATGCGCTCGACCCCGCCGGCGGCGGCGCGCCGCTCGGCGCGCATGCGCGCGCCAGCCTCGTGCCGGGCCTCGCCGCGCGGCCCCATGCCTTCGCCGTGCTCGCCTTCGACGGCGACGAGCCGGTCGGCCTCGCGATCTGCTTCGAGGGCTTCTCCACCTTCGCGGGCCGGCCGCTGGTCAACGTCCACGACGTCTTCGTCGCCGCCTCGCATCGCGGCCGCGGCATCGCCGAGGCGATGCTGGGCCTGGTCGAGCGCATCGCGCGCGAGCGCGGGGCATGCAAGCTCACGCTCGAGGTGCTGTCCGGCAACGAGGGCGCGAAGCGCCTCTACGCCCGGCTCGGCTTCGGCGCCTACGCGCTCGACCCGGCGCTGGGCGACGCGCGGTTCTGGCAGAAGCCGCTCTCGCCGTGATTGCCGGTCCCGGCTCCGGGGCATAAGGTGCGCGCCCGCGGCCCCCGGCGGGGGTCGCGCCGCCCCACTCCAATTCCAGGACCGCGTCCCATGGGAATCCTCGCCGAGCGCCTCAAGGCCATCAAGCCGTCCCCGACCATCGCCGTCACCAACAAGGCGCGCGAGCTCAAGGCCGCCGGGCGCGACGTGATCGGGCTCGGCGCGGGCGAGCCGGACTTCCCGACGCCGGAGAACGTCAAGCAGGCGGGCATCCGCGCGATCCAGAACGACGACACGAAGTACACGGCCGTCGACGGCACGCCGGCGCTCAAGCAGGCGATCATCGCGAAGTTCAAGCGCGAGAACGGCCTGACCTACGCGCCGAACCAGATCATCGTCGGCACCGGTGGCAAGCAGGTGCTCTACAACGCGCTGGTCGCGACGCTCGACAAGGGCGACGAGGTCATCATCCCCGCGCCCTACTGGGTGAGCTACCCGGACATGGTGGCGCTGGCGGACGGCACGCCGGTGTCCGTCGCCTGCCCGCAGAACAACGGCTTCAAGCTGCGCCCCGAGGACCTCGAGGCCGCGATCACGCCGCGCACCAAGTGGGTGATCCTCAACTCGCCCTCGAACCCGACCGGCGCCGGCTACACCTGGGCGGAGATGAAGGCGCTGACCGACGTGCTGCTGCGCCACCCGCATGTCTGGGTGCTGACCGACGACATGTACGAGCACCTCGTCTACGACGACTTCAAGTTCTGCACGCCCGCGCAGGTCGAGCCGAGGCTCTACGACCGCACGCTGACGACCAACGGCGTGTCGAAGGCCTATTGCATGACCGGCTGGCGCATCGGCTATGCCGGCGGCCCGGCGGAGCTCATCAAGGCGATGTCGACGATCCAGTCGCAGTCGACCTCGAACCCGTCCTCGATCAGCCAGGCCGCCGCGGTCGAGGCGCTGAACGGCCCGCAGGACTTCATCCCGCGCAACAACGAGGCCTTCAAGCGCCGCCGCGACCTCGTCGTGTCGATGCTCAACCAGGCGCAGGGCATCCACTGCCCGACGCCCGAGGGCGCGTTCTACGTCTACCCGTCCTGCGCCGGGACGATCGGCAGGAAGACCCCGCAGGGCAAGACGATCGAGACCGACACGGACTTCGTCGAGTACCTGCTCGAGGCCGAGGGCGTCGCGGTGGTGCAGGGCACGGCCTTCGGCCTCGCGCCCTATTTCCGCATCTCCTACGCGACCTCGGACGAGCAGCTGCGCGAGGCCTGCCTGCGCATCCAGCGCGCCTGCGCCGCGCTGCGCTGACCGCGGCGGCGGGCTGCCATCGGCGGCCCGCCCTCCGCGGGCCCGGCCGTCAGAAGAAGGTCCGCACCGCGCCGACGACGTCGTAGCCGGAATCGACGAGCATCATCGCCTGCCACTTGTCGAAGGTGGTGCAGGGGTGGCCCATGCCGAAGGCGACCATGTCGCCGACCGCGAGCGGGCTCGACGCCGGCAGCACGAGGTGGCCGTGCTGGTCGTTGAGCCCCTCGATCGCGTGGCCCGCGCCGACGGGCTCGGGACGCTGCATCGCGCCGGGGCGGAACCACAGCGTCGGCACGGGCCAGCCCGCGTCGGTGCCGATGTCGCGACGGCCCATCGAGACGATGGCCTTCGTCGGGTCGGGGCGCGACTGCACCCAGGCCCAGACCTCGAGCGCGGGCTCGAGGTCGTGGCGCGGCAGCCCGACCTCGCCCGCCGCCTTCATGCGGCGGAACTGCTTCTCGTAGCCCATCGAGTCGTGCGCGATGTAGCAGCCGCTGCGGATCACGCGCAGGACCGGCCCGCCGAGGTCGATGCCCGCGAGGCGCCGCGCCACGCGGTCGAAGAAGGCGCTGCCGCCCGCGGTCAGCACGACCGGCGCGCCGCGGCGGAACAGCCCGCGGGCAGCCACGGCGGTCGCCACCGCGGCATAGGTCTCGAGGAACGAGTCGACGGCCTCGGTCGTCGCGAGCAGGCCCTCGAAGGCCTCGATGCCGGCCAGCCGCAGCCCCGGCGTGCGCGCCACCGCCTCGGCGACCGCGATCGCCTTCTCCACGTCGCGGCAGCCCGTGCGGCCGCCCGGGTACCCCACCTCGAGCAGCACGTCGATCGCGCGGTCCGTGCCCGCGCGGCGCGCGCCGGCGGCGAGCATCTCTACGCCCTCCGGCGAGTCCGCGAGCAGGTAGAGTTCGAATCCGGGATCGGCCTTCAGCGCCGCGTAGCAGGCGTCGATCGCGACGCGGCCCATGGGCTGGTTGGCCATCAGCACGCGCCTGGCGCCGAAATGCCGCGCCACCGCCATCTGGTGGATCGTGCCGACGGTGATCGCCCAGGCGCCGTCGCGCAGCTGCAGCGCGAAGAGCTGCGGCGCCATCGTCGTCTTGCCGTGCGGCGCGATCACGAGCCCGTTGAGCGACAGGAACTCCTTCATCCAGCGGCTGTTGGCGCGCAGGCGGTCGACATGCATCACCGCCGCCGGCAGCGGCAGGTCGCCGCGCAGCAGGTTCCATCCCTGCCGGCCGACATCGCCGAGGCGCAGCGCGCCGGCGGCGGGCGGGATGCCCTTGACCAGCGGGCCGAGCGGCGTGGCGTCGAGCTCCGCGGCATTGGCGAGCGGAGCGAAGTCGTTCAGGTCCATGGCGTCGTTCTCCCCGCGCCGACACTAGGACAGAAGCCGTGGCCACTGGAACAAGCGAGGAGGCTTGCGCGCCGCCGCGCCCGCGCCCCAACGTGGGCGGTGGTCCGGCGCGCGCCGCGACGAAGGAGGAAGACATGGCACCCGACCTTGCCGCCTGCGAGGGGCTCGACCGCGCGGACCCGCTCGCCTTCCATCGCGAGGCCTTCGCGCTGCCCGCGGGCATGGTCTACCTCGACGGCAACTCGCTGGGCGCCCTGCCCCGCGCCACCGCCGCGCGCGTCGCCGACTGCGTGCGGCGCGAATGGGGCGAGGACCTGATCACCAGCTGGAACCGCGCGGACTGGATCGGCCTGCCGCGGCGCGTGGGCGACAAGATCGCGCGCCTCGTCGGCGCCGGGCCCGGCGAGGTCGTGGTCGCGGACTCGACCTCGATCAACGTCTTCAAGGTCCTGTCCGCGGCGCTCGCCCTGCGCCCGGGCCGCAGGACGATCCTCTCCGACACCGGCAACTTCCCGACCGACCTCTACATGGCCCAGGGCCTCGCGCGCCTGCTCGACGCCGGGCACCGCCTGCGCCTCGTCGCGCCGGAGGAGGTCGCCGGGGCGATCGACGCGGACACCGCGGTCGTGATGCTGACCGAGGTCGACTACCGCACGGGCCGCCGCCACGACATGCGCGCGCTGACCGCCGCGGCGCATCGCGCGGGCGCGCTGGCGATCTGGGACCTCGCGCATTCCGCGGGCGCGATGCCGGTCGACCTCGCGGGCTGCGAGGCCGATTTCGCGGTGGGCTGCGGCTACAAGTTCCTCAATGGCGGGCCGGGCGCGCCGGCCTTCCTCCATGTCGCGCGGCGCCACCAGGAAGGCTTCGCGCAGCCGCTCTCGGGGTGGCTCGGCCACGACGCGCCCTTCGCCTTCGAGGCCGGCTACCGCCCCGCCGCCGGCATCGGGCGCTATGCCTGCGGCACGCCACCGGTGCTGTCGATGGTCGCGCTGGAATGCGGCGTCGACACGGTGCTCGCCGCCGACATGGCGGCGCTGCGCGCGAAGTCGATGCGGCTGGGCGACCTCTTCGTCGAACTGGTCGAGGCGCGCTGCGCCGGCCATGGCGTCGCGCTGGCCTGCCCGCGCGACGCCGCGGAGCGCGGCAGCCAGGTCAGCTTCTCGCATCCCGACGGCTACGCGATCGTGCAGGCGCTGGTCGCGCGCGGCGTCGTCGGCGACTTCCGCGCGCCCGACGTCATGCGCTTCGGCCTCGCGCCGCTCTACCTGCGATACGCCGACATCTGGCGCGCCGTGGACGAGCTGGCGCGCGTCCTGTCCACGCGCGCGCACGACGACCCGCGCTTCCGCCGCCGCGCCGCGGTGACCTGAGCCGCGACGCGCTTGCCGCCCCGCCGCGCGCGGGTCCATTGTCGCGGGCGAGCGCAGGCAAGCGCGCGGGAGAAGCCATGAACGACGCCAGCGGTTCCAACATCCCCGTCCTCGACGCCGAGGAGATCCTCGCCGGCATCCGCCGCTGGGTGGAGATCGAGTCCCCCAGCCACGACGCCGCGGCGGTGAACCGCCTCGTCGACACGGTCGAGGGCGACCTGCGCCGCATCGGCGCGAAGGTGGTGCGCACGCCCGGGCGCGACGGCTTCGGCGACGTGCTCGAGGCGCATTCGCCGTGGGGCGACGAGGCCGAGAAGGGGATCCTGGTCCTCGGCCATCTCGACACGGTCCACCCGATCGGCGCGCTGGAGACGACGCACAGGTTCCGCCGCGAGGGCGACAAGGTCTTCGGCCCGGGCATCTACGACATGAAGGCCGGCAGCTTCATGGGCTTCTACGCGATGCAGCACTTCGTGCGCACGGGCCGCACGACGCCGCTGCCGGTGCGCATCATGTACATCCCCGAGGAGGAGGTCGGCAGCCCGACCAGCCGCGCGCGCATCGAGGCCGCCGCGCGCAACGCCAAGTACGTGCTGGTGCTCGAGCCCGCGCGCGACGGCAACAAGTGCGTGACCGCGCGCAAGGGCGTCGGGCGCTTCGTGATGCGCGTCACCGGCAAGGCCGCGCATTCCGGCGCGCGGCACGAGGACGGGCGCAGCGCCATCCGCGAGGCCGCGCGGCAGATCCTCGAGATCGAGTCGATGACCGACTACGCGACCGGCGTCACCACCAACGTTGGGCTCGTCTCCGGCGGCAGCGGCGTCAACGTCGTGCCGGCGCATTGCGAGATGGAGATCGACCTGCGCGTGCCGACGGCCGAGCTCGCGGAGAGCATGACCGCGCGCATCCTCGGCCTGCGCGCCCATGACCCGGACTGCGTCGTCGAGGTCACCGGCGGCATGAACCGCCCGCCCTACGGCAAGGACGAGGGCATCGCGAAGCTCTTCGAGCACGCCAGGGGCCTCGCGAAGGAGATCGGCTACGACCTGCAGGACGTGAAGCTCACCGGCGGCGGCAGCGACGGCAACTTCACCGCCGCGCTGGGCGTGCCGACGCTCGACGGGCTCGGCGCCGATGGCCGGGGCCCGCACGCGCTGGACGAGCAGATCCGCTACTCCTCGCTCGTGCCGAACACGCAGCTGATCGTGCGGCTGCTCGAGACGCTGCGCTAGGCGCGCGCGCCGTCGAGCCGGCGGCGGAGCTCCGCCAGCAGCTCGTCCGGGTCGACGGGCTTGAGCAGCAGGCAGACACCCTCGACGCGGGCCGTCGCGCGCGCCGCCTCCGAGCTGTCCCCGCTGAGCATCAGGGCCGGAAGCTGGCGGCCCACCGCCGCGCGCAGGCCCTGCAGCGCGTCCATGCCGCTCTCGCCATCCGCGAGGTGCAGGTCGCAGATCACGAGGTCTGGCACGAAGCCGCCCTCGGCTATGCGGATCGCCTCGCTTCCCGAGGCCGCGGCCTCCACGCGGAGCCCCCGCGCGGCCAGCCAGCGCTGCGACGCATGGCGCAGCCCGGGATCGTCCTCCAGCACGAGGACGCGATGCGCGACGTCGAAGGCAGGCCGGCGCTGGCGCGCCACGCCACGCTCCGGCGTGGCGCTGCGCCCGCCATGCGGCAGCGCCAGCAGGAACCGCGTGCCCTCGCCGGGTCGCGACCGCACCGACAGCGCGATGCCGAGGAGGTCGACGAGTCGCCGGACGATCGCGAGGCCGAGGCCATGGCCGTCGGTGCTTCCACCGCATGGCGCCGGCAGCTTGTAGAACTCGCCGAAGACGCGCGCGAGTTCATCGGGCGCGATGCCGACGCCGGTGTCCGACACCTCGACGACGGCGTTCTCTGCCTCCTCGCGGCAGGCGATGCTGACCTCGCCGCGCGGAGCGAACTTGATCGCGTTGGCCAGGAGGTTGCGCAGCACCTGGCCGAGCAGCACCGGATCGCTTCGCGTCGTCGCCGGCGCGGGCACGACATGCAGGACGACGGAAGCCTCCTGCGCGATC
>Ga0068877_10003017_pt1 | contig 13478 bp, 7 predicted proteins | sample NOAtaG_FD_66437 | JGI IMG/M metagenome (GOLD analysis project Ga0068877, IMG submission 66437) | Freshwater lake microbial communities from Lake Erie, under a cyanobacterial bloom - NOAA_Erie_Diel6S_1000h metaG | ecosystem: Environmental > Aquatic > Freshwater > Lake | place: USA: Ohio, Lake... | reverse complement strand
GTCCAGGCACAGGTTCTCCAGCACGCGCAGGCCGCGCTGGCGCAGCACCTGGTGGGCGTCGAGCGTCTTGCTGCTGGCGGGGTCGACGCTGGCGCTGTCGATGCCCACCAGCAGCACGCCGGCATCGGCCAGCGCGCTCAGCGTGGCCGGGTGGAAGGCGGGCAGATCGTCGTCGAAGCGCTCGGCCGGGAAGCGCTCGTAGCAGCGCACCAGCACGCGCGGCGGCAAACCGTGCAGCGCGTGGGCCAGGTGCGCCATCGTCACCAGCGGCCCGCAGCCGATGGCGTGGATGACGCGGCAGGGGCCGAGGTAGGGCTCGAGCGGTACCTCGCCGATGGCCGCACCCGCATCGTCGTAGTGCAGCGGGGCGTCGGCATGGGCGCCGAGGTGCGGGCTGAGGGTCAGTGCGCTCACGTTCACCGGGCAGCCCGGGCCGACGCGCGCCACCCATTGCTGCGTGTAGGCGGTGTCGCCCGGGAACACCGGCGCGCCCGGGCCCACGGGCGGGGAGATGTCCCAGAGCCGCTGCTCCCGTCGCTTGTTGTCGGCCATGGAGGGCATCATAGGTGCGGCTCCGCGTTGACAGCGGCGGCCCGGGCTTCGAACATGCCGCATGGCAGCCGAAGCTCCAGCGCACGCCAGCGCCCACCTCGATCGTTTTGCGCTCGATCGCCTGCCGCCAGCCGCGGCGCTGCCCGAGTTCGTGTTCGACCTGCCCGGGCTGCAGCTGCCACCGCGGCTGAACGCCACTGCCGCGCTGCTCGATGCCGCCGTGGCGCGCGGCCTGGGCGGGCAGCCCTGCCTGCTGGGCGAGGGCGTGGCCTGGAGCTACGCCCAGACGAAGGCCGAGGTCGACCGCATCGCCGGCGTGCTGGTGCACCAGCTCGGCCTGGTGGCCGGCAACCGCGTGCTGCTGCGCGGCGCCAACACGCCGCTGCTGGCGGCCTGCATGCTGGCGGTGATGAAGGCCGGCGGCATTGCCGTGGGCACGATGCCCATGCTGCGCGCCCGCGAGCTGGCCACGATCATCGACAAGGCCCAGATCAGCCACGCCCTGTGCGATGGCCGCCTGGCCGACGAACTGGCCGCCGCGCGACCGCTCTGCCCCAGCCTGCACACCGTGCGCCACTACGGCACGCCGGCCGCGCCGGGCGAGCTCGAAGCCGCGGCCGCCCGCGAGCCTGGGCACTTCGAGCCCGTCGACACCGCCGCCACCGACGTGGCGCTGCTGGCCTTCACCAGCGGCACCACCGGCGTGCCCAAGGGCACGATGCACTTCCACCGCGACCTGATCGCCGCCTGCGCCTGCTGGCCGCCGCACGTGCTGCGCGCACAGGCGAGCGACCGCTTCATCGGCAGCCCGCCGCTGGCCTTCACCTTCGGCCTGGGCGGCCTGCTGCTGTTTCCGCTGGCGGCAGGCGCCAGCACCGTGCTGCTGGAGAAGGCCTCGCCCGAGGCGCTGCTGCCCGCCATCGGCCGCTTCGGTGCCACGGTGTGCGTGACGGCGCCCACGTCGTACCGCGCGATGGCCGCCTTGGTGGCGCAGATGCCTCAGCCCCCCATGCCGACGCTGCGCAAGTGCGTCAGCGCCGGCGAGGCGCTGCCCGCGGCCACACGCACGCTGTGGCGCCAGACCACCGGCGTGGAGATCATCGACGGCATCGGCTCCACCGAGATGTTCCACATCTTCATCTCGGCCCGCGAAGACCAGGCCCGCGGCGGTGCCACCGGCCTGCCGGTGCCGGGCTACCGCGCCGCCATCCTGGGCGACGACGGCCGCGAGCTGCCACCCGGGCAGGTGGGCCGCCTGGCCGTGAAGGGCCCCACCGGCTGCAAGTACCTCGACGACCCGCGCCAGGCCCAGTACGTGCAAGGCGGCTGGAACCTGACGGGCGATGCCTACCTGGTGGACCCCGCCGACGGCCAGTTCGTCTATCAGGCGCGCACCGACGACATGATCGTCTCCGGCGGCTACAACATCGCCGGCCCCGAGGTCGAGGCGGCGCTGCTGCTGCACCCGGCGGTGGCCGAGTGCGGCGTGGTCGGCGCGCCCGACGAGGCCCGCGGCATGCTCGTCAAGGCCTTCGTGGTGCTCAAGCCCGGCCACGAGGGCGATGCCGCCATGGCCGCGGCGCTGCAGGACTTCGTCAAGCAGACGATCGCGCCCTACAAGTACCCGCGTGCCGTGGTATTCCGGTCCAGCCTGCCCCGCACCGAGACCGGCAAGCTGCAGCGCTTTCGGCTGAAGCAGGAGCCTGAAGCAGGAGCCTGCGGGCTCAGTTTGACGCTGCCGCCGGCTTGAGCCCGAACAGCTCGGCCATGGCGGCGCGGTACTGCGCGCGGCCGAGCGAGTTGGTGTTGTGGTGCGAGCCGCCTTCCACCAGCACGAAGCGCTTGGGCTCGGCGGCCTGCTCATAGAGGCGCCGGCCGAGCTCGGGCCGGATCAGGCGGTCTTCGCTGCCGTGCACCACCAGCACCGGCGCGCCGACCTGCCCGATGCGCTCGCCGGCCTCGAAGCGCTGCGTGATCAGCGGCCCCACCGGCAGCCAGCCCCACTTGAAGGTGGACACCACCTCGCGGATCGACGGGAAGCTGCCCTCGACGATGAGCCCGCGCTCGTCGGCCACCTGCGCGGCCAGGTTCACCGCGATGGCGCCGCCCAGCGAGTGGCCGAACACGTAGCGCGGCGACTGCGGGTGCTGCGCGGCCAGCCAGCGCCAGGCGGCCAGCGCGTCCTCGGTGGCCTCGGCCTCGCCGGGCAGCAAGGGGCTGCTCTGGCCGAAGCCCCGGTAGTCGATGCCCAGCACGGCAAAGCCGAGCTCGTGCATGCGGCGCATCCGGTTGGCGCTGCTGCGCACGTCCCAGCGCGCGCCGTGCAGGTACAGCAGCACCGGGGCGTTGGCGGCGGGCTGCGGCAGCCACAGGCCGTGCAGGCGCACGGGTGCTTCTGCGCCGGCGGGGCGGTGCTCGATCCACACGTCCTGCAGACCCTCGGCCGCGGCGCCGCCCCAGCTGCGCGTGCCGGGCTGGAAGATCCACTCGCGCTGCTTCTCGTCGAGCGTGGCGCAGCCGGCCTGCAGCCCGATGGCGGCGGCCACGGCCAGCAGCAGCAGCAGGCCGCGGCGCAAGGGATGGCGGGGAAGGCGTAGATTCATGGTCGCTGAAGGCGCCATGTTGTCATTGGCCGTCGCCCCGGCGCCACCGCGGGGCCTTGCCCCGGGGCGCGCCCCCTTGCGGGCACTGCGGTTTGCAGACTAGGCTCGGCGCCCACGCGACACAGGAGTGGCTGATGAAGACAGTGTCCGAACTGCTGAAGGCCCGCGACGGCACGCTCTGGCACGTGCGCCCGGAGGATTCGGTGTTCGCTGCGCTTGAGTTGCTGGCGCAGCACGATGTCGGCGCGCTGGTCGTCATGGAGGGCGCCAAGCTGGTGGGCGTGGTCAGCGAGCGCGACTACACCCGCAAGGTGGCGCTGCAGGGCCGCAATTCCCGCACCACCACGGTGGCCGACATCATGACGCGGCATGTCTACACCGTGACGCCCGAGACGCGAACCCAGGTCTGCATGGCCTTGCTCAGCGAAAAGAAGATCCGCCACCTGCCGGTGCTCGACGGCCACACGGTGCTGGGCATGATCTCCATCCGAGACATCATGGATGACATCATTGCTGACCGCGAGGCGACGATCGCCCAGCTCGAAAGCTACATCCACTCTTGAGTCCCCCCACGGTCGGCACCGACACACCTGCGCGGGCTGCCACACGCGCAGTGGGTCCTGCGCGTTATCCTCGGCAGCCCATGACCGAGCACCCGGCACGCGACGGCGTCGACATCGCGATCCAGCGCGAGATTCTTCAGGTTGCGCTGAGCAACTCGGGGCGCTCGGTGTGGCTGCTGATGGCGGCTGTGCTGTTCATGGCCTGGCTCGGCTACGACGTCGACCGCCCATGGGCCGCTGGGTCGGTGCTGGTGCTGGGCGCCGCGGTCTCGGCCTGGCGTTGGCGCATCTCGGCACGCTGGGGTGCCACCTCCGAGCACCCGAGCAGCGACATCACGCGGGCCACCCACGAGCTCGAGGCCAACGCCGTGGCGGTGGGCCTGATGTGGGCACTGGTCACGGTGTTCGTGTACCCCTTGCTGATCGGGCCGATGGCCTCGACCTACCTGATCGCGCTCACCGGCTCGGTGGCCGTGGCGGCGCTGTTCATGGCCATGGCGGGGCGGGCCTTCAAGATCCTGCTGGCCATGCAGGTGCTGTCGCTGGCCGCGGTCTCGCTGCTGGTCGAGTCGGTGCAGTCGCTGCCGCTGGCCGTGCTGGCGGTGCTGTTCGGCCTGACGATGCTGCGCGCGACGCGCGAGTTCCGCGAGATCAACCTGGCCTCGCTGTGCGACCGCCAGGCGGCCGACGAATCGCGCCGCTCGCTGGAGCGCGCCGTCGAGGAGGCGCGTGCCGCCGATGCCGCCAAGAGCCAGTTCCTGGCCACCATGAGCCACGAGATCCGCACGCCGATGAACGGCGTGCTCGGTGCCATGGACCTGCTGAAGGAGACGCCGCTCGACCAGCGCCAGCGCCGCCTGGTGCGCACCGCGGCGCAATCGGGCGAGTCGCTGATGGAGATCCTCAACGACGTGCTCGACCACTCCAAGATCGAGGCCGGCAAGCTGGTGCTGGCGCAGTCGCCCACGTCGCTGCACTCGGTGGCAATGTCGGCGGCGGCGCTGTTCCGCGCCCGTGCCGAGACCAAGTCGCTGGCGCTGATGCTCGACATCGAGCCCGATGTGCCCGACGGCGTGCTCGCAGATGGCCCGCGCCTGAAGCAGGTGCTGCTGAACCTGCTGTCCAACGCGGTGAAGTTCACCGAGCGCGGCGGCATCACGCTGCGGCTGGCGCTGCAGTCGCGCGAGCCGAACGCCGTGCGCGTGCGCCTAGAGGTGCAGGACACCGGGGTCGGCATCCAGGCCGAAGAGCTCGAGCGCGTGTTCCTGCCGTTCACGCAGTTCGGCGGCACGCGTGCGCGGCTGAGCGGCGGCACCGGCCTCGGCCTGTCGATCAGCCAGCGCATCATCGAAGCGATGGGTGGGCGCATCGAGGTCACGAGCCGGGTCGGCGCGGGCTCCAACTTCTGGTTCACGCTGTTCCTGCCGCTGGCGCCCGAGATGCCGCCGCGCCCCGTGGACAGCGACTTCGCCGGTCTCGACGGCTCCGACCACCTCGAGGGCGTGGTGATGCTCGTCGAGGACAACGAGGTCAACCGCCTCATCGGCACCGAGATGCTGCGCAGCTTCGGGCTCGACGTGAAAGTGGCCTACGACGGCGCACAGGCGCTGCAGCTGCTGGAGCAGCACCGCGTCGACCTGGTGCTGATGGACATCGGCATGCCGGTGCTCGACGGCCACGAGGCCACGCGGCAGCTGCGCGAACGCGAAACCCGCCTGAAGCTGCCGCGCGTGCCGGTGGTGGCGCTGACGGCCTACGCCTTCGAGAGCGATGCCGCCAAGGCGCTGGACGCCGGCATGGACGCCCACATCGCCAAGCCCTATTCGCGCGAAAGGCTGCGCGAGATCGTGCAGCGCTGGTTGTGAACGCCCGTCCGCCGGCTGCAAACACCCGTTCGCCGGCCACAAACACCCGTTCGCGCTGAGCCCTTCGTCAGGCTCAGCCCGAACGGACGTCAGCTCGAGTGGCGGTGCTGCTGCAGCATCAGCAGCCCGTCGAAGATCAGGCTGTCGACGACCTCGAACTTCAGGTCGGTGATGCCCGAGAGCTTCTGTGCCGCGCCGCCGGTCATCAGCATCATCGGCTCGGCGCCGGTGCGCTCGCGCAGGCGGCGGGCCTGGCGCTCCACCGCGCCGGCCATGGCGTTGCTGCCACCGCTCATCAGCGCGTCGGACGTGTTGGTGGGGAAATCCACCACTTCGCCCGTGGGCACCTTCAGGCCGGCGGTGCCGATCTCGAGCGCGCGCTGCATGAGGCCGAAGCCGGGCAGGATGAGGCCGCCGAGAAAGCGGCCCGAGGCATCGAGCGCGTCCACCGTGACGCAGGTGCCGACCATCACCACCAGCGCCGGCCGCGCCGGGCCGCGATGCAGCAGGTGCCAGCGCGCGCCGGCCAGCGCCACCCAGCGGTCGGCTCCCAGGCGGGCGGGGTGGTCGTAGCCGTTGGTGAGGCCGGCTTCCTCGGGCTTGGCCACCACCCAGTGCGCGTCGAGGTCCCAGAGCTCCATCTGCTGCTCGACGCGGCGGCGCACATGGTCGCCGGCGACGATGCAGCCGAGCATGGCCTTCGGCGCCGGCAGCGCGCGCCAGTGGCGCTCGGCGAGCTCGTCGATGGTCTCCAGGAACACCGCTCCCTGGTGCAAAGGGGTGCTGTCGGGCCGTGGCTCGCTGTAAAGCGCCCACTTCAGCCGCGTGTTCCCCGTGTCGATGGCCAGAAACATGGGCGCCAAGGCTAGCAGGGCCAGCGAGGGTGTCCATGGCATGATCGCGAATTGACGTTTACGTCAACGTCAACGAGACCCCGACACGAGAGCACGAGACACGCCGAAAGGACTGGCTGCGCCATGACCGACCTCTCCGCCGATGCCCGGGCGCTGGCCGCCTACCGGCCCACGAACAAGGTGCGATTCGTCACCGCCGCGAGCCTGTTCGATGGCCACGACGCCGCCATCAACATCATGCGGCGGCTGCTGCAAGGCATGGGTGCCGAGGTCATCCACCTCGGCCACAACCGCAGCGTCGACGAGGTCGTGACGGCGGCCCTGCAGGAAGACGTGCAGGGCATCGCCATCAGCAGCTACCAGGGCGGGCACGTCGAGTACTTCAAGTACATGGTGGAGCTGCTGCGCGAGCGTGGCGGCGGCCACATCCAGGTGTTCGGCGGCGGCGGCGGCGTCATCGTGCCGGCCGAGATCGCCGAGTTGCAAGGCGCCGGCGTGGCCCGCATCTACAGCCCCGAAGACGGCCAGCGCATGGGCCTGGCCGGCATGATCGGCGAGATGCTGATGCGCTGCGACAGCGATCTCACGGCGCATGCCCCGAGCGATGCCGCGGCGCTGCAGGGCCACACGCCCGCGGCCTGGCGCGCGCTGGCGCAGGCCATCACGGCGCTCGAGAACGGCCGTGCGCCCTCTGGGTTGAAGACGTCGTTGCAGGCGGCGGCTCGCCCAGTGCCGGTGCTGGGCATTACCGGCACCGGCGGCGCCGGCAAGAGCAGCCTCACCGACGAACTGATCCGCCGCCTGCGGCTGGATCAGGACGACGCCCTGCGCATCGCCGTCATCAGCATCGACCCCAGCCGGCGCAAGAGCGGCGGCGCGCTGCTCGGGGACCGCATCCGCATGAACGCCATCCAGCCCTGGGCCGGCGGGCCGCGCGTCTTCATGCGCAGCCTGGCCACGCGCGACTTCGGCAGCGAGATCAGCCAGGCCCTGCCCGACGTGCTGACGGCCTGCAAGGCCGCGGGCTTCGACCTCATCGTCGTCGAGACCTCCGGCATCGGCCAGGGCGACGCGGCCATCGTGCCGCTGGTCGACGTGCCGGTGTACGTGATGACGCCGGAGTTCGGCGCCGCCAGCCAGCTCGAGAAGATCGACATGCTCGACTTCGCCGAGTTCGTGGCCATCAACAAGTTCGACCGCAAGGGCGCGGCCGACGCGCTGCGCGACGTGGCCAAGCAGGTGCAGCGCAACCAGGAGGCCTGGACGACCGCGCCCGACAAGATGCCGGTGTTCGGCACCATGGCCAGCCGCTTCAACGACGACGGCGTGACGGCGCTGTACCAGGCGCTGAGGCCTCGTTTGGCCGCACTGGGCCTGGCGCTGCAGCCGGGCCGGCTGCCGGTGGTGGCCACGCGCCACAGCACGCAGGGCCGGCCGATCGTGCCGCCGGCGCGGGTGCGCTACCTGGCCGACATCGCCGACAGCGTGCGCGGCTACAAGCGGCGCGCCCTGGCGCAGGCCGCGCTGGCGCGCGAGCTGCAACAGCTGCGCGAAAGCGCCCGCATGCTGGCCGAGGCCAACCCCGACAAGCACCGCGCCCGCGAGGCCCTGGGCGAGCTGGCCGTGCGGCGCGAGGAGCAGCTGCAGCCGGCCTCGCGCCAGCTGCTGGCGCAGTGGCCCGCCATGCAGCAGGCCTATGCCGGCGACGAGTACGTCGTGAGGATCCGCGACAAGGAAATCCGCACCGGCCTCGTGCACACCACGCTGTCGGGCAACAAGATCCGCAAGGTGGCGCTGCCGCGCTACGAGTGCCATGGCGAGCTGCTGAAGTGGCTGCTGCTCGAGAACGTGCCGGGCAGCTTTCCGTACACCGCCGGCGTGTTCGCCTTCAAGCGCGAGGGCGAAGACCCGACGCGCATGTTCGCCGGCGAGGGCGACGCCTTCCGCACCAACCGCCGCTTCAAGGTGGTGAGCGCCGGCCTGCCGGCCAAGCGCCTGAGCACGGCCTTCGACAGCGTCACGCTGTACGGCAACGACCCTGACCTGCGGCCCGACATCTACGGCAAGGTCGGCAACTCGGGCGTGAGCATCGCCACGCTCGAGGACATGTTGGTGCTGTATTCGGGCTTCGAGCTCACGAACCCCAGCACCAGCGTGAGCATGACGATCAACGGCCCGGCGCCGACGATCCTGGCCATGTTCATGAACACCGCCATCGACCAGAACCTCGACAAGTTCCGCGCGGACAATGCCCGCGAGCCGACGGCCGACGAGGCCGCCAAGGTGCGCGCCTGGACACTGGCCAACGTACGCGGCACGGTGCAGGCCGACATCCTGAAAGAAGACCAGGGCCAGAACACCTGCATCTTCTCCACCGAGTTCAGCCTGAAGGTGATGGGTGACATCGCCGAGTACTTCGTGCACCACGACGTGCGCAACTTCTACTCGGTCAGCATCTCGGGCTATCACATCGCCGAGGCCGGAGCCAACCCGATCAGCCAGCTGGCCTTCACGCTGAGCAACGGCTTCACCTTCGTGGAGGCCTACCTCGCGCGCGGCATGCACATCGACGACTTCGCGCCCAACCTGAGCTTCTTCTTCAGCAACGGCATGGACCCGGAGTACACGGTGCTGGGCCGCGTGGCGCGCCGCATCTGGGCGGTGGCGATGCGCGAGCGCTACGGCGCCAACGAGCGCAGCCAGAAGCTGAAGTACCACATCCAGACCAGCGGCCGCAGCCTGCACGCGCAGGAGATCGCCTTCAACGACATCCGCACCACGCTTCAGGCGCTCATCGCGGTGTACGACAACTGCAACAGCCTGCACACCAACGCCTACGACGAAGCCATCACGACGCCCACCGAGGAGAGCGTGCGCCGCGCGATGGCCATCCAGCTGATCATCAACCGCGAGTGGGGCCTGGCGAAGAACGAGAACCCGAACCAGGGCGCCTTCGTCATCGACGAGCTCACCGAGCTGGTGGAAGAAGCGGTGCTGGCCGAGTTCGAGAAGATCGCCGAGCGCGGCGGTGTGTTGGGCGCGATGGAAACGGGTTACCAGCGCGGCAAGATCCAGGAAGAGAGCATGCACTACGAGATGCTCAAGCACACCGGCGAGCTGCCCATCATCGGCGTCAACACCTTCCGTTCGCCGGCTGGGGATGCGGTGCCGCAGCAGATCGAGCTCGCGCGCAGCACCGAGGCCGAGAAACAGAGCCAGCTGCAACGCCTGGCCGACTTCCACCAGCGCCACGCGGCCGCGGCGCCGGCCCAGCTGGCGCGGCTGCAGCAGGCCGTCATCGAAGACCGCAATGTGTTCGAGGTATTGATGGACGCGGTGCGTGTGTGCAGCCTGGGCCAGATCACCAGCGCGCTCTTCGAGGTGGGCGGGCAGTACCGGCGCAGCATGTAGCGCGCGACTCACGCAAGGGCCGATTGCGCACCCTCTTCGGGATTGCAACCGCCCGTTGCGGGGTGTGCCCTCGCCGCAGGGGCGCCGGGATAATCCGCGAATGTCGACGCCCACCGCTGCCCAACGCCTGGCCCGCAGGGCCTGGCGCCTGCTGCATGTGGACGCGGTGCAATGTCTGGCCGATGCCCGGCGAGCGCTGGCACGGGCGCAGGCCGACGCCGACACCCATGGCGAGGCCCTGGCCCGCCTGGCGCTGGGTTTCCACGGCCTGTACTTCGCCGCCCCGGCCGAGGCCCGCGCCGAGCTGCTGAAGGCCGCCGATGGCTTTCGCGCCGTGGCGGACCGCGCCGGCGAGATCCTCGCCATTGCGGGCCAGGCGCGTGGTCTCTGGCGGCTCGGCGAGGCCGATGCCGCGATGGCGCTGCTGCTGCCGCTGCGCGACGAAGGCCTGGCGCTGCTGCGCCACGAGCAGCGCGCGGTGCTGCTGAATGCCATCGCTGGCTGCTACTCCGCCCAGCGCCAGAGCGAACAGGCCTTTGCGTACATGTTCGAGGCGCTGCGCGGCGCCGGCCCGAAGCGCGGCCATGGCTTCGAGGCGGCGCTGCACTGCAACCTGTCGCACGAGCTGATGGAGCTCGGCGACCACGAGCAGACGCTGGCGCAGGTCGAGCTCGGCCTGGCGCGTTGCGAGGGCCTGGCCAACACGCGGCTGCAGAGCGTGCTGCGCATCAACCGCGTCGTCGTGCTCACCGAGCAGGGGCGCGCCAAGCAGGCCGAGGCCGACATCGACTGGCTGCTGGCCATCGACGACAGCGCCGATGGTCGTGGCCTGCGGGCACTGAACTTCGAGACACTGGCGCTGGCGCTGCTGAAGGCCGGGCGCACGGCCGACGCACGTGCCCAGCTGGCCAAGGCCACGCGGCTGGAGCCCACGCTGCTGGCCGACGAGTTGGTGGAGCTGGCGGTGGCGCGTGCCTTGCTGGCCGCCGCCGATGGCCAGCTCGCCGAGGGTCTTGTGCTGCTCGCCCGCTGCACCGCGGCCGAGGGCCCGGCGCCGCGCGCCGGCCTGCGGGTGCAGGCGCTGGTGGCGGAGGAGTGGTCGCGCCTGCTCGAGCAGCAAGGCGACGCCGTCGCGGCGCTGGCGCAGCTGCGCCGCTGGCAGGCGCTCAATGCCGAACGCTCGCGGCTGGCCTCGCGCGCCCGCTACCAGGCGGCGGCGCTGCAGTCGGAGCTGCTGTCGCTGCAGCACCGCCTCGAGGAGACGCATGCCCGCCAGCGCGCCACCGAACGCGCCCGTGCCGAACTGGTGCTGGCCAACCGCGCCCTCAGCCGCCAGATCGAGCAGGTGCAGGCGCTGCAGGCTGCCCTGCGCGAGCAGGCCACACAGGACGCGCTCACCGGCCTGGCCAACCGCCGACATCTCAACGACACGCTGCCCGGGCTGCTGGCGCTGGCACTGCGCGAGCGCTCGCCCTTGTCGGTGGTGGTGATTGACCTCGACCACTTCAAGCGGGTCAACGACGAGCATGGCCACCCCGTCGGTGACCGCGTGCTCGCCGCCTTTGGCCGGCTCTTGCGCGAGCAGCTGCGATCCAGCGACCAGGCCTTCCGCTACGGCGGCGAGGAGTTCTGCCTGCTGATGCCCAACACCCCGGCGGCCCAGGCCGTGGGCAAGCTGGAGCAGATGCTGCAGGCCTGGCGCGGCCAGGTGCACGAGCACGACGGTGGCGTGCTGATCGGCCTGAGCTTCTCGGCCGGCGTGGCCGACACCCAGCGTGTGCCGATTTCGCCGCAGGCCTTGCTCAACGCCGCCGACCACGCCCTGCTCGGGGCCAAGCGCGCAGGCAGGAGCCGTGTGCGCGAGGCGGTCTCGCCGCCCCACCCCGGGTTGGGCCGGATCGCTCGGGCAGAATCACCCTAAATCACGGAGTCAGGTGCGTCCGGCCAGGGCAACGGCCTGCACCCCGCAGCCAGGGAGAAGGCATGTCCATGCCCTGGGGCCTCGTTGGCCCCGCGTTCGATTACCCCACGCCTTACGCAGTCGAGAACCGCATCCTGCTGCTGCGCGGTTGCGCCTTGCTGCTGCTGGCGCTGGTGCTGACCCTGCTCGTCAGCTTTCGCCCCGAGGCCGAGAGCGGCGCCGCGGCGGCCTTGCTGGGCACCGACACCGAACTCGGCAGCCCGGTGCCGGTGTCGCTGGCGGCGGCGTTTTTCGCCGTGCTGGGCGTCGTCAACCTCGTGCGGGCCAGCGGCCAGCGGCGGCTGTTGCTCGAACCCGGGCAGCCCGCGTCGCTGACCAGCGAGTTGCTGCGCGAAGCGCAAGGCGCCAGCCCCGGCGCGGCCTGGCTGCAGCGGGCCCTTCTCAACGGGGCGCCCGAACCGATGGCGGTCGAAGGCCCCTGGCGCGCGTGGCTGTTGCGGCTGGCGCCTGACCTGGGCCACTGGCCACGGCCGCTGCACGCCTACCTGGGGCGGCGGCTGTACCACACGCTGCTGTGCGCCGGCTTGCTGGCCGTGCTGGCGCCGGTGTGGTGGCTGGCCACGCCCGTGGCGGTGGCGGTGGCCTCGCTGGGGCTCGGGTCCATCGTCGTGGGTGTGGTCGGTGCCAGCGCCCTGAACCCGCAGCGCAAGGCCGGTAGGCCCCTGGCGCTGGTCATGTGGCTGCTGCTGGGCTTGCTGGTGGCGGCCGCCGCGGTGCTGGCCGTGCCCAAGCTGCCCGGCCAGGCCCTGCTGAACCTGCTCGTGCCGCTGGCCTTGCCCGTGGCGCTGGCCTCGCTGCTGTGGGGCCTGCTGATGGTGGAGTTCATGGCCCTGCTGGCCGGGCGTGCGCAGCTGGTGCCGGTGGCTGCCGGCCGCATCGACAGCCACGACCGCGAGCTGAGCCCCGATGCCGAACTGGGCGCCTTCGTCAAGGAGCTCGATCTCGAGCTGCACCGCCGCTGGTCCGAGGGCGTGCCGAACCGCCGCCATGCCTGGCAGACGCCGACGCTGGCCGCCACAGGCGAACGTGGCCGTTTCAACGGCGTGGTGCTGGAGGAGTCGCATCCGCTGCTGGCAGCGGCCGCGCGCGAGCGCCCGCTGGCCTGGCCGCGCTGGGGCACGCCCGAGATGTGGCTGGTGATGATGGGGGTGCTGTGCCTGGCCTGGACGCTGATGGGCGGTGCCTTCTGGACGTGGCAGGGTTGGACGCAGCTGCGCGATGCCGGCGCCTACTGGACGAAATCCGGCGTCGGTCTGGCGCTGGTGGTGGCGGCCGGGCACGCGCTGCGCGTGTCGCACCTGCTCTGGAGCCGTTTCGAGGTCGAGTCCACCCTGGTCTGGCTCGAGTTCCAGGGCGAGTGGCTGCGCCCCAACGCCGCCGTGCCGGCCACGGTGCAGAGCCACGGCGTGCGTGCGGCGGTGGCGCAGGCGCGCTCGGTGTTCTATGCCGCGGCCGAGCACCGCCTGGGCAGCCGTACGCTGCGCGGCCTGCGCGGTGACGACGCCGCCGCGCAGCAGTGGCTGCAGACGCTGCAAAGGACCGCCAGCACGCTGGCGCAGAGCCAACCCGACGCGGCCGAGAAGCGCCGATCCCGCGAAGCCGCGGCTGCTGCGTTGGCTGCTCGGGCGGTGGCGCAGGCATCACCGCCC
>Ga0068877_10003016_pt1 | contig 13480 bp, 10 predicted proteins | sample NOAtaG_FD_66437 | JGI IMG/M metagenome (GOLD analysis project Ga0068877, IMG submission 66437) | Freshwater lake microbial communities from Lake Erie, under a cyanobacterial bloom - NOAA_Erie_Diel6S_1000h metaG | ecosystem: Environmental > Aquatic > Freshwater > Lake | place: USA: Ohio, Lake... | reverse complement strand
CTCTGCGCATCCACTTCCCATCCGGGGCATAAAGGTTTGGATGATTCGCAGTGGCGACAGATGGAGATGCAGAAGGATCTTTATCGATGGCTGAATGAAGGGGGTGTATACATTAATGCGCCCGACTGGTATTTCCTGGATGGTACGCACAAGATAGCGATCGGCTACCGAGAGGTGAATTTTTCATTGCCCCGCGAGAACCAGATGATCCTGAACAGGCAGAATATATTTGACGGTACCTGGGAGAAAACCCCTTCCATGGGCTGGGGTTTCGTACCGCTGGTAAAATACCAGGGTGGTGGTCCGGAAGCAGTGCTGGAGCCACTCTCCGAGCATTTGAAAGACTACGAACAGCTGATGATGCAGTATTATGGTGCCGGTGTGCAAGCCTGTTACCGTGGGCCCAGGCTGTATGATACGGAGCAGACCCGCCAGACCGTGGTGAAGGTGATCAACTGGTATAAAAAATACCGGGAGATCCTGAATGCGGATCTGATTCATTTAAGAAGGGCGGATGGTCGTGATTGGGATGGCTGGCTGCACGCAGCCCCGGGACTGAAGCAAAAAGGTTTGATGATGTTGTTTAATCCTACCGGGCAGGAGATCAGGAAGGAGATCACTGTTCCCCTGTATTATACCGGGAAAACATCCACGGTAAAGATCAGGGAGAAAGAAGGCGCTGCCGGAACCTATACACTCGACAGAAACTATTCCGTAAAAGTTCCTGTGGTGTTGAAGCCCTATTCATATTCATGGTGGGTGGTGGAGTAGCGTTTCCTTATGGCCCCTCCCCTGGTTCCGGAACTTCAAAGGGTGGTGGGTTTTCAAATGGTTCCTCAACAGGGATCAAATCAGGTATTTCCTCAGGACTAATGGGGATCGGTGAATCTTCCTCAGGTTTCACAATGGGATCTGTTGGTCTTGGGATCTCCGGATCGGGTGCTTGTTTTTTTTTAGGGGTCATGGTTAGTGTTTTATTATACGCCAAATGGATAGGTCTCCGGCATCTCGCCGCCGTGGGGTTTAATATGCAGCGGAAATAGTGCATGAGTTTCGTCGAGGTGAATGAAGGCGTCATAGCGCAACGGTAAAATAGTGGGTACGTAATTGCCATACTCTTCATATTTCGGATCGTACACAACGCCTACGGCGCGATGTCCTAAGTGATGTTCCATGAGCATGGGTTCATTATAAAGTTCATCCATCAGCAGCAGCTTGTTCTCGCTTCCCGCCATGTGCATGTAATGTTCCAGGCTTTTCTCCCTTGCTTGTGGCAGTGGTATTTTGTGCATTTCGGATCCCCAGCTTCTTCCTGCGATCACCGATCCTTTATAAGATCCGAAGCCCACCAGCACTACGCCTTCCCTGTGGTGTTTGATCCTTGCGATCTCCCCCAGGTTGAACATCCCTTCATCAACCATGTCCGTAGCCCTCGCATCGCCGATATGTGTGTTATGGGCCCATACAATGATTTTCGAATCCGGGCCATGAAAATCCAGAAGCCGGTCGAGTGTATCGGCCATATGTTTATCCCGAAGGTTCCAGCTATGTGGTCCGCCTTCCAGCATGATGCGATAGTATTCTTCTGCATTTACTGCGATCTGGGCATTTTGCTCCACGCTCATGACATGCTCCGGGTCATGATCATAACTGCCAAGCCTTTCCCTGATGGTGGCCAGAAGGTCCCGAACTTCTGTTCGACAGGGCTCGGGAACAAATTGTGATGCACGACCATATGCAATGCCTTCACCTTTGCGATAAGGTTCAAAGCATTTGAAAGCGTCCTCAGCCAGTCTCATCGCTGCAGGGTCTGTTTTTTCGAGATACTCCATGATGCTCTCCATACTTTCCCAAAGGCTGTATACATCCAGTCCATAGAATCCTACTTTATTCTCACGCGGGGGCATCGTGTTGTAATTTCTCAGCCAGTTTGCAAATGCTACCATCTCCCAGTTGGCCCACATCCAGGTAGGCCAGCGGTTAAATTGGCTTATGATGTCAACTGCTGTTCTGTATGTGGTATCGTAACCTTTAATGAAGCGGTTAAGTCGGTAGGCATCGGGCCAGTCGCCTTCTACTGCAATACAATTGAATCCTTTTTCCTCGATCAGTTTTTGGGAAATATATGTTCGCCAGGTGTAGTATTCATGAGTGCCATGGGAAGCTTCGCCAAGCATCACGATCCGGGCATCTCCAATCTTATCAAAAAGTGGTTTTAAAGAGCTTTTGCCTGGCAGTGGTAATGCATGATGCCGGATAACATCCACCAGATCTTTCTCATGAACATCCGATCCTTTCGTAAAATAGTGACGCATGGATTGGCTTTGAAGAGATGAAAAACGAATGTCCTACAATCTCATGCCCAAAAGAATGAGGATGGTCATATGTTGTGTTAAGCTTTATGCAAAGTGGGCGAAAATCGTTCCCTTATTGAGTATCCGTTCGAGTGCCATTAACCGGGTATGGCATATGCTGTTTGAAAAATCTTGCTTATCTTACCTCCACTGCCTTATTAGCTGCCTGTTCATTAACATTTGAATTTACATCCATGCAAATTGACTATGCGATTGAAACGAATAACCTGAGCTATTCGTTTTCCAAGTTGGATAAAGTGGTTGATAACCTCAGCTTACAGGTGCCCTCCGGTTCAATTTATGGTTTCCTCGGTCCCAACGGTGCCGGGAAAACAACCACCATGAAACTGATTTGCGGCATGTTGCCGGGGACCTACAACAATATATCACTGCTGGGCAGGCGACTGGACGAAGCAGTGCCGGAAGTGTTTTCAGAAGTAGGCACGCTGATCGAAATGCCCTCCCTGTACCTTAATCTCACCGCGTACGATAACCTGAGGCATTTATGTGTGTTGACAGGTTTGGACAGATCTGTGATCGCTCCTGTGCTTGAAACGGTGGGATTGGCAAAAACAGGTAAGAAGCTGGTAAAGGCTTTTTCGCTGGGGATGAAACAACGTTTGGGTATTGCCACCGCCATCATCCATAAACCCAGATTGCTGATGCTCGATGAGCCCGTGAACGGGCTGGATCCCGCCGGTATTGTTGAGATCAGGAACCTGCTCATTCGGTTGAAAGAGGAACACGGCATCACCGTATTTATATCAAGCCATCTATTGGCTGAGATCGAGAGAACCTGTGATCATATCGGGATCATCCATCGGGGTAAACTGCGCTATCAGGGAACCATGCATGATCTGACAAGCCGGCCGGGGTTGTCAAAAGAAGTGCAGTTTTTAGTGGAGGATGCGCCGGCTGCCGCTGAAAAATTGTTGCCCATTTTTCCGGGCTTGCGGGTGCTCAACCAGCGGAGCCTGCAGCTTAATATTGACGAACAAACGCCGGTTTCCGAGATCAACAGGAAGTTTGTGGAACTATCGATCCCGGTGGAAGGCATTGACGTTAAGAAAGGACTGGAAGAATGGTTCATGAACCTGACCAATGAAAAGTAGTTCTATGGAGATCATCACAAACAGCATAAGGGCCTTTAAGGCGGAATGGATCAAACTCAAGGGGACCGGGATCTGGTGGATCATTCTCATCGGATCGGGACTTATACCGGTTATATCTGCTGGTTTCTGGCTAAATAATGCCGGAAGCTTGAATCGGGGTGGTGCAACGCCCTGGGAAGATGTCCTCCAGCGGGAGGTCAATAGTTTCATGTTCTTGTATATGCTGGTTTGTATCCTGATCGTAGTGAAGCTTTGCCAGACAGAGCACCGCAGCCAGGGTTGGAAGCTGATCGAAACCCAGCCTATTCATCGTGCCTATATCTACCTTGGAAAGTATACAATGGCTGCATTCCTGTCATTGTTAAGCCTCCTGTTGTTTGTCATGTTGACTCTTGGGGGGGGTTACCTCATTGCCTTGATACAGCATCAAGAGGACTACCTGAACAGCTCCATTCCATGGGGCAGTGTTCTGTATTTCATTTTCAGGATTTGGATCGCCAGCCTCGGCCTGCTGGCTTTTCAATACGTTATTTCTATTTGGCTAACCAATTTTGTGGGTCCGTTTTTGATTGGCTTCCTGCTGATCGTTGGCGCAGGCATTGCCGGGGTAATGCAGTCTGGCGAGTGGATTCCCCACGCCTCGCCGGGCATGTCGTCTCAACATGTTAAACCCGGGATAAACTGGTTCCTGCATAACGAGAAACTCAGCGTTGCATGGATGCTGATACTTCTTTGGATCGGTTATCAGTATTACTACTACCGGAGTTGGAAGTTTGCGGTGAAGGGTGGTCGTCAGCTTTTGAAGATCGGCGCAGCCGCGCTTTTGTTTGGTATTGCATTTTATTTTATTGAAACCCCCGTTACTTATGCCCGCCATGACAGAACCGTTGTTGCGGGGCATATGATAAGTCCGGACAGCACCATGACTATGGCCGTGCTGCTTAACCCGCAGACAAAGGATACGCTCATGGCAATGCCCATCCGGAATGGGAGTTTTCTCGGTGTTTACCAGGGTGATCCCCTCAAGGCCGGGGATTATGTTGTTCTTGCAGGAAATGTTGGGGCCAATGTTTATATGGGCGATAAGGACAGTATCCATATTCGTTGGAACGCTAACAGAATGAATATGGGTAGGGGTCCGGCCACCATCACTGGAACCCGGCAGGCTGAGAATGCCATGAACATGCGTATGCCGGATGATGGCTTTGATTTGGAGAACCTGCAAAATTATAAGCCGGAAGTTTTTGCTGATGATGTGCTCAAAAGCTGGCAGGAAGCGATCAAACGCGTTGATCGATTTAAAACGCAGGATAATATCAGGCCCGCTGAAGATTTCATCATCATGAAAAAGAAGCGGCTGACCCTGGCATACCTCGAGAAAGTAAAAATAGATTACCCCCGGAGTTTTGCGATGTATAATCCGGGTAAGAAACTGGAATATCCAAGATCCCTGGATACCCTGATCAACGCGGTGAGTGATGCGGAGACCAGTCTGTTGGGTTACCCCGACTATCTCGAGTACCTCGATAAAAATCTGAGATACCAGGGAAAGATCCGGGACCTGAGTTTCGACAGCAGTTATTTTGATTTGGTGGTGAATAGCAATAAGCCCGTAGAAGTAAAGAATGCGATGCTGTACCATGGCATGAACGGCATGATCGCCAATTTTGGCGATAGCGCAAAAAGAAACCGTTTGTACAATAGCTACATGGGTTTTCAAAAAGATCCCTTTCTGGCCGGCTTAACGGCAGACCGTCTGGCACTGGAGAACTCATTGACTACGGGGATGCCTGCTCCGCTTTTTGATGCCGAAACCACGGCAGGAAAGATCATGAACTGGACCGATTTTAAAGGGAAATATATCGTGGTGGATGTTTGGGCCACCTGGTGCTTACCTTGCAAACGTGAAGATCCCTTCTTCCAAAGCTATGCCGAAATGTACAGCAATGACAAGATGGCCTTTGTTGCTCTTTCCATTGACGATGGTGATGATCAGTTTCGATGGCAGTGGGAAGCCGGTCAGAAGTCAAAACTCACCGTTCAGTTGAGGGCGCGGGATAAAATGGCTTTTATGCGTAAGTACGGTATTGAAAGCATTCCCCGCTACATGCTCATCGACCCCCAGGGTCGTTTCCTGGCGTCCAGTCTGCCCCGGCCCTCGGACCGGCTGTTTGAAGATTACCTTCTTCGGGTGAGTGGGGGAAATAAGGATTTTTAGGATGAATAGTTTTACATTTAGCGTCATCTAAATGCAAAGCCATGTCGTCACGCCGTTCATTTATCCGGAAATTCACTGCGCCGTTTCTGGCGGTTCCATTTTTATCAGGCCATTCATTTTCCCTGGGTGGGGAGCACCAGGGTCCGGTCCTTCGTGTGGCCATCATGGGGCTGGGTGGTTACGGCACCCGCGTTGCCGACGCCATGAAAGACAGTACCCGCGCCAGGCTGGTAGGGGCGATCAGTGGAACGCCATCGAAGATCAAAGACTGGCAGGCTAAATACGGCATCCCCGAAAAGAATTGCTATAACTACCAGAATTTCGATGAGATCAGGAACAATCCGGACATTGATGCGGTCTATATCATCACGCCCAATGCACAGCACAAGGATCAAACGATCCGCGTGGCAAAAGCCGGCAAGCACGTAATCTGCGAAAAGCCCATGGCTGTGAACGCAAAAGACGCCCAGGCCATGGTGGACGCCTGTGCCAGGGCGAACGTCAAATTGATGATCGGTTACCGGATGCATTTTGAAGCCAAAACCCTTGAGATCATCCGCATGCGTAACGCCGGCGAGTTGGGTAAGATCATGTTCTTCCAGGGACTGACGGGTTTTCGTATCGGCGATCCAACACAGTGGCGACTGAGTAAGGAATTGGCAGGTGGCGGATCGATGATGGACATAGGCATTTATTCGGTTAATGGTGCCCGTTATATGGTGGGTGAAGAGCCCATTTGGGTCACTGCGCAGGAAGTAAAAACCGATCCGGTGAAATTCAAAGAGGGTGTGGATGAAACCATAACTTACCAGATGGGTTTCCCCTCAGGCGCGGTTGCTTCATGCCTGTCCACGTACAACATGAATAACCTGGACAGGTTCTTTCTCAACGGATCCAAGGGTTTTGCGGAAATGCAGCCATCTACAGGCTACGGACCGATCAAGGGCCGTACACATCTTGGGGAACTTACACATCCGCACGTCACCCACCAAACCGTACAAATGGATGAGATGGCAGCCATCATCCTCGATGGCAGGAAACCTGTAGTACCGGTTGATGGTGCCGAAGGCGTAAAGGACATGAAGATCATTGATGCCATCTATGAATCCGTGAGTACCGGTAAGAAAGTGATGCTCAAATTGTGACGATCGTAAGTATTGACGATAAACTGATTTTTTGAAAGTATGAGAAGGCTGATTGCAGTGTTATTGATGTTGCCTGCGCTGGCAGAGGCCCAAATGGCGACTGAAACCGAAGAACGTATCCGACAGGTAGAAAACTCGCTGGCCCCCAACCTGATCTATGGAGACTCCCTGATCAATGGAAATATCCTGCAGCGTATGCAGGAGCTTAATGTGAAAGGAGTAAGCATTGCCGTGATCCGTGACTATAAGATTGACTGGGCCAAAGCCTATGGCTGGGCGGACTCGGTGGAAGGCAGGGAAGCTACTACCAACACAAGATTTCAGGCGGCCTCTATCAGCAAATCATTGAACAGCCTGGGACTGCTGCGGTTGGTGCAGGATAAGAAGATCGATCCGGAAGCAGATATCAACAATTACCTGCGCACCTGGAAATTCCCCTACGATACAGCGTCGAAGGATAAGAAGATCAATGTATATCAATTGTTGAGTCATACCGCAGGCCTTGATATACACGGATTTCCAGGCTATAACAGATCTGCCTCCATTCCCAATGTTTACCAGGTACTGAAAGGTGAGAAGCCCGCCAATACGAAGAAGGTACGATCGCTTTTTGAGCCCGGCCTGAAATTCAAATACTCGGGCGGTGGGACTACCATCACACAATTACTGATCACGGACCTTGCCCTGATGCGTTATGCAGATTACATGCAGCTCGAAGTATTGTCGCCCCTGGGGATGACAAACAGTTCTTACAGCCAGCCTCCGTCAGATACTACGGTGCTTGCTTCCGGGCACGATTCGGATGGCGGCAGGATCGAAGGGAAATTCCACATTTATCCCGAGCAGGCCGCAGCAGGTTTGTGGACCACCCCAACCGATCTCGCCAGGTACATCATCGATTGCCAGAAAGCGCTGGAGGGCAGATCAGGGAAACTGCTTTCAAAGGAGATGATGGCAAAAAGAATGACGCCCTATGGAGACTCCAGTGCAGCACTGGGCGTTTTCATTGCAAAAAAAGGAGGCCGTGCCTATTTCAACCACAACGGCAGCAATGCCGGATTCCTGTGCGCGTCCTACGGAAGCCTTGAAGGCGGGGATGGCGTTGTGGTCATGACCAATGGTGAAAGTTTCGCGATCATTGAGGAGCTCACCAACAGCGTGGCAAGGGTTTATGGCTGGAAGGATTTTTATACACCGGTATTCAAAAAGCTGGTGAAACTCTCAGTTCCCGAAATGGATAGCCTCCAGGGCCAGTTTAAATTGCAGAGTGATACCCTCATCATCGCTAAATGCGGGGAAGATCTTTGTATCCGCCAGGCTGCCCAACCGGAGCCCGGCTATAAAATGCTTTTCACGGGCAGCGATGAATTCAGTATCATGGAAGTACCTTCAGCCGTTTTCAAAGTGATTCGGAATGAACAGGGCGTGGTGGAAACGCTGGAACTGCGTCAAAATGGGCTTACCATTCCTTGCCCCAGAATCAAGTAGCTATGAAACATATTCTCATTGCATACACATGTTTGTTTTTCACTGTGGCGGTCAATGCCCAGGCAGGAAAAACGCAAAGGCCCAATATTGTCATTTTCCTGGTGGACGATATGGGCTGGCAGGATACCTCGGTTCCTTTCTGGTCTGAAACCACACCGCTCAATAAACGCTACCGCACGCCCAATATGGAGCGGCTGGCAGCAACGGGTGTAAAGATGACCAATGCCTATGCTACACCCGTTTGTACACCTACGCGCATAAGTATGTTAACGGGGATGAACGCCGCCCATCATCACGTGACCAACTGGACATCGCCGTTGAAAAACAACAATACTGATAATCCCGATGAGCAATTGGCGCCAGCTACCTGGAATATCAATGGCTTGAGTCACGTGGCCGGTATCCCTGGAACGATCCAGGCTACCCCGTTTCCGGCACTCCTGAAAGAAGCCGGATATTTCACGATCCACGTTGGTAAAGCACACTGGGGTTCCAGTGGCACACCTGGATCAAATCCATACAATCTGGGCTTTATGGTGAATATAGCCGGCCATTCCGCCGGTCATCCGCAGTCTTTTCTCAGTGAAGACAATTACGGCAATGTGCCTTCCAGGCCCACCATACAGGCCGTTCCGGATTTGCAGGAATACCATGGCACGGGTACTTTTCTTACAGAGGCATTGACCAGGGAAACCCTCAAAGCACTCGACGCGCCCATTCAAAACAAGCAACCATTCTTTCTCCACCTTTCCCACTATGCGGTCCACGTACCCATCATGGGGGATCCGAGATTCCTGCAGAAGTATTTGGATGCCGGCCTGGACACCATCGAAGCCAAATATGCCACACTGGTGGAGGGGATGGACAAAAGCCTGGGTGACCTGATGAACTATCTCGAGCAAAAGAAAGTGGACCAGAATACCGTGATCATTTTCCTGAGTGATAATGGGGGGCTCAGTACCAAGCCTTCCAGAGGAGCGGCTGCACATACCCAGAACCTTCCGTTGAAAGCGGGTAAGGGCTCTATGTATGAAGGCGGTATCCGGAATCCGATGATCGTGAAATGGCCGGGCGTGGTAAAGCCTAACTCTGTTAACGAAAACCAGGTGATCGTAGACGATCTTTTGCCTACTGTGTTAGAAATGGCCCAGATCAAGAACTACAAAACGATTCAAACGATAGATGGGAAAAGTTTTGTTGCCGCGTTAAAGAATCCTCAGGTGCCTGCCATAGAACGAGAGTTGATATGGCATTATCCGAATAAATGGATCGCCAATGACGGCCCTGGCATCAATTACAAAAGCGCAGTTCGCAAGGGCGATTGGAAAATGATTTACTACATGAGAACCGGGAAGAAAGAATTGTATAACCTGAAAGATGATATTGGGGAATTGAATGATCTTGCAGCTGCCTATCCTGACAAAGTGAAAGCGTTGTCCGCCGCTTTGTCTAATCAGCTTCGAAAATGGAATGCGCCAATGCCGGTAGTAAAGTCAACCGGCAAACCTGTTCCCTGGCCGGATGAACAATGATTTCTTAACAACCCCTGAACTTTCTCCAAAAAAAGAACAATATGAGAATGATTTTTTTGCTGGCAGCCACTATTTGCGCTCCTTTTGCGTCGGCCCAGAACAAGATCACGCCAGTTAAATCAACAATCGAGAATATAATCGTGATCACCACCGACGGCCTCCGGTGGCAGGAAGTGTTTGGCGGTATGGACCATGAGCTGGGCAGTAATAAAAAATACAATCAGAATGACAGCAGCTACATCTATAATAAGTATTGGAATGTCAAGGGTGATGTGAGAAGAGCCATGCTGATGCCCTTCTTATGGAAAACGATCCAGGATCAGGGCCAGATCTATGGCAACCGCTGGCTCGGCAACAAAGTGAATAACGCAAATCCTTACTGGTTTTCTTATCCGGGATATAGCGAGATCATGACGGGTCATGTGGATACGGCCATTAACCGGAATGATTATCCGCCAAACCCGCACGTCACCGTGTTGGAGTTTTTGAATCAGCAACCGGCGTACAAGGGCAAAGTTGCCGCATTCGGCGCTTGGGAAGCCTTTGACCGGATATTGAATGAGAGCCGGGCCGGATTCCAGGTGGTTTCTGCATTTGACACGGTTGCTGGCAAATTGAACGAGCGGCAAAAACTGGTAAACAGTATGCTGCTGAATTCCACCAGGCCTTTTCACAACAGCGAGTGCCTCGATATCTATACGCACTACGCCGCCATGGAGTATATGAAGGCGAACAAGCCCAAGGTGATGTACATTGCTTATGGAGAGACAGATGAGTGGGCGCATCACAATGAGTACAGGAATTATCTTGATGCAGCAAGGCAGGTAGATAAATGGATCGGCGAGATCTGGAGCTATGTTCAGTCGACGCCCCAATACAAGAACAAAACAGCCATTTTCATCACCACCGACCATGGCAGGGGCGATAAGATAAAGGACCAGTGGAGTTCACATGGCCAGGGCGTTGCCGATGCGAGCGAGATCTGGTTTGCCCTGCTGGCACCCGGACTGCCGGCAAAAGGCGAGCTGGCGGCCCCGATGCAGTTGTATCAAAAGCAGTTTGCGCAAACCATCGCAAAACTGTTGGGTAAGAAATATACGGCTACCCATCCCATTGCTGATGCGGTATCAGAGATCTGGGTGCAACCCTAAAATCATTATTTTTAATCTATGTCGATCAATAGAAGAAAATTCCTCGGACTGTCTGCGTTGACTACAGGCGCCCTGTCGTTCCCGGGCGATCTGCAAGCTCATGATAGCGGCATGCCCCGGGAGATCAGTGACCTTTCACCTATGATGGAAGGCATCGTACCCATCACCGTGGAGGAGCGCAAGCAGCGTATCCAAAAAGCGCAGCGGCTGATGGAGGAGCAGAAAATAGACGCCATCTTCATGGAAGGCACGGCCTCCTGTTTTTACTTTACAGGTATGCGTTGGGGCCAGAGTGAGCGAACGTTTGGGCTCGTGATCCCTTCACGGGGTTCTGTGGCCTATGTCTGTGCTAAGTTTGAAGAGGGTCGAGCCCGTGAACTGATCAATCCCGCCTTAGGCGCTGAAGTGAGGTGTTGGGAAGAAGAGGAGAGCCCTTTCGCCCTCATTGCGGGCATCGTGAAAGATCGGGGCGTTCGATTCAAACGCATCGGCATCGAAGAGCGCGTTCGTTTTTTTATTGCCGATGGCATACGCAAAGAGGCAACAGGTTTTCAGTTGCTTGATGCCACACCGGTCACGGCGGGATGCAGGATGTATAAGAGTAAGGCGGAGATCGCGCTGATGCAATATTCAAATGATGTAACCATCGCCGCCTATAAAGCCGCCTTTGCCACCATACAGCCCGGCATGTCGCAGGCCGAGTTCAGCGGCAATATTTCAAAGGCATTCAGCAAGTTGGGCTATACAGGCGGGGCCATGGTGCTGGTAGGAAAATATACCGCGATCCCGCATGGGACCATCGTACCCCAGATCATCAAAGAAGGGGATGTGATCCTGGTGGATGGGGGAACCTCTGTTGAAGGTTATGCGTCTGATATCACCCGAACCTTTGTTGTAGGTAAACCCAATGCGAGGCAGACCGAGATCTGGAACCTGGAAAAGAAGGCACAGGATGCGGCGTTTGAAGCCTGCAAGATCGGAGCTACCTGCGAATCTGTGGATGCAGCAGCCAGGGCAGTGATTGAAGGGGCCGGTTTTGGTAAGAATTACAAATTACCGGGACTGCCGCATCGGACCGGACACGGCATCGGTCTCGAGGGGCACGAGTGGACGAATTTTGTGAAGGGCAATAAAACAAAACTCGTCACTGGAATGTGTTTCAGTGACGAGCCTACTATAGCCATTCCCGGTGAATTTGGGATCAGGCTGGAAGATTGTTTGTATATGACCGAAGAGGGTCCGAAATTCTTTACAAAGCAAAGTATCTCTATAGAGCAGCCATTTGGTTGAGCAGCTCTTCTTCTTCTTCGGCAGTTCCGATCTTGTCTTCATTGACCGTGATATGGAAGCAAGCCTGCATTCTTTCGAACTTCACAAAGCATGCTTCTTTGTCCCTCATATCCATCAGGGCATCGATCAGCACATCCAGGTTCTTCTGGGAATGTTTCTGCTCGGTTCCAAAGCGTACCCATGAGATGTCGATGGTAGTGCCATAAAGATGTGCGCTTTCCTTGATCGCATTGGGGTTCACCCGGGTGAGCTTGGCTACAGTTTCTTTGGTTCTGGTAGCGCTGGTGATGATGAACGGAAGGGGAGCTACGCCTTTTTCCTTGCATTTAGCCAGATAGGAAGCTCCGAGATTTTCGATGAACTGGTTGGCCTTCACAGTTACGTAAGGGTAAGAGTAGTTCATCTTGCTAACGATGTAGCCCTTGCCGGAATTCAGTTTAACCAGCGTGTTTGAGGAAACGTACTTTTTCAGTACGGCCAGGTTCCTGGCAGGTGCTTTTAAGGAGCTGTTCTTTGCCACTTCCTTATGCTTGGCGACACCGTCGTCAAACGTTTTACAGGTAGGGCAAGTCCCGTTTTCAGGAGTTGAGAAACTGAGTAATGCGGGTATCGCAAAAGCGATAGCGGCATATTTAATTGGATTCTTGGTCATGGTCACAGGTTTGAATACTTTAATAACGGATTACAGGCACAAATATTATCCTTTAAATCCATCTATACAATCGTATTTACCCTCGTAGAATTACGATTTAGCGCCTTGATCTGAATACCCAGGGTGCAATGGGCTCATTATCAACCCAAAGCCCTGCACGATTTTTTCGTGCATGATTTTCATCTTCGGACATTTTTTTGTCTTTCGAATACTTTTTGAAGTGCCAGGCATAGCCTGCGCGGAGCATTTCCCTGCTTAAGTTCGAACCCCTATCTGTGAATGAATCTGCGATAAGGCGTTTATTCCGGTCGTAATTGATTGGGACTATTTTTACCATTTTCCCAAAGCAGAGGCTGCTGAGATAGTCTTTCGAGCGGGTGCCAAAGGCTTGTTTTTTCTCTGGCGCATCAATGCCGTTCATCCTGATCCGGATGGTCTTGAAATCGGATGTCAGTACATCATAAGTATCGCCGTCCACAACCTTGATAACCTTTCCGTTAAAGGGCGCTGGCAGGGGATCCGGTGCAGGAATGCCATG
>Ga0068877_10003013_pt1 | contig 13485 bp, 13 predicted proteins | sample NOAtaG_FD_66437 | JGI IMG/M metagenome (GOLD analysis project Ga0068877, IMG submission 66437) | Freshwater lake microbial communities from Lake Erie, under a cyanobacterial bloom - NOAA_Erie_Diel6S_1000h metaG | ecosystem: Environmental > Aquatic > Freshwater > Lake | place: USA: Ohio, Lake... | reverse complement strand
AAAGTGGTGCCGGCGGAGGGACTCGAACCCCCACGCCCTTCCGGGCAACAGATTTTGAGTCTATCGCGTCTGCCATTTCGCCACGCCGGCAAGGTCGGACGACCGGGATGCAACGTAGGATCGGCCGCGAGGACTTGGCAATCGAAACCTTCGGCAACGGGGCGACGAATCGCCCATGCTCCATCAGCGTTCCGCCCGATGACACTGGTTCGCCTCAGCCCTGCGATGACGGAACGCATCGGGTCGATCGGTCACCCTGAAGGACCGTCGAGCTTTGGCTCGATGGTCGGTGTCCGCGACGGCGGTTGCCGGTTCGGTCGGACTCCGGTTGAATCGTGGACGTGACGCCGGTCGAGTCCACGGTTGCCGATTCCCCTGTGCGCGTCCCTGAGCCGCGCACCGGGGTGGGCCTGCTCGCGGGCGTGCTCCCGTTGGCGGTGTTCGCCGGATGGTGGGTGTACAGCCTGCAATTCCATTGGCGTGACCAGGAGGAGTACCGGTTTGGGTACCTCGTGGTGGCGCTGGTGGCCTTCCTGGTCTGGGACCGTTGGGACGCCCGCCCCCGGGACGATGCGCCAGACCCGGGCTGGCGTTCCTGGGCGTGGTTGGGCCTGGGATTCCCGCTGGTGTTGCTCGGCGAACTCTACCGCCATGCCCTGGCACGCACCCCGGCCTCGGCCACCGCGCTGAGCCTCGGCACCTTGTGCTTCCTGCGGGCCGTGATCGTCCAGCACTGGGGCCCGCGCACGTGGCGTCATTTCCGGTTCCCGATCTTCTTCGCGATGATCGCCGTGCCGATCCCCGGCATCCTTTGGAATCCGGTGGTGCTGGGGCTCAAGGGGTTGGTGACCTTCGTCAATGTCGAGGTGCTCAGCCTGGTGGGCATCCCGGCCCAGCAGCAGGGCAGCGTGATCCAGTTGCCGAATTGCCGGGTGGGGGTGGACGAGGCGTGCAGCGGCATCCGCAGCCTCCAGTCCTCGCTGATGATCGCGTTCTTCATCGGCGACCAGGTGCTGCGGCGTCCGGTCCTGCGCTGGGTCCTGGTGGGCGGTGCCGTCGGATGGGCGGTCGTGGGCAACATCGGCCGATCGTTCTACCTGTCGCTCACGGCCCATCGGCACGGGACCGATGCCCTCGAGCGCGTCCATGACACCGCCGGCTGGAGCGTGCTGCTGGTGACGCTGTCGGGCCTGGCCGCGATGGCCTGGGTGCTCTCCCGCTGGGAGTCGGCGCTGGTTCGCCTGCGCGCGCGAGGCCACGCCCGCGGCAAGGGCCCGTCGCCCACGGCCTGAGGAGTTGGCCCGCCCCGGGGCATCGGGCGTGTCGTGGCATCCGCGCCTCGGGTCATTTTCCGGGTTTCCGTCATCGCGCCGGAGGCGTTGAATGCCCGCCATGGACGCAGGGCGACTCAACCGTCGGGATTTCGTGGGAGGGGCCGCAGGCACCCTCGGGGCCATGGGCGTCGCGCGGGCCGCCGAGGCCGGGACCGGGCCGGTGGCAGGCCAGGGTGCCGCCAACCCGTTGAAGGGCCGGATCCAACAAAGCCTGTGCGTCTGGAATTTTGCCCCGCTGACGGCGGAAGACCTGGCCCGTGAGGCGGTGGCGCTGGGACTGAAGTCGCTCGAACTCCTGGGGCCGGAGAACTTCCCGATGCTCTCCCACCATGGCCTGACCTGCGCGATCTTCGGCCGGCACGGCTTCAGCAAGGGATTCGCCCACCGCGAGGAGCATGCCGAGTGCACGGCCGCCTGCCTCCGGGCGATCGACGAGGCCTCGGCATTCGGCGCCCCGAACATCATCACCTTCTCCGGCTTCTCCCGTGGGATCGGTCGCGAGGTCGGCATCCGCAACATGATCGACGGGCTCAAGGGCCTCGCCGCCCATGCCGAGAAGCGCGGGGTGACCGTCTGCCTCGAGATGCTCAACTCGCGCGTCGATGTGCCCATGAAGGGCCACCCCGATTACTTCTGCGACGACATCGACCTGAGCGTGGACATCGTCAAGGCCGTGTCTTCCGAGCGCGTCAAGGTGCTCTTCGACCTCTACCATGTGCAGATCATGCATGGGGACGTGAGCCGCAGGATCCGAAAGCATGCCCCCTGGATCGGTCATGTGCACACGGCGGGCAACCCGGGGCGGTGCGACCTCGACGCCCCCGACCAGGAATTGAACTACCCGGCCCTCATGAAGGTGCTGGTGGAGGTCGGCTACCGTGGCTTCGTGGGGCAGGAGTTCATCCCGCGCGCGGGCGACAAGGGAGGCAACCTGAAGGCGGTGCGGTCTGCCGTGGCCCTCTGCGATGTCTGAAGGGCGTCCAGGAATCGTCTGGGTGACCGGAGCCGGCGGGCTGATCGGCAACGCCTGCCTTGAGGTGGCCGCCGGTGGGCTCCGCCGGTCCGGGGCAGCGGGTGCCGGAGACGTGTTCGCGTGTGCCCGGGGGCTGGCCCGACCGGAGATCGACCTGACCGATTTCGGTGCCGTCGAGCGGTTGTTCGCGGCCGAGCGGCCGGTCGGGGTCATCCATTGCGCCGCCCGCAGCCGCAGCCCTGCCTGTCAGGCCGACCCGGTCGGGGCGCGCCTCCAGAATGTCGCGGTCACGAACCACCTGGCCGGATTGGCCGAGGCCATCCCGATGGTCTTCCTGTCCACCGACCTGGTCTTCGACGGCCGGCGCGACGGGTCGATGGGTGGCTACCGGGAAGACGACGCGGTGAATCCCCTGAGCGTGTACGCCGAGACGAAGGTGGAGGCCGAGGCGTTGGTGCGGCGCAATCCGCGGCACGCCATCGTGCGGACCTCGTTGAATTTCGGGAGGTCGCCCGCCGGGCCGGGTGCGTTCAACGAGGAGTTGGCCTCGGCATGGCGCGCGGGCCGCACGGTGGACCTCTTCGTGGACGAGTTCCGCTGCCCGATCGCCGCCCTCGAGACCGCCCGGCGGTTGTGGGCGCTGCTGGTGACGGGGCGGGGCGGGGTGTTTCACCTGGCCGGATCGGAACGCCTCTCGCGCCATGACATCGGACGACACGTGGCCGACGATCTGCGCCGATGGGAACCCGGCCTCGCCACCCCCCTGCGGGCCGGATCGCTGAGGGACTACTCCGGAGCGCCGCGTGCCCCCGACACCACCCTCGACTGCACGCGGTTGGCCGGCCTCCTGGGCGAGCCGATGCCCTCCTTCAGCGCCTGGTTGGCCGGTCGTCAGTCAAGCGGGGCGGCATGCGCGGCCTGACCCCTTCGATCCGGGCTGGAGAATCGCCCGCCCCGGGGGCACGTTGGGTTCGCCATGCTGGAGCCGCTCGTCGAGGAATTCCTCGTCCATCTGAACCACGAGCGGGGCCTGGCCGCCCACACCACCCGCACCTACCAGGCCCTCTTGAGGCGATTCACCGCCTGGGCGGAGCAGACCGGCATCGCCGGCTGGCGGCAGGTGACCCCGGACGTGCTGCTGAGATACCTCGAGCATGAACGGAACCGGTCGCTGGAGGAGCCCGGGGCCGCTCCGGCAACCCGGCTGAGCCCGTCGAGCCTCTACCTGCAGATCGCCGCCCTGCGCTCGTTCTTCCGTTTCGCCGAGGAGGAAGGGCATGTGTCCGGAAATCCCGCCGAGAACCTGTCCCTGCCGCGTCGGGGCCGCCGGGTGCCCAAGGCCCTCGGCGAGGAGGAAATCCGGCGACTCCTGGAACCGCCACTGGAGGCCACGCCGCAGGCGCTGTGCACCCATGCGATCCTCGAGACGGCCTATGCCAGTGGCCTCCGGTTGGCCGAGATCCGCACCCTCCGTCTGGAGCACCTCCATCTCGAGGCCGGATTCCTGACGGTGGTGGGCAAGGGCAACAAGGAGCGGGTGGTCCCGGTCGGCGCGGCGGCCGTGGCGGCCCTGCGGCGCTACCTGGCCGCCCGTCCGTCGCTCGTCGGTCCCCGGAGTCCCGGGGTCGTGTTCCTCACCCGGCGTGGATCGGCCTTCGCCCACGTGACGTTGTGGAAGCGCATCACCGAGGCCGTGGCCCGCGCGGGCATCGAGCGCCACGTCACCCCGCACATGCTGCGTCACAGCTTTGCAACCCACCTGCTGGCCCATGGCGCCGACCTGCGGGTGATCCAGGAACTCCTGGGCCACGCGAGCGTCGCCACGACCGAGATCTACACCCACGTCGCCCCCGGGCATCTCCGCACGGTGCACCAGCGGCACCATCCGAGGGCCTAGGGTGGCTGGACTCGTGAGGCGCCATCCCGGGAGGATGGGCGGCATTAGGGCACGAAAAAGGCGGCCCGGCAAGGGGCCGCCTGGAAGGTGGGTCCGGGAGGTTGGCCCGGCCCCGCGAGGGATCAGAGCCCCTTGCTGATGACCAGCTTGACCAGGTCGCCGACGCGGTTGCTGTAGCCCCACTCGTTGTCGTACCAGCTCACCAGCTTGAAGAAACGGCTGTTGAGCTCGATGCCCGAGCTGTGGTCGAAGATGGAGCTGTTCTTGTCGTGGATGAAGTCGGTGCTGACGACCTCGTCGGCGGTCCAGTTCAGGATGCCCTTGAGGTAGGTCTCGCTGGCGCGCTTCATGGCCGCGGAGATCTCGGCGTAGCTGGTCTCCTTCACGGTCTTCACCGTGAGGTCGACCACGGACACGGTCGGCACCGGCACGCGGAAGGCCATGCCGGTGAGCTTGCCCTTCACCTCGGGGCAGACCAGCGCGACGGCGCGGGCGGCACCGGTGGTGCTGGGGATGACGTTCTGGGCCGCCGTGCGGCCGCCCTTCCAGTCCTTCTTGCTCGGGCCGTCGACCGTCTTCTGGGTGGCGGTGTAGGCGTGCACCGTGGTCATCAGACCCTCTTCGATGCCGAAGCCCTCGCGCAGGAGGACGTGGACCACCGGTGCCAGACAGTTGGTGGTGCAGCTCGCGTTGGAGATGATGTGGTGGTTCTTGCCGTCGTACTTCTCATGGTTCACGCCCATGACGACGGTGATGTCCTCGCCCTTGGCCGGGGCGGAGATGATGACCTTCTTGGCGCCGGCCACGAGGTGGCCCTTGGCCTTGTCCGCCTCGGTGAAGAGGCCGGTGGACTCGATGACGATGTCCACGCCGAGGGCCTTCCACGGCAGCTCGGCCGGGGTCTTGGCCGAGACGACGCGGATCTCGGCGCCGTTGACGATCAGCACGTCGTCCTCGGCCTTGTCCGGGGAGGACTTGGCGGAGCCGACGGTGCCGGCGAAGCGACCCTGGGAGGAGTCGTACTTGAGGAGGTACGCCAGGTTGTCGGCGGGGACGATGTCACCCACCGCGACGACGTTGATGTCCTTGCCGACCAGACCCTGTTCGACGAGGGCGCGGAAGACCAGTCGGCCGATGCGGCCGAAACCATTGATCGCTACATTGACTGCCATAATGTTCGTTTTCGTTGACCAGTTGCCTTACCAAAGTCGGACAGGCTATCCCGGGTCCCCGGCAGGTCAACGGGGATTTCGGCCCGAGGCCCTGACGCGACCGGGTTTCCGGGTCGACCGGTGACGCCGGGCCGCCGATGGGCGAGCCGCAGCCAGGGTGTCGTTGCGACATCGCCGCCGGTTGCGCGGCCTCCGCGCCCGGGGGCGGGCCGGAGCGCGGCTCTCAGGGTCGGGTGGCCATCTCGACCACCTCGGAGAGTCTTACCTGGGCTCCGCCACGCCGCTTGCTCTCGTCGGCCGCCTCCATGAAGGCGAAAAGTTCGAGGGTCTCCTCGATCGGCACCGGTGACACCCGGGTCCGGAAGAAGGTCACGGCCTCGGCCACCAGCGGCGCGTACCCGTCGAAGGCTCCGACCTGGGCGGCCCCGAGGGTGCCTTGGGCCTGGCCTTGGTAGCCCTCGATCTCACGGAAGGTTCCGGTGCGCCCGCCCTTCCAGGTGCCCACGACCTCGATCTTGCCCTCGGCCGTCTTGCCGCGACGGACCGACTCGCAACCCCGGCCCATCACGGTGAAGAGCGACTCGCAGCCGTGCACCCCGTACCAGAACAGGTCCGGGTGGGTCTTCTCGAGGCTGGCGGGGCTGCCGCACCAGGCGTTGGTGACGGTGCCGATCGAGCCTTTCCTCACGGCCTGGCTCGACTTGGCAAAGCGCAGCGAGGAGGAACTGAAGAACGGCGTCTTCGACTCGGCCGCCAGGCGGGCCAGCGTGTGCACGTCCCGCAGGGTGCCGGCCATGGGCTTGTCGATGTAGAGGGGTTTGCGCGCGGCCAGCACCGGCCTGGCTTGGGTGAGGTGCGGGCGGCCATCGACGCTCAGCAGCATCACCGCGTCGACCTGGGTGCAGAGTTCCTCGATGGAGTCCACGATCCGCACCCCGTGCTTGTCCCGGAGGGTGGCCGTGTACCCTTCCACGCGCGTGATGCTCGACTCGATGTCCGGGCTGCCCCCCTTGAAGGCGGCCACCACCTTGGCCCCGGGCACGTGGTCCTTGGCCTGCGGGTTGTTGAGGATCTCGGTGAAGGCGGTGGCGTGCGACGTGTCCAGTCCGATGAGGCCGATCCGGAGGTCGGCGGCGTGGAGGAGACGGGCCATGGTCGCGGTCATGGTGATGAACAAGATGCAGCGGGCAAGGACCCGGGGGGAAATCATGCGGTCTTCGTAGCGCGTTTCCCCCGGCTGGGGAAGGACGGCTTTCTCAACCCCCGTGCGGAAGGCCCCGTGCCGACCGCGGCTTGAAGGGCGGCGGCGGGGCAGCCACCCGGCGTTCCCACTCCTCGGCCGACACCTCGACCGGCCTGGCCCGGCAGATCGCCTCGAATCCGGGAAAATTCCAGCGGTTGGGGAAGTCGCTGCACTGCCGGGGTTTGACCGGCTGGATGCGGCAATTGCCCCGGCCATCGAGGAACCCGCACGAGCCGTCGGCATGGTCCCGGAGGGCCAGACCGCTCCGTTGGGCGTCCAGACGGGTGTGGCCCTGGATGAATTCGTCCTCGGTGAGGTTCAGATGGGCGGCGATCCGCGAGATGTCGGCGTCGTTCAGGCGCACCTGGCCGGGCCAGCGGCAGCAGGCCGTGCAGCGATCGCATTCCCAATAGGTCGGCATCGTCAGTCGGTGATCCCCGGGATCTTACGGTGCGGTGGCGCCTTCACGAAGGCGGCCTCGCGGAGGTAGACCGGGGCCAGCGTTTCCGGAGCCACCGGCTGGGCGGAGGTCGCGCCGAGCAGGGCCACGTCACCGGCGGTGGGAAATGCCTCGGCGGCCTCGGCCCAGCGGTCCCGGTCGGTCGGTGTCGGAAGGTCGGAGGGTGATCCGTCCCGGACGATCGGCGGGCACGGCACGCTCCGGATCCATGCCCGAAGGTCCGGGCCGAAGAGCGCCTCCCCGGCGGCCCGTCGCTGCAGCAGCCGCTCGGCCGGTTCGAGGTGCAGTGGTCCCGCCCAGTCCCGGCCGTCCCAGGCACGCACCGCGAATTCCTGGCGCTGGGCGTTGACGCACAGCACACGGGGGCCTGCCGCGGCCTGCCGGAGGGTCTGACGGAGCAGGGCCTCGAAGGTGTCCACGGCCACCACCTCGATGCCCGTGCCGAGGTGCCAGCCCTGGGCGGCGGCGATGGCCAGGCGGATGCCCGTGTAGCTGCCGGGACCGATGCTCACGGCCAGTCGGCCGATGTCCGTGCGCCGCACGCCGGCCTCGGCCAGCGCCCGCTCGACCAGTCCGAACACCGGCGTGGTTCGGCCCCGGTCGTGCACGGCCTCGGCCAGCACCCGTTGGCTGTCGCCGTCGCTCACCGCCACCGAGCGGCGGTCGCTGGTGAATTCAAAGGCCAGGCAGATCATGGGTGATCTCGCGGGTGGACTCGTCGACCCACCGGAACCCGATCCGTTGAAGGGAGGCGGGGGGCGGGTTCAACCCCTCGGCCCGGGAGTACCATTCGATGATGGAAACCGCGTCGTCCGGGCTGAGGCAGCTGTCCAACCCGGCCGCATGCAGTTCGTCGGCCGACCTGAGCCGGTACAGGTCGAGGTGATGGACCGGCAGGCGGCCCCCGCGGTATTCGTGCAGCAGGGCGAAGGTGGGCGAATGCGCCCGGGCGGCACAGCCGAGCCCGCGCACGAACCCGCGCACGAAGGCGGTCTTCCCCGCACCCAGGTCGCCGTCGAGCCCGACCACCCAGCCGGCCTGGGCGACTCGGCCCACCCGCTCGCCGAGCGCCTCGGTCTCCTCCGGGGATGTGGTGCGGACCGTGGGCATCACTCGAAGTGCTGGTATCCGTGGCCCAACGGCGTCAGGCCGCGTTCCTCCCGCAGGAAGAGCCCGGGCCGATCGTTGAGCTTGCCCACGCAGGTGATGCGCGTCTCGGGGAAACGCGCCTTCCAGCCGTCGAGCAGGCGAACGGCATCCGAAGGAGCGACCGTGAGGACCAGTTCGAAGTCCTCGCCATCGGTCAATGCGGCCACGACCGCCGGCTTGGCCGTGTCGCTGGAGCGCGCCCGAAGGCGGGCCGCGGGCCGGATGGGCAGAGCCGGGGCGAGGATTTCCCCGCCGGGCACACCACTGGCCTGCAGGATGTGCTGCAGGTCGCCCGCGAGGCCGTCGCTCAGGTCCATCATGGCGTGGATGTCGAAGTGATCCGCGAGCCAACGGGCCTCGGCGAGGCGGGGTTCGAAGTCGAGGTGGTGTCCCTCGATGGATCCGCCGAGTTCGCCGGTGACGAAGACCGCGTCGCCGACCTTCGCGCCCGAACGGAGGACCGCGCGGCCGGCGGGTACCGTGCCGAGCAGCGCGACATTCAGGAACATCGCGCCCGGGCTCCGGGTGGTCTCGCCGCCGACCAGCGCGATGCCGTTTCGGCCGGCGAACTCGGCCAGGCCCCGGTAGATGGCCTCGACGCGGTCGGGGCTGAACCCGGGCGGCAGCCCGAGCGTGACGACGGCCGAGGTTGGCGTGCCCGCCATGGCGGCGATGTCGCTCACGGCCCGGGCCAGTGCCTTGCGCCCGACCTTCTCGGCCGGCGTCTCCGCCGTGAAGTGCACGCCCTCGACCACCGCGTCGGTCTTGAAGAGCACCTGCTGGCCGGAGGCCGGGGGCAGGAGCACCGCGCAATCGTCGCCCGCGCCCACGACCACGGAATCATTCCGGGGCAGCAGCGGTTTGAGACGGCCGATCAGTTCGAACTCGTTCATGCGTCGGTTCGCCCGGGCTCAGTCGAGGTTCTCGACCCGCAGCACCACGGGCTTCGACTTGACCACCGGCAGCTTGCCGATGGTCGCCAGGGCCTTGCGGACCGACTGGTTGCTGGCGGCGTCGAGCATCAGGATCACCGGCACGGTCTCGCCCGAGTGGCCTTCGGGCTGGATGATGGAGGAGATGCCGATCTGGGCGCGCGCCAGCACCGTGGCGATGCGGGCGAACACGCCGGGGCGGTCGGAGACGTCGAGCCGCACATAGAACCGCGAGGCGATGGTGTCCATCGGGACCACCCGGCCCTGTCCATTGTGGGCGGCGAACGGGGGCACACGGTGGTGGTTGCCGGCGCGCAGGTCGAGCGCGGCATCGGCCAGGTCGCCCAGCACCGAACTGGCGGTGGGGTCCTGGCCGGCGCCCCGGCCGTAGAACAGGGTGTCCCCCACGGTGTCGCCCCGCACGGCCACCGCATTGAAGGCATGGTTCACCGAGGCCAGCACATGGGTGTTGGGGACGAGGGCCGGGTACACCGACACCTGGATGCCTGAGGCTTGGCCGTCGTCCGGGGCCTTCTTGGTGTTCCTGCCCTTCTTCGCCGCCGACGGGGCGGCAGAGGCGACCGGTTGGATGATGCCGAGCAGCTTGATGGTGTAGCCCAGTTGGCCGGCGAACTGGATGTCGAGCTTGGAGAGGTGGCGGATGCCCTCGGTGTGGATCGCCTCGGGCCGGACCCAGAAGCCATGGGCCAGCGAGGCGAGGATCCCGATCTTGTGGGCGGCGTCATGGCCGTCGATGTCGAGGGAGGGTTCGGCCTCGGCGTAACCCAGGCGCTGGGCGTCGGCGAGCACCTCGGAGAACTCGGCCCCCTCCAGCTTCATCCGGGTCAGGATGTAGTTGCAGGTGCCGTTGACGATGCCGGCGATGCGGGTGATCCGGTTGCCGGCGAAGGATTCCCGGAGGGCCTTGATGATGGGGATGCCCCCGGCGACCGCAGCCTCGTAGTAGAGGTTGGTCCGGTGCTTCGCCGCCAGGGCGAAGAGTTCGGGGCCGTGGGCCGAGAGCAGGGCCTTGTTGGCGGTGACCACGGGCTTGCCGAGCTTCAAGGCCGCCCGGACGACCTCGCGGGCCGTCGTGGTGCCGCCCATCAGTTCCACCACGATCTGGACCTGGGGGTCGTGCACCACCTCGCTCCAGTCGCCGGTGAGCACCGACGCGGGCACCGTGAAGCCGCGCGTCCGCTTGGGATCTCGCACGGCCATGCGCACGACCTGCAGCCGCAGCCCGAGGCGCGCGGCCATCAGGTCGCCGTTGCGTTGGAGCGCCTGCCAGACACCGCCGCCGACGGTGCCGCCGCCGACCAGTCCGAGGTTGACCTGATCCATCATAGAAGCCCCGACATTGCCCCCGGCCGCCTGCCCGGAACAACGCGGTTTTTTGGAGCGGAGCCCGGGACGGTGGGACGGGACGGCCCGACGGTCCGGTATCTTCGGGGCCCCTGGGGGCGTTCCATCCACCTGCGAGGACGAGGACGGACCCTGCAGGATCGGGGACCGGAGGGCCCCGGCATCAGGCGCCCGGGGCATCCCCGAGGGCCATCGCCGGTGCGGGCAGCTCCCGCACGGTCTCCGCGCCGGCGTAGCCGAAGCCGGCCCCGGTGAGGGTCGTGAGGTCCACCCGTCCGTCGCGACGCCGGTACAGGCCCGGATGCACCGTGGCCTCGAGGTCGCTGGCGGCCGGGTAGAACTGCATGGCGTTGGTCTCGACACCCCGCAGGGTGGGCAGGTGCGCGGCCAACAGGCAGTGCGGGATCTGCGCCAGGCGGGGATTCGTGAGGTCCTGCACCATCAGCTGCAGGCCGTGGGCCTGGGCCCAGGCGGCCGAGAGCAGGGCTCCGGTCTGGGTCTTGCAGGTCTTGAGGGCCACCCCGGTCCAACCGAGTTCACGACCGAGGCGCACGAGTCGCCAGTCGTGGGCGCTCTCGTCCAGGAAGAGCGGCTTGCGCCGGCTGACCTCATGCACGGGGATCGGGTGTGCCTCGAGGTCGTAGGGGAAGGGTTGCTCCACGTAGGTCAGCGCCCGGGACAGGTCGGGGTGGTCGTGCTCGAGTTGGTCGAGGATGCCGCACACGTAGGCCGGATCCCGCACGGTGCAGTTGAAGTCGGCCGTGAGGTCGGTGACCCCCAGGGGCAGCCCGAGGCGGCCGACGCGGACCAGGCGCTGGTAATCCCAGTCGGCGTCGTTGCCGCGCAGCTTGATCTTCAGGCAGCGCAGGCCGTCGCGGACGATCCAGTCCGCCAGCAGCACCGGGTGGTCATCGTGGGGTTCCGAGCCGTTGAGTTCGGAGGCGTCGATCGGATCCAGCCCGCCGACGAGGTGCCAAGCCTCCAGCGAATTGCGCCGCTCCGGGAGCAGGAACCTCGAAAGGGGCTGGCCCTGGAAGCAAACCCCGGAGTCCGTCGAGGGAGTGAGGTACTGATCGAGGGTCTCGGTCCACACGCCGGGCTGCAGGATCCCGAAGGCAGTCTGTCCGAGCAGTTGGCCGAAGGCGTCGTGCAGGGCGATGTCGAAGGCCGAATTGCACACCAGAGCCGCCAGGTGGGGCAGGGGTTCGAGGCCCGTGGCCGAGCGCTCGGTGTTGAAGCGGGCCTGCAGGCGGGTGAGCTCCGAATCGTTGAAGGCGTTGCCGAGCCGCATCGGGTGGCCGCTCTCGTCGAAGGCGTTCCACGCCTGGGCCAGGCGCCGGCAGAACTCCTGGAGCGCCTGATGCCGCGGCGCATAGGGCATGGGCGACGGCCACACCCATTGGACGCTCAATGGGGTTTCGCCCCAGCCCGAGGCCGAACGGCCGTCGGGGCCTTGCACCGTCAGCCTGACCCGGGCGCAGGTGACGCTGGTCAGGGCCTCGGTGCCGAACTTCAGCGGCACCCGGGTCGTGACCGGCAGGAACCACAGGGCGACGCCGGTGATCCGGCAGGTGGGGTTGGGCATGGGAAAGGGTTTCTTCGGCTCCGGGAGGGGGCTTCGGGGATGATGATTCGCCGGGGAGCGGGATGCCCGGGCGGGTTCAGCCCAGGTGCTGCCTGAGATGGTCGAGGCTGCGGGTGGCGATGGCTTCCGGACCCTCGTCGAAGACGAAGACCTCGACCGACACCCATCCGTGGTAGCCGGTGTGTCGCAAGGCCCGCCCGATGGGCCGGTAATCGGTCTCGCCGAATCCGGGGCCCTTCAGGTTCTCGTCGTTGGCGTGGAAGTACGAGAATCGCCCGGCAAAAGCCTCGATGGTCTCGGCCACCGGACGTCCCTCCGAGCACATGGCCTTGACGTCGAGCATGATCTGCAGGGCGGGGGAGCCCATCTCATCGGCGAGGCTGCGGGTCTCGGCGGCGGTGTTCAGGAAGTTGGTCTCCGAGGGCGCCAGAGGCTCGAGGCAAATCACCACCCCCCGATCCTCGGCGGTCCGCGTCGCCGGGCCGAAGGTCTCCAGGGTCCAGGACCGCGCCTGTTCCGGCGTCACCCCGGGCAGGATGTCCCGCCGCTTGGGCGATCCGAAGATCATCCGTGTGCCGCCGAGGTCGGCGCAGAAGTCCACCGCGTGCTGCAGGTAGTCGGCGGCCCGTTGGCGTGAAGCCGGGTCGGGATGGTTCACGTGCATGCCCTCGGTGAAGGCGAGCACCCAGTGGATGCCGGTGACGACCAGTCCGGCGTCCTCGGCCCGGTGGCGGATTTCCCGGCGCCGGGTGGCCGGGATGTCGGTGATCAGGGGCGCCAGCGTGAAGGGCGCGATCTCCACCCCCTGGTAGCCGGTCTTCGCGATGAACGGGAAGGCCTTCTCCAGGGGCCACTCCTTGAAGATCTCGTTGCAGATGGCCCAGTGCATCCCGCGACCATCGGCCGGTCCGACCGGGGCATCAATCCCTTTGAGAGCCCGCCAGCCGGGCTTTGACACCGGAACCGTGATCCTCCAGCCCAAGACCAGCCGAATCCCCCAGTCGGCGGGAGCCGGAAGGACGGGCGGTCTTCCGCGGGATCCGGCATCGAGCAGGAGTGCTGCATGCGCTGAGTCATGGGTGAAACAACCGACGTCCGCTGGCCACGGAACGGGTTCGGCGTGGATCGGGGCGTCGGCTTGAGGTGTTGCCCCGGATCACGTGCCGCAAAAGGTGCGGCAGCGAGGGGTCCCTGGCGGTGGCGGTTGGCTCAGCGACTCCGCGGCGCCCTCCTCGCGGTAGGGGGCCTGGAGTGCCGCCAGCAGGTCGTGGAACGGGGCCCAGTCCTGCCGCTGGCTCGCCGCATCCAGGGAGGCCTGGACCACATGATTGCGCGGGATGATCACCGGGTTGTGCCGGGCCATGACGTCCAGCAC
>Ga0068877_10003012_pt1 | contig 13491 bp, 8 predicted proteins | sample NOAtaG_FD_66437 | JGI IMG/M metagenome (GOLD analysis project Ga0068877, IMG submission 66437) | Freshwater lake microbial communities from Lake Erie, under a cyanobacterial bloom - NOAA_Erie_Diel6S_1000h metaG | ecosystem: Environmental > Aquatic > Freshwater > Lake | place: USA: Ohio, Lake... | reverse complement strand
AAGTGCCGCCGCGAGCGCGAGTCCACGCGGCCAGGGCGCGCGCGGCGAGTTCGAAAGGGAAGTCGTCGCGGACTGGATGTCCTTCCGGTCGAGGAGGACGAGCAGCGCCGGCAGCACCGTGACCATTGCGAGCGCGCAGAGCAGGAGCCCCGTGCCCGCGATGACGCCGAGTTCGCGCAGTCCACCGAAGTCGGTGAAGATCGCGCCGAAGAAGACGGCCGCCGATCCTGCGGCACCCGCGAGCGTCCCGGGTCCGATGTGCCGGACAGCGAGCGCAACAGCCTCGGCGGTGGGGCGGGTGCGGCGATACTCGCCGTATCGGCTCACGACATGGACGCCGTAGTCGAGGCCCGCGCCGACGAGGACAAGCATGAAGACGGTCGAGAGCAGGTTGAGATGCCCGACAAGGAGCGTCGCGGCGCCGTAGGTCCAGCCGGCTGCGATGCCGAATGCAAGCACGGCGAGGAGCGGCCGGCGCACACCTCGGAAGACCACGATGAAGAGGATGGTGATGATGACGAGCGAGAGGATGCTCGCCTCAGCCATGTCGCTGTTTGCCGTCGCCATCTCATCGTGCTGGAGGACGGGCTTGCCGGTGACTCCGATGTCGACGCCGGAGTGCCTCAAGGCGATCGGCTGAAGCGACTTGCGAAGCCCGAGGATCGTGTCTCCAAGGGGATTGAGCTCGGTGAAGTCCTTCACGGGCATCGCTTCGGCGAAGAGCAGCGTTCCGCCCGGGGCGCGCAGAGACTCGCGCTCCAGTTGCCGCGAGAGCGCTGCAGCGATCATGGGATGCGCCGCGACATTGCCGCGCGCGACATCTGCGAGCGCACGCGCATTGGCCGCCATGGCCTCGAGTTCCGCGTCGCTCGACGCCCACGACGCGAGGCGCCATTGCTCGGACGGTTCGATCGACGCTGCCGCCGACACGAAGATGCGTGCGTGGGTCATCGAGTCGAGCAGTTCCTCGATGTCGTCCATCGCGGCCGTCGCGGCGACATCGTTTCCCTTTGGATCGACTGCGATCACGATGCCCTCGAGGTCACCGAACTCCTTCAGGAACGCGCGGTATCCGGCCATGAACGGCCGCTCGGGGGCGATCAGTGAATCCGTGTCGCTGTCGATCCTGAGGTGAAACGCGCCGAGCCACGCGCCGAGCACGGCAAGAACAGCGGCCGTAGCCACCACCGCGCGCGGCCAGCCCGTCACGACTGCAGCGAGCCGCCGCATCACGGCTGCGCGGCCTCGGTCGGCTCGTTGCTCTCGCGGCGCCCACCAAAGAGCGTGTTCTTCCCAAGGCGTGCGAGGAGCCCCACCGTCGCCGTCGGCTTGTGCAGGCTCACCATCACGCTTTCGAACGCGCGCAGGAACCAATCGACGTCGGAATCATCGATGACAAGCGGGGGGATGAGCTTGACGACATCCTGGTTGTGGCCCGCGACCTGACAGAGGATGCGGTGGTCTTCCATCAACGGCACCACGACCGCCTGGGCGAAGAGGTTCTTGTCCATCGCGTGCGTGGCGGCCCAGTTCGCCTTCAAGAGCAGCGACTTCGGCGGCCCGAACTCGATGCCGATCATGAGCCCGCGCTGGCGGACTTCCTTCAGCATCTCGAAGCGCGGCATCATCGCCTCGACGCCCGCCTTGATGCGGGCGCCCATCGTGCGGGCATTGCCCGCAGCGTTCGTCTCGTCGTATGCCGCAAGGCTCGCAAGGCCCGCCGTCATCGCGAGGGCGCCCTGATGGAAGGTCGATGAGTGCACGATCGCGCGGTCAAGCGAGGTGAAGACCTTCTTCCAGACCTCGCCCTTCACGAGCACGGCGCCGACGGGCACGTAGCCGCCCGACAGCGCCTTCGAGAGCACCACCATGTCGGGCTCGACGGGGCCCTTCGCATCGTCTTCCTGATCGATCGCGAGGAACGAGCCGGTGCGACCGAGGCCCGTCTGCACTTCGTCGGCGACGAAGAGCGCGCCGTGGCGGTGGCATAGACGTGACGCCTCCGCGAGGTAGCCGGGCGAGTGGATGTTCACGCCCTTGCCCTGGATCGGCTCGATCACGAGCGCTGCGACATCGCCCTTCGCGAGCTCGCGCTCGAGCGCGGCGAGGTCGTTGAAGGCAATCTTGCGGCACTCGGGCAGGAACGGCGCGAAGCCCTGGCGGAAGCTGTCGCAGCCATTCAGCGAGACAGCGCCGGACGACAACCCGTGGAACGCCTTCGGCGCATAGAGCAGCGCAGGACGGCCCGTCGCGCACTTCGCGAACTTGATCGCTGCCTCCACGCCCTCCGTGCCCGAGTTTGTGAAGAAGACGTAGTCGAGCCCGCGCCCGATGCGGCGCTTGAGTTCCGCTGCGAGGACGCCCGAGAGTACGGGCGCCTCGAACTGCACCATGCTGGCGAGCTCAAGCGACAGCGCATCCTCGAGCGCGCGGCGGATCGTTGGGTGGTTGCGGCCGAAGTTGCAGACCGCGTAGCCGCCGAGGAAGTCGAGGTACCGGTTGCCGGAGCGGTCGAAGAGGTGCGGCCCCTCCGCGCGGACGTAGTCGCGGTCGTAGCCGATCGTCCGCAGAACGGTCGCGAAGCGGGGGTTCACGTGCTCGGCGTGGAGCTCATGTCCGCGGCCGCTGTGGCGCTCGAGGATGGATCGGAGATCGAAGGTCATGGAAGGTCACGGACGGTCATGGACGGTCATGGACGGTCATGGAAGGTTCGACAGACGCGGGGAGGGGGCCGCTGCCGGTTGGTCCGAGATCCTACATCCGCGATCGCACGGCGCCGTCATCCTGTCGCGGCTTCCGGCGCAGTGTAGACGGCACAGCCCGACTTCTCCGAACCCGTCACGCGGTGATTTCCGTCAACTGCGGGGCCTCCCCTTGTCCAGCGGCGCTCCCCCTGTACCTTGCAGTTGAGGTATCCATTCATGCACAAGCGAAAGATGCGTTCCGCCGGTGGCCGTCCTTTCCGCCTGATGGGCAGCGTCACGGCGCTCGCCGTTGGCGCTCTGCTCTCGTTGCTCGGTGCGGGCGAAGCCTTCGCGGACAGCGCGCAGTCGGTCGCCCGCCAGTGGAACGACACCATGCTGTCGTCGATCAAGAAGGACCGCGTTCGTCCGCCGGTTCAGGCGCGCAATCTGTTCCACGCCTCGGTCGCCATGTACGACGCGTGGGCGGCATACGACCAGAACGCGCGCGGATACTTCTTCACCGAGAAGATTCAGGCGACGGACGTCGAGGCGGCCCGGCACGAGGCGATCTCCTACGCCGCCTACCGAGTGATGCGCAGCCGATTCGGCAGCAGCCCGAACGTCGCTGTCATCTACCCGATCCTCGATGCGCGCATGAACGCGCTCGGCTACCCGACGACCGTCACCACCACCGTCGGCAACTCGCCGGCGGCCGTCGGCAATCGCATCGCCTCCCAGCTCATCCTGTGGGCGCTCTCCGACAACTCGCGCGAGGTCTTCGACCACGCCAAGGCGCCGGGCACCTATCCCGACGTGAATCAGCCGCTCGTCGTCTCGCTGCCGTTCAACCCGAACGTCACGAATCCCAGCCGCTACCAGCCTCTTGCGCTCAGTTTCTTCGTCGACCAGAACGGCAACGTCATCCCCGGCGGCTTCCCGTCGAAGCTGGCTCCGTTCTGGGGCTCGGTACGGCCCTACGGACTGCTTCCCACCGACATGGATCCGACCCGAAGCGGCGTCTATTTCAACCCGGCGCCAGTTCCCACGCTCAACGGCTTCGACAACGCCACGTTCCGCGACGGGCATGAGCAGGTCATCGTGAAGAGTTCCTGGCTCACCCCGGACGATGGCGTGATGATGGACATCTCGCCGCGTTCGATGGGCAACAACCCGCTCGGCACCGACAGCGGGACTGGCCGCACGACGAACCCTGTCACCGGATTGCCCTATGAGCCGAACGTTGTGAAGCGCGGCGACTGGGCGCGCTCGCTCGCCGAGTTCTGGGCCGATGGCCCCAACTCGACCACGCCGCCGGGCCACTGGAACGAGATCGCGAATCACGTGGTCGAGCACCCGGCGTTCGTGCGCCGCATGGGTGGCAGCGGCCCCGAGCTCAGTCCGCTCGAGTGGGACGTCAAGATGTACGTCGCGCTCAACGGCGCCATGCACGACGCGGCGATCTGCGCGTGGGGCGTGAAGGGCTACTACGACGCCATGCGTCCGGTCGGAGCGATCCGCTACCTGGTGCAGAACGGCCAGTGCAGCGACCCTGCGCTGCCCTCGTACAACCCGAACGGCATCACGCTGATTCCGGGCGTCATCGAGCTGATCACCGCGGCGACCACCGCGCCCGGCGAGCGGCACGAGGATCTCGTCGGCTACGAGGGCCAGATCGCCGTCCATTCGTGGCCGAACGCGCCGGAGGATCCGGACGGACAGTACTCCGGAGTCCGTTGGATGCTCGGCGGAAACTGGGTGCCTTACCAGCGGCCGACGTTCGTCACCCCGCCCTTCGCGGGCTACGTCTCCGGTCACTCGACCTACAGTCGCGCCGGTGCCGAGATGATGACCCGCCTGACGGGCTCCGAATACTTCCCCGGTGGCCTTGGCATCTACACCTGCGTGCAGAACGAGTTCCTTGTCTTCGAGGATGGCCCGAGCGAGACGTTCGATTTCGAATGGGCCACGTACTACGACGCCGCCGACAACTCGGGCCAGTCGCGAATCCTCGGGGGAATCCACCCGTACTTCGACGACTACCCCGGTCGCGTGCTCGGCGCGCAGGCCGCCGGTCGCGCGCATGAGCGTTCGGTCGCGCTGTTCACCCCGACGACGGCATGCCCAGCCGACATCACGTGGGACCGCGCCATCGACTCGGCCGACCTCGGCATGCTCCTCAGCGCATGGGGCACCGCCGACGCGCGGGCCGACCTCGACGGCAACGGCAGCGTCGGCTCCGAGGATCTCGGCATTCTGCTGAGCGCGTGGGGCTCTTGCCCGCAGTAAGTCCGCGCCGCCGGTTCGTCCACGACGCAACCATCACGCCCTGCCGGTCGTCACGCGATCGGCAGGGCGTCTCGCTTCCTTCGCATGGGTTCGGTTGAGGTCGGTTCAGTGCAGCTCGAAGCCGACCTTGCCCGAGACGACCGTCATCACCGCACGGCCGCGCACCTTCCAGCCGTGGAACGGGCAGTTGCGGCTCTTCGAGGCGAAGTGCTCCACGTCGATCGTCCACTCGAGCGCTGGATCGATGACGGTCACGTCGCCCGGGGCGCCGACCTTCAGCGAACCAAGGCCGAGCGCGTCGAGCCCGCAGAGTTCCGCCGGCGTGCGCGTCATGAGCTCGATCATCCTCGGCCAGCCGATGACGCCGTCCTCGACGAGCGCCTTCGCGTAGAGCGGAAGGGCGCAATCGAGGCCGATGATGCCGAACGGGGCGCTCGCGAAGTCGCGCGCCTTCTCGGCGGCGGTGTGCGGAGCGTGGTCGGTCGCAAGCACATCGATCGTCCCGTCCGCAATGGCGGCCTTCAGTTCGGCGATGTCGCGCTTGGTGCGCAGCGGCGGGTTCATCTTCGCCTGCGTGTCGTAGCCGTTGCAGGCCTCGTCGGTCAGCAGCAGGTGATGGGGACTCGCCTCGCCCGAGCAGCGGATGCCCTCGGCGCGCGCGCGCCGGAGAATCGCCGCGCTTCCACCCGACGAAAGGTGCTGCGCGTGGTAGCGGGCCTGGATCGACTTGTTCAGCCGAACATCGCGTTCGACGATCAGTTCCTCTGCCTCGCGCGGCCATGGAAGGAGGCCGAGGCGCGTCGCAGTGGGTCCCTCGTTCATCACGCCACCTTCGCTCAGCTGGTGGTCCTGACAGTGCTGCATGAAGCTCTTGCCGAGCGCCCTGCACACTTCGAGCACGCGGCGCATCATCGCCGGATTCATCACGCATTCGCCGTCATCGGAGAAAGCGGCTGCGCCCGCCGCGGCCATCGAGTGCATGGGGGCGAGCTGCTCGCCCTTGCGGCCGACGGTCGCAGCGCCGACGACGAAGACGCGCGCATGGCCCGCCTCGCGCGCTGCGCGCTGGACGGCGCGGACGGTGGTCGCGGTATCGAGCGCAGGATTCGTGTTGGGCATGCAGCAGACGGTCGCGAAGCCTCCGGCCAGCGCGGACGCCGTGCCGGTTCGGACCGTCTCCTTCGACTCGCCGCCCGGCTCGCGGAGATGGACGTGCGGATCGATGAGGCCCGGCGTGACGAATCTGCCGCCGCAGTCGACGACGCGCGCGGATGGAGGCGCATCGATTGCTCGACCCGGCGATATCGCGGCGACGCGGCCGTCCACGACGAGAAGGTCACCTTCGGCGTCGACCGACTGGCTCGCGTCGAGCAGGCGGCCACCCTTGAAGAGAATCGCCTTTCCGCTCACCAGTTGCCGCCCCCGGTCGTGGCCGGCTGCCCCGCAGGAGCGGTCGGTTCCGCTGGGAGCGGTTCGGCCGTGGCAGGCGTCATGGACGTGTCAGATGCTGGCACCTCGGTCTCGGCGGGAAGAGGCACGGGTGCCTTCTCGAGCCCGCCCGGAGGCAGGATCACGCTCTCTGCGATGAAGATCGTGCGCGTCTTCGGCTCCGTGATGGCGTCGATCTCGACCTGCGTGCGGCCGGCGTCCATCGCGAGATGCTTCAGGAAGTCGACCGAGTGCTCTTCGACCACGACCCAGCCGATCGCGTGCACCGGACGGCCACGCGCGTTGCGCGGAATGAAGAACGCGTGATCCTTGTTCATCACCAACACCTTGGCGCCGGCGTCGTCCTCGATCTCGAGCCAGCAGCCCATGGTCTGGCAGACGTCGGCGACAAATCCGCTGAGGACCACGCGCTGGTTGCTTCCGGCGTGGGTACCGACGTCGGCCGCCGTGATCTCCGGATCCACCTCTCGGAACGTCTCGACAAGCGTCCCGAAGGTCGACCAACCGTTCGTGGCGTCGTACTGCGCGCGCGTGGGCTTCTGGCACGCCGACAACGGAAGAATGGAGAGGAAGGCGAGGGCTGCGACGACGCTGCGATGGGCTCGGACGGGCATGGCGGCGATCATAGGAAATCGGAGAAGCTTGCGAGGGCCAAAAGCACAGCGCCCGGCGCAATGGCCGGGCGCTGAGAGTACGGTTTCAAGCTCCGCATTGGACGCGCACGTCCGATGCATCAAGGCCTGAAGCGTTCGGGTTCGGCCCTTTGGGCCGCCCCGGTGAGAATCACGGTGGCGATCAGCCCTTCGTGGCGGGGCACTTCGAAGCGCAGCCCGACTTGGTCGAGCAGTCGCTCTTGCCGCTGACAGCGCCAGGAGCCGACTTGGCGGCCGAGCACTCGGACTTCGCAGCCGAGCAGCCCGACTTGGTCTCGCCGACAGCGCCAGGAGCAGCCTTCGAGGCCGAGGACTCGGCCTTGGCAGCGCAGCAGCCCGACTTCTTCTCACCGACGGCGCCCGGGGCAGCCTTGTCCTTGCAGGTGTTGTTGCACTTACCGCAGCACGACGCGCTCTTGGTGCCGACGGCGCCAGGAGCGGTGGTGTTCTGCGAGCTCGAGCAAGCACCGAGGAAGGCGAATGCCGTGAGGGCAGCGAGGGTGGCGATCTTCTTCATTGAGGAGTCTCCTATGTGTGCCAGGGTTCGCGTGTCGGGTCCAGTGTCGAACTGTTTGGTCTGGCCAGACGCTGTTTCGTACTCCCGCGACACGCGGGTCTTTCGCGGGCGACGGACCTCCCGTCGAACCGCCTCTCGAGCGCAGATGATCGGCACGAAACGCCTGCGGTCTGCGAGAGATGGGAGTGTACCTCACGTTTAGGGAAGTTGAGGTCCGATCATGCGGAATCCGGAAGGTTGTGCGCGTACATTTGACGTGCAATGCCGTCGCATCCGCACCAAAACCCTGCGCCGGAGGGGACGCCACCCCAGCCGGCCTCGCAGGAGGCCCGGCGGCCGAGCGGCCCTGCGCGAGAGCGAGAAAGCGCGGCAGACCGGGCGGAGCGGCTTGGCAGACTCTCGCAGAAGGCCCGCATGCTTCCAGACGTGCCTGGCGTCTACCTGATGAAGGACGCGGCGGGATCGGTCCTGTATGTGGGAAAGGCCTCTGTGCTTCCCAACCGGGTGGCGAGTTACTTCGTCCCTTCCGCCGACCTCGGACCGCGCAAGCAGCCGATGCTTGATGTCGTCGAGGACTTCGACTTCATCCCGTGCGAGGGGGAGTGGGAGGCGCTTCTGATGGAAGCGCGGCTCGTGAAGGACATCAGGCCGCCTTTCAACGACCGGCTGCAGGACGACAAGACGTTTCCATATCTCGCGGTGACGCTGCGCGACGACTTTCCTGGCGTCTACATCACGCGCGATCCGGCGAACGAGCGCTTCAAGGGCGCGAGGGTCTACGGTCCGTTCGTCTCGGTCGGCGCGCTGCGCCATGCGCTGCAGCTCCTGCAGCGCGTGTTCAAGTACCGAACGTGCGAGCTCGAGATCGTGGACGGCGACCCGAAGAACCGTCTGTTCCGGCCGTGTCTGCTCGCAGCGATCAATCAGTGCACGGCGCCGTGCGCGGCCCGCATCACCAAGGATGAGTATCGCGCCGACATCGAGCGGCTGCTGCGGTTCCTCGGCTCGAAGCGCAGCGCCATGCTGCGCGAGATGCGCGAGGAGATGGAGTCCGCGAGCGCACGGCTTGAGTTCGAGCGCGCCGCGGTGCTGCGCGACCAGATCAAGGCGATCGAGAAGCTCGACGAGCGCGAGACTCGCGGCGGCGCGCGGGGCGACGACGCCGAGTTCGACTGGCAGCCGGAGGCCACCGGATTCGTGCAGGATCCGGCGGCAGGGGCGCGCAGCCTTGCGCGCGTGCTCGGCGCCGAGCAGCCGATCCGCTGCATGGAAGCAATCGACATCGCGCACCTGCGCGGCGGCGAGACGGTCGCGTCGAAGGTGTGCTTCATCGACGGGAGACCGTTTAAGGAAGGGTATCGCCGCTACAAGATCACGAGCGTGACCAACGACGACTACAGCGCCATGCGCGAGGTCGTCAGCCGGCGCTACCGCGAGGCGGGCGAGGGGCATGAACTCTACCCCGACCTGATCCTGATCGACGGCGGCGTCGGGCAGCTCAACGCAGCGCTCGAGGCGTTCGCGCAGCTGCGCGTGCAGCCACCTCGGGTCATTTCGCTCGCGAAGAAGGAGGAACTGATCTACACGACGGCAAGCGACCAGCCGATTCGCCTCGGTCGCGAGCACCTCGGGCTGCGGCTCTGCCAGGCGATCCGCGACGAGGCGCACAGGTTCGCGCAGCACTACCACCATCTCCTGCGCGAGAAGAGCCTGCTTGGCGAGACGGCGGCGAAAGTCCGCAAGAAGCGGACGATTGCCCGGCTTGAGGAAGAGCGCGACGACGCGAAGCGGCCGCCTGGCGACGAGGTTGCGGATCGCTAGGTTCTGTCTGAAATCTCGCCGTCGCAGTCGCTCGACGCCACGAGGGATTTCAAGTCAGAGCCTCGAGCGACCGGCGCGCCGCCGCGAACACAAGGCTGCGAGGAAGAGGACCGCCAGCGACGCCGGCGCGGGAATGACGCGCAGCGACTGCACGCTGGTCGCGGCGGGCGTCGAGCCCTCGAGCGTGCCATCCGCAGTCCAATCGAGCATCAGGTACTCGATCGAGGCGAAGTTGACCGGCGCACCGGCGACGTTCCAGCCCGTGGCCGCGAAGCCGATCGTCCGAGTTCCGCCGGGCGAGAACGCGAACGACGCCATGTTGCCCGCGAGGTCGACAGCCCAAAGCGTGAGTTCGATGCCTGTGCCGCTGAAGGTGCTTGCGATCTCGAAGGTGTTGCCGGCGGCGGTCAGATCGACGCCGGCGGTGTACCGCCACGAGGCCTGCAGATAGGCCGATGGATCGGAGGCGATCGCGCCGTCGCTGCGGAACGTGAAGGCAAGCGCGCCGCGCCCGATCGAGATCGATGCGTTCGAGACCTGCGAATCGTCGATTGGCGCGTCGATTGAGGCGAAGACGCTGCGCTCGTTGGCAGCGGTTCCCGCGATCGGTCCTGCCCGCGACGCGGAGTCGGTCGAGTCAAGGCCGCCGGTCGCCGCGACCAGCACTCCTTGATCGATCGCGAACGAGTCGATCACGAACGAACCGAGAGCGGGCGAAGCAAGCACGAATCCTGCGACCGTCGCGGCGGCCTGCAGCGACTTCGACTGGAGGAGTGTCGTCTTGTTCGAGGCAAACGGGATTGCGTCTTGCAGCATCTCTCGGTCCTTTCCCACTGGTCGATTTCCGAACGCACGTCGACGCCCAAGCGAACTGCCCGCTGGCGGCCCGACCTCAGGCAACATGACAAATGTCTGAGCCAAGTCGACCTCTGGCCTGCGCTTTGACGCGCATTCGCGTCTCGCGAGCCCCGACAGCCCGCACGGCCCGCATGACCGGAACCGCGACAGAGGCTCGAGGAGCCGAGCGCGAGGGCAGCGCTCGCGCGCTCACCCGAACAGGTGCGCGGCGAGATCCGAAGCGTCGATTTCGTCTCCCCGTTGGGGACGCAACCTCAGCCAAGATGAGCATCTTGCGGACAAGTTGTTGTCCACAACCATCTCCTCCGGTAGTCTCGCTGGGACGGTCGTGTGTCTGGTTGTCCCGGCAGGGCGCTTGCATGAAGGCGGCGACCGAGGAGCAGTGTCTATGCAAGAAGCATTGTTTGACATTCGAAATGCCGCTGCGATGGAACTCATCTTCGATGAGGATGCGATGGCGGTCTGGGAGTTCATCCGACGGCGCGCGCGCCCGACATCGGCTCCGGAGGTTGCGGAGAGCACAGGGCTCACCGTGGAGCGCGTGCAGGACAAGATCGACCTTCTCGCGATCCACGGCCTGCTTGAGGCGGTTCCCGCCCGAGCGAGTCGGAAGTTCGTGACCTACCGGGTGACGCACGCGCGCATTGGAATCGTGCTTCAGCCGAACGACGCAGGCGACCGGCAGCTTTGGGATGGGTACAGCGCGCGCATCCGAGAGGCTGCCGCGCAACTTGCGAAGAACGAGATGCCGCTCGAGCAATCGGAGGCCGAGCGCTTCGCGCGCTGCTTCTACGTGATGCCCGTTCGGCTCGAGCCGAGCGAACTCGACGAGCTGCGCCAGCGCCTCGACGAACTCACGTCCTTCCTGCGGCTTCTCCAGGAGAAGCACGCGGGCGACGTCGATCCGGCGCGCTATGGATGCAACTACCGCTTCGAACTGCAGCTCCAGCCATTGGCGACGCGCGTGCTTCCGCAGCCGGTTGTCGTGATGCGCGCGAGGGAGCGCGATCTGAACCGCGGCGCCGAGCGACTCGACGCGATGTCGCGGCTCTCCGCGCGCGAGCGTCAGGTGGCGCAGGCGATCGTCCGCGGATTCACCCGCGCCGACACGGCCGCGCAGCTTGGCATCAAGCCGGGGAGCGTGGCCACGCTGACGAAGCGGATCTACCGCAAGCTCGGGATCTGCAACCGCATGCAGCTCTCGCGCTGCATCGGTCACTCGGTTCTTCCCGACTCGGTTCTTCCCGACTCGGGGCTTCCAGAATCAGGGCTTCCAGAATCAGGGCTTCCAGAATCAGTGCTTCCAGAATCAGGGCTTCCAGAATCAGGGCTTCCAGAATCGGCGGTCGCCTGAGCGGCCCGGTCAGGCCGGGCTTGGAATCACGGAGTCTCCGAGGCCGGCATCCCGGTCTGGGGACGAAGGATTCGTCGACAATGCGGGACGCGGTCGCGACGCTTCCAGCGAAAGCAGGTCGGCGACGGTTGGCTTCCCGATCGACTCGCCACGCATGAGTCGGTCGACGTCGTCGCGCTGCAGCGTCTCGTACTTGAGGAGGGCCTCGGCGACCGCCACGACCTTCTCCCAGTTGTCGGTCAGCATGCGCTGCGCCTCGGAGTACGCCTCGTCGATCAGGCGTCGGATCTCCTCGTCGATGATGCGGGCCGTCTCCGGCGAGTAGTCGCGCTCGGGGAGGAACATCTCGCGCGAGTCGCTGCCTGCGTAGTTGACGAAGCCGAGGCGGTCGGACATGCCCCACTGGAGGATCATGGCGCGCGCATACTGCGTGCACATCTTGATGTCCATCGAGGCGCCGGAACTGGTGTCGCCCGTCTTCTTCTCTTCGGCGATGCGACCGCCGCAGAGCACGCGAAGCGTGGCGACGACGTGCTTGCGGCCGAAGCCGTAGCGGTCCTTCTCGGGAAGTGAGAACGTCGCGCCCATCGCCTGTCCGCGCGGAATGATCGTCACCTTGTGGAGCGGGTCGGCATGCTCGAGCAGCACCTGCAGCACTGCGTGGCCCGCCTCGTGGTAGGCGGTGGCGACGCGCTCCTGCTGCTCGATCTTGCGGCTCTTGTTGGCGCGGCCCCATCGGACCTTGTCGCGCGCCTCCTCAAGGTCGGCGAGTTCGACGAAGTCCTTGTCGGCCATCGTCGCAATGATCGCCGCCTCGTTGATGAGCGCGGCGAGATCGGCGCCGGAGAACATCGGCGTGCCGCGGGCCACCTTCTCGAGGTCGACGTCCTCCGCGAGCTTCACCTTCTTCGCGTGCACCGCCAGGATCTGGCGACGGCCGACGAGATCGGGGAGATTCACGGCCACCTGACGGTCGAAACGACCGGGGCGCGTGAGCGCGGGGTCGAGCACGTCGGGCCGGTTCGTCGAGGCGATGACGATCACCTGGGTGCTTGCATCGAAGCCGTCCATCTCGACGAGGATCGCGTTCAGCGTCTGTTCGCGCTCGTCATGTCCGCCGGAACTGAATCCGCCGCCGCGACGCCGGCCGACGGCATCGATTTCGTCGAGGAAGATGATGGACGCGCCGTGCTCCTTCGCCTGCTTGAAGAGGTCGCGCACGCGGCTTGCGCCGACGCCCACGAACATCTCGACGAAGTCGGAGCCGGAGATCGAGAAGAAGGGCACGTCTGCCTCGCCAGCGATCGCCTTCGCGAGCAGCGTCTTGCCGCAGCCCGGAGGGCCGGAGAGCAGCACGCCGCGGGGAATGCGGCCGCCGAGGCGGGAGAAGCGCTTCGGGTTCTTCAGGAACTCGACGATCTCCTGCACCTCTTCCTTCGCCTCGTCGACGCCAGCGACGTCGCCGAAGGTGACCTTGACCTGCTCCTTCGTCTGCATGCGGTGACGGCTCTTGCCGAAACTTCCCAGCATGCCGCCGGGGCCTCCGCCGGCACCGCGCATCGAGCGCGCGATGAACCAGATCACGCCGATGATGAGGAGCACCGGCAGGAGGTTCGCGAGGATGATCGGCCAGTAGGAGGGCTCGACGCTGCGCCAGTCGTACTTCGCCGACTTGATGTCCTCGATGTAGTAGTCCTTATCGGGAATCACGACCGAGTAGACGGGCTGCGCGGCCTTCTCTGTGGAGAAGCCCGGCGTGTTTGGCTTTACCTTCGCCTGCACGCGGCTGCCCTCGATCACGATCGAGTCGGCCTCGATGCTGCGGGCCTGCATCAGGTTCTTGAAGTCGTTCCAGCGGATCTCCTTCTG
>Ga0068877_10003011_pt1 | contig 13494 bp, 17 predicted proteins | sample NOAtaG_FD_66437 | JGI IMG/M metagenome (GOLD analysis project Ga0068877, IMG submission 66437) | Freshwater lake microbial communities from Lake Erie, under a cyanobacterial bloom - NOAA_Erie_Diel6S_1000h metaG | ecosystem: Environmental > Aquatic > Freshwater > Lake | place: USA: Ohio, Lake... | reverse complement strand
TTCCGGGCGCGCGCGGGCGGCGCCGTTCTCAGGTGGCGAACGAGGCGGCCAGCGAGCCGAGCAGCAGGTTCCAGCCGTCGGCCAGCACGAACAGCATCAGCTTGAAGGGCAGGGCCACCAGCACCGGCGACAGCATCATCATCCCCAGGCTCATCAGCACGCTGGCGACGATCATGTCGATGATCAGGAACGGGATGAACACCGTGAAGCCGATCTGGAAGGCGCTCTTGAGCTCGCTGGTCACGAAGGCGGGCACCAGCACCGTCAGCGGCACGTCCTGCGCGCGCGTCTGCTCCGGCAGCTTGGCCAGGCGGCTGAACAGCTGCATGTCGGACTGGCGCGTGTTCTTCAGCATGAACTCGCGCATCGGCTCCATGCCCGCGCGCAGCGCCTGGTCGGCCGGCAGCGTGCCGGCCGTGTAGGGCTGCCAGCCGCGCTCGTAGACCTTGTCGAAGGTCGGCCCCATGACGAAGAAGGTCAGGAACAGGCTGAGGCCGATGATCACCTGGTTGGGCGGCGCGGCCTGCGTGCCCAGCGCCTGGCGCAGCAGCGACAGCACGATGACGATGCGCGTGAAGGCCGTCATCAGCAGCAGCACCGCCGGCAGGAAGGACAGCGCCGTGAAGAACAGCAGCGTCTGCACCGGCACCGAGTAGCTGGTACCGCCGGCGCCCTGGCCGATCACCAGCGGCAGCGTGCCCGGCGCGGCGTTCTGCGCCGCCGCCGGCAGCGCCGCCAGCAGCAGCGCCGCGGCCGCGCCCCGGGCCCAGGCAGCCGGCGCGCTCACTTCGCGCCCCCGCCCGCGCCCTGGCGCAGCCGCCCGAGCAGCTGCGAGAACGTCGCCGACGGTCCCGGCGTCGCGGCCGCGGCCTCCGCGCCGGGCGCCGGTGCGCCCATCGTGTGCAGCGTGCGGATCGACTGCGGGGTGACGCCCAGCACCACCCAGACCCGTTCCTCGCCCTGGCCGAGTTCGACCGTCACCACGCGCTGCGAGGGCGACAGCGCGAGCACCGCCACCGTCTTCGGGGTGCCGGCGGCCGAGCCCGTCGCGCCGCCCACGAGAGCGGAGCGCTTCAGCAGCCACAGCACCAGGGGGATCGCCGCCAGCACGACGACGAACCAGAGCATGGAGGTGAAGGGATCCATCGGCACGGGGTGTCGGGGCGGGGCCGGTCAGGTGCGGCTCAGCCGCCGCATGCGCTCGCTCGGCGTGACGATGTCGGTCAGCCGGATGCCGAACTTGTCGTTGACGACGACGACCTCGCCCTGCGCGATCAGGAAACCGTTGACCAGCACGTCCATCGGCTCGCCGGCCAGCGTCTCGAGCTCGACGACCGAGCCCTGCGCGAGCTGCAGGATGTGCTTGATCGAGATCCTCGTGCGGCCCAGCTCGACGGTGAGCTGCACCGGGATGTCGAGGATCATGTTGATGTCGTTGCCCGCCGCCGGCGAGCCGACGGCGGTGGCCGGCCCGAGGTTGGCGAAGCTCGCCGGCGCGACGGACTCGGCCGGGCCGGCGACCTCGCTGGCCACTTCGTTGCCGGCGGGCTTGCTCTCGGCCAGCGCGGCCGCCCATTCGGCGGCCATCCGGTCCTGCTCGGACATGCCGCCTTCTGCGGCGGCGCCAGCGGGTTCAGACATGGTTCTGCTCTCCGAGCCAGCTCGCACCGGAGCTGGTGATCATGCGTTCGACCTTGATCGCGTAGCGGTTGTTGCTGGTGCCGTAGTGGCACTCGAGGACGGGCACCCCGTCCACCTTGGCCTGGATCAGCGGGTCCAGGTCGAGCTCGATGAAGTCGCCCGGCTTGAACGACAGCAGCTGCTCCACCGTGGCCGGGGCGTGCGCGAGCTCGGCGATCAGGTCGACCTCGGCGCTCTGGATCTGCGTCTTCAGCATGTTCACCCAGCGCCGGTCCGGCTCGACGCTGTCACCCTGGATGGTGCTGTACAGCACGTCGCGGATCGGCTCCAGGGTGCTGTAGGGGATGCACAGGTGGATCGACCCGGAGACCTCGCCGACCTCGAGCGTGAACGTCGTGGCCACGACGATCTCGCTCGGCGTGGCGATGTTCGCGAACTGCGGCTGCATCTCCGAGCGGTGGTACTCGAGCTCGATCGGGTAGATGCCGGTCCAGGCCTTGCGGTACTCGGCGGTGATGGTCTCCACCAGCCGCAGGATCACGCGCAGCTCGGTGGCGCTGAAGTCGCGGCCCTCGATGCGGGTGTGGAAGCGGCCGACGCCGCCGAACAGCGCGTCGATCACCGCGAACACCAGGCTCGGGTCGCAGACCACCAGCGCGCTGCCGCGCAGCGGCTTGACGGCGCAGATGTTGAAGTTGGTCGGGACGACGATCTCGCGCAGGAAGGCGCTGAACTTCTGCACCTTGATGCCGCCGATGGAGACCTCGGGGCTCTTGCGGATGAAGTTGAACAGGCCGACGCGGATGTTGCGCGCGAAGCGCTCGTTGATGACCTCCATCGTCGGCATGCGCCCGCGGACGATCCGCTCCTGGCTGCCGAGGTCGTACTCGCGCACGCCCGAGCTCGGGGTGTCCTCCTGCTCGAGCTTCTGGCTCTCGCCGGTGATGCCCTGCAGCAGGGCATCGACTTCGTCCTGGCTGAGGATCTGCTGGTTCATGTCGAGGGGGCCGGGCCAGCGGCGCCTGCCAACGGGTTCGCTGCGCTCGGAGCAGGGCTCACTGGATGATGAAGCTCGAGAAGTGCACCGCCTGGATCGGCAGCGCCGCCTCCGGGTCGCGCTGCTTGCGCCCCGGCTCGGCGGGCGCGTCCGCGCGCGGCACGGGGTGGCCGAGTGCGCGCGAGGTCTCGCGGCGCACCTCGTTGGCCAGCCGGTCCTTGCCCTGGCGGTCCATCAGCTCGGCAGCCGTCTTGTCGGCGATGGCCATCAGGATGTTGTTGCGGATCACCGGCATGAACAGCTTGATCTGCTCGGCCACCTTCGGGTCCTCGATCTGCAGCGTGATGCCGACCTGCGCGTAGCGCTCGGCCTCGCGGTCGGCCAGGTTCACGGTGAACATGTCCAGCGGCACGAACTGCGGCGTGGCCTCGGTGCCCTTGGAGCGGGAGCGCGCCTTGGCGGGGGGCTGCCCGCCTTCCTCCTCGGCGCCGGCCTCGACGGCGGCGTCGGCGGCCTTCTTCTTGAGCAGGTACACCGTGGCGCCGCCGCCCAGGGCGAGCACCAGGCCGACCACCCCGAGAATCAGGTACAGCTTCTTGCGGCCAGGCTTGGCAGCGGGCTCGGCATCGGTGGCGGTGGCGGTGGACATCGTGGCTCCGGAAGGTCGGGGCGGGACCGCTGCCGTGCGGGCGGCACGCGGTTCACGGCGGCGTTGCGGACGGATTCTTGAGGCCGGCACCCGCCCCCGATGCGCCGATAAGGGGCCCGATTCGACCGCTGTCGGCGCTGCACGCCGCCGCGTGGCTCACCCGGCGCCCGGGCCCCGGTGCAAGGCGCCGGTCCGGGCGGTCGTCGGCCGCGCCAGTCCGGGCGTGGCGCGGCCCGGGTCCGGCCCGGGGCCTGGCTCGGCTTCCCCGCGCCGCCGCGGGCGCGCTCAGGCCACGAGGTCGACGACGCCGCGGCGGCGCAGCGGCGCCATGTCGACCGCCGCGGGCCCGGCGCCCGGCGCGGCCGGCGCACTGCCGTCGCGCCGCGTGTCGTCGGGCGCCGGGCCCGGGCCGCGATCCTGGCGCGGCTGCTCGAACACGCCGCCGCCGCTGAGCGTGAAGCCGGCTTCGCGCAGCGCACCTGCCAGCACCGGCAGCGCCTGCTCCAGTGCCTGGCGCGTGGGTGCCTGCTCGGCCGCGAGGTGCAGCTGCGCGGCCGTGCCGTCCAGTGCCAGCTGCACCGTCACCGGGCCCAGCTCGGCGGGGTTCAGCTGCAGCCGCGCGGCCTGGATGCCGTCGCGGACCAGCACGCTGATCTGCACGCCGACGGCCGCGGCGAAGTCGGGTCGCCCGGGGCCGGTGGACAGGTGCATCTCGTGGGGCAGCGCCGCCGCGTCGGCCGGCGATGCGGTGCCCGGAGTCGATGCCTGCACGGCCTGGAGGCCGACGGGCGGCGCCGAAGACGTCACGGGCCCCGGCGCTGCGGTGCCGGTCGGCGCGCCTGCGGCGGCGGCTGCGGCATCGGCGGCGAAGGCGCCGCTGGCCGTGCTGGCCATGCCGGCGGCGCCGGCGGTTCCGCTGCGCTCGGTCGCCGCGTCGCCCCGGGGCTCGATGCCGGCGCGGCCGGGCAGGGCGTCGGCGGCCCCGCGCTCCGTGCCGGCGCGGGCCGCCGCAGCACGTGCGCCGCCGCGCAGCAGCTCGGCCGGCGTGGTGCGCGGCGACATCCCGGGCATGACATCGCCGGCACCAGCAGGATCGGTGCCGCCGGGCACCCGGGCGCGGGCGGCGGCATCGGTGGCCGCGAGCCCGGCCGCGTCGTCGGCGAGCCCGGCGGGCGGGCGCGCTGCGCCGCGCCGGGCCGTTGGGCCTTCGGCGGGGTCGGCCGTCTCCGCAAGGGCGGCAGCGTCTACCGGGCCGGAGCTGCCGGCGCTGGCGTCGGCGTTGCCGGCGCGTGCCGGCCGGTTGCCAGCCGCGGCCGCGCCGCCGTTGCCTGCCGTGCCGCCAGGCGCGGTGCCTGTCGCGCTGCCTGTTGCGCTGCCTGTCGCGCGGCCGCGCGCGGCCTGCGTCGCGGACGACGACTCGCGCCGCGGGACCGCGTCTGCCTCGTCGGAGGCCTGACCGGCCTCGCCGCCCGGCTTGGAGCCGCCTTCGCGGCGGGGCCCGGCGTTCTCGCGCGCCCGACCCAGCGCACGGCGGAACTCGTCGGCCGACGGCGACGGTGCTGCCCCGTCGGGGCCCGCGCCGGCCGGTGCCGGCGACCCGAGGGAGGAGGGCGTGGCGGGGATCAGGGGCAGTGTGTTCATCGTGGGGCGGGGTGGGCGGGCGCGGTGCGCAGGGCGATGGGACGTTCGCGCGCTCTCAGAGATCGGCTGGCGCGGTGTCGGCGCTGGCCCAGGCGCGATGCACGGCGGCCTCGTCGTGGCGGCGCTGCTCGAGGCGGCCGTCGTGCTGCCGGCGCTGCGCGACGCGACGCTCGATCAGCTTGCCGACGGCGGCCGCGCGCATCTCGCGCTCGACCAGCTGGGCGCGCGCCGCCTCGCACTCCTGCTCGGCGGCATCGAGCTGCGCGCGCTGCTGGTCGATGGCCTGGTCGAGCCGGGCCATGAAGTCGCGGTGGCAACGCACCAGCTCGATGCTGGCGCCGCGCTCCCCGAGCGCCGGCGCGCGGCGGCGGTAGTCGTCGCGGTAGCAGCGCAGCTGCTCGGCCTGCTGCTGCAGGCGCCGCGCGGTGTCGGTGGCCTGCAGCAGCCGCAGGCGGGCGGCGTCGCGCGCCGTCTCCGACTGCTCGAGCAGCTGCAGCAGCGGGCCGTCGTCGTTGCGCATCGTTCCGTGTCCGCTCAGGCGCCGCCGCCCTGGGCGGCCAGCGCCGCAAGAGCGCCGCGGCTCGGGTCGAGCTCGGCCCGCTCGTGCATGTCCTGCTGCAGGTAGGCGTGGATCTGCGGGCCCAGGCGCACGGCAAGGTCGAGCTCGGCATCGTGCCCCGGCTGGTAGGCGCCGAGCTGGATCAGGTCGCGCGCCTTGTTCAGGCGGGCCAGCCACTGGCGCAGCCGGCGCGCGGCGCGCTGCTGCCCGCTCGGCGTGACGGCCGTCATCACGCGCGAGATCGAGCGCTCGACGTCGATGGCCGGGTAGTGTCCGCTCTCGGCCAGCTCGCGCGATAGCACGATGTGGCCGTCGAGGATGCCGCGCGCAGCGTCGGCGATCGGGTCCTGCGGGTCGTCGCCCTCGCTCAGCACCGTGTAGAACGCGGTGATCGAGCCGTGCCCGTGCAGCCCGTTGCCGCTGCGCTCCACCAGCTGCGGCAGCCGCGCGAACACGCTCGGGGGGTAGCCCTTGGTGGCCGGCGGCTCGCCGATGGCCAGCGCGATCTCGCGCTGCGCCATCGCGTAGCGCGTCAGGCTGTCCATCAGCAGCAGCACGTGGCGGCCACGGTCGCGGAAGTGCTCGGCGATCGCGGTGGCGTAGCTCGCGCCCTGCATCCGCAGCAGCGGCGGCGCGTCGGCCGGCGCGGCCACGACAACGCTGCGCGCGCGACCTTCCGTGCCGAGGATGTCCTCGATGAACTCCTTGACCTCGCGCCCGCGCTCGCCGATCAGGCCGACGACGATGACGTCGGCCGCGGTGTAGCGCGCCATCATCCCCAGCAGCACGCTCTTGCCGACGCCGGTGCCGGCGAACAGGCCCAGGCGCTGCCCGCGCCCCACCGTCAGCAGGCCGTTGATCGCGCGCACGCCGGTGTCCAGCGCCTCGCGCACCGGCGCGCGGTCCATCGCGTTGATCGGCCGCCGCACCATCGGCTGGTCGCTCACGGCCTCGAGCGGGCCGAGGCGGTCCAGCGGCCGGCCCTGCGCGTCGACGACGCGTCCGAGCAGGCCCTGACCCATCGGCAGGTGCAGCCCGCGGTCCTCGCTGCGGCGCCAGGGGTGGTTGTCGCGCCCCATCCGAGGCCGCACGGGCGGCGCCGGCCGCGGCACCACGCGGGCGCCGCCCGCCAGGCCATGCAGCTCGCCGGTGGGCATCAGGAAGCAGCGGTCGCCGTTGAAGCCCACCACCTCGGCCTGCACCGGCGGCGCGTCGGTCGGGCCGGGCGGGTGCACGTCGCACACGCTGCCCACCGGCACGCGGACGCCGGCGGCCTCGAGCACGAGCCCGGTCACCCGGCGCAGCGTGCCCACGGTCTCCAGCGGGGCCGGCATCGCCGTCAGGCGCTCGAGGTCGCCGAGCCAGCGCGCCCAGCGCTCGCCGCGGTCCTGCAGCCGCTCGTGCAGCGGGGTCGTGCCTTGCATGGGTGCGTGTTCAGGGGGCGGCGTCGGCCGCCCAGGGTTCATTGCTGCCCAGCGTGGCCACCGCCTGTGCCCAGCGGCTCTCGATGCTGGCGTCCACGCTGCCGGCGTCGCTGTCCACGCGCACGCCGCCGCGCGCCATCGACTCGTCGGCCACCAGCCGCGCACTGCGCGCCGCCAGCGCTTCCTCTGCGCCCTCGGCGATCAGGGGCAGATCGGCCGGGTGCGCGTGCACGGTGATGTGGCGTGCGCTCAGCATCATCGCCTGCACGGCGTCGGCGGCCACGCGCGCCACCAGTTCGGGCCGCGTGGCCAGTTCCTGCCGCACGACCTGCTGCGCCAGCTGCACCGCGGCGCGCGCCAACGAGTCGGCGATCCGTCCTTCGAGCTCGGACATCTGACGGTCGAACGCGTCGAGCAGCTGCCCGATCTGGGCCGTGGCCTGGGCCGCGAAGTGCTGCTTGAAGCCTTCGAGGGCCGCCAGGCCGTCGCGGTAGCCTTCCTGATAGCCGGCCTGGCGCAGGGCCTGGCGCTCGGCGGCCAGCCGCTGGCGCGCCTCCTCGCTGCCGGGCTCGGCCTCGGCCGCGGCCTGCGTTGCACTGCCCGCGGTGCCGGCGAATCCGGCAGCCGCGCCAGCGCCGAGGCCGCCGAACGTGCTCGGCTTCCAGCTGGCGACCTCGCCGAGCTCCTCGCGCGGGATGAAGCGCGTGTACGGGGTGCCGCCCTTGCTGCCCTGCGGCGGCGGCACGTTGCGGATCGGCCGGCCGCCGCTCATACGAACTGCTCGTCGCCGCCGCCGGCCACGACGATCTGCCCCTCGTCGATCAGGCGGCGGACGACCTTCAGCATCTCCTTCTGCTCGGCCTCGACCTCGGACAGCCGCACCGGGCCGCGCGACTCGAGGTCCTCGCGCAGCGTCTCGGCGGCGCGCGTCGACATGTTGGCGAAGACCTTCTCGCGCAGCGTCGGCGTGGCGCCCTTCAGCGCGATGACGAGGCTCTCGGTCTGCACCTCCTTCAGCAGGGCCTGCATGCCCTTGTCGTCGATCTTCTCGACGTCGTCGAAGGTGAACATGTTGTCCATGATCTTCTGTGCGAGCTCGTTGTCGGCCTCGCGCACGTAGTCGAGCACCGAGGTTTCCAGCGAGCTGCCGAGCATGTTCAGGATCTCGGCGGCCGTCTTGACGCCGCCCAGCGAACTCTTCTTGCCGCGGTCACTGCCCGCCAGCACCTTGCTCATCACCTCGTACATGTCCTTCAGCGCCGCGGGCTGGATGCCGTCCAGCGTGGCGATGCGGATCATCACCTCGTTGCGCTGTCGCTCGTTGAAGGCCTTCAGCACCTCGGCGGCCTGGTCGAACTCGAGGTGCACGACGATCGCCGCGACGATCTGCGGGTGCTCGTTGCGCAGCAGCTCGGCCACCGAGGCCGGCTCCATCCAGTTCAGGCTCTCGATGCCGGTCAGGTCGCTGCCCTGAAGGATGCGGTCGATGACCAGGTTCGCCTTGTCGTCGCCCAGCGCCAGCCGCAGCACGTTCTTGACGTACTCGTCGCTGTTGGACACCAGCGTGCTCTGGCTCGCGGCCTTGGTGGCGAAGGCGTCGATCACGCGGTCGATGCGCTCGCGCGGCACCGCCTTCATCTTCGCGATGGTCTCGCCCAGGCGCTGCACCTCCTTGGGGGCGAGGTGCTTGAAGATGCCCGCGGCCTCCTCCTCGCCGAGGCTCATCAGCAGGATGGCCGCGTTCTCGAGGCCTTCCTCGCTCATCGCGCCGTTCGTGCCGGGCGCTCCCATTCAAGTCCCCTCGCCGCTGACCCAGCCGCGGACGATCTCGGCCACGGCCTGCGGGTTCTGCTTGGCCAGGGCGCGGGCGGCCGCCAGGCGCGCGTCGTCCCGGGGCGCTTCGAGCTGCGGCAGCGCCGTCGGGGGCGGCGTCGGCGGGCCGTCGTCGACGACCTCGCTCAGCTGCGTGCCGGGCGGTGCCGGCTGCGGCGCGAGCAGCGGCTTGAGCGCCGGCCGCAGCAGGGCGAAGACGATCAGCACCGCCACCAGGGCCAGCGCAGCCGGCGCCGCGGCGCTGCGCACCAGGTCCTGCAGCCAGGGCTGCTGCCACAGCGGGGTCGGCTCGACCTTGGGCGCCGGCTCGGCGCGGAACGGGGCGTTGATGACGCGCACCACGTCGCCGCGCTCGGCGTTGAATCCGATCGCCTGCTGCACCAGGGTCGTGAGCTGCTCGAGCTCCTTCTCGGGCAGCGGTGCGCTGTTGCTCTTGCCTTTTGCGTCGATGTTCGTGCGGTGGTTGACCACGACCGCGGCCGACAGCCGCCGCACCGTGCCCACGGCATTGCGCGTGACGGTGGTCGTCTTGTCGACCTCGTAGCGGGTGGCGCCCTCGCGGCGCGAGCTGCCGGCCGTGGCGCCGGCGCCCTGCAGCGCCTGCGCCTGCCCGTTGATGGGCGCGGTGGCGGGCACAGGGGGCTGGTTCGTCGTCGCGCCGGGCACCCCTGCCGGCGTGGCCGAGCCGGGCTGGGTGCTCTCCTCGGTGCGCTGCTCGCGCACCGCGGCGCGCGCGTCGGCGCCCTGGTTCGGGCCGAACACCTCCGCAGTCTGCATGACCTGCGAGAAGTCGATGTCGGCGCTGACGCTGGCGCGCAGGTTGTCGCGCCCCACCACCGGCTCCAGCAGGGCCATCACGCGCTGCAGGTGGGCGGCCTCGATGTCGCGGCGGAACTGCAGCTGCTGGGAGTCCAGGCCGTCGGCCTCGGCGTCGCCGCTGCTGGACAGCAGCGTGCCGCTGCCGTCGATGACGCTGACGGCCTTGGGGCTGAGCTCGGGGACGCTGCTGCTGACGAGGTGCACGATGCCGGCGATCTGGGCGCGCTCGAGTGTCCGGCCCGGGTGCAGGCTGAGCACGACGCTGGCGCTGGGTTTCTGCTGCTCGCGGAAGAAGCCGTTCATCTGCGGCAGCGCCAGGTGGACGCGGGCGCTCTGCACGGACTGCAGCGACTGGATCGTGCGCGTGAGTTCGCCCTCGATGGCGCGCTGCACGTTCATCCGCTCCTGTCCCTGGGTCTGGCCGAACGGGCTCTTGTCGAGCAGCTCGTAGCCCGGCGCGTGGGTGCCACCGGCACCGCCCGCGGGCAGACCGGCCGCCGCCAGCTTCATGCGCAGCTCGTGCACGCGCGAGGCAGGCACCAGGATCGTGGCGCCGCCCTCGGCGAAGCGGTACGGCACGTTCATCTGCGTCAGCCGCTCGATGACCTGGCCGCCGTCCTTCTCGGACAGCGTGCCGAACAGGGCCCGGTACTCGCCCTCGCGCACGGTGCCCGCCAGCGCGGCCAGCACCGCCAGCAGCGCGAGCACGGCGACGACGGCCATCAGCTGCGTGCGGCCGGGCAGGGCGTTCCAGCGCGCCGCCAGCCCGCCCTCGGGCTTGCCGGCGGCAGGGTCGGCCAGAAGGGCCGGCGGGGTGGCGTTGGCGGCGACGATGTCGGGCATGGTGTGTCGGTGACGAGGCGTCCGGAGCGTGGCGGGGGTGCGCTCGTCCGGGTCGGGGCATTCTTGAGGGCGCCCGGCACCGGCATTGGGGCGAGAAGCCCGCCAAAGGCTCGGCTGTTCGCTCCTTCTCGCTGCCGGGCCGGCGCCTAAAGTGCCGGATCCCCGAGGCCGCCATGAACGACCTGCGCCTGAAGCCTTTCGATTTCCAGGCCGCCGTGGCCCGCGCGGGCCTGCGGCCCGACGGCATGCCGCGCGCCGACGCCGTCGGCGGGCCGTCGGCTGCCCAGGGCGGCTTCAAGGTGGCGATGAACGAGGCGCTGCAGAACGTCAGCCGCGGCCAGTTCGAGGCCCAGAGGCTGCAACGCGAACTCAGCCTGGACAACCCGAACGTCAGCCTCGAGGAGACCGTGCTGGCGATGCAGAAGGCCCAGATCGGCTTCCAGGCCACGCTGCAGGTGCGCAACCGGCTGCTGCAGGCCTACAGCGAAATCATGAACATGCAGGTCTGAGGCCTTCGGCCTCTGGCCTCTCAGCAGGCCGGGAAGTGGACCGAAGCGCCCTCCGGGCTGCAGATCCGGGCGCGTCCCATCGGTCCGACCGAGACTTCCAGCGCCTCGCTGCCCGCCGCCAGCCGTGCCCCCAGCGGCGCGTCGGGCAGGCCCTCGGCACTGAAGACCAGCGCCCCGGCGCGCTCCAGCCGCACCCCCCTGAAGTCGCCGGCCCCATGCTGGCGCAGCGCGCAGTCCGGGGCCTGGCGGCAGTCGCAGCCCGGCGTCGTGGCCACCGACCAGCACCAGTCGGTGCCGGCCTGTGGTGCCACGTGCACGGGTTGGCGCCTGCGTACCGCCTCGAATCGGGCCTCGGCGAGGTCGGCCGCCAGTGTCTGAGCCGCGGCCTGCAGCCGGTGGCGCTCGAGCAGGCGCGTCGCGGGCGGGACGGCGATCGAGGCCAGCACGGCCAGCAAGGCCAGCGCGACCATGATCTCGACCAGCGTGAAGCCGCGCTTGCAGCCGCTGCCGGGAGTGCCGGGCCCTGCCTTCATCAACGGCCCCAGCAACGCGCGCTCGGGCCGGTACGGACCAGCCCCTGGCGCACGTCGAGCGTCAGCGTCGGGCACTCGAAGTCCCGCTCCTGCGTGCCCACCGCATGGGCGTGGGCGACGTAGGCATCGGCGTCGCGCGGCACCAGCTCGATCCGGTAGCGCCCCTGCGGACTGGCGGTGGCGCCGCCCAGGGCGGCCAGGCTGCTCGCGTACCAGCCGATCGTCTGGTGGTGCCGCTCCTGCCGGGCCTGCAGCGCCGTCAGTGCCGCGGCGCCGTCGGCGCGCGCCGCGCGCAGCAGGTAGGACTGCCACGCCGGCAGCGCCACCGCGGCCAGCATGCCGGTCAGGGCCACCACCAGCGCGAGCTCCACCAGCGTGAAGCCGCGCGGCGCCGGCAGTCCGGGAGCGCGCATCAGTCCAGCACGAACAGCCGGCGCCGCTTCTGGGCCCGGTCGATCCAGCGCTGCAGGCTGCGTTCGGCCGCCGGCTCCAGCCGCCACCCGCAGCCCACGCGCACGCCTCGCCCGGGGCGGCGGCCGCCGAGCACGCTCAGGTGCTGCAGCAGCAGCGTGGCCTCGAAGTGCGTCTCGGCGTCCAGCGTGATCGCGGTGCCGGGCAGCTCGGAACCCGGGAGCAGCAGCGGCTGTGCCTCGGGCAGCCACAGCGCGCAGCCGCCGCCGCTGACGTCCAGCACGCGCAGCAGCATCTGCGCCCCGGGCCGCATGGGGTGGGGCAGGCACGCGACCGGACCCTGGCTCTCGTCGGTGCGCACGCGATAGTGCTGGCGGCGCTGGAAGCGGTAGATCTCGGAGGGCGTCGCGCACTGCAGCACGCTGGCATGGGTGCCGCGCACCAGCACCAGCCCGCGCAGATCGAACTGCAGCTTGACCGCCTCGATGTAGGCCACGGCCAGCGCGTCGTCGTGATCCAGCAGCTTCTGCAGCGCCGCGGCGCCCGTGTCCACGGCCAGCGCCAGCACCGCATCGTCCACCGACCACAGCGTGGTGTTCAGCGACGAGCCGTCGGGGCCGGTGACGGCGATGGTCGCGCCGGCATCGCGCAGCTGGCGCAGCAGCGCCAGCCGCTCCCGGGGGTTGCCGACGCGGAACTCCGACCAGGCGTTGGCACCGTCCAGCGGGTCGAGCTCGGCGGGGCGGGTGTCGGCGAACATCGCGTGCCCGTGCCGGGTCAGTGCAGCGTGCGGCTGCGACCGGCCAGGGTGTCCTCGAGTTCGCCGAGCCAGGGTTCGGCCAGCTGGCGCACCTCGGCATCGTTGACCAGGATGCGCTGCATCAGGCGCGACTTGGTCCGCGCCGCCTGCTTCGCGGCCTGCGCGTCGGACGGAGGGTTGGCCTGGTCGGCGGCGTGCCGCAGCTGCGTGATCAGCAGCACGCAGGCGCCTTCGAGCTTGACGACGCGGTCCCAGTTGCCGGCACGCGCCGCGGCGACCATGTCGGCGCTGGCGCGCTCGATCGCCTCGTAGTAGGGGAGCAGTTGCGGGTCCATCGGGCGGCAGGGCGGGTTTCAGCGGGGGATGCGGGCGGCCGGGTGCTCGGCGATCGAGGCCCAGGCCTCGCGCAGCGGCTGCACCAGCCGCTGGCACTCCTCGAGCAGGCGCTCGTCGTTGCGCAGCTGCGCCTGCATCAGCCGCAGCCCGAGGTAGCTGTACAGGTCGGCGAGGTCGCGGGCGAGGCTGCCGCCGGACTGCATGTCCAGGCCGCCACGCAGGCCTTCCTCGACGATGCGGACCGCGCGCCCGATGGCCTCGCCCTTGACGTCGTGGCGTCCGTCGCGCATGGCGCCGCGCGCCATGGCGAGAGCCTCCATGAAGCCGTCGAACAGCATCGTGACCAGCGCGTGCGGCGAGGCCATCTTCAACTGCGACTCGACCCCGACCTGGCGGTACAGTGCTCCAGGATGGATGCGGGCCGGGTCGCGGGCGGCGGCGGTGGGTGTGAACATCGGTGCGGGCCGGAAGCGTCGGTGATGCTTCCGTTATCGGTCCGCCGCGTTCGCACTTGAGACGGGGCGGCTAGCTCCCGCTCC
>Ga0068877_10003007_pt1 | contig 13502 bp, 5 predicted proteins | sample NOAtaG_FD_66437 | JGI IMG/M metagenome (GOLD analysis project Ga0068877, IMG submission 66437) | Freshwater lake microbial communities from Lake Erie, under a cyanobacterial bloom - NOAA_Erie_Diel6S_1000h metaG | ecosystem: Environmental > Aquatic > Freshwater > Lake | place: USA: Ohio, Lake... | reverse complement strand
CAGTTTCGCATAATTCAGCTCATTCAGCCTGCGCACACCATCCAATGTCGTGCGGCGAATGTCCCGCGGCACGCCCGCCGGATCGTTGATATACAGAATCGGATCTCCCGACGTCCGAAATGATGTCGCCGCATGCTCGCCCGGAAGATACCCGGAAGACCACAGGCGAGCCGAAATGGCCTGCACCTGCTCGGTGTTCGTCGGACGCGCCACCATCACCACAAAGGACGGCAGATTGCGATTCAGCGAACCCAGGCCATAGGACGCCCACGCGCCCAGACACGGTCGGCCTGTCACCTGATTACCCGTCTGCATCAGACTGATCGCCGGTTCATGATTGATCGCCTCAGTGTTCATGCTGCGAACAAAGCACATGTCATCGGCAGACTTCTGCAGCCACGGCAGCAGATTCGTGATCCACATCCCACAGTCGCCCGACCGCCGAAAGCCGAACATGGTCGGAGCAATCGGGAATCGGGCCTGACCACTGGTCATCGTCGTCAGTCGCTGCCCGTTTCGCACCGATTCCGGCAGGTCCCGGTCGTACCAGTCCTGCATCTGCGGCTTATAGTCAAACAGATCCATTTGCGATGGACCCCCGACCATGTGCAGATAAATCACCTGCCTGACCTTCGCCGGAAAATGCGTCGGACGCTGCCCCGGAAACAAAGCTGCCGACAGCCCACTCACATCATCGCCGGCCACCCCCGATTCCTGCAGCAAACTGTGCAGCGCTGCAGTCCCCAGCAGACAGGATCCCGACTGCAGCAGATGCCGACGCGTCAGATGCAAACGCAGTTCACTCAGAGGATTCATCACAGATCTCCCTGCAGAACAACACTCCCGCCGTCAACCCATCACCAGCACCTGCGCACATACACAGCAGACTGCAAATCACTTGTTCACTACTTCATCCAGATTCAACAACTGATTGCACAGCATTGTCCACGCAGCCAGTTGCTCAATCGATAACTGCTCGTTCCAGCGGTATTCACCCACCCGCGACAGCAGCTTCGCATCCTCCGTGTGCGACACATAATAACTGCGAAGCTGCTGCAGTGATTCCAGCAGCACCGACAGCTCCTCCGCATTCAGAGGCCGACACAGCACAGCTTCACCCATCCGCTGCAGTCGCTGCTCATCAGACTGCCCCGGTGCCTCCACAGCCCGCTCAGCCAGTCGCCGAGCCGCCTCCACAAACTGCTCGTCATTCAGCGTCACCAGAGCCTGCAGGGGAGTATTGGTACGTTCGCGACGAACCACACAGAATTCCCGATTCGGGGCGTTGAAAATGTCCAGCGATGCCGGCGGAGCCATCCGCTTGACGAACGTGTACATGCTGCGGCGGTACAGACTGTCGCCGGAATCCCGCTGGTAGCTGCGAGTATTGCTGACGTTCATCGCTATCGCCTCCCAGACACCCTCCGGCTGATACGGCTTCACACTGGGCCCGCCCTGACGACGCACCAGCAGGCCGCTGGCCGCCAACGCATAATCCCGGATCATCTCAGCATCCATGCGGAACCGCGGACCACGCGACAGCAGTCGATTCGCCGGATCCTTTTCCAGCTTCAGCGGAGTCACCTCAGCCGACTGACGATACGCCGCCGACAACACCATCATCCGCAGCAGACGCTTCACATCCCAACCGTGAGTCCTGAAGTCCACGGCCAGCCAGTCCAGCAGCTCCTGATTCACCGGCAGCTCACCCGAAACTCCCAGATCACCTGTCGTCTGCACCAGCCCCGTCCCAAACACCTCCTGCCAAAATCGGTTCACCGTCACTCGCGCCGTCAGCGGGTGCTGCGGCAACAACAGCCACTTCGCCAAACCCAGACGGTTTCGCGGTGCATCCGCCGGGAAAGGCGGCAGGATTGCCGGAGTCGCCGCGCTGACCTGCTCACCACGCCTGTCGTATTCCCCGCGCTCCAGCACAAAGGCCATCGCCGGCTCAGATTTCTCCTGCGATACATAAGCAATCGTGCCACGAGCCCTGACGTCAGCCTGCTCCTTCTCCAGCGCCGCCAGTTCACCTGCCACACGCCTGAAATCACCATCCACCGTCCGCAGCCAGAAATCAAACAGATCGTTCGTCTCTGCCTCCGTACGCTCGCTCGCAGCCTTCGACAGCAACGCCAAATACTTCGTTCTGCTGGCTGCCCCCGCTATCTCCGCCGGCAGCAGCACCCGCTCATGCAGCTCGAGACCGCGAATCGAACCGGTAAACGGAGACGCATCCGAACGCTGACCGATCCGAAACGCCACCGCCGCGCGAATCTCCGCACCATTCAGCGAGTCGTTCTCGATGTTCTTCTCCTGCGGCTTGCCATTGATGTACAGCTGCACGCCCGAGGCCTTATGCGAACCGTCATACGTCACAGCAAGATGTACCCACTCGTTCGCCCTGAACTGGTCTCGCGAGACCACTTTCAGGCCCTGATCCGGCCACGCACTCACGACATGCATGCCCACACGCCGCTGCTGCACCCAGAAATCCCAGCCCCGATGCCGCGGAAATGGTTCCATGCGAGCACATACCGCACCATAGCCATCACTGGCCGGTACCTGCACCCACGCCATGCAGCTGAACTGCTGATCGCCCGCAAAATCCCCCGCCTCCGGCAATTCGGCTGCCACACCCTGAACACGCAGACTGCGGTCCGAACCATCGCCCTCCAATGTCGCAGACTCCGTTAATGACAACGTCTGCTCACCGCCGCGAAAAATCGCCCGCAACTGCCGTTCAGCACTGCCCTGTATGTCCAGCCGCAACTGCCGCGAATCCGCCGACAGCTCACCACCCAAAGTGGCCGGTGTGGCAGTTGCCAGCCAGCCGTCAAATTCTGCTCGCGCCGCTTTCCGCCGCATGTCCACCTGCTGACGAGCCGCAGTGATCAAAGCCGGCAGCTCACCGGCACGCTCACGATCCTCAGGCAATGGCACGCTGATGATCGGCGGAGTATCCCGGATGTTGCCGTCACGAACCGCCTGCGTCGTATTGTTGAAAAACGCTGCCAGCTGATAAAATTCCTGCTGCGACAGCGGATCAAACTTGTGACTGTGACACGTCGCACAGCCAGTCGTCAGACCCAGCCAGACTGACGACATCGTCTCCGTGCGATCCCGCGTGTACAGCACGGCATACTCTTCATCGATAATCCCGCCCTCATTGGTGGTCATGTTGCAGCGGTTGAAGCCTGAGGCAATCTGCTGGTCCAGCGTGGCCCCCGGCAGCAGATCCCCGGCCAGATTTTCAATCGTAAACTGATCCCACGGCAGATTGCGATTGAACGCAGAAATCACCCAGTCACGGTACGACCACATCTCGCGAAAATTGTCAAAATGCAGCCCGTGAGTATCAGCGTAACGGGCGTAGTCCAGCCAGTATCGAGCCCGATGCTCGCCCCACTCCGGCAGCGCCAGCAGACTGTCCACATAACGCTCCCATGCCCCAGGTGACTCGTCCTGCAGAAACGTCTGCAGTAACTCCGCAGATGGGGGCAGCCCCGTCAGGTCCAGTGCCGCTCGGCGAGCCAGTGTCCGACGGTCAGCAACAGGAGCCGGTGTCAGTCCGGTCGCCAGCAGGCGATCCAGCACAAAGGCGTCGATCGGGCTGGACGTCCATTCCGGATAACGCGAGGCCACCTCAGACGAAATCGGCGGCGGTTCGCGCGGTGCAGGAGGCAGAAACGACCAGTGCTGCTGGTACTTCGCACCGCCGCTGATCCAGTCGGACAGCGTCTGCTTTTGAGCGTCTGTCAGAGTCTTCCTGAAGGCCGGCGGCGGCATGACCAGATCCGGGTCAGTCGACTGAATTCGCCGTATGATTTCACTGGACTGAGGATCACCGGGAACAATCGCCTTCGCGGCAACCGCAGCCTCAAACTGATCCAGACGCAGATCCGCCTTTCGCGACGCACTGTCCGGACCATGGCAGGAAAAACACGCGTCCAGCAGAATCGGACGCACATCACGGTTGTACTGCGGATCCGCGGCAACAACGCCCTCAGAAACCAGCAGCAGCGGCAACAGCAGCAGCAAATACGCAGAGTGCCGAATCATGGTGAAGGACTCCTGCGAAATCAGAAAACAGCCGGAACTGCTGCAATTGTCGCGTGCACCCCCTCTCCGAGTCCAGTGGCGGACTCGACAGAAGAACCCATGTATCAAAGCCCGGAATCAGCCGCTCCGGCAAAACCCGTCAGAGACACCCGCACGAGATCACCCCAGACCACCCAGTTGACGCAACACTCCACGCCAGACTGGCAGGCTTGCAAATTCCCGCCAATCAGCCAGCAGTCACCTGCGACATCATCGGAAAAATCGTTACAATCTGCCCCACCCTTAATAACTTGCAGCAGGATGACACAGAAATTCGGGCGGCAACAGAAGTGCAGAGTCCAGAAGACGATCAGAATTTGCAGCGCAGTCGCAGACGTCGACGGCGATTCACTGCTGCGGGCGAAGAAGGCCCGGCAGAAGAGTTCTGCAACTGGTTTGCACTGGTTGTGGCCGTGGCATCCATCGCCCTCGCACCATGGTTCATGGGCAGTGTCATTCCCCACGGCAAACTGCTGCTGCAATGCGGTGCTGCCGTCGCATCAGTGGTGTTCCTCGCCGGTTGCCTGATTGCACGACGGCTGCCGTTTCGAATTTCTCGGCCCGTAATCTGCCTGCTTGGACTGTGCCTGATTGCCGTGGTGCAGTTGCTCCCGATCTGGCAGCATCCGGTGTTCGAAATGCGACATGCAGTATTCCCCGAACTGGCCGGCGATCTGCCGGCCACCCAGGGCATCGCGGGACAGCGCATGCCGGGCACATGCATGCCGGCTGAGACACGGCAACTGCTCGGACAATACCTCGCAATCGCCCTGCTCGGACTCGTCATCGCCGAAACCACCGGAACAATTCGCCGCGCGGTGACAGCCTGTGGAATGCTGGCATTCAGTGGCTCACTGATGGCGCTGCTGGCACTCGGACAGCAACTGGGAGCAAAGGAGGTTGTGTTTGGAAACCAGTGGAAGATCAGTCCGGCACCGCCATTCGGCTGCTTTGTGAACCCCAACAATGCGGCCGGGTGGCTGATCATCTGCCTCGCCTGCTGCCTGTTCTGTACCGGAGTCGCCTTCGGAAAAACTCCGGAAACCGCCCGCGCTGCAACCCGCCGCATGAATTGGCGTGAACGCATCGGCCAGACCCTCGGGGCGGTCGCCCGACAGGTGGGTGCCATGACCCAGGTTCAGGCCGGCTTGTCGCTCATCTGCGTGCTGCTGCTGGTGGCCATCGCCGGTACCCTGTCGCGAGCCGGTATCATTGCCGGCTGCATCACGGCAATCGCCTTCTTCGGCAGCCGGCTCCAGACCGAACGCTGGTTCCTTGCACTCTGCGGCATCAGCCTGCTCCTGGTACTTGCCGGCGGTCTGCTGCTGCTGCTCGAACTCGACACACCAATCCTGACCGAGCTCGAGACGCTCAAGGACCCGGTCTCACCGTGGACCATTCGCGTGGTGCACTGGGCCGACACACTGTCTTCTGTTCAGGACTTTCCCCTGCTGGGCAGCGGCCTGGGCGCCTACAGCTACGCCACCCTTCCGTACCAGCGACACTATTCAAGAAACTGGTTCGAACACGCGGACAATCAGTATTTTGAACTGCTGATTGAAGCCGGTATTCCCGGACTGCTGCTGGGAATACTGGCCGGAGTTGCTGCATTGACAGCCGGCATTCGACTGACGTTTGCCGGGCCGGAAGAAAAAGCCTTCGTGCGTCGTCGCTACGGCGACTGGGCTGGCTCCGCACTGCTGGGAATGATGTTCGGACTCATCGGACAGGTGTTCCTCGACTTCAGCCTTGCACTGCCGGGTATCATGGCAGCTGCAATGCTGCTGGCCTGCATGACCGAACGTCGCCGCGAACACGTGGCTGACCAGCAGCCCGATGCAGCCCCTGAACCGCTCTGGAATCGCCCCTGGCCACTGGGACGCCGCTGGTGGCTTGTACTACCCGTCTGGCTGCTGGCACTCACCGGGACCATGCTGACCATTCCCCGACTGTACTCGGCTGCTCGCGGCTACCAGGCCTATGTTGATGCCCGTCGCATGATCGATAAACGCGATGCTGATGACCTCGTGGAAAATGGTGATCGCGTCCTGCAGAACATTACTGAGGCAATCCGCATCAGCCCCGAAATAGAAGACCTCCTGCGGACTCGGGGCCGACTGATGGAATTGCTGGGCTCCGCCTGGATGCTGCAGGAATCAATCGCCCTGGATCCGATACGCGAACAGACGGAAGGGATGCAGCGACAGCGTCGCAACGAACGCCTCAGACAACTGCTCACCAACCCCTACACAGTGCGCTTCCTTTCCAATGACTACAGCGAAACACCCGGACTGCTGCGCGATCCGCTGATGCGGGCCCTGCAGAAATATCCCTGGCGGGATGAGTACCGCAAAGTTCTGCAGACCAGCCCGTTCGTGCCAGCCATCGCCGGCAGCCTCTACTCCGTCGATCAGTTTTTCGGCAAACAACCGGACGAAGATCGCATCCTGTACCACTTCCTGTTCAGCACGCCGCACGCCGCGGAAGGACTGGCTGTGCTCGGTCACCACCTGATCCTCGCAAACCGCGTTGATGACGGCATGACGTTCTGGAATCAGGCCCTGAAAGTCTCAGAAAAATTCCGAGCAGAAATTATGGGTTTGGCAGCCGACATGTTCGGTACCGACCAGACACTGCAGCTGTTTCTGCCAAATGACTTCGAAGCCTGCGCCGCCGCCGGACTTGATTCACGCCCCGGTGCCGTGCGTGACGCTCTGCTGCAGCGTGCCGAACAGCTGTGGGTCACCGGAGGCTTCAGGCAAACCAACGCCGTGGTCATCCTCCGCGGACGGCAACTGTGCGGTACCGGACGATCGGCCGAAGGCCTGCAGGTCCTCCGCGATGCCCTGCAGCTGCGACCGTTTGACATCGAACTGCGCAAAACGCTGGCACTGCTCCTCGATGAAAACGGCCTCTACGCACAATCACTCGACGAGTGGATCCGCTACGAACAACTGGTCCCCGGTGATCCCATCGCAGAAAAAGCCATCAAGGAACTGGCCAAACGGCCCCCCACGCGCCTTGAAGGCCCCAAAAAACTCTGACCGCCGCACACCAGTACCACTGGTCAGGACGCGATCGCCTGAGCCGCCTTGATCACAGAACGACGACGCGAACGAGCATGTCGCAGAGTGCGATTCTTCAGTCGCAGAAACACCGACAGCATCTGCTGGGCATCCCGAAATCGACGACGCGGATTCAGATCAATCGCGCGATGCATAAAATCAATGAAATCCGGATGAATCCGGCCGCGCAGCTTTGAATAGCCGGCAAAAGGCCACTGAAACGGCCACTCCGGCCACTGACCCGAAACCAGACGCCAGATAATCAGACCAATCGAAAACACGTCCGAACGAAACGAAGGCTTGCCCATCGCCTGCTCAGGAGCCATGTAACCCAGAGTCCCCGTGCCACCGCCCTGCACCGTTCGCTGCGATACCTTCGCGATCCCGAAATCCGCCAGCCGGATCCGATTGTTCCGAAACAGGATCACATTTTCAGGCTTGATATCACAGTGGATCACGTGATGAGCATGCGCCAGATCCATCGCCCGCAAAATCTGCTCGGAAATGTCCAGAGCCGTCTCCAGACTGATCCGCCGCGTCATACGATCAGAAAGCGTCTCTTCACCCAGCGGAAACACAACCACCAGACGGTCATCGATGATACTGGCATCCTTGATGGGCAGGATGTTGTCGTGCTCCAGAGGCGCCGTCGTCCGGATCTCTCGACGAAAATTGGTCAGCACCGTCTCAGTCGTGTACTGCGAATGCGGCACCTTCAGCGCCACGCGGATGCCCTGCACCGTATCCATCGCCTGATACACCGCCGCAAAGCCACCGGCACCCAGCTTCCGCTCGATACGGTACTTTCCCAGCCGCTGCCGAATCTTGAGTTCACTGCTGGTCATGGAACTGACAGGCATTGCCAGGGAATCCAACAACAGAGACTATCGGGAAGTAACCTGTAGGCGTCATCGCAATCGCAACTGTGATTCGACCAGTTGCAACGGTTATCCGGACTTTGTTCCACCGCATTTTGCGAGGAAGCCGTCGCTGCGATCCCCCACCCCCATAAAGAAGGCAAAGTTCGCTCACATTTCCAGCCCGAAAGCGAAAAACTTTTCGGAATTGGTCAAGTCGTGAGCAACCAGGCGGTCAGAACAGATTCCCCACCTGGTAAACCGCAAATCCGCCCAGCCACGCCAAACCGGTCATCCACACAAAACAGGCCACCGGCCACCGCCACGAATTCGTCTCACGCCGAATCACCATCAGAGTGGATACACACTGAGCACACAGGGCAAAAAATACCATCACCGAGAGCGCAACCGGGATCGTGTACACCGGACGCCCGTCCGGCCAGACCGCAGCCCGCAATGCACCCCGCAAACCCTCGTCGCCCTCGTCCACATCACCACCCAGACTGTAGATCGTCCCCAGTGTTGCAATCACCACTTCCCGCGCCGGAAAGGACGCCAAAACCCCCACGCCAATTCGCCAGTCCCAGCCCAGTGGCCGAAAAATTGGCTCAACCGCACGACCTGCCATCCCCAGCAGACTGCTCTCCAGCTGCTCCGCATTCAACTGCCGCAAACGCCCCTCCAGCTCCTCCACCGTCCGCTCCGTTTCCCCAGGCACCGCACCATCCATGACTGCATTATCCGCCGCTAACGCCTCCAGACGCGCCGCCAGCTCGTATCGCTCCGGACTCCGCACCGGAAACGAACCAGCTGCCCACACCAGCACACTCGCCGCAAAAATCAATGTCCCTGCCCGGCTGACAAACGACCACCCACTCTCCCAGACTCGCAGCAGCACGACCCGCAGCGCCGGCACTCGATAATCCGGCAGCTCCAGCAGAAAACCCGACGACTCACCACGAAATGCCGTCCGACGCAGCACAAATGCCAGCGGCACAGCCACCACCAGACCCAGAATCGACATCAGAAACAACACCAGCGCCCGCAACGGCAGCAACCCGCCCAGCAGCATCTGATCCGGAATGAATGTCCCGATCATCAGCACATACACCGGCAGACGCGCAGAACAACTCATCAAAGGAGCAATCAGGATGGTGACAAACCGATCCCGCCGGTTCTCAATCACCCTCGTCGCCATAATTCCCGGCACCGCACAGGCAAATGATGACATCAGCGGCAAAAACGAGCGCCCGCTCAGGCCCATCACCGACATCAGACGGTCCATCATCCAGGCCGCCCGCGCCATGTAGCCACAGTCCTCCAGCAGCCCGATAAACAAAAACAACAGACAGATCTGCGGCAAAAAGACCAGCACCGCCCCCACACCCGCAATCACTCCGTCCGTCAGCAGACTGCGAAATGGCCCCGGAGACATCGAACTGGAGACTGCGTCCGCCAGCACCCCCAGCAGACCCTCCACCCCATCACTCAAAGGCGCCGTGAACCAGTAAATCGTCGAAAACAACAGCAGCAGGACTCCCAGACAGATCGCCAGCCCCGCCACACTGTGAGTCAGCACGGCATCCAGCCGATCCGTCAGTTGCCCGGCCTTGCCTGGAACCCGCCGCTGAACCGTCTGCAACAGCCGACCAATAAAATGATAACGCTGTCGAGCCTCCGTCGAGGGAATCTCAATACCAGACCCCCGCAGACGCTCCCGAGCCGCCTGCAGACGCTGCGACAGATCCGCCCCCTCACGCGAAATCAGCAACTGCTCCACTGAACCACCCGGGTCCAGCAAGGCCCGCGATGCCAGAAACTCCGCCGCACTCAAACTGACCGTGCCCGTCGAACGCAGCCCCGACAGCAGCGAAACGACCTCCCGCCGTATCTCCACCGAAAGCACATCCCGCACACCACACTGCCCCGACAACCCCGCTCGCAGACGCTCGGTCGCCACCTCCTGCAAACGCTCCAGCCCCTCACGACGACTGGCCGAAGTGCAGACCACCGGCACTCCCAGTCCCGCTGATAAAGCCTCTGAGTCAATCCGCAGGCCCGCCGCCTCAGCCGCATCCCACATGTTGAGACACAAAATCACCGGGACGCCGGACTCCAGTACCTGAGTCGCCAGGTAAAGGTTCCGTTCAAGCGCCGCCGCGTTGCAGATGCAGATCACCAGGTCCGGAGCCGGCTCGCCCGAAACGCCCGTCAGCACCTGCACCGCCACCATCTCGTCAGGCGAACGCGGAGCCAGACTGTAGGTGCCCGGCAGATCCACCAGATCCACCTCCCGACCACCCCACACCACCCGTCCAATCCGCTGCTCAACCGTCACACCCGGATAGTTGCCCGTGCGGACACGCAGACCAGACAGGGCATTAAATAACGTGCTCTTTCCAGTATTCGGGTTCCCAATCAGGGCCACCCGCCACGGACGAATCGTCGACACCGCAGTTCCGGAATCAGTCACGGCCGCCTGCCAACCTCCGGGCCCTGCCCCTGAATTCTTTGCCATGCCGCTGCTCAGTCGGAAATCCCGATCCGTCAGGCAACCACCAGCTCCTGCAGCTCTGCCGGCTGCGAACTGCCACAACCACACTCGCCGTCACACTCGCCGGTGCCACCCACGTAAACACAACGAGCATCCTCGGGACGCATCGTCAGCGACACACCCTGCACTCGATACTGCACAGGACCGCCAAAAGGCGCCCTCCTGAGCACCTGCACGGCGGCACCCGGAACAAATCCCAGCTCCATCAGCCGCGCAGCGATGCCAAAGCCGCAGCACACATGAGTCACCACGACAGTCTGGCCGGGCTGGATGTCTGCAAGTCGTAAGCTGTTCACGGCAATACCCGAAAAAAGTCTCTCAACTCGGTTCGAACAAAACACAAAGAACCAGCAAAGTGAACCTGAGACTCAGTCTCATTAGCCTGAGTATCGCAGTATGCACGCAAAATGCCATAAAGAAAGCGAGCAAATCCGGCGCTTTCGGAAGAATTCTCGACGCTGGTGCAGCACATTCACCCGCCCGCAAACTCACACAATCCGGTCATTTTCTCACGTTCCTGCCTGATTTCACCCGCCCACCGGATTCGGCGGCAACTGAGATCTCGCACCGCCAGGGACAGGGAAACATAGCCTTCGCACACAATCCCCGGTATCCTTACGGCATCACATCCTGTTTCCGCTCATCCCAATCGGGACTTCAGCCATGAAACGACTGGCCCTGCTGACCCTCCTGCTGTTCTGCAGCAGCCTGAATCTCTCACACACCGCCCCCGCGCAGGATCTCAATCCCGCAGGACTGGATCTTCCGGTCATCTTCGGGGCTCAGCAGGATCAGACGGAAACCGAAGTGGTCATCTCGGCTACCCTTACAAAACTGTCCGAAAACTCCGTCAGCCTCGCCGTCACCATGCAGCTGCCCGCAGGCTGCCACACCTACTCCATGGACCCCTCCTTCGGCGCTGCAACATCCATCAAACTCACCAGCACTGCCGGACTGACCGAATCCGGCACATGGCAGGCCGATCGCGCCCCCAAATCCGGCTTCGACGAAGTCCTGCAGCAAAACACCGAAAAATTCTACGACCGCGTCACCTGGACCCGCACACTCACAGGGACTGTCTCAGACGCCACCGAAATCGTCGGCAAACTGAACGGACAATTCTGTAACTCCAGTGGCTGCTTCCCGCTGTTCGACAAAGCCTTCACCGCAAAACTCAGCAACGACAGCACCCCGCCAGACCAGACTCCCGCCACCAGCACTGCAGACACTGCCGACTCCGCAGCCACACCCGCACCTGCCGACCCGTCACGACAGACTCTCACTCCGAAGATCGGCTTCGGTAAAGCAGCCCGTGCCGGCGACGTCACTTTCGAAATCTCACTCTCACCTGCCAATGCCCAACCCGGCAGCGAAGTCACACTCACCGTCAAAACGCTGGTGGCCGCTGAGTGGCACATCTTCGCACTGGACCAAAACCCCGACATGGCCGGCATCCCCACCACCATCGAACTGACCGACCTGCAGGGACTGGAACTCACCGGCAGTGATTTCGCCCCGGACCGTGAACCGCAGACCGAAAGTCCACTCCCGGACATCAGTCAGCGAGTGCATTACGGCGAGATCACGTGGAGCCGCAAATTGAAGGTGACCGACGCTGCCGCAGCCGCGGGCGGCAGCATTCGCTTCCAGATCTGTCGCCACGGCGTCTGCAAGCCGCCGACCACCGCCAAATTCCAGGTGACGCTCGCCGGAGCCCCAGCCCCCACAACCCCAGCCGACACCCAGACAGCCACTGATTCACTCACCGATTCCCCTCCGGCAAACCGCACGGCAGCACCACCGTCAGCCAGCATCGCAGGCAACAGCCTGGCCTCCGGCGGATTGCTGAAATTCCTGCTCACAGCGATCGTCGCCGGCTTCGTGGCGCTGGCCACCCCCTGCGTGTTCCCGATGATCCCGATTACCGTCGCGTTCTTCCTCAAGCAGGAAGAAAAACGTGCCGGCAGCTCCATGAAACTGGCCCTCGTCTACTGCCTCTCAATCATTGCAGCTTTCACCGTGCTGGGCATCGCCATGGCGAAAATCTTCGGCGAATCCAGCCTCACCAACCTCGCCAATAACCCCTGGCTCAATCTGTTCTTCTCAGCGCTGTTCATTGCCTTCGCACTGATGCTGCTGGGGGCGTTCGAGCTGACCGTGCCGAACTGGCTGCTCAACTGGACCAGCAGCCGCGAATCCGCAGGGGGCATGCTGGGAGTCGTCTTTATGGCACTCACCTTCACACTCGTTTCATTCACCTGCACTTTCGCCTTCGTAGGCTCGCTGCTCGTGCTTTCCGCCCAGGGTGACTTCTTCTGGCCTGTCCTCGGAATGCTCGGGTTCTCAACCGCCTTCGCCTCACCCTTCTTCATACTGGCAATGTTCCCCAGTATGCTCAGGAAACTGCCGCGCAGCGGAGGCTGGATGAATGACGTCAAATTCGTGATCGGACTGATCGAACTGGCCGCCGTAGTCAAATTCCTCAGTGTTGCCGACATCGGACTCTCCGCGAGCGGCATTCCCGTGTTCGTCACATACTCAGTCTTTCTCTGGCTCTGGATCGCCATCGCGGCGTACGCCGGACTGTACCTGCTGGGGCTGAAAATCGGTCCGCGACCAAAGCTCTCCGCCCCCCGCTGCATCTTCGCCGCCGCGTTTCTGCTGTTTGCCGGACGACTGGCTGCCGGAGCCCTCGGTTCGGCACTGCCTGACGATTTCGTCTGGCGTCAGGTCGCAGCGTTTGCCCCGCCAAAGATTAACGAAGGCGACATCCAGCAGCACCCGGCACTCGGATATGCCATCCTCCAGCACGACCAGGCATGGTCGCTGGAACATTCCAGGGCCATGACAGAAGCCAGTCAGAAGCAGCAACTGTTGTTCCTGGACATCACCGGCATCAACTGTGTCAATTGTCGACTGATGGAA
>Ga0068877_10003006_pt1 | contig 13502 bp, 6 predicted proteins | sample NOAtaG_FD_66437 | JGI IMG/M metagenome (GOLD analysis project Ga0068877, IMG submission 66437) | Freshwater lake microbial communities from Lake Erie, under a cyanobacterial bloom - NOAA_Erie_Diel6S_1000h metaG | ecosystem: Environmental > Aquatic > Freshwater > Lake | place: USA: Ohio, Lake... | reverse complement strand
TAGTCCATAGACTTTGTCAGAAAATCTGACCGAATTTATGGACTCTTTGCACAACTTAAAATGTTGATTATCAAATCTTTTTCACATGTTTTCTCTAATGGCCGCCAGTAGAACTTTTTCTAAGATCCAATTTCACCGCATGTGGGGAGGGTTAGACATTTCTACTGGACAATTCAAAAAAGTGGCTATGCAAGCGGTAAAGCGATTCAATACTATTTAACATAATATAAATTATATAACTCTTTCCTCGCTAAGTTCCTGACGCACAGTTCTATAATTATATTATGTTAACCATCCCAGCGTGCCATTGCGCACATGCCATCACAAACGCTGGTCTGGGGGTTTTAGGCTTCGTATGGAAGCTAGGGATTTTGCGCACATGCCACTGCACAGTTATATAATTTGACGTTATGTGTAAATAGCCGCTCAAGGCCGCGCTCATCCGGGCCGTGCACACCTCGTCCTTGAGTGTCTATTTAAACGATAAAGATTTGAGTATGAAAGTTTTTTGCCAACGCGCATGAATGCAACCGACCGCGCCAAGCATAAGTAATGCAGGCCGCACATTCCTGGCGCCAGCCAAAGCCAGCATTACACATGCTTGCTCCATCGCTCTAAAGCAATTAATTGAGTGGTGATAAAGCTCACTGGATTAGTTCATTAGGTTCGCCATAGCTCACCAGAACTTCAAAGGTGTTCGCACCTTATTTTTCTTTTGTCCTTTTTGCCTTGATGCAAAAAGAACGAAAAAAAACAAGAGCCAAATATGCTTCCACGCACAATGCCAGCACACCACCCCGCATTTGGCTCAGGCCACCGCGCATGGGTTACGTAACATAATATGGAGCAATGATTAAGACCCGGATAGTTGGGTGTTAATAATACTTAAACATAACACAAAGTTACGGGCATGCGGAATAGAAAGCCGCAAGGGTTCGCTACGCCTGCTCATAAAAAAATCTCCACCCTCCCACTGCCAGCCGCACATCCATCGGGTAGTATTTTTTTACGGCAGCCCTTGCATCTTTCTATCCGGTCCTGTGTGGTCGCACTATGTTTAAATATATCATTCGTGTCCGCATCGGTGGCTGGTGGCTGTCGTTCGGTTTTCGGTTTGGCGTTCGGCCATTCCTGTTTGCATGGTTTCCCTCTGGCATCAAAGAGGTTTTCCTCAGGTTCTTGTGGCTTGAGGTTGCAGTTTCAGAGCTCCCTTTTTAGGGGGCTCTTTTTTTTCAAGGTTGGGCGACTGAAGAAAAGCCCAATTTTCGGTCGCTTTCGAGTATATTTAAAGTTATTTACTTTTGAAATACATTTTTTAATGGCTTCACACTTTTTCACCAACACCAACGACAAAACACTCTTTGATAAGTTCAAGGGAATCCTTGAACAGATGAAAGACTTGTATGCTTTCCATGCGACTGTTGGATACTTCAGATCATCTGGCTACTTCGCACTTCAACCGTATTTGAAAAACCTTAAAGAGCTAAGGATTCTTGTTGGTATTAATGTAGATGAAATGTTTGCCGAGGCTCAGCGAAAGGGACAACTCTTTCTGGGCGATGACGAAAGAACTAAGGCTGAATTCTTAAACTGGTTTGTAGAAGACATCAAGGAAGCTCAATATTCTGAGAAAGTTGAGAAGGGAATTTTACAGTTCGTTAATGACATGATTGACGGACGAATTGAAGTTCGCGCCCATAAGTCAAAGGCTATTCATGCTAAGTTCTATTTATTCCTTCCAGAGAAGCATACGGAGCATTCTGATGGTTGGGTAATTATGGGTTCCTCAAATTTGACGGAAGCAGGTTTAGGAATAAAGAAAGCACCTAACTATGAATTGAATATTGCGCTTAAAAACTTTGACGATGTTGAATTTGCAAAAGGAGAGTTCGCACAGCTTTGGAGTGAAAGCACAAGCATACTGCCTGCGGATATTCAGTTGTTCAAACAGAAGACTCATATTGGGCAGGTCTTCACTCCTTTTGAATTGTACATCAAATTCTTGATTGAGTATTTCGGTAAGAACATTGATTACGATCCAGATACGGTTGGTGACTTACCAAAGACTTATAAGAAACTTACTTACCAAATTGATGCTGTAAACCAAGGCTTTCAAATGCTTTTGGAACACAATGGTTTCTTTCTAGCCGATGTTGTTGGTTTAGGAAAGACAGTGGTTTCAGCAATGATCGCCAAGCGATTCATGATTGCAAACGGATCACTGAACACCAAAATTTTGGTTGTCTACCCTCCTGCTCTAGAGAAAAACTGGAAAACCACTTTCAGACAATTTGGAATTGACAGACATACGAAGTTCATATCGAATGGACGACTGAATATGATTCTTGAAGGCGATTTGAACTATTGGGCTAAAGAAGATTACGATTTGATCTTGGTTGATGAAGCTCACCGGTACAGAACTCACACTTCGCAAATGTTTAGTCAGTTGCAGCGGATTTGTAAGTCTCCAAGAAGTGGTGAAGGATTAGTTCCAGGAACAAAGAAAAAGGTAATGCTTATCTCGGCAACTCCTTTGAATAACCGCCCACAGGATTTGTACTATCAATTGCTGATGTTTCAAGATGCAAGACGTAGCACATTACCTGTCACAAATCTGCAAACATTCTTTGGCCCTATTATTAGAGAGTATAGAGAGATCATTAGAGAAGATAAGCCGAACATTGAAAGGATAAGAGAACTCTATTCCGTCATTCGCGAAAAAGTCATTTCACAGATAACTGTTAGAAGAACACGAAGGGATTTAAGAAACTATCCCAAGTACCTCGATGATTTAAAAGAGCAAGGCATTTTGTTTCCTGAGATTGCAGCACCGAAGGCCAAACTCTACGAACTCGACACGAAGCTTAGTAAGTTGTTTTATCAAACAGTATTCTACCTTACTGACGATGATAAGATTAGATACAACCGCTATCAGGCAATTCGTTTTCTCAATGATGATTTAAGAGATCAATATTATGATCAGGCGGTATTGATTTCTCAATCGCTAGCGGGGATCATGAAAACCTTAATGATAAAGCGACTTGAAAGCAGCTTTAAAGCCTTTAAGATTTCCTTATCCAACCTAACTACCGCAACAGGGAGAATGATTGAGATGTTTGAACGAGGCAAGGTTTTGATTGCACCCGATAAGAGCGTGAATGAATTAATGGATAAGGGTTTCACCTTTGATGAAATTGAGGAAATCATTCTTGCATTGAGTGTTGAGAATCCCAAGAACAATATTTTCTCACCTGATGACTTTGATCCTACCTTCGTTGAAGGCCTACGAAAAGATCATGAGCTTTTAAAAGAACTGGTAAAGGCTTGGGATAAAGTTGAGCAAGATCCGAAGCTCGATGCATTTATTGTGGCCTTAAAAGGAGAACTGTTTAATAAAACCATTAACCCTACTGGCAAACTCGTAATATTCACAGAGAGTGCTGACACAGCTACTTACCTAAGTGAGCATTTGGAGAAAGAACTCAAACAGAAAATACTTTGCATTTCATCTGAAAATCGGAGCAAACTTTTTGAAAGCATTCAGGAAAACTTTGACGCTAATCATTTAGGCGAGCAAAAGAATGAATACGATCTCATCATTACAACGGATGTATTAGCAGAAGGTATAAACTTGCATCGTGCAAATGTAATTGTGAATTACGACACACCATGGAATGCAACTCGTCTTATGCAGCGAATAGGTAGAGTAAACCGCATCGGTAGCGTAGCAGGAGTTGTTTACAGTTACAACTTCTACCCTTCTCAGCAAGGCGATGAAGAAATAAAACTTTATAGCAACGCGTTAGTAAAGCTTCAAGGCTTTCATACTGCATTTGGTGAAGATGCTCAGATATACACGCATGAGGAACTCATAGAACAATTTGAACTCTTCAAAGAAGGTGTAAAGGATGATGAAGACAAACGCTTGCAATTCTTGCGCTTTATTCGAGAGTTCAAAGATTCTAATCCTAAAGAGTTCAAGCGTATAAAAGCATTTCCATTAAAGGCACGAACATCAAGAAGTGCAAAGCTGGCGGAAAAACTCCCCGAAAAAGGTAAGACAGTTGTGTTTTTAAAATCTCCATACAAAATGGAGTTCTACCGAATTGAGGAAAACACAAAAGTTTCAACGCTGACTTTTTTAGAAGCAGCCGAGGTATTTAGAGCAGAAAGTACGGAAACTCCTTTTGCATTGCCGGACAGTCACTATAAACAAGTGCAAGCTTCTTTAGATGCATTTGAAAAAGACTTCTTAGGTGCGGCCACTGAAACTGTAACTACTACGGATAAGGCTGATGCAATTTCCAGTCAGGCCCGGAAATTCCTGCGCGACATAAAATCTATTACAAAAAGTGATCAAGCAAGAGCTGCCTGTGATAATCTGATAAAATCCATAGAAGCTGGTACGCACACTCCCCTACCCAATGAAGTGCGGAAAATCAGGCAACAATTAGAAAAGAAGCAAATAACGTACGGACAGGTTGATAATATTATTTTAATCATTGCAAGAAAATACGATGCAATAGATACAGAAGAACAAGATGGTACAAAGCCACCAATCATTGACTTTAATATCTATCCTGAAATTGTATTGAGCGAAACTTTCATTGACTGATGGAGAAGAGATTTTTACAAGATAATATACTTGCGGCTCCGTATAGACGGGAACAATGGATTGATGTACTCAAAAAGGTTTTTGGCGTTAAGAGCATTAATCAAAACCCTCCTACTGTTACTAATTTGTCAGCGAACAAATTAGCGGACGGTGCGTGGGAATTAGGAAGCCTTACCACTGCTGATGATCGATTAATCGGAATCTTTGAAATAAAAGTTAAGCCAAACGTTTGGATTGAAAGGAATAGGCTGGGATTAAGAGAGTTATTGAGAAGCATCTATAAAAATGAGGTGGATGGAGCGCTTATTGTTTTTGATCAAGGAGAAAAATGGAGGTTCTCGTTTGTTTCAGAAATCCGTGTAAGGAGTGAACAGGCAGAGGACGAAATTGAAGAGCGAAAAACCGAACCGAAGAGATACACATACCTTTTTGGAGAAGGTGAAAGTTGCAGAACAGCAGCTGATCGGTTCTTAAAACTTGAAGGCAAACCTATACACCTCAATGATTTATTTGAAGCATTCTCAATTGAGAAACTTAACAAGGAGTTTTTTGAAACATATAAATCGAACTACGAGAAATTCTGGAAGTTCTTAGCAAGTAGACCTGAGTATTCTGATATTCTGGAAGACAGAAAGGAAACTGAAAAAGATAAGATTGAAAAACCAATCCGAAACTTTACTAAAGTCCTCCTTGGTCGAATGGTTTTCTTGCAGTTTCTGCAAAAGAAAGGATGGATGGGTGTCCCCTCATCAAACAATGCCTGGACTGGCGGTGATGCGAAATTCATTCAAAGTCTTTTCAACCGATTTAATAATAAAGGCGAATTCCATAGCACCTGTTTAAAAACACTTTTCTTTGAAACTCTAAATACGAAACGAGACAATGATCTTGCGCCTGCGTCTATTTCCTCAGGTACGTCAATAAAAATCCCTTATCTGAATGGAGGTTTGTTCGACAAAGACTTATCCTATTTCCATAAAATAGATTTTCCAGCAGAATATTTTAAGGAGCTTCTTGATTTCTTTGAGCGCTACAACTTTACGATCGATGAAAACGACCCTTATGATCGTGAGATGGGAATTGATCCGGAAATGTTAGGCCACATCTTCGAAAACTTACTGGAGGAAAATAGCGAGAAAGGAACATTCTACACGCCTAAGGAAATTGTTCACTACATGTGTCAGGAAAGTTTGATACAATATGTAAGAACACACCTGCCGGAGTGTACAGATGATGAAAGCCCGGCAACAAGAGCTGTTGAGAGTTTCATTAGAACCGGAGGAGTTGACAGGCTTGACGATCCCAAGAATTTCATTGTGAAGAATGCTAAGCGAATAGAAGTACTATTAGATCGTGTAAAAATATGTGATCCCGCTATTGGTTCCGGAGCTTTTCCAATGGGTATGCTGCAAGTAATCTTCAAATCTAAAATGGCTTTAGATTTAACGCTTGATAGAGCGACTGTAAAAAAAGAGATCATCCAGAATACTATTTATGGAGTGGATGTAGAGAAAGGTGCGGTTGATATTGCGCGCCTTCGTTTTTGGCTTGCGCTTGTTGTGGATGAGGATGAACCCCAACCATTACCCAATCTCGACTACAAAATCATGCAGGGTAATAGCTTGTTTGAAAGTTTTGAAAGCATTGACCTGCGGTTTGAACCAAAACGATTTGAAGTAAAGATCATAAAGGAGGTAGATTTATTTGGCAAGCCAATCAATCCTCAAATCTCCATAACGGAATATCTTCAAAGCAAAGAGCAGCTAAAAGAATTTTCACTAAAAGGTCTTGAGGATAAATACTTTAATAGTAACAATGCTCAGGAAAAACAGGAGATCAAAAGAAAAATTGATGCCTTTGAAAAAGAGTTTATTGAGGAACAAGTAAAGAAGCGTGAGGGCGAATTAAAGACCCTGATAAAATCAAAGAAAGATTCAGGCGAATCAAAGAAGCACAAGGAATACCTTCAACATGAGGAAGAGTTAACAGAGTTAAAGGAAGTCAAAAAACTGTTAAATGAATTAAGAGCGGACAACAAACCGTACTTCTTATGGCATCTTTATTTCATGGATGTATTTATGGAGGGTGGTTTTGATATAGTTATTGGGAACCCTCCCTATCTAAGAATACAAGGGATCAGGGAGAGCGATCCTAAAATGGCAGATAAACTTGTTAGGGAATTTAAGTCAGCAACAGGTTCATTCGATTTATATGTAACCTTTGTTGAGCAAGGCTTGAAATTATTAAAGGAAACTGGTGTGCTGAATTACATTATGCCAGTCAAGTGGACAAACTCCTCTTTTGGTGTCGGTCTCCGAGAACTATCATCAATTGGCAGCTATGCAAATAGAATAATTTCATTCGAGGCGTACCAAGTCTTTAACGTTTCAACCTACACAGGCCTCCAGTGGTTCAGGAAAAATTCAAAGCATCTTAGCTACGCTCAACTTGATAGGGATATTCCTTCAAATGAAGAATTAGGGCATTTTCTTGAGACTTTAACTTCAAAGGATTTTAACAAAATTAATCACGATAAACTCGATAAAAATTCTTGGATACTTACTGATCAAGGTAAGGGAAGGCTATTAGCAAAGATTAATGAAGTAAAAACACAAGTTGCTGATCTATTCGAAAGAGTGTTTGTTGGACTTCAAACAAGTCGCGATAGTGTCTATTTTATACTTAATTCATCAAGGACAATTGATTCTCAGTACATCCAAGGTTATTCAAAAGAGCTAGATGAAAAAGTAATTATAGAAATGGGAATCGTAAGACCTCTTTTGAAAGGAGATCAGGTTCATAGGTACCAGCACCTCGAAACAAACACGTATGTAATCTTTCCATATAAAATAACTGGCAAGGATGCATCCCTTTATTCTCAGGATGAGCTTATAGAGAAATTCCCGTTAGCGTACGACTATTTAAAAAGAAATGAGGAAGTACTTAGGAGTCGTGAAAATGGTAGGCTCTTACACGATAACTTATGGTACCGATATATATATCCAAAGAATTTGACAGCCTTTAATGTCCCCAAATTAATGTCACCTGATATAAGCTATGGTGGTAACTTTGCTTTTGATCCATATGGTGAATTCTTTTCGACAACGACAATTTATAGTTACCTAAAAAATGAGAGCATCGATATTTCGTATGAGTATTTCTTAGGGATCTTTAATTCTATGGTTTGTTGGTTTTTTCTTTCCAACACAGGAACTGTCCTTGCTAATGGTTATTTCAGATTCAAATCAAATTATATTAATAAATTCCCAATACCAGAACCTTCTCCGGAAGAGGAAAATAGAATAGTTGAACTTGTAGAAATAATTTTGCGATTTAAGGCTGAAGAAGGAGATACAAAACTATGGGAGAATAAAATTGAAGCTTTAGTTTTTAACTTGTATAAATTTGAAGAATCTGAAATGCTACAAATTCTTAATAGCTTTAAAGAATTAAGTATAAAAGATAAAACTCAAATTCATAATGAATACCGAAATATTCAATTCAATAAATTCAAAATAGAAGAATGATAACTAACGTTTTTGTAGAAAATTTCAAGGCTATTTATAAAGGCAAGTCGCTGCCACTTCAACCCTTCACTGTCTTTATAGGAAACAACGGTACTGGCAAAAGTAGCATTCTTGAAGCATTGCGAATTTTACAAAATTGTGTAGCTACCGATCTTAACCAAGCGTTTTCTGAGTGGGGTGATTTATCAAAAATAAGAAACTACAATGCCCTGCTTCCTCAATTGGATACAACTGAATCTGGTTTCAAGAAGCAATCTGATCCTATTCTTTTTTTTATAGAAGCCAAACATAAGGATAAGGCCTATCAGTATCGGGTTGCCATCAATCTCAATCTGTCTGGAGATTATTATGTAGTAGAGAATGAAGAACTTTATTGCAATGAGCAACCACTATTTGTTGCAAATGTTATTGATAATGAAGGAAACGGGCTCGCAATTTTCACAAAGACAAAAGATGGATCGGCTACAGAGTTGCGCTACACAAATAATAAGTTGATTCTTGGTCTTGGTGTCTCAGCGTTAATGGCTCAGGAGTTCTTGGATTTCAGAGAATTTGTATTGAGATGGCAATTTCTGTATTTGAATGCTCATGAAATGGGTATGCCCGTTCAGCAAAACCGCTTAGAAAAAGAAATTCGCTTAGATTATACTGGAAGGAACATCGCTGAATATATTCTGTGGCTGCGTAATCAAAGTCCAGAGAGTTTTGATAGCCTTATTCGTAAGATGTTGTTTGTTATTCCATATATAAAGGACATCCAACCTAATGTTATCGAGTCATTTACCCGGCAAGTAGAACTTTTACTTCAAGAAAACTCTCAGAAAAGTAAGCCACTTCCGGGTTGGCTACTATCATCAGGAACGCTTCGTGTGCTTGCCCTGCTTGCTATGTTTGAAGCACCCAAGAAACCTTCTGTTCTTTTTGTTGATGAAGTTGAGAATGGCCTTGATCCTCGCACAATAGGTATGCTCATTAACTTAATACAAGATGAATTTGCTACCAATGCCATGCAGGTAATAGTAACTTCTCATTCTCCATACTTCTTAGACTTAGTGCCGCTAACAAGCATTGTTGTTGCGGAAAAAGATCAGGAAGGAAGTAAATTTCATGTTCCTGCCAATGAAGAAGCCCTAAATGTTTGGAAGGAAAAATTCACTCCGGGCAAATTATACACCATGGGCAAACTCACCAAATAAAAGTTAATCCTGATGAAAGTAGGTTTTATTCTTGAGTGCACCCCGCAAGGTCCTGATGCTGCGATCTATACTTATTTGGCAAAACATTTTTGTAATGACTTGGAAATCCTAAAACCTGAAACCCTGTCAAGCAAAACAGGTGTAATGGAACAAGGAGCTGATGTTGCAAAAACCCTTTTAGACACTGGCTGTGATTATGTGTTCATAATTTGGGATAGGATGCCTAAGTGGGGAGGAACTGGAAGATGCGAGGATCACATTGCTACTTTAGAGAATAGCTTGCAACAGGTCGGAGCCGACAGAGCAAAAATATTTCTTTGCTGCATAAGTGACATGTTGGAATCTTGGCTAATCGCAGATGGCAGAGGTATTGATGCATGGATCGCAAGTAAAACAAATCATCCGATGCCCGGCTTTGGAGATCATAAAACACCGGCTACTCAAACATCACCAAAGGAAAGAATTAAGAGTTACTTGCAACAGAATTTTCCGAAATGGAAATACAAAGACTTTGAAAATAACTTCGACATCTTAAAGCACATTCCTGAGTTCAGTAGAGTTGCCAACTGGAATGATTCCTTTCGATTCTTCAAAGAAAGAGTTGAGGCGATTTGTCCCTAAATAATTGTTGGCAATGCCTACGGCCCGGGCTATTCGCTGCAAGTCCGGCCTCGCTCCTGCCAACACACTTCGTGCTTTTCGCTTCCCTGTCTGCCGAAGTAGGCACGCAGGCAGGTATCCCTATTGCTTTTCCCAACGCTGCATCAGCACACATTGCCAGGCCGCGCTTCCCTCCCACCTCCAAAGCCTGCCAATAAGTGCCGCTGCCCCAGTCCGTTGTAAGTTATTGAGATTGGGTTCTGAAATGCCCGCGCTAAAAAAACTTTCTATGAAGATTCCGGTAAGCCCGGATGCCAAAGCTATGTTAACCTAACGCAAGAACATTATATAACTCTTTTCCGGCTAAACTGCTAAAGCTCAGTCACGAGCCAGCGGCATGAATTTATACTGCACGCCCACCCGCAGCACGAGAAACTCCGGAAAGCCGTCTGTGATCTTCCGGTCAAAGTTGTAGAGCATTTGCACATTGCCGGTGAACCGCTCGCTGATGTTGAACGTAGTCTGCAAACCGGTCAGCCAGGTCCAGCGCCACTCGCGGGCCGGGCTGCGCTCCGTAGGCACGCCCGCCTGCGGAATGCTCGTGACATCGGTCTCCAGCCGCCAGCGCACACCCTTAAAGGCCTTCACCGTGGCAAAGCTCATGAAGCCCCACTGCGCCTGTTGCTGATGAAACTGCCAAACGTCTTTCTCCAGCCGCACGCGGTAGCTCATGCCCAGCCCGGCTTCCAGCCGACCGGTGATGTGGTACGAGGCCTGCGGAAAGAAATCCAGATTGAGCGTATCGGTTTGGTTTTGCACGCCCACGGCCAACCCCAGCCGAAAACGCTCGCGAAAGGGTTGACCTTTCAATCCGTTGCGCGGCCGGTTGGGGTGCTTGGGTAGCTTATCCAGACTCTCCAGCGAACTGAACTTGCGCTTGTACTTGCTCATGTTGTCCATGGCCTGCTGCAACACCTCCTGCTTGCCGGCAAAGTGATCCATGGCTTGTTGCTGCACCTGCTCAATCACTTCTTCTTTCATGGCCTCCGGGTCTTTCATCTTCTCGGCCAGTTCCAGCGCTTCATTTTCGGTGAATTGCTTTTGCGCATCGCCCAGCTGTTTCGTGGCGTCTTGCACCGCATCCACGTTGGTCACGGCCTGCTCGGCCGCTTTCGCGGGATCTTTCCACGCGGCATTGGCCTGGTTGAGTTGGCCGGTCCATTCACGCAGCGGACCCGTCTCCGCCAGTTTGGTCGTCCACTGCGTGAGATTGGTTGCACTGGGCACGGAGAGGTCCCCTCCTATTTGTTGTAAATCCGTTGACAAGTTGAGGTTGGCAAAATCGCTGGTGTTGAGTGCGGGCAACTCGGGTACGTTTAATTGGTTTATGACATCAGTGTTCGGTAGCGCGGGTGTGCCGGGGAGTTGCGCTCCGGGCAGGTTGATACCCGGCAGCTTCACCCCTGCCGAATCCAGTTTGCTCTGCCACTTGCGGTAGCGCGCATCAATCTTTTGCTGTAGTTGTTTCTGTTTGGCATCCACTTCGCCCAGCAGGCTTTGCTGTTTTTGGTTCAGGCTATCCAGCTTCTGTCGATAGGCACGCGTGGAAAGTTTACGCGCCCGCAGACTATCTATGGTGTGTTGGATTTTTTGTTGGCGGGTGGCAAACTGGGCCTTCACCCGGGTGCGCAGGCTATCGCCCCAACTCAGGGCTGTGATGGAATCTTTCAGGTGTTGCAGGCGGCCGAGTTTGCTTAGACTATCCAACCGGGTTTGCCAGGGGCTGTTGAGCGAATCCAGCCGGGTTTGTGCCTCGCGCGCCAGCGAATCCGCCACGGGCACCTGGGCGTGCAGCCCAAAAGCAGCGAAAAACAATACCGCGGCAAGGGTTTTCATGAGCACTCAAGATAAGAAATTGGGTGGCGCGAAAGTGAAGATTGGCGCCAAAAATTGCTGGGCAAAAGAGCCCTAACAAGCCGCACTGATATACTCCATCTTATCTAACGCTATTGGTCAGGCGACCATAGTCGTTAACTTAAGAGAACTTTATTGGCAGGAGACAGTAGCCCCTTCGGGCAACTTTCAAAGTTTTCTCCCCATATTTTTTTATTTTTTTAAAAGCGGTTTTGCGTTTCGTGCCGCTTTTGATGTTTCAAATTTAGCTGTTTCAAGGGAGAAACAGTTTAAATATCGACAAACAATCATTTATTGCCAAACAGGCAAAAGTCATCGGTGAAATCATCACAAAGCATTTTTCAGAGCAAACGATCACCATGATGGCGGCCAAAAGTGGGTTCATCAAGCGATCACGAAAATTATCGGCACCTCAATTTTTGAACTCGCTCATGTTTTTGACAAGCAACCAGGCCGACACAAGCCTGCCGGATATTACCGCTGACTTGTATCAACAGTTTTCGGTGGACATCAGCAAAGAGGGCATCCACAAAAAATTTTCACCCCAAGCTGTTTCTTTCCTAAAAGAGATGATCAGATCGCAATTAGACGAACGGCTAAAGCACCCGGCACGTACAGAGTTGAGCAAATGCTTTTCGGCAATCAACATTAAAGACTCCAGCAAGTTTGCCTTACCGGACATGTATAGGGGTGATTATCCAGGCTTTGGCAATTTCCACAAAGGGCAGGGCGTGATGAACATCCAATACGAGTATGACTTGATAAGTGGCCATTGGAAAACGCTGGAGCTAACCTCGATCAAGACCAATGACCAGCAAGAATCAAGGGACAGTATCCACCTTATTTCGAAAGGGGAACTTTATATACGCGACTTGGGCTATGTGACCCCCTTTTATTTAAAGTCCATAATTGAAAAGAGGGCGTTTTTTCTCAACAGGTTGCCTGCACAGGCCATCGTGCGTACGTCAAGCGGAGAGCTGATCGACTGGAAGCAATTGGACAGAAAGTTCAAGAAAACATCGGCTAGTCAACTAGACCTTGACGTTCAAATTTATGAGCATGAACCGGTCGCTTGCAGGATGATCGTTGAGCGGGTGGACGATAAGCTGTACAGGGAGCGGATCAGGCAGGCTGAACAGTCGGCAAAAAGACACGGTGTTGGCCTGACTGAAAAGCATAAGATTCGTTGCCGTTACAACACTTTCATAACAAATGTTGATCGGGAAAGCCTTCAAGCCGAAATGGTTAGGAGGGTATATTATTTACGATGGCAGATTGAGCTTGTCTTTAAAACCTGGAAGTCAAACCTGCAGATAAACAAACTGAAGAAAGTGAAAAAGGAACGACTCGAATGCCAACTCCTTGCTAAGTTGCTATGGGCACTGCTCAACTGGAAGCTAATGCAGTGCTGCAACAATCATATCGAAGCGAGAAATAATGGGATTGGAGTGAGTACCTTGAAATTCTTTAAAAGATGCCTCGTGCTTTCTAACACGCTTCGTCTGGTAGTACGTAAAAAATTGTCACTCCGTTTTTGGCTCACCGACATCTTTTTGCCATTGATTCAAAACACAGCATGCGAACCGCCAGTATCCAAAACCACTCACTTCGAAACACTCCATCAACTCGGCTTAAGTTAACGACTATGGT